>Ga0315327_10001811_pt1 | contig 11231 bp, 10 predicted proteins | sample M110032315metaG_FD_203460 | JGI IMG/M metagenome (GOLD analysis project Ga0315327, IMG submission 203460) | Ammonia-oxidizing marine archaeal communities from Monterey Bay, California, United States - M1 100m 32315 | ecosystem: Environmental > Aquatic > Marine > Coastal | place: USA: California... | reverse complement strand
GTTAAATAGAGGGGCGCCACTTTTACCTCCATTCCCAACTTTTAATCTAGAATCACTTATTGGCTTTGTGTTAGCAATAACAATCCCTGTTTTATTAAATTTTGAGATGGCTTTTAAAATATTTTCATAAATTTCTAAGTTTTCAACTCTTGGCAATTTGATTAAAACTGGAGCATCAGTAATATTGCGTGCTTTAGTAATTATTGAATGGACTGATTCAGGGTTTATAAATTTCCTTAGGTCCTTAGTGTTAGGACTAGAAATATTTATTTCAAATCCAAAGCAATGACCTTTAAAAACTAAAATATTTTGTATAATTTCATCTTCATTTAGCCCTGAAACTGACACGATTATCCTGTCTTTAACATTTTTTAATCTTTTTAGTCTTTTTAAAATAACTTTTGATCCATCACTAGGGAAGGAAAGTGAGTTCAATAAAGATTTCTCATTAATTAATCGAATTAGCCTAGGTTTAGGATTGCCTTTTCTTGGGTTTTTCATAACAGTGCCTACAACTGAGAATCCATAGCCCATATTTAAATATTTATTAGTAGATTTACAATTCTTATCTAGGCCAGCTGCTATTCCAATTGGACTAGGGATTTTTTTTTCAAATAACGTTATTTCTGTTGATTTACTGAATTTATTCTTAAACAAAAAATTTGGAGCAAAATAAAGAAAATTTTCTACAATAATATGTGCCATTTCAGGCGGAAAAAGAAATAATATCTTCTTTATTAAATATTTATAACTCAGATCTAAAATCATACTAATTGCAATTTTATAATAAAAACATTAAATTCATTTTGTCATATGAAATCTTTCTTATCATCATTTCAATATCCTGGGTATAGAATTCTATGGATAACAAGTGTTACTCTTATTCTAGCCATCCAAATGGCAATGCCTTCTAGGGCATTGCTTACAGACGATTTAACCAATAGTGCATTTATTTCTGGAATTGTGAGTATGGGTTTTGCTCCAGCATTGCTCCTGTTTTCAATAATAGGAGGGATAATAGGTGATAAATTTGAGAACAGACGAATTATGCAAATTGTTCAGGTCGGCTTTTTTCTTTCCTCATTGTCTACTTGGATTTTAATTGAATTAGGCCTCATAAATTGGCATTTCTTATTTTTTGTTTCTTTAATTCAAGGTGCACTTTTTTCATTTCAACTTCCAGCAAGATATTCTTTCATACCAAAAATTGTGCCCGAAGAAAGTGTGAGTAATGGCATAGCTTTATTATCATCTGGGATGGCTTTAGTAACTATTTTTTCTGGCTCAGCAGTGGGATATCTATACGGAAAATACGGACCTGGAAATGTATTTTTAATCATATCAGCTATTCAGTTTTGCGCTTTTATTTTGGCATTACGTCTACCTAAAACAGAAAAAAGTGACTTGATTTCAGGAAGTTATGTTTCTGAGATGAAAAAATCTTTTGAATATCTAATTGGTAATAAGATGGTGTTGGCTATTTTAATTTCTTCCCTAATTGTAAGTATGATAGCTATGCCAATAAGATTACAACTGCCTATAATTGCCAGAAGATTATATATGGTGTCTCCTCAAGAAATAGGATTGATGCTAACCATGGCTGGTGTTGGTGCAGTAATTGGAACCCTATTAATCTCAACTTTAAAAAAGGGTAGGTTAAGATTTACTATTTTTCTATTATCGGCTTTTGGGTTAGGTTTTTGTACTTTGACATTTGGCTTAGCTCCTGAATACTCCATAGGCTTAGTTGTTATGGTTTTCTTTGGTGCATTTGAGCAAATAAGAATGGCTTTAAGCAACATACTTACTATGGAATATACAGACAGTAAGTATCGAGCAAGAATGATGGGGTTTTTCATGTTAAATTTTGCGTCTATTCCAATTGGAGCATTACCAATTGGATACGGAATTGATAAAATTGGCGCTATAAATACATTAATATTTGATGGTATAGCGCTAATTAGCATTCTATTAATTTTGGTGCTTATATCTGATTCTTTCAGAAAAATAAAATAATGACTTTAGAAAAAATAAAAATAATTTCAAATTTTATTAAGTTTGAACACTCACTCTTTGCATTGCCATTTGCACTTAGTGCATACCTTTTAGTGGTCAAACATAATCAATTTAGTCTTCTAAATCTATTATTAATTATGATTGCGTTAATATCTGCCAGAACGTATGGAATGGCTATTAATAGAATTATAGATAGGAATATTGACTCTAAAAATCCTAGAACTATGCATAGAGAGCTTATAACTAAAAAGATAAGCGCAAGAGATGCATATCTAGTCTCTTTCGTAGCCTTAATCATCTTTTATATATCTTTAATGAGCTTCAATAGCATTGTTTTTTTACTGTCTCCCATTGTTATTGCTGTTTTTACTATCTATCCATTCACAAAAAGATTTACCTATATGTGTCATCATTTTCTTGGATTGGTATATCTAATTGCTCCTCCAGCTGTAGAAATAGCATTAACCGGAAGTTTTTCTTTATCTATATTTCTCCTAGGCTTATCAGGTTTTTTTTGGGTGTCGGGATTTGATATAATTTACGCGATTCTAGATATAGAATTTGATAAAAAGAATAATATTTTCTCAATGCCTTCAAAATTGGGTATTAAGCAATCAAAGATTATCTCATGGGTCTCACATTTAATAACAATAATTCTTATATGTTCAATCGGTTTTGTTGAAAATCTGGGGCTAATTTATTGGATTGGTTGTACAATATTGTTTGGATTATTTATTAGGGAGCATTTTTTGATTCTAAAAATAGATAAAAATAATATAAACAAAGCTTTTTTTAATATGAATGCACAAATATCTATAGTGCTTCTTATAATGTTTGCTTTAAGCACATTGATTCAATGAATAAGTATATTTTAGGTATTTCAGGAGGAAGTGGGGCCTTATATAGCTTAGCTGTCTTAAAAGGTATTTGTGATTCAGGAAATATTTGCTATTTAGTCACATCTAAGCCGGGCAGAAGAGTATTATCTTTAGAGACAGGTTTAAATCTTGTTGGCAAACCTGCTTCAGACAAAAAAATTCTTCAAGATAATTTAAGTATTGATGATGAAAAATTAGAAGTTATTGATGAAAATGATGTTGGAGCTAATATTGCTAGTGGTTCATTTAGAACAAAAGGGATGGCCATTGTTCCTTGCTCTACAGGAACACTAGGAAGTATAGCTAATGGGATTTCTAGAGGTTTAATAGAAAGAGCAGCAGATGTATGCCTAAAAGAAAGGAGAACACTAATAGTAGTCCCAAGAGAAACTCCTTATAGTTTAATTCACCTTGAGAATATGACTAAATTAACAAAAGCAGGTGCAATAGTGCTTCCAGCTTCCCCAGGCTTTTACAATCTTCCAAAAAATATTGATGATTTAGTAAATATGGTTTCCTCAAGAATTTTAGAAAAGCTGGAAATAGTTTCATCAAACTTAAAAGAGTGGGAAGGGACTTAGTTGGTTTCAGATTTCAGAACTTTTGTTGAAAAACTTGAAAAAGAAGGTGAGCTGCATAGAGTTTCAGAAGAAGTTGACCCAAGCTTAGAAATTACTGAAATTGCAATTAAAGCTCAAATAGAAAATAAACCTGCAATTTTATTTGAAAATGTAAAAGGCTCTAAGTTTCCTCTAGCAATAAATACATTTGCTAGCGAAAAAAGGATTGATGTTGCATTAGGGCAGAATCCTGAAGAAATTGGCATAGAACTACTTAATTTTGTTGATGCAATGAGGCCCCCTAACCTTAAAAAGATTTTCGCGCAAAGAAAAACAATAAAAAGAATTTTAGCGTTCCCTCCAAAAAAAAATAGCAATAGGCTCCCTAATTTGATTTTAAAAAATGGACTTGAAGACTTACCCATATTGAAATGTTGGCCAGAAGATGGAGGGAAGTTTATTACTCTTCCATTAGTTCAAACTACGGATCCTATAAGCAAAGCCTCAAATTTAGGAATGTACAGGATGCATGTTTACGATAATTTCTCTACTGGAATGCATATGCAAATTGGTAAAGGCGGAGGATATCACTATAAAGAAGCAGAGAAGCTTGGAAAGGATCTACCTCTAGCTGTAACTCTAGGAGGAGACCCTGTTCTTACAATAGCATCAATAATGGCGCTTCCAGAAGGGATTGGAGAATTAGAATTCGCAGGATTAGTGAGAGGAAAAAGGACAAAGCTTTCAAAATCTAAAACAATAGATATGCGCACTCCATCAACTGGGGAATTTCTAATTGAAGGATACTTAAAACCAGATGAAAGAAGGCTTGAGGGCCCTTTTGGAGATCATTTTGGTCATTATTCTGAAGCAGGCAACTATCCAGTGTTTCATATAAATAATGTCTTCTATAGAGAAGATGCAATTTATCCAGCTACAGTTGTTGGCAAGCCACCTCAAGAAGATAAATACTTAGGAGATTGTACCCAAAATATTCTCAAGCCTTTGATTAAGGTTATACATCCAGAAATACATGATCTATGGGCATATTTTGAAGCTGGATTTCACAGCTTCCTTGTAGTTTCTACTGAAAATAGGTATGCACGAGAAGCTTATAAAACCGGTTTATCAATACTAGGGCTTGGGCAGCTTTCGCTTACCAAAGTAATGGTTCTAGTGGATAAACATGTTAACGTGAAAAACAAAGGGGATGTTTTAGAAGAAATTAGAAAAAATTTTGATCCCACAGACTCTATTATGCTTATTTCTCAAGCTCCTTCAGATACATTAGATTTCACGTCAAAAAAAACTCATCATGGGAATAAACTTATTATTAATGCAACATCAAAAAATACAAAAATACAAAATTTACCTCCTGTCCTTCCAAAAGATTTATCAGTTATAGATTCCAGAATTGAGGATTGGAGACTAATTAAGAACACTCTGCTTGTTATTAAAGTAAAAAATAATGGGGCAGAAGTGATAAAAAATATATTAAAAAGCCCCTTAATATCTAACATAAAAATTATCGCTGCAGTCTCGACTGACATAAACCTAAATAATGACGTGGAAATAATGTGGGGAATATTCACAAGATTTGACCCAGGAGATGATATTTATTTTAATAAACAGGAATTTGTTGGTGCTATTCCAAAATATGAAGGAATTTTGGGCATAGATGCTACGTGGAAAGGTGGTTACCAAAAGACTCTAGAAATGGATGCTAAAATAGTAAAAAAGGTAGAAGAAAAATGGGAAACTTATTGGAAATAGAAAATATTATTTCATCAGACAAAAAGTTAAATAAGATTGCTGAAAAAATTATAAGTAAGCAGAGATTAAACTTTGAAGATGGGGTTAATCTATTTGAAACTGAAGATATCCATACTTTAGGTAAACTCGCAGATATTAAAAAAAGGGAAGTTTCAGGCGATAAAGTTTTCTTTGTTTTAAATAGACACGTAAACCCTACTAATATATGTGTTTTGAGTTGCAGTTTTTGCGATTTTGCCAAAAAGAAAGGTGATGATGATGCTTACGAAATGACTGTAGAAGAAATTCTAGGAAGCATAAACGATGAAATGCGCGAAGTTCACATGGTTGGGGGCCATCATCCAACTTGGAAGTTCGAATACTATGAAGAAATAGTTAGGTCTATAAGAGGTAAGCATCCTAATTTGCACATAAAAGGATTTACTGCAGCTGAAATTGATTATTTTCATAAAAGATGGAAGATTGACCCAGAAGAATCGCTTGCAAGACTGAAAGAAGCAGGGCTAACCTCAATGCCTGGAGGAGGCGCAGAAGTTTTTTCTCCAAGGGTTCATAAAATGTTGTTGCCAGGCAAATCTAAAGCTTCTAGATGGCAAGAGATTCATAAAATAGCTCATAAACAAGGAATAAAATCGAACTGCACTATGCTATATGGCCACATAGAAACAATTGAGGAAAGAGTGGATCATTTTATACAACTTAGAGATTTGCAGGATGAAACAAATGGTTTCTTAGCATTTATCCCTCTCCAATATCAAACAGGCACAACACAACTAACAGACAATCCAGCAACACCGTTAGATGATTTAAAAATGATATCTTTATCTAGGCTTATGCTGGATAACATTAGTCATATTAAATCTTACTGGGTAACGATCGGAGAACAAACTGCATCAATTGGACTTAATTTTGGAGCTGATGATTTAGATGGAACAATAGTGAAAGAAAATATAATGCATGCTGCAAAAGCTAACTCACCAGGAGGATTGGCTAGGGAGAAAATGATTTATCTAATTAAGGAAGCTAGAAAAATCCCTGTTGAAAGGGATGCTTTATATAACGAAATAAAAGTTTATGATGACTAATATTGGCAAAATGCCATATTTAAATTCTGAAATCTTTTACCTAAAAAAGGAAGATAATTTTAATTATATTTATTTAACTCCAAAAGAAATGGGTAAATCAATTCAAAATGGGTATATAGATGCAGGGCCAATTTCGCTGATCGATTTTATTAACACCAAATCATTACAACCTCTGATGAATTATTGTGTTTCAACGAAAAAATATGCGAACAGTGTATTTATTTTTTCAAAAAAGAAACTTGGTGAAATAAAAAATATATACATAACAGATGAAACATCCACATCTGTCATGCTAATGAAAGTCTTAAATCATTTCTACTGGAAGAATGATATCTTCGAGATCTCTAAAGAAGTAAATAATGCTGACTCTCAATTATTAATTGGAGATAGAGCCTTAATTATGAAATTATCCAATGATAACCAATATGATCATATAATTGATTTAGGTTTTGAATGGTATAAATTTACTTCCTTGCCATTTGTGTTTGCATTATGGGCTCACAATAATTTAGACACCACTCAAATTAATAATCTCAAGGAATGCATTGATTATGGTCTTAATAATTATGATAATTCTATTAAATTAATCATTGAGAAAAGAGGATCAGATTTTTTTTCCTCTGAAATTATTACCAATTACATCAAAGGTTTTAATTATGAATTAACAAAACCAGAAAATAATGCAATAACAACCTTCAAAGAGATGTATAATAAATTAAACAATATTTATTCAAATAATTCATAAATAAATGCTAGAAAAAATAACAACCAAAGTTTTAAATGACAAAAGAATTAATGAAGAAGAAGCTATTTTCTTATATAGAGACTTAGATTTATTAACCTTAGGTCAGTTAGCGCAACAAAGAAGGCACAGACTAGTGCCCAATAAGTCAGTTTCATTTGTAATAGACACAAACCTAAATTACACAAATATTTGTGATGCTTATTGCAGTTTTTGTGCATTTTATAGAACTGACCCCGACGACCCATCCTCATATACTTATAGTGTTGATGAGATGATAAAAAAAATAAGAAAAGCTCGCAACAAAGGCTGCACTACAATTCTTATGCAAGGAGGCTTAAACAGGGAGATACCTTTTAATTTCTATACCGAAATCGTCTCTAGAACAGTTAAGGAATTTCCTGATATAACACCTCATTTTTTTTCTGCCCCAGAAATTATAAAAATGACCGAAGTATCAGGCCTCACTATAAAAGAAGTTTTCCAAGAACTAAAAAAGGCAGGGCAAAGAACAATGCCTGGAGGAGGTTCTGAAATATTATCAAATGAAATTAAATCTAAAATCAGCAAGTTTAAGCCAAAAAATTCTGTTGATCAATGGACTGATGTTCATAGAAATGCTCATGAAACAGGGATTTATACAACAGCAACAATGATGTATGGTCACTTGGAAAATGATCAAGATATTATTGAAACTCTAAGTCATATCAGGACAGTGCAAGATGAAGCAATTAATTCAAAGCCAGCAAGATTTACAGCTTTCATTCCATGGTCATTTAAAAAAGATAATACTGCACTAGGAAAAAAAATAGATAAAGAGGCAGGCCCAAATCAATATTTAAGAATAATAGCGCTTTCTCGACTTTATTTAGATAACATAAATCATATTCAGGCTTCTTGGTTCTCTGAGGGATATAAAACTGGGCAAATTGCACTTTCCTTTGGGGCGGATGATTTCGGAGGAACACTATTTGATGAAAACGTTATGTTATCTGCGGGTTTTTATAACAGGACATCTGTTGAAGGAATAAAAAAATTAATCAATGATGCAGGCTTTGAAGCAACTCAAAGAACAACAGAATATGATCTTATAGAAGAAATGAGTAAAGCAACATAATGGAAAAAGAAGTAATTTTTGGACATAGCCCAGACTCAGATGATGCTTTTATGTACTATGGAATTGCAAGCGAAAATGTAAAACTTGATGGCTACAAAATATCTCATTTAATGGAAGATATTGAATCGCTTAACCTAAGATCTGAAAAGGGGGAACTTGACGTAACCGCTATATCTGTTGCTCATTACCCAAATGTTAGTAATCATTATCAAATAATGAGCTGTGGTTCTTCAGTAGGAAGAAATTATGGCCCAGTTCTTGTATCAAAAAATTATAAATCAATTGATGAACTAAAAGGCAAGAAGATAGGTATACCTGGAAGATTCACAACTTCTTATATGTTATTTCAAATATTTGCAGGAAAAGGCTTAGATGTTGAATTCATGCATTTTGAAAAAATCATGAGGTCTATTGACAGGGGAGAAGTAGATGCTGGAGTGCTTTTACATGAAGGGCAAATATTATTTGAAAAAGATGGCTTCAATAAAATTTTAGATCTTGGAGAGGAGTGGTATAAAAAAACGGATTTGCCTATTCCTTTAGGTGTTGATTTAGTTAATAGAAAATTCGACTTAAAATTACGAGAAGATTTAACTACAGTTTTCTATAATAGCGTTAAATACGCAATTGAGAATGAAAATGATGCTTTAAAATATGCTATGCAATATGGGAGAAATCTTTCTTTAGAAGAAGCAAGAAAATTTGTCCGAATGTATGTAAATAAAGATACTTTAGATATGGGGCAGGAGGGGCTTAGTGCAATTAATAAATTATTCGATCTTGCAATCCAAAATGGAATACTTTCAGAAAAACCTGAAATTGATCTAATACATCCAAAGAAATAAATGTTTCTAGGGTACAAGCTTAAAGAAAACCCAGCAGTAGGTATAATTTTAATTATCAATTTAATCTACTTTCTTTTACTAGAGCTGGATGGGGGTTCCAAAAATTGGCTAACCTTGATTGCTTGGGGCGCAAAAGAAGGAACATTAATCTCTCGAGGGGAATACTGGAGATTATTTTCTCCAATATTTATGCATATAGGCTTTTTTCATCTCATATCAAATACAATCGGCATAATTATTTTTGGGCCAATTATGGAAAAGATTCTTGGCCAAAAAAGATTTTTAATAATTTATTTGATTGCTGGAATATGGGGAAATCTATTTAGTTTTTTTACAAGTTATGCAGTTGGGGCAGGAGCAAGTGGGGCCCTATTTGGGCTTGCCGGATCATATGCTGCATATCTGTATATTAATAAAGGAAATTTAGGTAATTCAGGAAGAGAATCGTTAATTGGACTTTCTTGGATAATAGGAATAAATCTAATTTTTGGTTTTACTGTGAGCGGAATTGATAATTCAGCTCATTTAGGCGGATTATTATCAGGTTGGGTAGCAGGACTTATATTAGCCCCTAAAATTATCACTGTTTTTACCTCAGAAGAAGGCTCTATGCCTGTTCATATTGAAAAAAGAGTATTGGGTCAAAAAAATATATTTATTTGGGTTATCTATATATTTGCAAATTTAAGTCTCATATATTTAGGAGCAAAAATAATTTCTTCAACTTTTTATTAATTTGGTGGAGACGGGGGAGAGTCGAACTCCCCGTCCAAATAAACACCAGATTAATTCTCTACGAAAATAGTCACTTTAATAAATACTTAGCCGCAAAGCGACAAATCTAAGCTAAGCATTCTGCTGAGAAGCCTTAACTATCAAACTCAGCAATTTGATAGTGCATCTCGGAAATTTGTCATCTTTATAAGTTTTCCGAGAAAAAACTCATTAAGATGTAGCAAGCTAGATTAAACTGCTGCTAAAGCGTATTCTTTTTCGCCGTTTATTTTTTTCCAAAGTTTAGCGAGAATTTGGAATCTCGTTTCGCAAACTATTCTATTATTTACCTGTCAAAGCCACGCGTCCCCAATTCGTTAGTAAAACAATTATATTAGTCATCTATTAGCTTTTCTAGTTTTATCTATATCTCTCTGAGCTTCTCTATTTTTTATCTCAGCTCTTTTATCATATTTTCTTTTACTTTTACCTAAGCCTATTTTTAGTTTGGCTTTACCTTTAGTAATTACAAGATTTAATGGGACAATAATGTAATTTTTTCTTTTCACTTCTAGGTCCCATTTTTTTATTTCTTTTTTTTGCAAAAGAAGCTTTTTTGATCTGAGCGGATCATGATCTGATTGAACACTAGCATTTTCATATGGAGCAATATGTGCGTTATGAAGCCAAATTTCTTGATTCTGTATTCTGCAAAAAGCTTGAGAGATATCTATTTTTCCATCTCTTATAGATTTAATTTCAGAACCTTTTAAAACAATACCAGCACTTAAATTTTCTTCAATATGATAATTAAAATAAGCTTTCCTGTTGGTAGTCATGTTCTAATTTAATTCAAAATCAAGCTGTGTAATTGCCGCTATCATTTGAAGATCATCAGTTTCATTAGCTTTATTCCTTACAATTACATCAGGTTCTAAGCCATTTTCCTCTATAACCCTTCCTTTTGGCGTATACCATCTTGCCACTGTGTAATATATTCCGCCTTCATTGCTAAGTCTTCTTTGAATACCCACACTACCTTTTCCAAAAGTTGTTGTTCCAATTGCAACCGCTCTATCTAAATCTTGAAGAGCACCAGTTAAAACTTCGCTTCCACTAGCACTAAATTCATTTACAAGAATCACCATTGGCATATCAGTATAATTGCCAGAATCTTTTGATAAGTGGTTTTTCCTGAAGCCATTGCCATCTACTTCATACAAAACCAATTCATTTTTTGGTATAAATTCACTAACAATATCAACTACAACATCAAGGTATCCGCCAGGATTTTCTCTCAAATCAAGAACTATTCCTTTGGCTTCTTTAGCTTTCATTTCTTGGAGAGCAACTAGCAGTTCAGGGTGAGTTTCTCTAGTAAATGAAGTTATTTTTATATGGCCATATTCTTCATCGGTTATCATTTTAGAAGAAACACTAGGTAGCTTTATCTCACCTCTAACAATTTTTATTTCAATTAGTGCGACTTCGCCAATTCTTT
>Ga0315327_10001809_pt1 | contig 11240 bp, 8 predicted proteins | sample M110032315metaG_FD_203460 | JGI IMG/M metagenome (GOLD analysis project Ga0315327, IMG submission 203460) | Ammonia-oxidizing marine archaeal communities from Monterey Bay, California, United States - M1 100m 32315 | ecosystem: Environmental > Aquatic > Marine > Coastal | place: USA: California... | reverse complement strand
TATCCCGAGATAACGCCTTTTTCGACGAGCGAGTCGCGGCGTTCGAGGATGGTAGTCTGACGTTGGTCGTAAAGACCTTCGATGGAATTCGCTAGTTCGATACTGTCGAGCGCTCCGTCGTTGTTGCGGTCGTGGTTAGCGAACATTTGAGCGACGATTTTCTCCGAATTCGGATGCTGCCCCAGCATTTTGTTCGCGAAAGTTTCGGCGAATTAAGCAGTGGTTACGATTGCGGCTGCGATTAAAGCGATGATGATTTTCGAAGTTTTCATAGTCTGTATTTTCCTGTTTTTAGATTTTGGTTTTCAAAGGACCGAAGAGTGTTTCTTCGTTTGGTATGTGCCTAGTAAACCACAGGAAAATTACAGAACCCACGCACTTGCATTACGTTTTTGTAATGTAAGCAAACCTGGAGCGAATTGTGTAAAAAAAGGCCGCTCGTTGCAGAACGGCCTTGAAAGGGGTTTCGAAGTAAATCGAGGCGTTCGACGCTACTTCTTCTTTTTATTGTTATTATTGCCGCCGCCTTGTCTCGCTTGGTTGGCGGCTCGTCGGGCCTGGGCTTGCTTTCGCTGTTCCACTACGCGTCTGGCGACAACGTCGACTTGTTTGACCTGTTGGGGCGTGAGAAATGTAGCTAGCTCAGTTTTGAAGGCCGCCGTATTGGCCTTCTGCTGAGTATCGAGCTCAGCTTTATCCGACCTGATCTTTGCTAGGATATCAGGAGCTGGAGGAGCTTTTCCGACGTATTTTTGGTTTTTCTTTCTGAATTTCTGAACATTGGCATTCCACTTCTGGACTGCCTTAATGTGGTTATTGTAAGCCTTCTTGAAGGCCTTCTCGGATTTACCTTCGAGTTTGAGCTGCTTGATGTAAATCGCAGTCGGATCTCCACCGGCTGGGCCCCCGGCACGGCCACCGCCACCGCCACGTTGTTGGGCGAACGCGGGTGCGTTGAAGAAGGTCAGTAACGCCAATCCGATGAAGGCGAGCAATTTGATACGTAGACGAGCTTTCACTATGCTGGTTTCTCTTTTGTGGGGGGTGAAGGGGGTGCTATAGCTCGATGATGTCGAACCTCGGGGTAGGTTCTTATCTCTTTTAAGAGCAGGCAAGCCAGAATCTTAAGATTTCGGTGGTTAGGTCGCATTTCGAATACACCTGCGCGAAGGAATCGCGAAATGGATAAGCTGCGATGAGTTCCTCTATGCTTCGATTGTATCGAGGCGATGTGACGATTCGTTGAAATCGAACGTCGGGGTTTTATTTCTTGCGACGCAGCCGTTTGCGACGCGCTATGGTTGCCTTCTAACGCTAACCCTCAATTGACTCCCTATGTTCTCCATCTTCTCTTTTGTAGCGTTCACGGCGATGGTCGCGATCGTTTCCTACCTTAAAACGCGAAACGACGACCATGCGCATGGCAAAGGTTACTTCTTGGCGGGCAATACGCTCACCGGCTGGGTTATCGCCGGTTCTTTGATGCTGACGAATTTGTCGACCGAGCAGTTGATCGGTTTGAATGGAAATGCTTACACGCACGGCGCCCAGGTAATGGCCTGGGAGATTATTGCGGCGTTCGCGATGGTGGTGATGGCGCTGTACTTTTTTCCGCGCTATTGGAAGGGGCAAATCGCGACGGTTCCGGAGTTTTTGGAAAAACGTTACGATAAGCAGACGCGTCGGTTTTTGGGCGCGGTTTTCATGTTTTCGATTGTGACGAACATGCTGCCGTTCGTGCTTTACTCAGGCGCGATCGGGATGAACACGCTTTTCGACGTGCCTGAGCTGTTGGGAGTAAGCGTAGGCGCTTCGATGTGGATCATGGTTTGGGCAATAGGAATCGCCGGCGGTATTTACGCGATTTTCGGTGGCTTAAGAGCGGTAGCGATTTCGGATTCGATTAACGGAATCGGGCTTTTAGTCGGGGGCTTGTTAGTGCCGGTCCTGGGATTGGTTGCATTGGGTGATGGAAGCCTGCTCGCGGGATGGGGAACCATCGTTGAGAACATACCTGAAAAGTTGGATCCGATTGGGAAACCCGGAGAGAATATTCCCTTCAGCACTTTGTTTACCGGGATGATTCTTATTAACGTATATTACTGGTGTACGAACCAATCGATCGTGCAGCGTACTTTCGGAGCGAAATCGCTCAAGGAGGGTCAGAAAGGCATTCTCATTGCTGCGTGTCTGAAGCTCGCTGGGCCGATTTATTTGGTGCTGCCTGGAATTATAGCGTTTCAGATGTTTGGGCCTGATCTAGCTAAGCAAGATATGGCTTACCCGAGTCTTGTCGCAGCTGTGCTGCCGACCGCTTTAGTCGGATTCTTCGGTGCGGTTATTTTCGGAGCAATTCTCAGTTCGTTTAATAGTATCCTTCACAGTTCGTCTACGCTCTTCGGTTTAGATATTTATCGAGGCATGATGAATCCGAATGCGACTGACGAGGAAACTGTAAGAATGGGTAAGCGGTTCGGGATCATTTTGGCGCTGATCGCAATGTCGTTGGCGCCTTTTATCGGTAAGGCCCAAGGGCTCTTTGATTTGATGAAAAAGTTAGCAGCCGTCACCAATGTTCCAATATTAGCGATTATCGTAGTAGGCATGTTGACGACGCGTGTTTCTGCTAAGGTTGCCAAAATAGCGCTTTTCTCTGGAATCGGATTGTTCGCCCTGTCTTGGATGCAGGGAGATGCGATCTTTGGAATGAAGATGCACTGGTTGCATGTCGCAGGAGCCAATTTCGTTATCATCTGCGTTCTCATGCTCATTCTGAGTAAAGTCTTCCCATCTGAGAAGTCGTCGGGCGAAGTAGACTTGAAGCCAGAAACCGAAGGTACCTGGGGCATAGCCAAGGGACTTGGTTTGACGGTGATTATTCTAGTGTTCTTGATCTACAGCTTCTTGCATAATTTAGGTAGCGTGTAGAGTTCGTTTTGGGAATGATTACTTCCTTATTGCGCATTTTTTAAATGCGTGGTTGGCTGGTTGTGTATGTAGGGAATGGCGAACAATGATATCGCGGAAACGATTTATTAGATTCCTTGGAAGCATTCCATTCGTTGGCGCTATTGGGGCGGGGTATATGCGATTTGCTGAACCGAACTGGTATGAAGTTACGGAAAAGACCGTGTCGATCGGCCGGTTCCGTACACCCCTTCGCGTTTTGCATCTCTCGGATTTTCACGCCTCGGAATCAGTCAGTCTTGAGAGTATCGAGAAGGCGATCGATATTTCGTTGGGTTTGGGAGGTGATATCGCGTTCCTGACAGGCGACTTTATCACTGGGAAGCTTTCCAATGAAAATGAATACCAGAGGATTCTGAAGAAGCTCAGTTCGCTAGTCCGAACGTATGCGTGTATTGGAAATCATGATGGTGGGAAATGGTCTGGATTGAATCATGGCTACAAAGATTTTTCGAAAGTGCGGACCTTACTTGAAGACAGTGGCGTAAAGCTTCTTTTTAATGAAGAGGAGCGAGTCGAGGTTTCGGGGAAAACCCTATCGCTTGTTGGTTTAGGCGACCTTTGGTCTGGAGATACAAAGCCCAAGGGAATTTTGAATACGGTTAGGTCGAGAGATGAGGCAGTGATCGTTCTAAGCCATAACCCGGATTCGAAGGAGTTATTGAAAAAGTATGATTGGGATTTGATGTGTTGCGGCCACACGCATGGAGGTCAGTTTGTGATACCTCTAATTGGGTTTCGGCCTTTTCTACCAGTGATTGATAAGAGTTTTCCCGAAGGGTTGTTAAGTTGGGGGAAAAGGCACGTTCATATATCGAGAGGAATTGGGAACCTGCATGGGTTAAGGTTTAATTGCAGACCCGAAATTAGTATTCTCAATGTAGTATGAGTTGGGGCGTATGAGATTTCGTCAGGATTCGCTTTGCGAATATAGGTCGGCTAAAAAGTCGAATAGGTTACGAGCGCTTGTTGGTGGTGAACGGGGCCTGTAGATGAGGCATTCATCGAGCGAGCAACCGAACCTAATGCCACGTTAGTGGCACCTGTGTTGCTGGAGGCAACCTTGACTGACGCCATTTTTCTTTCGTAGGGCCGACGCTTGCACCGTTCCGCGATAGAGGATCGTTTTTGGGTCCACGCGGCACAGCGCAAGCTCTGGCCCTAATGGTTGATTTGCAAGACCTGGCACTTGAGTTCGTTGTATCTGCGGAAGACCGGGACGGTCTGCCCCGACTTTGAGCGGCTGCGGAGGTTATCGCTTTAATTGAGCGATGATCGGTTCGGCTAGGGCTCGCATTTTTTCGATGTCGGCGAGAACGGTTTTGGAGTCTCCAAATTCAGGGGTCATACCGAGTGTCGTTAGGCGCGTCATGACGCTTTCGTTTTGAATGGCGGACTCTAGGGCTTTGCGAATTACAGCTAGGCGCTCTTCGGGCGTTCCTTTAGGAGCGAGCCAAATGCGTGATTCTGTAATGGAGAGTTCGATACCATTTTCTTTGGCTGTCGGGGTATCGGGGAGAAGAGGGCTGCGCTCTTCGGAAAAAAGCATTAGTGGGCTGAGGCCGGATTCTCGAAAATTAATGAGTGCTGAGGTAGAGAAGAGACTGATGTCCGTATGGCCTCCCAGAATCGATGCAAGTCGTTTCGAGCCGCCTCCGGAAGCGACGACTCGAAATTCGAATCCAGCTTTGTGGGCCAGAATGATGGGGATGATGTGGGCAGCAGTACCGATTTCGGTAGCTAGTTTAATTGCTCCGCGTTGGACTTTTCCTCTTTCGATCATGCTGGTGACGGAGTTGATCGCCGAATCGGTTTTGACTCCCATTCCGAGATCGGTGAAGCCGGTCATTCCGATCACTTCGTAGTCGTTGTGATCGTATCGGGTGATTCCCATGAGTTTGGCGGAAATAAGGGCGTTTGGGTTCCAGATTCCAATCGTGTATCCATCGTTTGGAGAATCTTTTATTTTACGCGTTCCAACTGCTCCTCCGGCCCCGGGTATGTTTACGATAACGAGTTTCTCGGATAAAAGCTCTTTTTCTTGTATGGCCCGTTGAAAGATTCGAGCAATCGTGTCGTGGCCTCCACCTGCTTCGGTTGGAACGATGATACGGATTGGTTTGTCCGGAAATGCGTTTGCGAAAGGAGCGGCGGCGATAAAGAAGAAAGCGAGTAGAGTAGTTTTCATGGGAAGTTGTAAGATCGGCACTATTAATTGTTGCGATTGGGATAGGCAAGCTCGGTCGATGATTGAGGTACGTGTAACAATGATCTTGATGGGATCCACGCTAGGGGGCTCGCCCTTCGAGGGAGCTCAGGATCGATGACGTAGCTACGTCGCAGCGTGGCGTGGTTTTGAATCTTTTTCAGTAAACTGCCTTGGGAATCTAGTTTTCTTTGTATCCGGGATTTGGGTGCGGGAGTTTGGCGTTGGTTTTTTTCTGAATCTTTTCTAGCTTTGCGAGAAGCTCTTTGAGCTTTTCGGGATTCTTTTGGGAAAGATCCTTAAGCTCGCCGATATCGTTCTTTAGGTTGTAGAGCTCGGTTTCGCCGTACTCATAGAAATTGATCGCTTTCCAGTTGCCTACTCGTATGGCGGCACCGGGTTTCCAGGTTGAGCCATGATAATGCGGGTAGTGCCAGTAGAGAGTGTCGCGGTTTACGGATTTGCCTTGAAGAGCATTGACGAGGCTTTCGCCGTCTTTGTGGAGTTTTGGCTGAAGGTTGTATCCGGCTAGATCCAGCATGGTGGGGAAGTAGTCCATACTGATAGCGGGCGTGTCGGAGACGAGCCCGGCTTGGCTGACTCCTGGGGCGCGGATGATGAGAGGAACGCGGATACCGCCTTCGTAGCACCAGCCTTTGCCAGCGCGAAGAGGGAGTTGGGAAGAGGGACCGATTCGGGCGAGTGTGGAGAGGCCGCCGTTGTCGGAGGTGAAGATGATGACGGTGTTTTCGTCCAAGCCTCGGGCTTCGAGAGCGTCGAGCACGCGGCCTACATTGTCGTCAAGCGACTTCGCCATGGCGGCGTATTGGGGATTGTCTTGTCGGGTACGGGTGAGGCCGTCTCGCTCGCGGATCGGTTCTGCATTGCCGGTGAGCGATTTGGCTTTTTCGGTGAAATAGTCGTCGTATTGATCGTTTCCCTGAACAGGCGTGTGGACGGTGTAGAAGGAGAAGTAGAGGAGGAAAGGATTGTCGGGATTGCGCTGATCGATAAACGCAACGGATTCGTCGGCTAAGCGGTCGGTGAGGTAGCGATCGTCTGGCTTGTCATCGAGTTGGGGGTTGTTGAATGGCGCGTAGTAGCCTCCTGGAGGGCTGCCTTTGTGGTGCCCGCCTTTGTTGATGTCGAAGCCTTGATCTTGGGGGAAATGTCCTTCATCTCCTAGGTGCCATTTTCCTGCGTAGAAAGTTTGGTAGCCTTTGTCTCGGAAGGATTCGGCTAGGGTGGTTTCGTTTAGGGCGAGATTGTCGCGGTCTTCGGGAGTTGTTAGTTTTGGATTGTCCGTTCCTCGACCGGGAATCCAGTCGGTTATGTCGACGCGGCTTGGGTATTTGCCGGTCATGATTGCGGCGCGGGTAGGAGAGCAAACGGGCGAGGCGGCGTAGGCGTTGGTGAAGCGGACGCCTGATTTGGCGAGGGCATCGATGTTGGGAGTCTCGTGGTAGGTGCTGCCGTAGCATCCGAGATCCATCCAGCCTAGGTCGTCGACCAGGAAGAAGACGAAGTTGGGCTTGGGGCTTGGGGCCGCAGCCAAATTGGCAGGGATACTTAGGAGCGTGGCGATGACGATTAGGGCGGTGAGAACGGGAATTTTAGATTTCATACCTGAGGGGGGAGTTCGACTGAGTATTTGGGAAATAGAGAGCCTATCAAGTTAAAGCGTGAGTTTGTAGATTACAGGTAAACCACGGCGATTAGAGGTTTAGGATCATTACGCTGGACACTGACGGGCATATTAGTTGTCCACTTTAGATATGATGCCCCTTAGAAATGTTCATTTCCGAATCGTTGGTTTAACGCTCGCTGCGTTTGTATTGGCTTTTTCTTTGTCAGCCAAAAACGCGAAGCAGCCGAATATAATTTACATTTTGGCCGATGACTTAGGGTACGGCGATATCAGTATGTTTGGCCAGGAACATTTTAAGACGCCGAATATCGATCGGATCGCGAAAGAAGGAATTCGATTCACTCAACATTATTCGGGTTCGACCGTTTGCGCCCCATCGCGGTCATGTTTGATGACGGGTTTGCACACGGGGCATACGCCGATTCGAGGAAATTTTGAAATCAAGCCGGAAGGTCAGAAGCCCATGCCGGCCGAAACGGTGACGGTTGCGGAACTGCTCGAGAAGGAGGGCTATGTAACCGGAGCATTCGGAAAATGGGGATTAGGATTTCCTGGTTCGGAGGGCGATCCAATGAATCAAGGATTTGATGCATTCTTTGGCTACAATTGTCAGCGAATTGCCCACAACTATTACCCGTATCATTTGTGGGAGGACGAGAATAAGCTGATACTTACCGGCAACGAAGGACGCGGGGAAGGTATTTACGCACCGGAAATGATCCAAGAGCGTACCCTCGAATTTATAGAGGCGAATCGCGATGAACCATTTTTCTGCTACGTACCGCATGTGATTCCGCACGCGGAAATGTTTGCTCCGGAATCTTACATGGAGCGTTTCCGCGGCAAGTTCCTGCCGGAGAAAAACTATGAAGGAACGGATGACGGTCCAGGTTTCCGAAACGGGCCTTATGGTTCGCAGCCGGATAGCCACGCGGCTTTTGTTGCGATGGTAACGATGCTGGATGACCATGTCGGACAAATTCTCGACAAGGTAGACGAGCTGGGTATCGCGGATAACACGATTATCTTGTTCACTTCGGACAACGGTCCGCACATGGAAGGCGGAGCGGATCCCGAGTACTTTGATAGCAACGGTCCTTTGCGAGGGCACAAGCGCGACCTTTACGAAGGAGGAATTCGGGTGCCGTTGTTGGCTCGTTGGCCTGGCAAGATAAAGGTTGGTTCTAAAACGGATCATGTATCCGCTTTTTGGGACTTCTTGCCGACGGTTTGCGACTTGGCGGGAATCGAGATGCCGAAGGGTATCGATGGCGTTTCCTTTGCTCCGACGCTTTTGCGTTCAGGCAAGCAGCAGGAGCACTCGTTTTTGTATTGGGCATTTCATGAAAGAGGGGGCCGAGTGGCGGTACGCAAGGGCGATTGGAAATTGGTTAAGTACAATGTAGACAAGGATCCGCAGGCGAAATGGGAATTGTACGATTTGTCCAAAGACGTGGGCGAAAGCAAGGATGTGGCAACTCGTTATCCGGAGATTGTGCGGGAATTGTCTTCTTTGGCGGTAGGAGCTGAAGTGCCTTCGCCGATAGAGAAGTTCCAGTTTCTGCGTCCGTTAAACTAGGGCACTGGGTAAGGGCTTACGAGGATTAAGAGTAAAGAGACGAAGGGGTCAACGGAGAGGGTGTCGAGGCATTTCATGTAGGTTATTTAGAAGGGTTTTATGGATACGAACTCAAGTCTCAAAATTGAAAAGGCTCTCTACGGATTAGGAAGGACGATTTCGCTCTTGAGGGCTCGCTTGGCAAATTTGGTGAGCAAACCCCGATCGGGCGCGGCGATCCAGACGAGTCCGAAAATGAACCCTGCGATAACGGTCATGCCTCCGGCGATCGAGGCTTCTAGCCAGGTGGCTAAATGGAAACCGAGTCCGGCGTAGAGTGCCGAGAAGAGCGTTGAAAGCCAAATTGCTTTGGGGAGTCGGTCGGTGAGAAGTAGAGCGGTCGCTCCTGGGAAAATGATCATGGCTATAACCAATACTACGCCGACGGATTCGAAGGAGCTTACGATTACAACTGAGAGAAAAAGGGTTAGCCCATATTGATAGCGTGTCGGATTGATGCCGAGCGAAGCGGCAAGGCCCGGGTCGAATGACGTGACGAGCATTTCCTTGAAAAAGGAGAGGAGTAGGCCAATCGCTATCAGGCCAATGATAGCCATGCGGACGACGGGCTCAGGGCCAATTTCCATTCCGCCGAACATGACGACGTCTTGCAGTGGGATGAATCCGAGTTCGCCGTATAGAACGCATTCCGCATCGAGGTCTATTTTGTCTGCGAAGGCTGAAATCAGGATAACTCCGATTGCGAAGAGGCTTGAGAAGACGATGCCGATAGCGGCGTCAGGCTTGATGCGGGAAGAATGGCGTATAGCTTCGATCAAGGCAACGGTTGCGACCCCCGCAGCTATGGCCCCGAGCATCATCGGTAGCGTGTCTCTGGAATTGGTGAGTAGGAAGGCTATCGTTATTCCGGGCAGTAAACTGTGGCTGATCGCGTCGCCGACCAGGGCCATGCGTCGAAGGATGACGAAGCAACCCACTAGTCCGCAAGTCCCGGATACAAGAAACCCCATCAGGACTATCCAAAACGAATTCTCGCTATAATCGGTCCATGGTTGGACGAAAACGGTGTGCCAATCGAAATCTGGGAAAAAGCGTTCGCGCATTGGTTAAGGGTGAATGATGAAATTTTCGTGTAACCGGAAATCCGTTACAGTTTGATGGACTCACGGTTCGGGATAAGCTTTCCGTGCGGGTCGTGGATTGGATTTTCGAGACGTTCTTCGATGCGGTGGACGAGCTCCTCGCCTAAGTGATGTTCGATGTCTTCAGCATCGTCGTGCACGTGGTCGATCGGATATTGGGCGGCGTTGGTTAGGTAGAGTTCCCAAAGGCGATGATTGCGGACGATCTCACAGGCCCGGTACCAACCGGATTTAGTGAGTTCAAATTGAGCTTGGCCGCTCATTTCGGGGCCGTTCCGAGAATCTAGGCGTGAGGCCATGTCTGCTTTTACTAGATTTCGAATCTCCGATTCAGTCTCGTGAAGGGTAGCATTGCGTTCAGTGGCAAGCCTTCCGATTTCGAAGACTTGGTCTTTGAATTGAGAACTTTCGCTCAAATGAAACACGGCTTTGAGCGTATTTTCAAGGGCGATACGTTGGCGTTGTTTGCGTCGCCGGAGCATCTTGGGAAGCAAGCCATGTCGGGGACCGAATAGAAGGGCGAGCAGGAATATGCCAGTGGCTCCCAAAACGATAAAGGGTCCCGTGGGTAGGTTGTTGGAAAGGTAGGAGACGAAGGCTCCAATCGCTCCGGCGAGCATTCCGAACGCCGCTGCGAGCACGAGCATCCAGTGCATTCGATCGGTTAGGAGAAACGCCGCTGCGGCAGGTGTGATAAGCAAGGCGGAGACGAGGACGACGCCGACGGCCTGCAGCGATACCACAACCGCAAAGGTGAGCAAAGCCATGAGGGCGTAATGCAAGACCTTGACCGGCATTCCAAGCGCTTGGGCGAATCCAGAGTCGAAACTAATGACGAGGAATTCTTTGTAAAAACCCAGAATGACAACGACTGTAATGAGAGCGATGATACTGAGGAGTTCAATGTCTCCGGAGGAAAGGGCGGCTGCTTGGCCGAAGAAGAATTTGTCTAGGCCGGACTTATTCCCCATCGCCATATTTTGGATTACGGTGGTCATGCAAATGCCGACTCCGTAGAATCCTGCTAATACCATTCCCATGGTGCTGTCTTCCTTGAGGTGAGTAGTTTGCTTGATCCAGCCGACGAGAGCGACGCCTAAGATTCCGGCTGCAGTAGCTCCGACGAATATGGCCCAAGGATCCTTAGAGGCATTCCAAAGAAAGCCCATCGCAACGCCCGGCAAGACGGCGTGGGAAAGCGTATCCCCTAGCAACGAGAGTTTGCGTACAACAAGAAAGCTCCCAAGGATTCCGCAACAAAATCCGATTAATAGAGAGCCGGTTAATGCGGTTCGAACGATCGGCTGTTGCATGGTAAAGAAGTCGATGGCCTGGTCGGTCCAAGTCGTTTCCGAGATCTCGCCAATCTTGGCCGCATGGGCTAGAAACGGTAGGGCAAGGAGAGCGAGGGCAAAAAGAATTTGTTTTCCGGTCCGGTTCATTGCCCAACATTGTCGCGAGTATCGCCATCGAATTTCTTGCGAGCTCGGGTTAGGGCGACTTCGGAGAGAATGCTTAGGCGACCGCCATAGGCGTTCTGCAGGTTTTCGAAAGTGAACACATCTTCGGTCTTTCCATATGCGACGACTCGCATATTCAATAAAAGGATACGATCAAAATATTCCGGAGCTGTTGTAAGATCGTGATGGACGACAATGAGCGTTTTGCCCTGGGCCTGCAGTTCGCGAAGAATTTCGA
>Ga0315327_10001808_pt1 | contig 11240 bp, 7 predicted proteins | sample M110032315metaG_FD_203460 | JGI IMG/M metagenome (GOLD analysis project Ga0315327, IMG submission 203460) | Ammonia-oxidizing marine archaeal communities from Monterey Bay, California, United States - M1 100m 32315 | ecosystem: Environmental > Aquatic > Marine > Coastal | place: USA: California... | reverse complement strand
CGGACTCCACCCGGTCGAGCACCGTTCCGGAGAGGTCTGCACCGGTAAAGTTGGCTCCACGAACGTCGGACGTGTGGAGGTCGAGACCCGAAAGGTCGACGTCCCGGACATCGGTGTCGAACAAGGCGAGCGGTCCACGAAGCTCCACGCCGCTGAAGTCCTCACCCACCACGTCCGCTCTTATGAGGTTCAGGTAGTCCAACACGGCACCCTCGAACGAGACGCCGTCAAGGATCGCCTCGTAGAAGTTCGAATGCTCCACATGGGCAGACTCGAGCACCACCCCGGTCAGATCGGCATGGAGGAACCTCGAGTCGATGATCTCCGCGCCGGTGAGATCAGCCCGCGCGAGTAGTGCATCCTCGAGGTCGGTCCCGACAAGACGCGCTCCGTTCAGCCGGGCACCTCGAAGATCCGCACGACGAAGATTCGCCCCGGAAAAGTCAACTCCCCGAAGGTTCGCCTCGAAAAAGATCTTGCCTGAAAGGTCCTGGCCGCTGAAGTCATGCCCCCGAAAGTCCATGCCAGCCCAACCGATACCCTCCATCTCTCTCCTGATGGTCGAAGCAGCACGTAACTCATCGGTCGTGATAATCGCGTTCCTCAGGTAGACGGACTCAAGGTCGATATCTCCGAGGTCGGCCCTGACCAGCACGGCCTCGACCATCGACGTTTCAAAGACGACAACATCGACAAGGGTCGCGCCCACCAGAAGCGCAGATGACAGGTCGGCTTCGCGAAGGTCTGAACCAGTGAGATCAGACTCTGAGAGGTTGGCGCCGACCAACGACGCGCCCCGGAGATCTGCGCCCACAAGGTTGGCCCCGACCAGGATTGCTCCGGAAAGGCGAGCATTAGACAGATCAGCACCACGTAGGTCGAAACTCGACAAGTCGGCCAACCGAAGGTCGGCCCCCCGCAGGTCTGCGCCAGTAAGGGTCGCCTCGCCCAAGGTGGCGCTGCTGAAGTCGACGCCGATCAGCACCGCGTCGGTCAAGTCGGCTCCATCGAAAACGGCGCCCTCGACTGAAGATCCGCTTAGGTCGGCCCCGACAAGGATCGCCCCAGTTAGGACGGATCGATCGAGGGTCGCCCCAGCAACGGTGGCGCCCGTCAGGTCGACGCTGCGATCAGCGTGATCGAAGAACCGTGTCGGTTCATTGACGACAATCACGTGTGCACCCTGGAGCACCGCTCCGGTGAGGTCCGCTCCGGTCAAATCTGTCGCTCGTGCCGTTGAGGCAACTAAACGCGTGCTACGCATGCCGGCTCCCTGGAGAAGAGCCCCATCGAGGACCGCTCCGCTCAGATCCGCCCCATCGAGGACCACTGAGGTGCCGGAGGTATGACGAAGATCAGCCTCTCGAAGGCTTGCGCCGGTGAAGTCCGCACCCCTGATCGTCGAGCCGGAGAAATCGGCACCGAAGGCATAGGCGCCGACCAGCCGCGCTCCAGTGAGGTCGGCTCCGGATAACGAGGCCAGATCAAGCGTCGCTCCGCTGAGATCGACACCGGACAGGTTCGCATGATCGAGCATCGCTCCGGTGAGGTCGCGTCCGACCAGGTCGATATTTCGTAGATCCTCTCCCGTCAGATTCGCGTAGCGGAACGCCGATGGTCCGACTACGGCGTCCCTCGGGAGACCTGAACAAGAGACGAGAGTGCCGCACAACAGAGCGACGATGACGGCAAGTTTCATTAACTCAGACTATTTGTGCCATCAACGTCTGGAATCGATGATGCCGGTGTCAAAACCGGCCAGGTGCAGGCCCCCGTGGAAGCGGGCGTGCTCGACCTTGAGGCAACGATCCATCACTAGGTCCATCCCCGCGTCCAGAACCGTCCGGGCCGCCTCGAGGCTCCACAGTCCGAACTGGGTCCAGAACATCCCCGCGCCGACAGCAACCGCCTCAGCTGCCACCTCCGGCACGTCGTCCAGTCGACGGAACACGTCCACACAGTCAGGCACCACCGGTAGATCGGCGAGCGTCGGCACGCAGGGTCGACCCAGAATCTCGTCGGTCATCGGATTGACGAAGTGGACGTCGTAGTCAGTGCCCAACAGGTAGGTAGCCACGAAGTTGCTGGGTCGAGCCGGGTTGGCCGACACGCCCACCATGGCCACCGACCGGATGCCGGCCAGCAGGTTGCGGCGTTCCGTGGCCGACGGTGGAGTCCAACCGTCGATCGGCAACTGGGCGGCCTGTGGCGTTTCGCTCACGTTCCCTCCCCTGCCCCAGTGAGAGCCTGATCCAGGTCCCAGAGAATGTCCCCGACATCCTCTAGGCCGATCGACAGACGCACCATGTCGGGGCTCACCCCTCCGGCCACCATGGCCTCGTCGGACAACTGCTGGTGGGTGGTCGACGCCGGGTGAATGACCAAGGTACGGGCGTCACCAATATTGGCGAGATGGCTGACCAACTGCAGCCGTTCGATGAACGCGGCTCCAGCTGCACGGCCGCCCTCACCCCGGTCAGACACTCCGAAGGTGAACACCGCGCCGGGTCCCTCGGGCAGATAGCGGTCGGCCAGAGTCCGGTACGGGGAATCGGCCAGACCGGCCCACGCCACCCAGGAGACCGCCGGATGCCCCTCCAGGAACTCGGCCACCGTCCGGGCGTTGGCCACGTGCTCGGTCATTCGCTGGGGCAGCGTCTCGAGACCCTGCAGCAGCAGAAATGCATTGAACGGCGACAACGATGGCCCGACATCTCTCAGTTGCTCGGCCCGTAACTTCGTGCAGAAGGCAAACTCCCCAAAATTTTCCCAGAAGCGCAGCCCGTTGTAGCCGGCGTTGGGTTCGGTCATCTGCGGAAAGCGACCGCTCCCCCAGTCGAACCGGCCTGACTCGACGGTGACCCCACCCATCGAGGTGCCGTGACCGCCAATGAACTTGGTGGCCGAGTGCACGACGATGTCGGCGCCGTGTTCCATGGGGCGACATAGCCACGGCGTGGCCAACGTGGAGTCCACGACTAGCGGGAGGCGGTGGGCATGGGCCACATCGGCCAACGCCGCCAAGTCGGCCACGGCCCCCGACGGGTTACCGATGACCTCCGTGTAGAGGAACCGGGTGTCGTCATCAATCTGAGCGGCGAAGGCGTCAGGATCGTCGCCGTCCACGAACCGGGCATCGATACCAAAGCGACCCAGCGTGGTATCGAACATGGTGTGGGTGCCGCCGTACAGGGCCGAGGAGGACACGAAGTTGGTACCCGCCTCAGCCAGCGCCGCGGCGGTCAGAAACTCGGCCGCCTGACCAGACGCCGTAGCGACGGCACCGATGCCCCCCTCCAGACTGGCCATCCGCTCCTCGAAGGCCGCGATGGTCGGGTTGGAGATCCGGGAATAGATCGTCCCGTACTTCTGGAGCGCGAATAGGTCCGCCGCGTCGGCTACGTCGTCGAACACGAAGCTCGTGGACTGGTAGATCGGGACGGCCCGTGCCCCAGTGGTCGGATCGGGCTGTCCTCCGGCGTGCAGGGCCCGGGTTCGAAAGCCCCAGGCCCGTTCGGAGATGGGTCTGTCGGTCATCAGGGCCGATTGTAGGAGTCGGGCACTCCACCGGGTTCAGAACCCATGGCCGCCGGTCGGTCAGTGTGGCTCCACTGTGACCACGACCCTACGAAAAGGCGCCCACGGCCGAGTCCCGCATGCTCCATGGCCAGGAGGTTATGGCAGGCGCTGACCCCCGATCCGCAGTAGGCAACCACCTCGGTGGCATCGCCCACCCCGAGGACCGCGTAACTTTCCGCCAATTCGACAGAGGACCGGAACATTCCCCTTCGAGCACCTTCGGACTCCAAGTTGTGGACGAACGGGGCGCTCACCGCCCCAGGCAGATGACCGGCCCGGGGGTCCACTGGCTCCACCTCGCCGCGGTACCGGTCGCCTCCCCGTGCATCTAGGACGACTCCGGACGCTCCACCGGTCGCCACGGCGGCCACTTCGTCGATGGTGGCTAGCGCCCCGTCCGGCCACAACACGATCGGCACCTTGACCGGCGGGCGAAGCATGGGCGTCGTCTCCAGTGGCTCGTCCCAGGCGCCGATTCCGCCGTCGAGGAGCGCGGCGGGACGATCCAGGATCCGCAGCATCCATACGAGGCGACCGGCGGCCATCCCCCCGGCGTCGTCGTAGGCCACTACCGGATCATCGGGTCCGATCCCGAGCGCACCCATCGACCGAGCAAATGCCTCCGATGTCGGGAACGGGTGCCGTCCCACATTGGGTCCCGGGTCGGAGGTCAGGTGCTCGTCCAGGTCGACGAACACTGCCCCGGGAAGATGCCCCGAGTCATAGGCGTCCTGTCCCGACCGACCATCCAAGTACCAACGCACGTCGCAGAACACAGCCCCTGGCAGTGAGGTCGCCTCCGCTCTATCCAGAACGGGAGGAAGTATCACGACACTGGAAGAACCAGATGACATCACGGGAGCCTCCCACCCCGACTGCCACAGTTAGGGTAATTGGGTCGGTAATATTGCATGTTCTTTGTTACCCATCTATGGTCGTCGCATGCTTCGTTCGCTCCTGGCCCCTCCCCTCACGTCATCGCTGGATACAGGTACCGCCGCCTTCGCCCGGAACCGGGCCGACATGGAGGAGCATCTGGCTGTGATAGAGGGCCTTCTAGATGAGGCCGACGCCGGTGGTGGCCCGGAGTCGACGGCCCGACTCCGTTCTCGGGACAAGATGCCTATCCGGGAGCGCATCGCCTACGTAATCGATCCCGACAGCCCGTTTCTCGAGATCAGCCCGTTGGCCGGCTACGACTCCTCGTACGCCGTCGGAGGTGGCTTCGTTGTCGGTATCGGGGTGATCGCCGGCGTGGAGTGTGTGATCTGCGGCAACGACCCCACGGTGCTGGGCGGCGCCATGACGCCCTACATGGCCAAAAAGTGGATGCGGGCCATCGAGATCGCCCGCCACAACCGCATGCCGTACGTCAGCTTCGTGGAGTCGGCCGGCGCCGACCTCCGGGTACAGACCGATGGCAGTGGCTCAAAGCGCCGACGGGCCCGCACCGACCACTTCGCGGAGACCGGACGGTTCTTCTACGAGATGATCGAGCTATCCAAGTTGGCTGTTCCCACGGTGTGCGTGGTGTTCGGCTCTTCTACTGCCGGTGGCGCCTACCAGCCAGGCATGTCGGACTACACCATCTTCATCAAGAAGCAGTCCAAGGTCTTCCTGGCCGGCCCACCACTGGTGAAGATGGCCACCGGCGAGGACGCAGACGACGAAACCCTCGGCGGCGGACAGTTGCACGCCGAACGGTCCGGCCTAGCCGACTACCTGGCCGAGGACGAGATGGACGCCCTGCGTATGTGTCGAGAGGTCGTATCCCACCTCGACTGGCGAAAAGCGGGTCCCGAAGCCTCCTACGAGGCCACCGAGCCGGTCCACGATGTGGAGGGCCTCATGGGCATGGTGTCCATGGACCTTAAGCAGCCCGTGGACGTCAAGGAGGTCATCGGCCGGGTCGTCGACGCCTCCCGGTTCGAGGAGTTCAAGCCCCGCTACGGGCCGACCATGGTCTGTGGATTCGCCACCATCCACGGCCATCCGGTGGGGATCCTCGGCAACAACGGGGTCATCTATCCGGAAGCCGCCGAGAAGGCCGCCCATTTCATCCAGCTCTGCAACCGGCAGGACACCCCTCTGGTGTTTCTCCAGAACATCACCGGCTTCATGGTGGGCTCGGACTTCGAGGAGGCCGGGATCATCAAGAAGGGCTCCCAAATGATCAATGCGGTGACTAACTCCACGGTCCCCCACCTGACGGTCATCATCGGTGCCTCCTACGGCGCCGGCACCTACGGGATGTCCGGACGGGCCTACGAGAACCGCTTCACCTTCCTGTGGCCGATGGCCAAGATCGCCGTTATGGGTCCCAAGCAGATCGCTGGCGTCATGTCCCTGGTCCGACGGGGTCAGGCCGCCCGCAAGGGACTGGAGTTCGACGAGGAGGCCGACGCCGAGATCGTCCGCCAGGTCGAGGCCGCTCAGGAGAAGGGATCGTTGGCCCTCGAGGCCACAGGCGCTGTCAGCGACGACGGGATCATCGACCCCCGGGACACCCGAACGGTTCTCGGCCTGTGCTTGTCGGTGGTCAGGACGGCACCCATCGAGGGCGCAGACAACTACGGGGTGTTCCGGCTGTGAGCGCCATGCCCCCGACCATCACCGGCGTCCTCGTCGCCAACCGTGGCGAGATCGCCCGCCGGGTATTTCGCACCGCCCGGAGCATGGGTCTGCAATGCGTCGCCGTTTACGTGGACGCCGATGCCGACGCCCCCCACGTAGCCGAGGCCGACGTGGCCGTCCGACTAACCGACAAGGGATACCTGGACGGTGACGCCATCGTGGCCGCAGCGCTGGCCTCAGGCGCCGACGCTGTACACCCCGGCTACGGCTTCTTGGCCGAGAACGCCGCCTTCGCCACCGCGGTGGCCGACGCCGGCCTGACTTGGATCGGTCCGACAGCCGAGGTCATCGCTTCCATGGGCGACAAGATCGCGGCCTTGTGGGTCGCGGAGGCCGCCGGCGTTCCCACGTTGCCCTCATCAGAGGACCTGACTGCCGGTGATGCCGTGGGATACCCGCTCCTCGTGAAGGCCGCGGCGGGTGGCGGCGGTAAGGGAATGCACGTCGTGGAACGCCCCGAGGACCTCGCCGGCGCGGTGGCCACCGCCCAACGGGAGGCTGCGACCGCGTTCGGCGACGACCGTGTGTTCCTGGAGCGGTATGTGCCCCGGTCCCGACACGTGGAGATCCAAATCCTGGGCGACAACCATGGGGGCCTGGTCCACCTGGGCGAGCGGGAGTGCTCCATCCAGCGCCGCCACCAAAAGGTGGTCGAGGAGTCCCCCGCCACCACCTTGGGTACCGATCTGCGGGACTCCATAGGCGCCGCGGCGCTCCGGCTGGCCGACGACATCGGCTACCAGTCGGCCGGCACAGTCGAGTTCCTCGTCGACGACGACGCCGGAGAGTTCTTCTTCCTGGAGGTCAACACCCGACTACAGGTCGAACACCCGGTCACCGAGGAGGTCACCGGCATCGACCTGGTCCGGGAGCAGTTGCGAATCGCCGCCGGGGAACCGCTGGGCTACGACCAGAGCGAAGTCTCCTTTAACGGCCACGCCATCGAAGTACGCCTGTATGCCGAAGACCCGGCGGCCGGATACCTGCCGGCCATCGGGACCGTCGAGGCCTGGGAACCAGCTGCCGAGCCCAAGGTTCGTTGGGACTCCGGCGTCGGGGTGGGAAGCGTGGTCGGCGTTGACTTCGACCCGATGCTGGCCAAGGTGGTGGCCCACGGTCCGACCCGGCGGGAGGCCGCCGGACGCCTCGCCCTGGCTCTCGAACACCTCCATCTTGGTGGGGTAACCACCAACCGGGACCTGCTGGTTGCCACCCTCCGCCACGAGGCGTTTCTGACTGGCGACACCACCACGGATTTCCTGGAGCGCCATGCCCCCGCCACGACGAGGACCCACGATGCTCCGACGGCCAACAGGGTGGCCACGGCGGCCACCCTCTGGCTGCGAGGCCGCAACCGTGCGGATGCCCTCGTCCTAGGCGCGGTTCCCGGCGGATGGCGCAACGCTCGCCTCCCCGACCCCGAGATCACCCTCTCCCCGGTGGGATGCGACGAGCCTGCTGCGACGGTCCGGTACCGCTGCGACCGGGACGGCACCTTCCAGGTCAGCGTCTGCCATCCCGAAGACGGTGGGACCTCAAACGGAAAGCATCACGCGACGATCCACGGCTGGACCAGGACTGGGATCGATCTGGCGGTTGACGGCTTGCGCGGACAGGCACGGATCACAACCGTGTCGGCCGACGAGCTGGCTGGCCGCGGAGAGGTCCTCTACGTCACAATGGCCGGCACCACCACGACACTGGAGGTGATCCCCCGCTTCACGGTGTCTGGCACCGAGGGTTCAACCGGCGGCCTCACCGCGCCGATGCCCGGCCGAGTCCTCGACATCGGCGCAGGGGTCGGCGACCGGGTGAAGGCAGGACAGTCCATGCTCGTGCTGGAGGCCATGAAGATGGAACACCACCTGGCCGCCCCCTTCGACGGAACCGTGACCGAAATACGGGTAGCGGTCGACGACCAGGTCGACAACGGCGCCGTCTTGTTGATCATCGAACCCGACGACGGAGAGGCCCCGACCAGACAAGATGGTGCCGATGACTGACCCGATTCGCATCGCCAACTGTTCCGGCTTTTACGGCGACCGCCTGTCGGCGGCCGCCGAAATGGTCGAAGGCGGCCACATCGACGTTTTGACCGGCGACTGGCTAGCTGAGCTAACGATGCTGATTCTGGCCCGATCTAGGGCCAAGCGACCGGGCGGGGGCTACGCCTCCACCTTCGTCAAACAGATGGAAGAGGTCATGGGAACCTGCCTGGACCAAGGCATCAAGGTGATCTCCAACGCCGGCGGCCTAGATCCCGGAGGATGCGCCGAGGCTCTCTCCGAGGTAGCGGACCGGCTAGGCCTGTCGCCCACCATCGCCTACGTAGCCGGTGATGACCTGCTCGGTCGCCTCGACGACCTGCTGGAGGCGGGTGTGGACCTTCCGGACCTGACGACCGGCGAACCACTCACGGACCCCGGACGATTCGTGAGCGCCAACGCCTACCTCGGCTGCTGGGGAATCGTCGAAGCTCTGGACCGGTCCGCCGACATCGTGGTGACCGGTCGGGCCACGGACGCGGCCATCGTGTGCGGCCCCGCGGCGTGGCACCACCGGTGGGCCCGAGACGACTGGGACGCCCTGGCTGGCGCCGTGGTCGCGGGACACGTCATCGAGTGCGGTACGCAGGCCACAGGTGGTAACTACTCGTTCTTCACCGAAGTTCCCGGCATGGCGCGGGTGGGCTTCCCGTGGGCCGAGGTGGCCGCCGACGGGTCGTCGACCATCGGCAAGCACGACGGGGTCGGCGGTCAGGTTTCGATCGGAACGGTGACGTCACAACTGCTCTACGAGATCGGCTCACCGGCATACCTAGGGCCCGATGTGACGGCCCGGTTCGACACCATCGAACTCGACGAGACGGGATCCGACCGGGTGCGAATCCACGGTGTGCAGGGAGAACCACCACCGCCCACCCTGAAGGTCTCCATGAACGCCATGGGTGGCCACCGTGCCGATCTGGCCCTCGCCCTCACCGGTCTGGACGTCGAGGCCAAAGCCGCCCTGGCCGAGGAGGCGTTCTGGCTGGCCATGCCGCACGACCCCGGGGACTTCGAGTCGGTCGAGTCACGGGTGGTCCGCACCGACAAGGTCGACCCGGCCTCAAACGAGGAGGCAGTCGCCCAGTGGTGCCTGACCCTCAAGGATCCTGACGAGCACAAGGTTGGGCGAGGCGTGTTCAACGCCATGACCGAAATGGCGCTGGCCACCATCCCCGGGTTCTTCTCGGTCCGGAGTAGCTCGTCCAAGCCGTTCGGCGTCCACCGGGCGGGCCTCATACCAGCCGACCTGGTCCCCCAGGACGTGGTGGTGCTCGAGGCAGGAACGGTCACCTCCCGGACCGTCGTCGACTCGGTGGCCCCTGCCGGCACCGTGTCGATCGAACCCCGACCGGGTCCCGACACCGCCGCCCCGGAGGGGCCAACCGCGGCCGTACCTCTGGGCCGGATCGCCGGTGCCCGGTCAGGCGACAAGGGAGGTGACGCCAACCTCGGACTGTTCGTCCGCGACGACGCCGCATGGGCCTGGATGGACCGCCATATCACGGTAGATCGGCTGCGGCTACTACTCCCCGAGGCAGCCGACCTACCCATCGAACGTCACCGGCTACCAGCCATTCGGTCGCTCAACTTCGTGATCCGGGGCCTGCTTGGCGAGGGAGTCGCGGCGTCGTCCAGACAGGACGGCCAGGCCAAGAGCCTCGGCGAATGGATCCGGGCCCGAATCGTGGACCTGCCGGTGGCTCTGGTCCCCGACGGCTCGATCGGAACCGACGCCGACCGATGACTCCAGGAACGGCACTCCAGGCCACCGAGTTGACCCGCCGGCTCCGGGCAGTGCCGGCTCCCCGTCCCGTGCTTGACCGGGAGCGGGAGACCCAGCTCACCGACCGCCAACGCGAGGTGCTCGACCTGCTGGGAACCGTGTTCGACGATGGCTTCGTCGAGCACACGATGGCCGACCTCGCCGCCCGAGTGGGCTGCTCGCTACGGACGCTCTACGACCTCGCCCCCAGCCGGGACGAACTGGTCCTCACGGTCATCGACCGGAACCTGCGCCGCATCGGTCGGGCCGCCGTAGAGGCGCTGGACCCTGACATGCCACCCTTGGAGGCCATCCGGTCCTACCTCCGAGCCGCCAACCAGGCTGTGGCGTCTACCACCCCGACCTTCGCCCGCGACCAGGCCGCCACACCAGCTACCCACCGGTTGGCCACCGCCCACTCCGACTACCTGGTAGCCGTCACCCGAGCTCTGCTGGACCTCGCCGTGGAACGTGGGGAACTCGGTGATCGGAACAGCCCGCCGATCGACACCGCGGCGGTGGCTCACGTGGTGGCCGGGCTGGGTGCCATGTTCGCCTTGCCCGAACACATAGAGACCATCGACTCGACCCCCCGGGAGGCGGCCAACGCCATGGTCGACGTGATCCTCCGGGGACTGGAGACCAGCCCATGACCGACAGGTCTGCCGCTCCCCTGCCACTGTCCGACCTGATCGCCGATCTGGTGGCCGAACAGCAGTCGCTGGACGACGTGACGGCTTCCCTAGGCGACGACGACTGGGCGACGGCTACCCCGAGTCCTGGCTGGACGGTGGGTGACCAGATCGGGCACCTCACCTATTTCGACGGCACCGCCGCCCAGGCCATCACCGATCCCGATGGCTTCCAGATGAGCGCCCGGTCGCTCCTGACCATGGTCGGTACCGGCGGAGACACCCTCGACGACCTGACCCTCGGCCGGTTACGTGTCCTGTCGACCACCGAACGACTCGAGGCGTGGCGTTCCGGCCGGAACCAACTGGCCGAGGCCGCCTCCGGTCTGGCCAACGACGCCCGTGTCCCCTGGTACGGACCATCCATGGGGGCCCGGTCGTTCCTGACCGCCCGCCTCATGGAGGTGTGGGCCCATGGACAGGACATCGTCGACGCCACCGATGGTCACCGGCCAGTCAGCGACCGCCTTCGACACATCGCCCAACTAGGGGTCATCACCCGAGGGTGGTCGTACGCGAACCGTC
>Ga0315327_10001805_pt1 | contig 11251 bp, 8 predicted proteins | sample M110032315metaG_FD_203460 | JGI IMG/M metagenome (GOLD analysis project Ga0315327, IMG submission 203460) | Ammonia-oxidizing marine archaeal communities from Monterey Bay, California, United States - M1 100m 32315 | ecosystem: Environmental > Aquatic > Marine > Coastal | place: USA: California... | reverse complement strand
AGGTGTTGAGATCAACAAACCCGATTCACTTCGATCCCCAGCAAGCGGCGATCGAATCACGCTAGCCACAGATTTAGATGAGGCATTCCAGGACAAACTCAAGAAAACTAACTTGGTTTTCTCCGAGTTGAGTTAATATCGATATGCCCTTGACCGTCGCCTGTGACTCGAAACAAGAAGCGACGTTTTTTTGCTCTAACAGAATCAAGGAAAGACCTCTTCATCTGCCCTACCCTCATTTTAGATTTTCGAACACCGTATCAATAAACTGTCCCGAATCGCAGCCTCACGCAAAAGCTTCGTTTTCTTAACATCTGGATCGAGTCGAAATTTATCGAAGGATTTTTGACTAGGCCATTCGACGAAAAACACGAGATCTGCATCAAACTCGCCGATCAACGATTCATCCGGATGATAGGAATCCGTCAATCTACCGCCATACCTTTTAACATGCGGAAGCGCAGCGTCCAGGTATTCCTGATATTTCGCCGCACCACCATCAGGCTTATACCACAAAGCATTCAACATATACATCTTATCATCGTCAGCCATGGTAGACATCATCGCACATGCAAAGGCCGCAATCCAGATGAAAACAAAAGAGGTCTACCGAACGTTCTGCCGTTTCGACCATAAGGGCACTAACACAATAACGGGACCATCCTGATTCCTCCAGAACCTCCATACGCGATTGACTTCCGGGACATCCTAAGTGCTTAATAAGCACTCACACAGAACTGCTGCTCTGTTTCAGCGACACCCAGCTAAACAACCGAACTTCACGCGACATTAATCTACCAAAACGCCGACTACATCACGCATTCCAATCAGTATCCGTTTCAGCAGTACAAATAAAGCCTTGCGGTCCCAATAATCCACGGAACTTCTAACTTGATAGGGCCGGATCAATCTTTAGCCTCCCCTCCGAATCAAATCGAAACAATTGAATTTCCTATCAAACTCCCAAACAGAACCATCGGTTAACACTGGGTTATACGAGGAGGAAGTAGATGACGATGATTTCGCTTGGTAGCATCTACTGATAGGACTAAATCAGACGTAGTTTACCCAATCTCCCTTTAAGGGGTACTAATAAGAGCCCAATGGGCTTTCTCCAAGAAACCCTGATAGAGCGATCAAGTTGAATCTAGGTATGGAATTTGGTACAATTACTAGATGAAATCTAGAATTCTTGCCCTTATCTTGTCGCTAGCGTTCGGAACAACGGGACACTCGGCAATTATCACTTACATCTACCAAGATGGAGACGATGTGAGGGTCTACGCAACGGGGACGGTCAATCTGAACGCGTTTGGTACGATATTAAACCGAGAGCTTTCGAATTCGTACTATGATGATTCTTTGTTGGATTTCTCAACTATTTATAATATCACGAATGGTCCTTATCTTTATGCTTGGCCAGACGCCTATACCGGTGATTCGATTTTGGGTCCATTTGGAGCAACATACAGAGGCACTCACTCAGGAGACAAGTTTGGTTTTCAATTAAATCCTGACGGTTATCTTCTTTTAGACGAAAATTATGTTTCGGGTAGTCAGATCAATAGCTACGCGGTCTACAACAACATCCTGCTATCCAATATGGACATTTTCCAGACCAACATGTCAGGGACGTTTACGTCTGACGGAGTTTCGGAGACGGTGAATATTCTAGTTGGAACAGCACCTCCCGTTCCCGACACGGGCTCCACGGCAGCCCTTCTTGGAGTTGGGGTAGTTATACTAGCTGTTGCAAGGCGAAGGCTGGGATAGGAGCGTTGTGATCGGATTCATGTTATGGCTGAAAATGATGGCGAATGCACCCGTTTGAACAAGGGAGGTTGATCACAGATAGATTTCCAGGAATGCGGGTAGACGTGCTCAATTCGATTTTCCTCTAAATAATTCCGTGCTATCTGCGCAATCCACGGTTAAAACCCTCTCTATTCTTTACAGGTTTCCTATGCGCCCTATTTCTCTCTCATTCTCGCTTCCTCTCCTTCTCTCCGTTTCCCTAATTCTCCCTCTATCCTTTTCGGATGCGCAGCGCCCCAACGTGCTCTTCATAGCCGTCGACGACATGCGGATGAATATCGGCTGCTATGGAGACCCCATCGCCGTCACCCCCAACATCGATAGGCTCGCCGCCCGTAGCATTCGCTTCGATCGAGCCTATTGCCAATTCGCAAGCTGCAATGCATCACGCTCTTCTCTCATCACCGGCATGCGCCCCGACAGTATTTCGGTTTGGAAGCTGAATACGAATTTCCGCGATACCACGCCCGATGCCATAACCCTGCCCCAAGCCTTCAAGCAAAACGGCTATCACACCGAATCTATCGGTAAAGTGCTGCACAATTACAATGACGCGCTACGCGACAACGAACGCTCCTGGTCCGTCCCCGCCCGCTTCGACAAGGTCAACCATTTCCGCGATTACGGCTACGAAAAGAATCTGCCAGCTCCCGGTAAGCTCAAGAAGACAATCGTCGCCGAAAACGCCGATGTTCCCGACGAAGCCTACGCCGACGGGATAATCGCCGACGATGCGGTCGCCACCATACGCCGTCTAGCCGCAAAGGATAAACCCTTCTTCCTCGCAATCGGATTCCTAAAACCCCACTCGCCCTACAACGCGCCCAAGAAGTATTGGGATCTCTACGACAGAGCCGACATGAAAGCCTTGGGCTCCACTGAAGCGCCGTCAGGCGTCCCCGAACAGAACTGGTGGGATTCCAGTGAAATCAGGACCTTCGCCGACATACCGAAGGAAGGTCCGATTCCGGAAGAGACCGCTGCTCGTATGCGTCATGGCTACTACGCCGCCACCAGCTACGCCGACGCCAATATCGGCAAAGCGCTCGATGCGCTCGAAGAATCCGGGGCTGCCGATAACACGATCATAGTCTTGTGGTCTGATCACGGATACCACTTGGGAGAAAACAGCCAATGGGCCAAAGTGACAGTACGCGAACTGGATGCTCGCGTTCCCCTCATCATTTCAATTCCCGGCGGCCAATCCGGCTCGACCAGAGCCCTCGTAGAATCCATCGACCTCTATCCTACATTGAGCGAACTCTGCGGGCTCCCCGCTTCCGAAGCAATAGACGGGCGAAGTTTCAAGTCAGTCCTATCGAATTCGAATTCCAGTTTCAGATCCGCCGCCCTCACGCAAGTATGCCGCCCCTGGTCGAGCAAGGCTCCCATCGAGCAAATGGCTTACTCAATCCGGACGGACCAGCATCGCTATACCCAATGGCTGGATTTCGAAACGAACGAACTTATCGCCGAGGAACTTTACGCGATCGAAAACGACCTCCTGCAGCGAAACAATCTAGCCGCCAGTTCGCCAGAACGGCTTTCAAATTTTCGTTCCCTGATCAATCAAACGCTAAATTCGCCAACAAACCCAAGCCCTTAATGCGGTGCTTGAAACAACTTGCGAGATCGCTCGAAAACAACGAATACGCCATGACAAAGAACTTCCCCATGCCCTCAATTCCTCTATCCCTCTTTCTCTCAATCTCCCTATCCCTCCCTCTCTCCTTCTCTCAATCTCAAAAGCCCAACTCGGTTGACCACGCAGGAATTCTTCAATCGCTAAATGACGCAACGTTCGAATCCGGAAAAACGATTTACCAAAACCTCTGCACGAATTGCCACGGTTCCGACGGGATCACGCCTCCCCTGCCAACGGCACGAGCATTCGGCGAAGATGAGCTTAAATTTGGATCTGATCCGTATTCAATGTTTCTGACACTCACCGATGGAAAAGGCCTCATGGGACCGCAAACCTGGATGACTCCCGAAGAGCGGTACTCAGTTATCCACTACATTCGAGAGACATTCATGCGTCCGATGCGCGACAACTTCAAAGAAATCGACAATGGCTATTTAGAAAACCTTCCCACCGTAAACATTTTCGTTTCGGAAGATGAAAAGATGGAACGCGACTTTGGACCTGCTCTCGCTTCCCAGCTCGGCCGCGAGACTTCTAGCGTTCTTTCGATCAAAATCGATTCCGAGACAACCCTTTCCTACGATCTCCATTCCATGGATCAAGCGGGCATCTGGAAAGGCGGATTCCTTAATTTGGAGAATACCCAACACTACCGGGAACGCGGCGGAGGAGTGCCTCTACCGGAAGGAAAACCGCTTGAAGGATTAAGCGTTTGGAAATGGGGGCACGATGAAACCCTCGACTATCCGCGAGAGCACCTCCTACCACGCGGGCCAATGCCGTCACAGTGGATGCACTACAACGGCCACTATCTTCACAATAACAAAGTAGTTCTCTCCTACGCCATCGACGAGCGTGAAATCTTAGAGCTGCCTGACGCTACAGGTAGTTTTCCAGCCTTACAGCACACGCTTCGAATTGGTCCCGGAAAGAAATTGATCCTAGCAGTCGGTTCCGTTTCGAATTCGAGATCCAATTTCTCGGGAAAGCTCAAAGCCGACGCAATTGAACTGAGGATTGAAGCCGAAGGGGAGCTCGCCGTTCTCGGATCCTCCTCAGCCGATGAGAACACTCTCGGCAATTTCGTCTCAGCAGCCGCATGGGGCGACACAGACGGTCTCACGTGGAGCTGGGACGAAGAAGATCACCTCGTGCTCGAAATCCCAGGAAGCCAAGAGGAGCGACTTATTCAAGTAGTTCGTTACGCAGGAACTGACGAAGCCAACCTCCTCTCTTTCGCAAATTTCCTCCGTTCGAAAAAGCTGGGCAGGAAAGCTCCTCTAGATCCTCGGACTTTCATTACCGGTGGCGACTCACTCTGGTCGGAAATCCTTGAATCGAGTGGCGAATTGGGTGACCCATTCCGTGCCTATACAATGGATACGATTGGACTTCCGGAAAACGATTCAGGTAATCCTTACAACGCCTGGTTCCGTACTTCCGCCCTCGCCTTCTTCCCCGACGGAAGAATGGTAGTAACCACTCACGGAGGGGATGTCTGGATCGTCGACGGCGTGAACTCCAATCTCAAGAACCTGCGCTGGAAACGCCATGCAGCAGGACTCTACGAACCGTTCGGCGTTCTGGTGATCGACGGCCTGGTTTACGTTACCTGTAAAGACCGGCTCACTCGACTCCACGATTTCAATGGCGACGGAGAGGCCGATTTCTACGAGTCCTTCAGCGCGGACAACGATGTTTCCACCTGGTTCCACGCATTCAACTTCGACCTTCAGCGCGACCCGGACGGCAATCTCTACTACGCCAAAGCAGGCATGTACACCGACTATCGGGAGCCAGGCTCTATCATAAAAATATCGCCCGACGGAAAGAAGCGCGAAATCTACTGCACCGGCCTTCGCACCCCCAACGGCATGGGAATGATGCCCGATGGTCGCCCGACCGTTAGCGACAACCAAGGTACTTGGATGCCAGCCTCCAAAATCAGTCTCGCTGAACCTGGCGGCTACTACGGATACGTACAGGACCACGCTTCCACCAACTGGGCGCCCGGCGGCGGAGCGATCGACCACACGAAAGTCACCCCACCCAGTACATTCGACCAACCGATCATCTGGATGCCCCAAGAATTCGACAATTCCTCGGGCGGACAACTGTTCGTCGACGATCCACGCTGGGGCCCTCTCTCGGGAAAACTTCTTCACACGAGTTTCGGTAAAGGTTGGCTCTACTACACTATGATCCAGGAAGTAAATGGAACCGAACAAGCCTCCATCGTAAAATTCGATTTCGACGCATCAACCGGCATTCACCGCGCTCAATTGAACCCAGCGGACGGACAAGTATACGCCACCGGGCTAAACGGCTGGAACGGGGGCGGTCGCCTTGGCCTAGCTCAAGGAGGTATCCACAGATTCCGTTACACAGGCGAACCAGCCAAGTTGCTCACCAACGTCAACGTTGAGCAAAATGGCATTCGCCTGGAATTCAATTTCACGCTCGCGCCTGAAGCGGCGACCAACGTCGAATCATACAAGCTCGAGCAATGGAATTACCTCTGGTCTACCAACTACGGATCCGGGCAGTATTCAATCGAGAATGACTGGAATTCCGGGACCGACAAAGTGACTATCGAAAAAGTCGTACTTGGCGAACGCGGCAAATCGGTTCTCCTCGTTATTCCTGATATCCAACCCGTCAATCAGGTTCAAATCGACCTGGACTTATTGGCCGCCGATGGAAACCAGTTCAACGAGCAAGCCTACCTCACCATTAACGCTGTTCCCGGAGGGAATTACCCCACGATGAAGGAACTCACCATTGAGCGAACTGCATTCGCTTTCCAAAACGCGGAACGGCTTAGAGCCATAGCCAAGCAAATCCAAATAGAAAAGCGAGCCAACCAAGAAGCGGCGGCGAAAGCGTTTAGCAATGAATAGAAATTCGACCGCCAGGAGGTTTACCGTTTTCGCGTATTCACTATTTTAGGCTAAAGTACCAGTATCTCTACTAAAGTAGGTCCAACGCTCCGGCATTGCAGTGCAAGAGAAGTCCTATAAAGACCTCCAAAGTAAGGATTCAACTGAAAACAACTCATGAAAATCGCAATTGCCACACTCTTAACTTCCATCGTTAATCTCTCGGCATTGGCCGAACCGATCATGATTACGCCTGGCGAAATCCCTCCGAATCAAATCGGAACAATTGTACCGAACGAAGAGACTCATTCATTCCCTATTAACATCGGTATGGATTCCAAATTGCTGGCAACTTTTTCGGGAGGGTGGGTTGCGACATAAAGCGATTTTATGCACCAAGTCTGTTGAGGTCTCTTAGGTAGACTGGCGAGTTTCAAGCATGCGGAAATTCTTCAGAGGGCCCGGTAGGATTACCTGATTTATTCGGGTTTTACCTAAGTCGCAATAGTAACTTTCGCTCAATTTTACATCTGGAGCTTTACTATGAAGTGAAGGAGTCGATTCGTTTTAACATGGCAAATATCTATGTCTCGCATCGTTTATCGGCTTCTGAATCGGTCCAGTCCGGATATATTCGGGCATTCACTCAATGGAAAATCCTATCGGCTATCATGCTCTTGCCTTGTTTAGGGATTTTAATTACTGAATCGGCGGTTGGAGCGGAAGCAAACTTATCTTGGAACGATAACTCTAGCAATGAGTCGGGGTTTCGAATTGAAAGAAGCTCGGATGGACAAAACTTTTCTCAAATAGTCACAGTCGGTACGAATACTACCACCTATTCCGATACGGGTTTACAGTCGGATACTACCTATTGGTATAGGGTAAATGCGTATAATGAGTATGGAGAATCTGGTTACACCAATATAACTAGTTTTACCACGGAACCAGATATCAACGAGCCTCCAACCATAAGCTCTATTGTGGACCAGTCAGTAAAAGCGGATTCTGGTGCGAGCGGAGCAATTCCCTTTACGGTCGGCGATCCAGAGACCGACTCGAGCCAATTGTTGCTCAGCGCTTCATCGTCCAACGAGGCGCTCATCCCCAATTCGGCCATACAAGTGGCAAACAGTATTTCGGGTTCAAGCGTTTCGTTTATTCCCGGGTCCGGACAAAGCGGCACCTCTATTATAACGATCTTGGTCACGGATGGAACGAATACTGTCAGTGAGAGCTTCCAGGTTGATGTAATACCCGTCGCGGTTCTTGCCATATCCGAACCGGCGAATGGATCGGATTACTACCTGGGGGACGCGATACAGTTTTCTCCATCAATTCTAGGCGGTGCATCGCCGAGTAAGGTTTCCTATTATATCAATGGGACTCTCGCGGTCGAAGTCACTCAGTCTCCCTTCACCGGTGTCCTGCCTATTCCTGCGACCGGAACATTGGAGTTGCAGGTGCTAGCGGATCTATCCGGCGGCGGGCAGATCGTTTCCGATGTTTTGACGATTGACGTTCAAGGCATTCCGAATCCGACGAACTTGATTGTGACAGAAGCTTCAGGAGGGTAGCCAAAGGTTGCTCGGATCCTGATATCCATCCACTTTTGCCAATAACTACGCTCGGCTTCAGCAAGAATTCCAGCGTAGGCATCGCAGAAAACTCTCCTTGAGACCTTGTAATTTGATTTTCGTGATGGAGCCTGCAAGCTTCCTGCAGCGAGTGGAATCTTGCGCGATTGCTCATCATTCGGATCTGCCCAAGCTGATGCAGCAAGTTTCGCAGAAACAGGTAGATTACTAGATATGCTCCCCCAACAAGTGCGACGGCTGAAATGGCTATCGCTGGGTCTGCAAAAACCAGCATTATGAAAAGGAAGACGGCCGTAAACATATCAGGCAAGATACGCATCGCCGAGAGAAGTGATCCCAACACCAGCTTATCAACTTCAGACAGGATTGCGTCGCCGAGATCTGCCGAGTACCGTGACAGGAACCAGACATAGGACTGACTTAGATATCCGGTTGAAAGGCACTCACTGAAGGAACAGGAACGCATCAGTAAGAAGCGTGGCGTGATCCAGATCGTAAAGGCTTTTATGGCCAGTCCGAAGACCGCGATGAAAACGTCGCGATACCCAATGTGATCGTGAAGGATTGTACCGAACCAAAGCCAAAGAATTCGTAGCTCCAGCGAAGAGGTGCAATGGATTGAATGGAATCCGGATTGGTGGTGAATTGAAGAAACGGCAATAACGATAAAACGGATGCTGCTTCGAAAAATGACAGAAACAGTGGAATGCAGAAAACGACACCGCCCTAATCAAATCGGAACAATTGTACCGAACGAAGAGACACATTCTTTTCCTATCAACAACAATTACGGGGGTCCTTAGTTGTTCTTCACGCGCAGGAAGATTCCATCGCTTACGGAAGCGCTTAGGTCGATGTCCAACGAAGTGGTAGCGCCTTCGCCCAAGACGTTTTGTTGGAGGACTTGCCACACATTCAAGTCAGTCGATTGTTCGATATTATAAAGGGACCCTTGCTGGGACCGCCAGGTAATCCGGAGCGCATCGCTCGATGGTTGTATGTCAGTGATCTTCAACGGGCCTACTGGACCGCCTACCCAGAGGGTTTGAATGGCGGTGTAAGCGGCTCGCGGGGTCAGAGTGTCCAATCCTCCCCCTTGCGCGGGGGTGACTTCGAAGAGTCCATACCACTCTTCGTTCGAGAAGCCGTCCGGAAAGCCGCCTTGCACGAAACCGCCAGAGTCGTGCTGGAGAACCGTTCCTTGGCCTTTCCACCACTCGTCAGCGAATTCGAAAACGCAACCGCCTGCGATGATCGAGTCATTGGCTTCAATCTCACGCCAAAGGTCGGATACGGTATCGGCGACGAAATCGCCCGGGTAAGGGACGCTGTCTGCGGCGTTCCAATTATCGATGCCAAATTCGCTGAGGATCATGGGCTTGTCACTAGCGGCAGCATATTGATTGAAGAAATTGCCGAGCGTAAGGCCACGGTAGCTTTGGATAGACCAGAAATCGATGTTAGGTAGATTGTCGTCGAATTCGGCAATTTTAGGAATCGCATCCGTGATAGCCACGGAAACGAGACGGTCTGGATTTACCGCTTTGACGGCAGCCGAGATGGTGTTCAGAGCGGTCCAGAATGCAGGGTTATCCTCGTTGCCATTTTTGATGTTTGCTTCGTTTCCTAGTAGCATGCCAATGACAGCGGGATGATCGCCTAATCTCGTTTCGATTTTGGCAAATTGCGTGCTTATGGAGCTGACTGCTGAGTTGCTCGACCAGTTGGTATTGGGGTCGATGTATCGGTTTATTAATACGTAAATCGGGTCGACCCCCCCGTTGTAGCAGGCGTCAAGGAAACCATCGTGGTTGTTCTGGTCGCTCCATCCATAGATACGGATCGTATTGGCTCCCATCGCTCTAATCAGAGGAATGTCGCGCTCGTAGAGAGAGGAGTAGCTGTTGGTGTAATAGTCGCCAAAAGGCGGGTCGAATGCCGGATTGGCCCCGATTGGAGTAGGCTGGTAGCAAACGCCGCGCATCGAAAAGGGCTCACCTGCGACAATGAAATCGCGATTAATCGGCTCGGTCACCTCACCCGAGCTGAATGTAATGCTGTCGAACCAGACGTCGCCGCTATTGCTTCTTCTGGCGCCTTTCGGAAAGTCAGGTATGATTACCATTCTCGTAACGAGTTGACCCAGAAGAATCGAGCAATCGAATGTCAGGATTTCCCATTCGTCTGTCACTGTATTTGTGACCTTAATGTCTTCGGCTACCGTACCGCCGGCGTTTTCCCACTTGAGATCGAAGTCGTCTGTAAACCCTTTGCGAACTGCGATCGTCACGATCTTATTGTCATTGGTAAACATGAAAGGCCCCAGGTCATCCGTAAACATTCCGGCATAAACAGTCGCACCCGATTGTATTGTAAACCGCATGACCCTTCCAGAGGGGTTCACTTCGCTTGAGTCGGGGTTGTCTACCACATCCCAGAGAACAGTCTCGTCTGGAAGATCGTCTTCGAGATTGCCAAAGACTTTCCAGGTGAAATCCTGTCCGACGGTTTCAAAATCGACATCGCTTTGGGTCCATCCAGTAAAAGGCAGGGCGGTTAAGGCAATCAGCAGAGATGTAAGTTTCATTTGGAGAATAGTTATCAGTTTTCGCCTCTGGGGCTGTGCCTTGGGAAAGAGTAATATGAGGTGGACTTTTATTCGCAGTGTGCGACGAGCGAATCCTTAAAACCCATCCGCGGGTAAGATCCCTAGCGGGAAAGCATCCATGGGCAAGTAAAAATTGCACTATATTGCATCTTATAAGGAGAAGCGAAGTTCACTTAGTTGCCGTTTTGAAAACCACTGAAGGATTGTTTGAGAGCATCTTTGAAGATTTTGTAATTTCCAATAAGTTGCACATAGACAACTAGTTAAATTGTCCCATATTACACTTCCTCACTGTCAGTCCCACTAAAAGATCTCACTTATCGCAAGACCGTCGATTCTAAAAAAATGCGATTAGTTCAAAAACTGTTCCTATCTATCAATCAATGAGTTACGGGCTAATTAACACATTTAAGGTGCAATTTAGTGCAATTTAATACTTGTATTGGAAAGACGAGTGTGGGAAGAATCTTACTCTCAGCATCAGCTGAGCTCCTTTTTTTTTTATTTTCTCACCTACTTAAAGTTACCACCCGCAGGATCCTCTGTTGGTATACCAATTCCCCTAGCTAACCAAAATAATATGAAATCACTTAGTATCTATCTCGCTTTATTTTTTTCCCCTTTGCTTGTGCTGAATTTAAACGCTCAAGGTAATCCTGGTCCGATTGACTTTGAAGACGGCGGCCTCGGAGACGCATGGACCTGG
>Ga0315327_10001790_pt1 | contig 11288 bp, 9 predicted proteins | sample M110032315metaG_FD_203460 | JGI IMG/M metagenome (GOLD analysis project Ga0315327, IMG submission 203460) | Ammonia-oxidizing marine archaeal communities from Monterey Bay, California, United States - M1 100m 32315 | ecosystem: Environmental > Aquatic > Marine > Coastal | place: USA: California... | reverse complement strand
AAAAGAAATGGAACAATATTATTTCCAAGTTGGTAAAATGTTTGTCTCAGCAGCACTTAATCATGAACCTTTAAGAAGTGGAGATCTTCGGTTTGCTTTTGATGCAAATACTGTTCATAATATAGCTTTGCGAATACTAGAAAATCCATACTGGAGTAGACTATTAGGATTAAGTGTACATGTTCAAAGCCAGTATAAGAAAGAAATCCTAAAATACGGACAATGGTTAGGTAGTAGGTCAAATCAGGGAAGACCCCCTTCAGGTGGATCTCAAGGTGGAGGCAGACGAAAAAGAACAAGAAAACATAAGAAAAAGAAGAAAAGAACACGTCGCCACAAATACAGACATAAAAGAACGCGTCACCGTCGTAGAAAAAAGAAACATACACGCAAGCATTAAATAAATTTATTTTCATATTAGTCAATAAATTTATACTTCACTAAGGTAATGGGTCGCTTTATTAATTCCGTAAAACAAGCCGCCAAATAATGCGGTCTTCACTAAATACCCTGAAATATTATTCTGCCCATCTTTCAAAAATAAAGCTGGGAATAGTTTCATAAATTTCTTATTGAAAAAAGGCATTTGAAACACGAAAAACAATGACATTACTATTATAGGCATCTGTAATTCACTATACAGTACATCTAATTTATCCTGTTCTTGTTTCGTATTTTTATTTTGTTGCATTAATGACTGAATTGTATCATGTTGGTCTATATAATCCGTTTTTTGTGGAGGAGGTACATAATTAGGTTGAATCTGAGGGTCTTGCATATGTGCTTGTGTTTGCATAGGAATATGACTAGTAGGCAATTGAGTCATTCCTGTAGATGATGCTTGTTGTAATCCTGATATAATTTTATTAATAGAATCAGATGACAGTTCAGTTTGAGCCATCGGCGGCGCGTTAGTGTTTTGAATTTCTGTCTTTTCTAGTACTACTCTGTTCTGTTGTTCAGAATTAGTACCTCCTGGTAAATCATCAATACTAGTAGAGTCGGAAGCCATATATAATATCTTATATTGATAGATGGCTCTTATTACGCAAATTCAACTGTTTTCTTGCCATTATTGCAACTCTCAGCTTTTGGTGTAAAATTGTAGCATTTATTATCATATTTAAAAACTTGTCCTTTAATCTTACTTAATGGGGCTGCTTGAAAAACTAAACAATTTCGTTTATTACAAGCTTTTCTAAATAACGTTGCTATTCCAAATCCCAATAATATAGAAATAAAAGTTTGACCTAAAGGACTGTATAATAAGCGTTTAAAATTAATATTCATATATATATTACTTATTTAATTTTCTACCTTCTTGAATGGGATATTCTCTTATCAATTCCTTTTTCATAGGACATGTGACTTCTCGTGCTTTAAATCCAAAACAAGTGCCGCTCCTATCTTTGTACTGCATTTGGTTTAGATTATCCGGGGTGGGATATACATAAATAATAGAAGGTCGTGGATTTCCAATATATACAAGAAATATACCCAATGCTAGACTAATAATAAATGCTGGAATATTAAGAAATTTCATATATATAATAGGTCTTATTTTTTATCAGAAATTATCTCTCCAAATTCGTATTCAAAATCTAAATTTTGTAACAAGGTTTTTACTTGTTTCATAATAAACATACCCCGTTCTTCGGTTGTATCCATCATAGTAACTGCATATTTACTCTCGCGTATTTTGGTCATAAGAGGAAAAATTTGTTCAATATAAATATTAATAGCTTGTTCCATTAAATCTTGTTGCGATGTTATATCATCCTCCTCCATATAGTCTTTAATAACGCCTTTGAATGTGCTAATTAGTTGATTTAATTGGGTATTTTTAATAGTAATATATTGTTTGATAGGGATATGTCTAGGCTCCTCGCCATCAGCCACGTCTCCAACATTTATTTTGTCTTCTGATTGAATAACACCTTCTATCATGTCCAACTGTTTAACTAAACTTTTATACTGTGTTTTCTCCTTATCAAATTCCACTGCTATCTGTTCTTCTGTGCGTAAACCAAAAAGCAGGTCCAATTTTAAATCAATAATTTCTGCTTTTGTTTGTGCAATATCATCTCTAGATAATTGAGCAGATTTTGGAAGTAACATCCATTTTCCTCTTTTAATTTGAAAATCCAAAGGACAAGGAGATATTGTATTACCGCATTTTGCAGTTAAAACACCATTTGTATTACCAAATATGGTACCGCCATTTTGTTTGCAATTAATACATTTCATTTGCATTGTTTTTAGTTTTTTCTTCATTTGGTTTAGACTTAAACCGCTTTTAGTTATTTTCTTTTTAGCATTTTGATATTTTTTATTGTAATCGCCTTTTAGTTTATAATATCGTATTATTGCGGTGGATACGGCTTCTGTATCTCTTTTAGGTGAAATTGGAGATGCAGGCGGGGAAAATGGGTTATAATCTGGAGAATGTGGAGAAAAAGCTTCTTTTTCCTCTTTTTGTTGTGCCTCAACTTTACTAGATGTTGGTGATGGTGGTTTATCTAAAGAAACTAATTTAGGCGAGATGGGTGAGAGTGATTGTGGAGTGGAATCGTCCATTTATATTTATACAGCATAATATTTTTTATGCATTACTGCAAAATCACTTTCAAATTTAGGAAGATTAGTAATAATTTCGTTATTTATTTTTTTTCTCTCTTCGCTTAATGCTTTGATTTTTGACATTACGTGTGCATGGTCTCTTTCTTGTTTTTCTTTTTTTTCTTCAGGCGTTAATTTATTCTTTTTTCTGTAAGATAAGATAACACCTACTAAAACTAATAATAATAAGAAAAATCCACAATTCCACACAATATTATAATAGTCTGCTCGTTTATCGTGACATTGTTTTAATGTTTCTCGTAAAAAATATTTAACACCTGGTTCTGTTAAACTTGGTCCTACCACAGAATTCATTAATATATTAAAAGCAAAAAATGAAAAAAATAATACATAAATACTATATAAATGATATCTGCAGGATTTTCAGTTGGTATTTTTATATTTTTAACATTTACATATTTTGGGTTCAAATTCTTTTTAGTAGATAGGAAAGGACCTCCTATGCAAACTGGTATGATTAAAACAGTCTTGTCTTTGCTTTACTTGATTTTAATAGTTGGGTCACAATTAAGTATAAATATAATGAATTCTAAAGAACACTGTAACGGCGTACCACAAATTGTATCTGCAATGATTTATACAATTATTCCCAACTTCTTTATGCTGGGTTTAGTCATGATTATATTAAAAGTTTTCCCAGGTTGGAAAGAACCATTCTCAAACACAATTGGATATGCAATAGTATATTTAATGGGACTCGGCCAGACATTCTCCGAATTACTAAAATCAAAAACTGTTGCCAAAGGGAAAACAGGCGGTGATTTAATCTCTATGATTTGTGAAAATAAATCCATTATTATTAATCAAATAACACCTATGAATTATGAATTATTCTTAAATAGATTAAGTAAAGAAGGGGCATTGAAATCTGGATACAAAAAGAAAGATGCATACCATTATTTATGGGTCCTTGTGAATGCTAAAGATGCGATTGCAGAATTAATATGGTACTTACTCACCGGAGCACTTGCTATATCAACCACATTCAATGCATTACTAGATATAGAATGTGACATTCCGACGGCACAAAGGAAAGCTGCTGCTGCTAAGTTTGAAGCAGAAACAGCCAAAAAAGATGCAGAAAAACCAAAAGAAAAATATTTTACAGTGCATGATTAAAAACGAAATTTAGGAATCGCTAAATAATACAATACAAAAAGGTAACTAAAAATAGCTAATATCAAAGCTACCAACCAATTTGGTATAACAGTTTTTTTCTTATATCCTATACCAAACTGTCGTAAAGAACCATCTTCATTATATAAAAAATGTGGTGCTGCTAGTTGTACTCCACAAAAAATCAGAACAAAAATAATAATAGCTACTGATGTAATATTACGACGAATAAATGATCTATACATAATTAAATTATATATAGATTAGTTTTTATTAATAAATAATTTAAAATCCTTCATCCCCGTCTCTCTCTCCATAATCATCATCATCGGCCATGTCAGCAAAACTAGCCATTAGTTCAGAATTTACACGCTCACGTTGCACCTGTTCTTCGATTGCTTCTAATCGATAAATTTCACGATTTCGTCCCGTCACTTCGTCATTTCTATTTAATCTCAGTTCCATTAACATATCATCCTCGATTTCTTGTCTTTCTTTATCATATTGTTCGGCATCATATTCATATAAAGCTCGTGTTTGACCCAAACTCCAATTACCTAATCGTTGATTTTTCAATATATTCTCTACTTCACGTTCCTCCACTGTTAAATCACCCAATCTTTTCGTAATTTTATTTTTCTCTTTCTCTTTAGCTTTCAAAACATTTTTAACAATATCTTCATTATTCAAATCTAATTTTTTCTTTTGCGACTCAATTATGTTTATATAAGTTCCCAATAAAGTAGCTATTTTCTTATTTAACTGTTCCTTCCTTCCGGCGATGATTTGATCACGTACACTATCTTCTACACCACTGTCATCAATTAAACCTAATAAATCAAATTCATCATCATCGTCTATAGTTAAAATTGTATCCAACGATTTAACATAAATATAGAAACTACATAAAACATAGAATTTAATCAACTTATTAATAATATTGCCGTTTATAATCGTAGCTTGGATTGTATTATCATTCAAAATTAAGTCTGCAAATAAATTTGTAGCATTCATTAAATCAATAATATCGCGACTATGTTTTTGTATAAATTCTAATACTGGGAACAGCGTATTATCCTTATAGTATTTTTGCAATGCAGATGTTTCCCCAAAAATTAAATCTCGAACATCTCGAATATGCCTTTCACTTAGTTTCCAATGTTTCGGAATGGCAATATCTTTATAATCTACTCCTTTTATAATCATATTTGGATAAACTTGCATGATATTCTTAATAAATGTATCATAGAAAGTAAACACAGTTATACTTGTTTCATCTGCTCGAGTTATGTATATATCTTCGCCGCGCAATTTCCAATTTGTCATAGTATCCATAAAATGTTCGACTCCCTTTGTTACATTCATATTACTCAGAAATGTTACTATTTCTTCTTGAAAATGTTCAATGTTGCTATCTAAAAATGTATCCATGGCATTATAACTTTCATCATCCCCACGCCTTAATGTGTCAAATGTATCAATTAATGATTGAAAGGCATCTAAAATTTCAGGATTACAGATAACAGGCACTTTCTTTTCCTTTAACTCATCAATTTTCATTTCTAATAGTCGTCTCTCACTTAAAATAACTGGATGTAGATTAATATCGACAATATTTGTTCGATTTACAGCATTCAAAATATATTTGAAATTATCACGATTAATATCAATTCCCTCATGTTTCAATCTTTCTATTTTATCATGAATTGAATCCAAATTATTAATTCTCTTTAAAATAGGGTTATCACATATTCTAGCAATTGTATCATCAAAAGGAATATTAAATTCGCAAAATCTTAAAAATGAGATATACATGGTTTCTTCTGAAAACTGTTCTCTTGGATTTGGATATATTAAATGGGTATCCAATGGAGAGAATATATAATTGATTGTTTCATAATTGTCCACAAGTTCTAATATTCGTTCTAAATTGTTAACTAGATTATTATATCTATGAATCCCACTTTCTTTATCTGCGAAATATAATAGTGTTTCTCGAATACCTTCATTACAACACGCATTCTCTAACATAGGCTCATCAGATAAGTTTTTCAATATAGGAGCTTCTTTATTTATTACACGTTGGATTAGTTCTTGTATATGAAATGAAAAAGCTATAATTTTTCCACGCAACGTATTTAATTGTGCAATTTGACCATCATTGCCATTTTGTAAGTTAGAAATTAATACACTTTCAAATGTTTTACTTATATTGGATACCTGTTTCATTCTTAATGGAAATAAAGGCGGTAAAAAAGTATTCCATTGTCGCACATCAAATAATTCAGGAATATCATCTTCTTCTACACGTCTCTCCAAATACTGTCTTTTACTTATAAGTTTCTGCTGAATAGTTGAATTCTCAAGAATACTCACGATACGCTTCTTTAATTTTTCCGCATATTTGGTAGTTACACTTTCTTCTTTTCTTCTATTAATTTTTGGTAAAGCTGACCAAGGCCTGCTACTTTGTCGTAATTTCAAAACAACACACACCAAATATAATAGAGCAGATGTTTCTCCATCTTCATCTAGAGGAAAACCAATAAACGAACGAACGCAACCTGGGAATGTTTTCTTTGTAATAATAGAAGGAATCATTGTTTGAATTGCTATTAAATAATAAGCTAATGTAAAACTTAATAATGTATCATCATGTGCCTTCTCATAAGGAATAATTTTTTTCCCTGTTTTTGCTTGACGTGCTTTTTGTCTAGCCATATATTTAGCTTTTAAACCTATATAATGATTTATATCTCCAACAACAGCGCCAATTACGAAATCGTATTCTGATTCTGTATTAATGCCCAAACTTTTATCTAATGCAGATAATACCTTATATATCATTTCAGAATCTGCTGATTGTAATTTTGGCATTTCCTTATGACTCATATCAATTAATACGTCACCAATATCTTTCTCTAATACTTCGCGACTTACAACGCGGTATCCAGCTTCGTCAAAACCTTCACTATTATCATATTCAATAGTTCTGATAACATATCCACTATGTTTGTCAACAATCTTGTCCCCATCATCGCTTATTTGACCTCTGTCAGCACAAACCTTTTCTAATACTGATAAATATTCACCTCGTTTAAATGCTAATGCAAGTGCTTCATAAAAAGTAGGAAGTAATGGTATGTTAGTTGATTTACAGTAAAACCATTCATCATTTTCCGCATCTGAGGAAAGCGAGAAAAAGGCATCTCTGCAAAATTTATCAATAAAAGTTAAAATATCAGATTGTTTTTTAACAAAATCACTTTGTGATAAAATATGGTCTCTAAGATTTGCATAAGGCGACACAACAATATCGCGAGCTTGTAAAGTATCACTAATTGTTAATTTTAGTAAATCAGTTTTAATAAATTTATGAATATTAATTAACTTTAATAATGGTAATGTAGATGTATAATATTGTAAATTATCTGTTAAGGTTGTTAATAACTGCTGATATCCCATATTTAATTCCATATCAAATTGTTCCAGGATTTCTTTGTTTAAATCACCTTGTACTTTACTTCGATTCAATGCTACTGTCCCACATTCTTTATTTATTTGTAGGCACGTTTGTTTAATATTGCAAAACATGTCAGCATCCGGTGGCATACTATCTAATGATGTATCGCGAACCCAAGTATCATCCGCACTCCGCTTATAATAAACAAAATATAAATCAGAAGATGTTTCAATATAAGCGTAATCTCCTTCAGTTACCCTACGTTTTCCCCTGGCGATAGCTTCTGATTCAATGATAGCTTGTCGTTCATTTAAACCCACGTTGTTCATTAAATGTTGAAAAATAAAATCTCTGTAAGATTGGTCATCCATGGCTTCTTTCGAATCTTGAAATTCATCACCAACATCATATCTAGTTGTATCATATTTTTCATCAAAGAACACATTATTTGTACCGTCATCTTCGCGTAATTCATCAATATCAAGATACTTCTTAGCTAATACGAAATTTTTACATTCTGTATTATCTTTTCTTTCTTTTTCTTCATCATCTTCTGTTTCCCTTTGCACACCCTCTATAATACTCTGAACATCGATTGGTTGATATAAATCTTTATCTTGTAAAGCAAGTGCGGTAGTAAACAAACGCATATTATCTAGTCCTATCATAGTATTTAACATCATAGGGGTATCTATGTCTTCATGTTTTAATCCATATAAGTCAACAATATTGTCATCATTACCCATTTGATAAGGTAATAAATTCAATAAAATACTAGCATTACTTCTTGGTATATTTTTGTAAGTTGCTCTCAAATATTTTTCAATGTCTGTTGTTCTAGCAATAAATGCACGTTTAAAATCTAAAATTCGCTTTTCCATAAATTTCACAACTGTTTCATATTGTTTAAATGTAATATCATCTGGATATACAAGAAATGGTTCCAGATACTGAATGTTTTGTAAGTATGAAACACCATGACCTCGTTTAACAATAAACTTTTTAATCAACTCAAATAACACTCTCGTTTTTGGAACCATTTTTTCTAGAAAATCTTTATATGCATTTTCACTTCTATCGCCATACCCTTCTTCCTCTAAGAATCGAATAGCTTTATAACCTTCTAAAAAGTTATCTGCTGTATACTTTGGACCTTCTGCACTAGTTTCTGAAATCGTTTCTTCGATAACACTTGTATTTCTTTTCAAAATAGAAAAATAGTTAAACATCATTTGATTTAATTGAGCTTTCAATAAAATAGATGTTGTGGGTAAATTAATCTTTGAATAAATCAATGCTGGTTCGGGTAATGTTAAAAATCCTGTAATACTCATTCTATCGTTGTGCATAAAATGTACTCTTTTTGCGGTTTGTAATGTTTTCTTTAAATCCGCAGATGTTAAATGGGTTAAACTTTTATCATAACCAGTCAAAACAAAGCGACAACGAATAGGGGTTTCATTTTGAGCAACATTTGTATAAAAATCTTCTAAGTTGTCAATAATAGCTAAAATATTTGCATCAACCGCTTTTTCTATAATAATATTTGATCTATCAAGAGGAAAAACAAATGGTGTTAATATTTCATGCAAATTGCGCATCAAATAAAAGTATTTATTTTGTCCATCAGGTACTCTATTATGTTGATATTCCTCAATCAAACGACGATACTCTAACTGTGTTTCTGCTAATGTTAATGGTATAAAATCATCATTATCGTCTTCATCATCAACGTTAATATTATATAGTTTTTTTCTATTTTTCACAATTGGTAAAATCCAATACAGTTTTTTATTTAATTTTGCTAATCTCTCCACAAGAGGCTTATATTGAGCTGTCCTTACAATGGGTTTATCGACACCTTCTTCATCAATCATAGAAAACATATTTTTTAATTGCTTAAAGCGTTCTATCATATTATGAAGTTTATTCAAAACAATAGGAGTACGTTTAGCAGTTGGGATAGAAGATAATAAATCATCTAATAAATCGTTAGTCTGTGTTTGGATACCAAATCTTTTTTCAGTTTCCTTTACTGGGATCAATTCAGTTATTTCTTCTAACTCATCACCAAACGATACAGCGTCAGCATCCAATAATACTTGTTTTAAATGAGCTCTTACTTCTACGACAGGTTGAATATCCATGATATCTTCGCCTTCTACTTCCATTTCACCAGATTCTGGGGAAAGGTCTAAATCCGGAATGGCTTCTTTTTGTGCAGGTGGTTCAAAAGCACGAATATTTTCAATAGGCAAATCTAAAGGAATTCCTTTGTAAGCAAAATCAATATATAGTTTCCTATTATCACCATATGTGGTAATTTCAACCATATCTTTCTCTAAATCTGTAATTTGACCATTTACTGTCATGGGAACATCACCTCCGAATTGAATGCTAATCCAAGCGCCTGTAATTAAACCATTTTGTCTAGCATAACCAATTTCTTCTGGGCGACTTAATATTTCGATACTTACAATACTTTCATCTGTAAATTGTCCATCTAAAATATCTAAAACCAGTTCAGCTAGAGTTTCAGGATCGACTATAGTTGCTCTGTTTTCATCTAAATAATCAATGTAAAAAGTTTTACCATCTATGTCACTGTTATCAGGTGCATTAATTTTAATAATATCGCCTAATTCTAAATAAAATTCTTCGGGTTGTTCTTCTGCAGACATTACCTTATAATTATAGTAGAAATTATCTCAAGGAACGAAAAACTGATTTAAATCTAATTTAAAGAAATTCAGCCTTATTATATAAATATGTCTATGTTATCTATCGATCTAAGTTCATATGTGAATTTAAATGAAATCCCTACTGTACCAGAAGGGTTGTTTACCAAAAAAATATCGGTAAGCTATGATGAAGAATCTCAAGAAAAAACAAATTGGTATTTTGTACAATATGTTAAACATTTACTATGTGAAACAACATATCGAACCCATGGTTTATTTCGTTCAGTATTGACAGATGGTAAGAAAATCCATGTATTCTCTCCACCAAAATCTGTTCCCTTTGCCTTAATAAAAAATGAAAACTATGATGATTTTATATTAGAAGAACTGGTAGAAGGCACAATGATAAATTTATTTTGGAATAATTATTTAAATGATTGGGAATTGGCAACCAAAGGTAGTATAGGTGGTAGATATTCGTTTTACCAAGATACCAAAAAGACATTTAGGACTATGTTTTTGGAAGCATTGAATTATCAACACATCGAATTAGAGAATTTAGATAAAGAACTATGTTATTCATTTATTTTACAACACCCCGAAAATCGTATAGTTATCCCTTTTAAGAACCCGCGCGTTGTATTGGCCGCTGTTTATAAGATTGAAGGAACCAAAATAATTACATTAGATAGGACTGCATGTAAAATTCCAAATATCATATTGCCTAAAACATCGAACCACCATACCGATTACAAAGGAAGTAATTGGGAAGATTTACAATCTTATTTTAGTCAGATGAACTTAGATTATCGTATTGTAGGTATAAATATTTATAATCCAAAAACTGGATTACGTAGTAAATTAAGAAATCCAACATATGAGCATGTACGTAGGCTAAAAGGAAATAGTCCAAAAATACAATTTCAATATTACTCATTGCGACAAGTTGGAAAGGTTGGCGAATTTCTGAAATATTACAATGAATTTAGACCTAAATTTACTGAATTAAGAAAAGATTTGCATCAATGGACAGACCAGTTATGGAAAAATTATGTTAGATGTTATGTACAGAAAGAAAAACCTTTATTGGAATTCCCTAAGAAATTTCGCGTACATATGTTTAATTTGCATCAAATTTATTTGAATGATTTGCAGGAATTGGGGCATTACATATCAAGACAAATAGTTATCAAATATGTAAATTCATTAGAACCAGCAAAGTTGATGTATTCTATAAATTACGATTTCCGATGTTGTAAGACGGATGAGAAAAAGGTTACTATGAAAATAGAGAACTAACCGTTGAAAAGATTTTTCTACTCTCTTCTTTCTTCTTGCGTTCTTTTATATGATTATTAATACTTTTTACATGCGATGGTGGGGTTTGA
>Ga0315327_10001786_pt1 | contig 11303 bp, 9 predicted proteins | sample M110032315metaG_FD_203460 | JGI IMG/M metagenome (GOLD analysis project Ga0315327, IMG submission 203460) | Ammonia-oxidizing marine archaeal communities from Monterey Bay, California, United States - M1 100m 32315 | ecosystem: Environmental > Aquatic > Marine > Coastal | place: USA: California... | reverse complement strand
CCAATGACCCGTTCCTTCGTAATTTTCTTCCGAGAGCATGCACCGCATCGATAGATCCGATTCCGTCAGCGTCACCCCGACTTCTTCATACGCTTCCCGTATTGCACATTCGAAAGGCGATTCGCCGGTCTCCATTTCGAGCTTTCCTCCAATCGCGCACCACATGCCACGATTGGGCCGTTTAGTCCGGCGAATCAGCAAGATCCGACCATCTTCTCTCCGAAAGTAGAGCAAGACGCCAATGCGATACCGATTTTTTAGATAAAGCGATTCCGATTCTACAATCCGTTGTTTATTTCCTGACACCGTTAGCGGCATCCTGCAAAGGCCCTACCGTTCGACAATCCTATTCTGCAGGAGTAATCGAATTCCTAGTTTTTCCCTCCATGAGAAGCTACGAAATCACGCGTAATCACGCTTCCCATACAGGGCCGTTCCAACCCGTACCATCGTGCTACCCTCTTGAATCGCCGCCTCCATATCGCCACTCATCCCCATGGATAATTCCGGTAGGATTACGCCAAAAGACGCCTCCAGGCGGTCTCGGCATTTTCGCAACGCAGCGAAACACGCTCGTGCCACGGCCGGATCATCGTCCAAAGGAGCGATCGTCATGAGCCCATCAATCTTCAAATTAGACTGCCCCAAGGCGCATTCCATTAATGCCGAAGCCTCCTCGAGCGAAGCTCCCGATTTATTAGGATCCGCTCCTGCGTTGATTTGCAGTAACACACCCAAATTTCGCTCCGCCTCCGACGCATACCGCTGCAAGGCTTTCGCCACTTTAGCCCTGTCCACCGACTGCACTCGATCAAAGCACTCCGCTACTTTCTTAGCCTTATTGCTTTGCAAAGGTCCGATCAATTCCCAGCCCATCGCGCTATCCGCGTCATCCATTTTCGAAAGTGCCTCTTGGACCCTATTCTCGCCCACTGATTTTAAGCCTGAGCGAAAAGCATAAAGAGCCGCATCCACCGGGTGGTTCTTTGTCACCGGCAACAATCTAACCGAACCTGCCAAACGACCCGATTTTTGCTCGGCAGCCAGGATCGAGGCCTGCACTCGGCTTAGATTTTCCTCAAATTCTTGATAAGAAATAAACATTAATGAGTCTTCTCTTTTAATTTAACCTAAATTAGACATACTAATATTATTTCCATTTCAACCGTTTCCCTATGCAAGTAGACAATTTCAAAATCTTCGCGGACCTGGTAGAGACCAAAAGCTTTTCAAAAGCCGCCCGCCTCAACGGAGTCACTCAATCCGCCGTAAGCCAACAAGCCCGTGCTATGGAAAAAAACTTTAATACCTTGCTCATCGACCGCAGTCAAAAGCAATTCCAACTTACCCGCGAAGGCACTCGCGTCTACAACTCGTCGAAGGAAATTCTTCACGTCTACGAAAAACTGATGAGCGAGCTGATGGAAATGAAGAAGGTCATAAGCGGCACGATCCGCATATCGACCATCTACAGTATTGGACTGCACGAGCTTCCTCCTTACATCAAGGAGTTCCTGACCGATTTTCCTTCGGTTAACGTCCGCGTCGAGTACCGGCGTTCCAATTTAGTCTACGAGGACATTCTTTACAATTCGGTCGACTTCGGCCTTGTCGCTTTTCCCGTTAAAACGCGCCAAATCGAAATGATCCCTTTTCGCGAAGATCGGCTAGTCGCCATTTGCCATCCCGAACACCCACTCGCAAACCAATCGATTGTCGAAGTGGACGCCCTCAAGGACTACAAATTCATCAGCTTCGATCGCGATATTCCCACGCGTAAAGCGATCGACCAGATTTTTCGCGACAACAAAATCGAGATCGAACCCGTGATGGAATTCGACAATATCGAAACCGTTAAACGCGCAGTCGAGATCGACGCGGGAATCGCAATCGCTCCACAAGCTACCGTCGCCCAAGAAGTCAAACAAGGCACCCTCGCTTCGGTCGCTCTCAATGGATCGGGATTCACCCGTCCGCTCGCCATCCTGCATCGCAAGGGTCGCGTCCTTACGCCGGCGATGAAGAAATTCATTAAAACCCTCACCGGCAAAGAAGTCGAGAGTGCCTAGTTCGCCAAAAAAGGCGAGGCCGGCGAAAAACCCCTTAACGCCGACCTCTGTTTTGCTGCTCCTGCAAAAAGTCCTACAGTTTCTACCATCTTGGAAACAAAAACCCAAACGACACTAGCATTGAGCACGCCAATCGCGGCGGAGGCCAACCGCTGCACTATTTTTGGCTTCGCCGTTAACTTTTCCGCAATTCACGTGCTGCAAAATGATCACCGAGCGATCAAATTGAATTGACTCCACCCTCAGTCTTCTACGTCGAGCCAGCTCTCACCCTGCGTTTTTGAGAGTGATTATTTATCGCGTTACGGAGCAAGGGACGGCCCTGAACAAAAACGCCCTGCAAAAACGCCTCTACGGATTGTAATCGAGATTCGGCTGTAACCACTTCTCCGCTACCGAAACCTCGATTCCCTTTCGATTAGCATACGACTCGATCTGGTCCTTGCCGATCTTCCCGACCTTGAAGTACCGCGCTTCCGCGCTTCCAAAATATAAACCGGAAACTGAACTAGGAGGATTCATGGCATAATTTTCCGTCAGAGAAATTTCGGTATTCGTTTCCGCATCGAGCAGATCCCACAGCTTCCCCTTCTCCGTATGGTCCGGACAAGCCGGGTAACCCGCCGCAGGACGAATGCCTTGATACTTCTCGCTAATCATCGCGCCAACATCGAGATCCTCGTCAGCTCCGAATCCCCATTCGTCGCGGACTTGCTTGTGCATATACTCCGCCAAAGCTTCGGCAAAACGGTCACCGAGCGATTGAATCATAATCGCCCGATAATCATCATTTCGCTCTTTAAACGTTTCCGCGTATTCCTCGACTTCCATTCCGGCAGAAACCACGAAACCGCCCAAGTAGTCCACGCGACCACTCGACTGCGGTGCCACGAAATCCGCTAGGCTGTAATAGGTCGAATCCGAAGCCTTTTCCTTTTGCTGACGCAAAAAGTGGAAGCTCCCAAGTGATTCGCTCATTGAGGCGTCATTGTAGAGGTGCACATCGTCGCTATCCGACTGAGCCGCCCAAAATCGGTACACGCCTCGCAAACGAAAGCGCTTATTTTCGACAATATCCTTCAGTAGTCCTTGAGCGTCGCGATACAGCTCATCCGCCTGTTCCCCATATTTCTTGTGATCTAATATTTTCGGGAAAATACCCTTCAGACCCCAAGTCCAGAAAAACGGCGACCAATCGAAATACTCCAATACTGTGCTCAAATCGACATCGTCAAACACGCGTGCCTCCAGCGATTCCGGCATCGCAATTCTAGCAGATTTCCAGTCTTGTGTAAATCCGTTTTCCCGAGCTTCATCCAAAGACAACAAACGCGCGGAGTTCGCATTTCCTTCCGCATGCCGCTTTCGCAAGCGCTCTTGATCCACTTTTAATTCGGCAACGAACGCATCTTTGCGCTCCGCGCTAAGCAGTTTGCTACACACGCCAACAACCAATGAAGCATCGGGCACTTGAACAATCGGTCCATCATAGGCCGGGGCTATTTTAATCGCCGTATGCGCCTTGCTAGTCGTCGCTCCGCCAATCAAAAGCGGTAGCTCTAACCCTTCGCGCGTCATCTCGGAAGCGACGTAAATCATCTCATCTAACGACGGCGTGATCAAGCCACTCAGTCCGATGATATCCGCTTTTTCCTTACGAGCCGCAGCCAAAATCTTATCGCACGAAACCATCACCCCCAAATCAACGACATCGTAGTTGTTACACGCTAATACCACTCCCACGATATTCTTGCCAATATCATGCACGTCGCCCTTCACCGTCGCCATTACGATTTTCACCTGAGAGCTGACCATATTGTTCGCAGCCTTCTCCGCCTCCATGAATGGTGTCAAATAAGCTACAGCCTTCTTCATTACGCGGGCCGATTTGACAACCTGCGGCAAAAACATTTTTCCGGCGCCAAACAATTCCCCGACAACCTTCATCCCGTCCATCAACGGTCCTTCGATTACGTCCAAAGAACGTGGCAGATTTTCACGTGCCTCTTCCGTATCATCATCGATGTGCATGATGATCCCCTTCACCAAAGCGTGCGAGAGCCGCTCTTCAACGGTACCTTCGCGCCAGGCCTCGGTCTTTTCCTCTTTGACCTTGCCCGTACCTTTCACCGTTTCTGCGTAGTCTACCAGGCGTTCCGTAGCGTCAGGATTCCGATTCAACAACACGTCCTCTACCAATTCCTTCAGTGTAGGCTCGATATCTTCGTAAACCGCTAGCATGCCTGCGTTGACGATACCCATATCCATTCCCGCGCGAATCGCGTGATAAAGGAAGGCCGTATGCATTGCCTCGCGCACGACATTGTTACCGCGAAAAGAAAAAGATATATTGCTAACTCCACCACTCACGCGAGTTAGAGGACAACGCCGCTTGATTTCCGTCGTCGCTTCAATGAAGTCGATTCCGTATGTATTGTGTTCTTCAATACCCGTTCCAACAGTAAGAATATTCGGATCGAAAATGATATCTTCCGGCGGAAAGTCCAATTCCGAACGAAGTAATTTGTAAGCTCGTTCGCAAATTCGTACTTTGTCTTCCTTACTCGCAGCTTGCCCATCCTCATCGAAAGCCATAACGATAACCGCAGCGCCGTAACGCATAACTTTTGCCGCTTGGGAAAGGAAAACCGCTTCGCCTTCCTTCAAACTGATCGAATTGACGACGCACTTGCCTTGAACGCATTTGAGCCCCGCTTCGATAACCGACCACTTGGAAGAATCGATCATTATCGGAGCCTTGGAAATCTCCGGCTCGGAAGCCACCAGATTCAAGAAACGCGTCATGCAAGCCTCGCTATCCAATAACCCTTCGTCAAAATTGATATCGATGATATTCGCGCCGTTCTCGACCTGTTGCCGAGCAATCGCCAAAGCATCTTCAAACTTATCTTCCTTGATGAGACGCTTGAAACGCGGAGAACCCATCACGTTAGTTCGCTCTCCGACCATGACGTACGGCGCTTTTTCGCCTTTCACTTCAAACGGCTCCAATCCGCTAATCCGCATTGCCGGCTCGATCGTCGGTATGGCTCGCGGAGCATAGTCGCTTGCCTTGCGAGCAATCGCGGCAATATGCTCGGGAGTTGTGCCGCAACAACCGCCAATAATATTCACGAAACCATTCGCCGCGAAATCCTCAACGAAGCGGGCCGTATCTTCTGGCAATTCATCGTAACCGGTCTCGCTAAGCGGATTCGGCAGTCCCGCATTCGGGTAGCACGAAATGAAGCAATCCGCGCAGCGCGACAGGGCCTCGATGTAAGGCCGCATTTCTTGCGCCCCTAACGCACAGTTGATGCCCACGCTCAAAGGCTTGGCGTGAGCGACTGAGTTCCAGAATGCTTCGACAGTCTGTCCTGACAGCGTCCTGCCCGACGCATCGGTAATGGTAACGCTCAGCATCACCGGAATACGCTCGCCTCGCTCTTCGAAAAACTCTTCGAGAGCGTAAATACAGGCCTTTAGATTCAACGTATCGAAAACCGTCTCCGGCAAAAAGAGATCTACTCCGCCCTCCGCCAACGCACGGATTTGTTCCGCGTAGGCATCCTTAAGCTCGTCGAATGAAACCGCCCTATAATCCGGACGATTCACGTCAGGCGATAGCGATGCCGTCCTATTCGTCGGCCCCAAAGCGCCGGCAACGAAACATTCCCGATCCGGGTTCTCCGCGACGAACTCGTCCACCGCTCGCCTCGCCAAGCGAGCAGCAGTCACATTTTGTTCGTAAACAATGCTTTCGAGCTCGTAATCCGCCTGAGCAATGCTCGTCGAACTGAACGTATTCGTTTCAATGATATCGGCTCCGCCGGCCAAGAAAGCCTTATGAATTTCCGTAATCACATGCGGGCGGGTCAACACGAGCAGCTCATTATTCCCTTTCAGGTCGATGTGATGGTCTTCGAATCGTCCCTCTCGAAAGTCTGCCTCATTCAGCTTGTAGCGCTGAATCATCGTCCCCATCGCTCCATCCAAAAAAAGAATGCGTTGCGAGAGCAGCTCGCGGATACGAACTCCTTTTTCAGTCTCAGACAAAGTAGCTGTGTTCTTCGTAGGCATAGGATTGATCTTCAATCTCGGACAATCAAGCGAGCCCGGTGTCAAATGCCACTCAAAAAGAACCAATGGCACAAAAATCGGCAATTCGGATAAATGACGCTCGATAGACAAAACGAAGGCGTCGCTAGCTTAAGTTTGTTCAATAACGAGCGTTCTAAGATTCGTAGCGTCGCAATAATAAGCTCAAGTACTCTGCCACTGATCCGAGCATATCCACACCACGTGTTCGAATCGCATCCAAGGCCGTTTTCGACAAAAATCGTCTCGAACAGGTACAACCGGAATGGTGCCGCAAATACTTCCAAAAAGGCGAGCAACAAATGGCCGGCTACTACCGCATCCATCCTACGCTCCGCAAAAAGCTGAACTTTCATCGCCTCAATCTCTTCTCCAACAGCTTTCCCTGGAAAGCGAAATTCCAAATCATCTTCTGCCGTAACGCGATGATCTACTTCGATCGCGAAAACCAAGAAGATTTGGTCGGGCGGCTCGCTCAGAATCTCGTGCCAGGAGGCTACCTACTAATAGGCCACGTCGAAAGCCTCGCCGGGTTTAATCACCCCTACGAAACCATAAAACTCGCGATCTACCGATTGCCTGAAAGATAACGGCAAGCATCGGAGATTCAGAATCACCCGAAAATCTCCCCCAATATTGCTGGTTCGAGCATTGCATCCCAGCAAATGACTTCTAAGGTTCTTGCCCATCGGAAGCGTGCGAATCAATCCGCGCCATCATCCATACGATTTTGAGCCAAACCATCCCGAAAGAACCGTCGATTTGCGCCACCCTGGGCGAGGCCCTTGTCTGCATCCAAGGGCTCGAAACGGGCGACCGCCAATTCGAAGCCCTAATCGAAAACGGCCCGGGCGCTTGCTACCTGATCGATGCGAAATCCCACACGATTCGCTACCTTTCGAACAAAGCGTTCGAGTTTATGCCCCAATCGTTCAAAACGCTTTTAAACGAACGAGAAACCTGGTCAAATCTCGTTTGCGCCGAAGACCGGCCTCAATATAAAACCGTCATCGAAAAGCTAGGCGAAAGCGGAGACGAAGCCATGATCGTCTACCGACTCGATACCTCGAAAAAAGGCAGCTGGCTTCCGGTCAAGGACTACGTTACGCCCCTACGCAATTCCGAGAATGAACTCGTCGGCTACCTGGGGCGAATCATCGACGACTCCTTTCGAATCCAAGCAATGGATATTCTCGTCAAACGATCTTGGAAAGAAGTTGCCACCACGCTCACCAAGCGATTCCTCCACGACTTCAACAACATGATCGCTGGGATTTTCTCGCTGAGCGAACTCTATGCCGTTCCCGGATCAGACGCGGAAACGATGACCGAAGCGATGATCCATATTCGCGACAGCTCTATTCGCGCTCAAAAGATCACCAAGCAAATCCGTGCTCTTACTTCCATGACCGATGGAGAGGCCAGCTACTTCGAGATACCCCAACTCATCAAAGAACAAGAAGACTACATACGAGCTATCCTGCCCCAGCACGTTGAGCTCATATTCAACTTAAGCGACGAATCTCTACCCGCTCGCTTGGATGCCAATCGCTTCAAACAAGCGATCCTTCACTTGGTCTCAAACGCCAGCGACGCTGCCAACGACAAACCCAGCATCTCCATTAGCTGCGCAGCTACCAGCAACCCCGATTCCGACAATCCAAATCGATCCGCCCAAATCGAATTCAAAGACAACGGACACGGAATCAAGGAGCGCCACTTAAAACAAGTCGCCGACCCGTTCTACACGACGAAAGACCCGAAAAGCCATGTAGGCATGGGTCTATTTATCGTAAAACGCTTCACCGAAGAGCTCGGCGGAGACATGACGATCGTTTCCGCTCTCGGAGAAGGTACCTCTATCACGATGCACCTCCCGCTGGCGAATCTTTCCGAAACGATCCCTGCGACTCCGACGACCTACCCCCAAGACGCGGCAGCCCCATCCGTCCAACCCAAGCGTACGCCGACTATTCTCATTTACAGCTGGGAAGACACCACTCGCCACCCGCTCGTCAATGCGATCCGGAGTGCCGATTGGAAATTCCGCATCCACATCGACACCCACCAGCTCCTCCTCGACCTAAAGGAACTTCGCGAAGACCTAGATGGCATACTTGTTTTCAAAAGCTCCCTTGACGAAAAATTCGACCCGCTTATCGCTACGCTTTCAGAAGAAGCCTCGTCTCCTAAACTCGCCGTAATCGCCCTCGACGATAGTCTAGAATCGATGGATGAACGCATCCAAAGCCAATGCGGCCTGCTGGCCTCGGGAGCCTCGAAACCAAATGGGCTCTTGAAAAAGCTGTCCAAGCACTTCAGCTAGGCTAGCTTACGATCATTATGCGAGTATCCGAAACGAGATCGCGCGAAATCCTCGTGCTCGACGACGACGAAGTCGTCCTTCTGGCGATGAAGGAGACCCTTCTGCGCGAACGCTACAAGGTCCGGGCCTACACCAGTGCCAAAGAAGCTTTGGAAGCCCTCGAGAATACTCAGTTCGCGACCATCATCTCCGATCACCGCATGCCCGAGATGACCGGCTTGGAGTTTCTGGACAAGTGCAAGCAAATCCAACCGAACGCCTCCCGCATCCTCATCACCGGAGTCCTCACTCTGAACACTGTAATCGAAGCTGTAAATCGAGGCGAAATTTTCCGTTTCCTCGCAAAACCCTGGATTAGAGAAGAAGTGCTGGCGACCATCGACAATGCCGTCCAGCGCTACGCACTTGTCGAAGCCAACCAACGGCTCAGCGCCGACACCCTTGAGCTCAACGAAAAGCTTGTGTCATCCAACGCAGCTTTGGAAGAAAAGATCAGGGATCTCGAACAACAATCCGAGAACCTAAGCCAATCGAACCAGGCACTTGAACAGAATTTCGGCCATTCTCTCGAAATCTGCTTTCGATTAATCGAAGCCTTCCACCCAATCCTTGGCGAACAGACAAAATCGGTCGTCTCCATCTGTCGTGAAATAGCCAAATCAGACTTACTCTCAAAGCGCGACAAGGAAGTGCTCGCCGTCAGCTCCTGGCTCTACAATTTGGGAAAAATCGGGCTACCTCGAGACCTACTTACGAAAAGCCTAAACGACCCGCAAAGCTTAGACGAACCAGAGCAAACGCTCATTCGCCACTACCCTGTCTACGGACAAACCCTAGCTGGATTCGTCGATACACTCAAAGACGTAGGCCTCGCAATTCGAGCCCATCGCGAACGCTTTGACGGACGAGGCTACCCAGACAAACTCACTCGCGAAAGCATTCCCATTCCCGCCCGGCACCTCGCAGTTGCCGTCGGCTTTGTCGAAAGTACGCTACCCAAGGATCAAGCCCTAGAACAGATCATCCGAGAATCTGGAAAATCTTATCATCCGGAAGCCGTTCGGCTCTTCATGAAGAGCTCGAATCTGACCAATCTTCCCAAGAAAATACGAGAGTTGACTCTCTCCGAACTCGAACCGGGAATGGTGCTAGCCAAAGGAATCTACAGTCCTTCTGGATTGCTTCTGATTCCAGAAGATCGACGCCTCACTCAAGGCATCATCTCCAAAATAATGGAGCACGATTTCGCGAACCCGATCACGCAACGTTTGATGGTATTTCGCTAGCCAAAGCACAATTTGCGACACGCGAATTGCACCATAGGCAATAGATAAACGCCACTAGCGAAGTTGAGCTTAAAAAGCTCACTGGAGTCTCAAAATTCAGCTTAGCATGACTTTATCCGAACTCGTAAACAACCTGGAAGCTTTGCCTCCCGCACCCGCAGTTCTGCCCAAATTGGTGGAGATCATGAAAGACACCGACACCGATGCCAGCGACATTGTCTAGCTCATTCAATCCGAACCGGCAATCGTCACTGGCGTCCTTAGACTGAGCAACAGCGGTGCCAATTCTCCACCTTCGCCCGTAACGGACCTTGGCGACGCAATCTCTATGCTAGGGCATCAACGAAATCTATCGTATCGTAAACCTAGTCTCCAGCGGCGAATACCTTGAAGAGGAACCAACCAGCATGGATATCCACAAAGGAAGCCTTTTGCGACATAGCCTCGCCGTTGCGCTAATCATGGACATCATCGCGGCAGAGCTCACCGACCTCGAAGGCCTTCCTTACACCTTGGGCCTACTGCACGATATCGGAAAACTCGCTCTGCACCAACGATGCGGCGACCGCTAAGCGAAGATTTTCCACAAGGTAGAAAGCGAGCTAATCGCCGTAAACGCTGCTGAAGCCGCTAGCCTCGGATTCAATCACGCCGAGGCCGGAGCCAAGATGCTCGAGCAATGGGGATTCTCGGAGGAGGTCTATCTACCGATTCACTATCAATACGATCCGCACAGCGCTGGAAAATTCAAAGAACTCGCAGGAGCTCTCCAAATAGCCAATTGGGGTGCATCGGTCATTGGATGCAATGACGGACGTGACGCTTGGGCGCTCGAAATGAATCCCGACGTTTTCCACATCGAGGAAACCAAGCTAGAGCAAGCCGTGCTCGAAGGACGTTTCCGCCTCGAAAAAGCGCTCAAATCTCTCGAGCCATATGTCAACTAGACGCTGTATTCAATTGGTGTATTTCATTCCGAATCTCTCGTTCCAGCTAAAATCGTATCGCCCAATTCCCAGTCTATTCAAAATAGGCAAGGCAACCCCCGAGAAATAAGCTGCTACACCCATAGACCTTAAGCAGTTTTCGCTAAAGGATATCCCCTTCGGCGCCGTTTTACTCTATATACATGCCTGCCTATAGGCCAATCTCTATGCCCGACTACGAAAAACTGCTTCAAGCATCCATGCCGGAAGCCCTCGATTCCCCAATCGATACCGTCAACTTCGTTAACCAAAACGCGGATCAGCTCCTGCAAGCCAACGTATCGACCCTCGATGACCTCAACTACTGCGTATTCACCTATTTTAACCGCGATGAGATTTTCTTTCTAAATCAATCCGGACGCAGAATCATTTCCCCTTACCAATCTCCAATCGAACGCCGACTCGAGACAATCAAATTTGGCCTCGAAACCGCCGCTCTAGCATCAAACGACGACCGGGACGTAATCGAAAGCTGCCCCCCCAAGCATCACGTACGTGAACTCATATCGCTACATTGGGGAATACATGGCTTCGCGGA
>Ga0315327_10001784_pt1 | contig 11306 bp, 11 predicted proteins | sample M110032315metaG_FD_203460 | JGI IMG/M metagenome (GOLD analysis project Ga0315327, IMG submission 203460) | Ammonia-oxidizing marine archaeal communities from Monterey Bay, California, United States - M1 100m 32315 | ecosystem: Environmental > Aquatic > Marine > Coastal | place: USA: California... | reverse complement strand
TAGGATAAAATGTATAAAGAGCTCCATTTATCTTTAAAATCATGGGGTTGATATTGACATCTAGTTGACTTTGTATGAATCTGTTTATTCTTCGTCTTTTACTTATGAGGTTACAGTTGATTGTTGCCTTATATTCGTAAGAAATACAGATTATTAAACCAAGACAACTACCATTAATAATATTAGCAGACAAAAGGTAACCGGTAATAAATATATTCAACAGAGGGACATGAATTGGTCATACCGATATCTTGGGAAAGTTGCTCTTATCCATACCGTTATAAATATATGAAATAATAGTTTAATTGAAAAGGAATAAGATGAGAATCATCCAAAGGGACCGCCAAAGAAATAGATAGAACCTACAGCTGCTAGGGCTCCAATATTAGAATACTCCGCTATAAAAAATAATGAAAATCAAACACCGGAATATTCGGTATTCTACCCACAGACCAGCTCCGCCTCAGCTTCTGGTAAATCAAATGGAGCCCTATTAGTTTCAGCGATTATAGTTATGAAAGATATAAGATAAAGGGGAAATAAAGGTGCTATGAATCAGAGATCTACCTGATATTCAATTAATTCAGAGTAACTTAATGTGTTAGTAACTAATATAATAATAAGACTTAGAATACCTATGTTTATTTCTAGAGATAAGACTTGAGCTCCACTTCTTAAAGACCCAATAAGACTATATATTGAATTGCTTGCTCAACCAGCTAATATTAAAGCAAATACATTTAAACTAGAGAGTAATAATTGAAAAAGGATAGTATAACTAAGATCTAATAAATAACCAAGATCTTGATTCTAGTAATAAGGTATGATTGATCATAATAATAAAGAAAGAGAGAAAGAAAGAATAGGTGATATTATGAACATTATACAATTCGATCTTTGAACTAGAATTATACGGTTGATCTATAACTTTATACCATCAGCAATAGACTGTAGTAAACCAAATCAACCGACTATATAAGGGCCAGACCTCCTCTGAACTGCACCCATAATGAAACGATCTAATAAGACGAAGTAGATTACATTAACTAAGACAGATATTATTATTGAAACAAAACTTAAACAGATGTTTATCTCCTCAAATCTGATTAGATAGCATAATAAGAAGTATGATTGATGGAATATCATCAGATATGAGTTGCAGCTGTAACCCTATTATTGATTGAGGGAGTAGGTTCGATTCCTTCTCTTTATGATCGAATCTTATTCATATACTTAGTCTTATTATTTAAGAGTATAAGTAAAGATATCCCTATCGCTGTTTCTGCTGCTGATATAGCGAATAATAATAGGGTAATAGCTAAGATATTTATATCATTAATTGTTATTGCAGCTAATATTAAAAAGATATTAAACCCTATTGATTGCAATTCATAGCAAATAAGCATCTGAAATAAATTATATCTGTGAATTAATAAACCTATGAAGCCGAGAAAGAGTATTGATAGGATTCCTATCGTGAATAAAGAAATCTCTATTAGAAACCGAATAATAATAAAAATCCAAACACTAAACCAATCAGACCTGAGGCTTCAACTAAGGAGAATCCTATGAATGAGTAACGAATTAATTCGTCACCCTGAGAAGGATTTCTAGCTATTGAATAAACTAATGAAGCGAAAATTAAACCAACTCCTACAGCGACCCCAATGAAAGCACAGGAAGCTAGTGCTCCAGCTACTAATTTGAAACCTAATACTAACATAAAAGCACCATACTAATGCAACAGCTAATATCTTGATTGGCATATAAGCATGGAGAATACCGCAGAATTCCATACAAGCACCTCGAAAGAACCCTAATCTTGCGAATTGGAAAGAAACTGAATTTAATCTACCGGGGATTCCATCAAATCTTAATCCTAATGAGTGTAAACCGAAAGAATGAATTACATTAACCCCAGTAATTAATAATCTTATTCATTTATTAACAGGTAAAATTAGATTATTATCAGTTTCCAATACACGGGGTTGACCTAATCTTAAGTCTTCTGATTTGATCATATAAGAATCAAATATAAATTTATTTATTTTGATCGTAGTTACTTCCTAAGTTCAAAATCATTGGTTACCAGCTCCTACTAATTTTATTCAAGGTTTACGAATTTTATCTTGTTCCTATAATATAGTAAAACTAGGAATAGTCATAAAAATGATCAATATACCCGGTATAAAGGTTCATATTATTTCTAAAATAGAATCATGGGGTTGGATTCCGATATCTTTTGGATTGACTCAATTATTTTTCTACTTATAGACAGTTAGTATCATAAAAAAGGTTAATATAAAAAATACGAAGAATAAGTATAGGGTTATATAGTCATATAGTTCTGTTATTTGGTAACTAAAATGACTTGCAGGGGAGGGTCATCCAAATCGGTTTGGAATATTCGTAATCTAATTATAGGATATCAATCTTAGATAGTAAGAAGGTTAACTAAACTATTTGGTTTAATTATCTTTATAAATAATCTCTATAAGATTCTAAACAATTTCCTTTACAAATAATTACCATGGTTCTAAAACCCTATAATTAGTAACTAAATTAAGTGATACATCTTAGTAAGGAAAGGAAAATAAAACAATAGTGATTTCCTTAGTAGAGGGGATCGAAAAGGATATAAGGTGAAAGCAGAATCCAAGGTTCCTATCAATAAACTTGGTGGAATCCCTGACCAGAGATCTAGTTTCAGTCTTATATCTTTATATCCCATTAACTTTCATGCTTCATATTCAATTATATTGGAAGTAAGTCTAATAGAACACAGGAGATCCCTCTTCTAACCCTAGTACTAACTATTTATACAAGTACTGTGAAGGAAGATTGAAGAATAACCCTTATTGGGAATGAAATATTATAAAGGGTAGATTCGAATCTTATTCATTTTGCATAATGAAACAGCAACTTATATTACTAGCAAGCTTAAAGAAAATGTAGGCCGTGAAAGCAGTAGGGTTAGTAATATGAAACAGGAAACTAAGTGATCTAAGAATGATCAATGTAATTAGGGATGAACCAGTGGTTGTTGCAATAACCTTGGATGAATTGTTGTTAGCTGGTGAAATCCCAATCGAACTTAGATATATCTTGTTCTCAGCTAAGGTTATTTTAGTAATCTTTAGTTTACATAAATTGGGGTAAAGCTTATACTATTCATAATAAATACCCTTTGAACCCCAGTAACAAAGGGTAGACTATAAGACTTGAGATGAAATCCTATCTGGTTAAATCTTTAAATCCGTCATTCGATATCGTAAGTAAATGTTGGTTTAGTAAGAGCTTCTATCCAAGGATACTGTTCCTAGGGATGATCCTTCATAAAAGATATGCTGAAAGCACCCTACCGGTAATCCGATTCAACAGTATCGGATTTAGATAGAAAGGTTTTCCAAGAAGGAGATCTCATCTCAGCTTTCTTATCAAAGATTTTCCAAAGCAAATCCTTTTCTATAAAAATAAAGAATAAACAGTTGTGAATAAAACATTTCATACAGATAAGGCAGCGAATAAGAAATCAATATCTGCTAAAGATAATATACTAAACAATTCTCCATAGAAACCGAATGTACCCGGTAGACTTAAGTTTCCCAAGATCAAGAGAAACAAGAAGGTTGAAGATACTGGATAGTGATGAAATAAAGTTTGTAAAGTAAAAAGGTTTCTAGAATGAGTTCTATCATATAGAAATCCAGGAACCATGAACAAACCGCTGGAGCTTAAACCATGGTTAACAGATGTGCTGATGCAACCCATCAACCCTTGGATATGTAATGTATAGAAAGAGGCGATTCCGAGATTCATATGGGTTACAGAAGAATAAGCTATTATTTTCTTGAGATCATATTGTGTTAAACAATTCTAAGAACAGGTAAAGCACCCTACCAGGGTGAATAAAAAGATAAGCGGACCTAAGTATAGAATACCATAGGGAAACACATTAGAACCGAATCTTATGAATCCATATATTCCCAATTTTAGTAATATTCCCGCTAGCATAACTGAACCAGAGGTAGATCCCTCTCCATGAACCTCCCCCAATCAACTATGGAAAGGAAATATAGGAACCTTTATACCAAAACCAACAGCAAACAGAAACCCTATTAGTTTTTGTTGATTTACAGAGAAGTGAAAGTTCTCCAAGACAATTAGATTTGTAGACCCAGTAATCAATAACAAAAATAATATCCCAATCAATAACAACAGGGAACCAACCATTGTAAACATAAATAGATAAAAACCAGATCTGATCTTATATAATTTACTACCCCAATAATATACCAAGAAATACATCAAGGTTAAGGTTGTTTCAAAGACGAGAAAGAATATAACCATATCGAAGGACACAAGAGTTAGGATTAATACAAGTTCAATAGCTAAGAAGATTCAATAACAAGATCTAATATTTTTTGCTCCTGTCTTAATCGAAATGAAAACAAGGATTGGGATTAAAAAGGTTGTTAGTAGCAAGAATATTATTGATAAGGTATCTATACCAAATTCAATCCCCTGTTGAAAACCAAGAGGGTATGTTCCATCAAAGCAACTAATATCTCAGAGATTGTAATAATCAAGATCTGAAATAAACTAGGTTGACTAAGGAAGATATACAGAGGTTAACACTAATATAAATAAACCGACCGATGTTTCAAGAGTTGGTATCCCAGTAAATTGTTTTGAAAAGAAGAATAAGGGTAAAATTACAAATCCTAGAAATAGAAATCTTTGTAAGATAATAATATCTGAGAATTTATATTGAATATCGTAATTTATTTAATAAGGGTTGTAGACTGCCTTTAAGAGGTAAGGTCAATGAAGGCTTACATACGGGTTTAAGAGTTATTGACAGTATCCTACCCCTAGGTAGAGGTCAAAGACAACTCATGATAGGGGATAGATTTACTGGTAAGACTAATATTTATATAAGTACTATTATTAATCAAGATAGAAATAATTTCCTTAAATCGATAGATGGGTTTGGCTCAAGAAGGGTATTTGGAGTATAGGTAGGGATAGATCAAGATTTATCTCGTATCTATAAGATAAGATATATTCTTGAAATATTTAATATCAATTGATATTCCATAATCATAGCAACTCATACTACTTCCCCTGCTATGCTTACCTATATACCCCCTTATACTGGTACAGCAGTAGGGGAATATCTAAGAGATAACGGGTAGGATGGTTTAATCTGCTAGGATGATTTCAGCAAACAGGGTAAGGTATATCGTCAGATTTCCCTAATTCAAGGAAGAGTACCTGGTAGAGAGGGTTACCCGGCAGACGTGTTTAATGTTCATGCCTCCCTATTAGAACGGTCTGGTAAAACAAGATGGTTAATAATTACTACCATTACTAATATAAATGCAAAAGGGAATGGGTCGATTACAGGGATTCCTATTATTGAAACTATAAACTGTGATGTTACAGAATATATAGCAACAAACCTTATCAGTATTACAGATGGACAAATTTATACTAATGGTAATTTATTTAAGAATGGCCTAAAACCGGCCGTGGATTCAGCTCTCTCGGTCTCCAGGGTTGGTTCTAATGCACAATTTAAATATCTAAAAAGATTAGTAGGAAGTATAAAAAATGATTTAACTAACTACCGTACGCACCTTGAAACTTGTCAGATTGCCGATGAAGAGGAAGAAACTGAGGAGATTCGTCTTCTAAGATTAAAAGGTAGAGCTCTAGAATCCATGTACTACCAGGACTGGTTAGATCTATCCCCTATCGAAGAAACCGTATTACTTTTATTACTATATAATAAGGGTTATTTTAATGGGGATCCGCTAATAGAACAATTTAATAATCAATTGTTGCCTTATATTCGTACTATTCTGGGGTTAGATTTCCTATAGTTAAGATAGATAATTACCCTAACTAAAAATAGAAATGACAAAAAAATAGAAATCCTAATCGATACCTTTGTTGATTACCTGTTAAAAGCATATCTTTATACTAGCAAGATATTAGTTACCGGATATTAGGTACCTTTGATCAATGGTGGGATTCCAATCATTGGTTCCGGTATTAATTGTTGTTAAGGGAATCTTATTAGCACGGGACTGTTTAATACAACCTTATCCCTATGCAAAAGCTTTTATACTGCAGAATATTATCTTGAGCAAATATAAGCTCTAGTATTAGATCTGCTCCTATATATTGATAGGGATATTATCACTTCTGGAGCAGTATTCTTTGTGATCCTTGGATGGAAATTAACCTTAGAATATGTTTCTGTGCTATGAGTAGGGGTAGGTTCGATTCCTTCTCTTTATGATCGAATCTTATTCATATACCCTTCCCTTACAACTAATTGATTGATGGAATATTCCCATCCATGGTTCTTCCCATATTATTATTAATGCAGATATCCCTTGACAACTAAAATCAATTAATGCAGATATCCCTTGACAACTAATTGATATGGTTCATTCGGTTTCTGATATTCTTTAATCCATAAGTATATAGGGTTACCGGTGCTCCATGAAACTAATAGAAATTGGGCGGCCCCGCCCATATAAAATAGTTTTAGATAGCGGCCGTAAATATAACGGTCCTAAGGTAGGGAAATCTATTGCCGCATAATTATCGGCCACCAAACCTGGTAACGAGGTACCTACTGTCTCAACAACAAAGTCTGTGAACTAATATCTTACCGTGAAGATACGATATGAGAAGAGTAAGACGAAAAGACCCTATGGAGCTTAAACTAGAAGGTAATACGGTTTCTAATGTAATTTACATAGGATAGACGGAAGCTTTTGAAGTATTGTCAAGGCAGTCAAAGAGAAGTCTCGGCCTAGAGTATAACCGTCTCCTTACATCAGCTTTAGTTAGTACCCTGCTAGTTTAACTGGGGAGGTTACCTTATAAAAAGTAACTAAGGTATATAAGAGTTAAGCTCCCTTGTATAAGAGCAATAAAAGCTGAATTGACTGCGAAACCTACAGGGATTGATAAGCAGAAAGTCATGAACTTTGTTCTACTGACCCAGCGAATAGGTTGAGGGTAACCCAGTTGATCAATGGATAAGAGTTACCCTAGGGATAACAGGCTAATAAGGGCCTAGAGATCTTATCGACGTCCTTGTCTGGGACCTCGATGTCGGCTAATCCTTACCTGAAAGTTTGTAACTTTTTTCAAGGGTTTGACTGTTCGTCAATTAAAAGGGTACTTGAGCTGGGTTCAGACCGCTTGAGGCAGGTAGGGTTCTATCTAGTCTTACTGTTTTAAAACTAAAGTTATCTACTCTAGTACGAGAGGACCGAGTAGACCGACCCTCTGGTGAAACAGCAACGTATGAAAGCGGTTAAATCAGTTTAATTCTAAATTAAATGTCTTAGGACTTCGGAGGTTCGACTCCTCTCGTTGCTGCTCTTACTAGGGTTGTAAGGATAGAATCTGAAAGAAATCTAAGATTGAAAACTAAATTAAAAATAGTTTTATGGTTATCTGATATGACTAAAATAGGGGATAGAGAGCTGGTAGTTGACTACTTACTAATAAGGTGTAAATCTAGTATTGGTAGTATTCGGTTCCTAGTATTCCTATAATATAGCTTAGATAGCATAATGGTAATGCAGGGGACTGAAAATTCCTTGAGGTAGGTTCGATTCCTTCTCTGAGTTGTGCTCAAAGCAAAGTAATATAATAGTGAAACCATAAAACTTGAACATAGGTACCGAATAGGTATTACAGATGGACAAAGCCGAGATAATTTAACTCAATTAAACTTAGGTCCGCAGCATCCTTCAACTCATGGGGTATTAAGAATAATAGGATTTGTTTCAGGTGAAACTATTAAATGACTACAAACAGAAATCGGTTTGTTACACAGGGGTACTGAAAAACTTATTGAATATCGTAGTTACAATCAATCTATACCCTATCTTAATAGGTTAGATTATGTTTCTTTACTAGCGCAAGAAGAAATATATTGTTATGGTATAGAAAAACTATTAAATCTAAGGATAAGCAGATATGGTTCAGTTATAAGAACTATCTTTTTAGAAATAAGTAGAATATTAAATCATCAATTAGCGGTAACAACTCAGGCCCTAGATATAGGTGCTTTCACTCCATTTTTATGGGGTTTTGAGGAGAGAGAAATCCTTATGTCTTTTTATGAAGCAATATCAGGAGCCCGTATCCATGCCGCATACTTACGTCCTGGAGGGATTAGTGTAGATGTACCCTTATATTGAATTGATCAAATATAGAAATGACTTAATGGATTTCCTATAAAATTACAGGACTACCATATTCTATTAACAGGGAATAGAATTTGAAGACTAAGATTAGCTGATGTAGGTATTATAACTAAAAAAATGATAGAACCCTATGCATTGACTGGGGTGCTAATACGAGGTTCTAATATCAAAAAAGATTTACGTCTTCTTGGGTATGAATATTATTCAAGCATAAGATTTGATGTTGTTACCGGTGTTAAAGGAGATTGTATCGATAGATAGTTAATAAGAATGAATGAATGTTTAGAATCTGTTAAAATCATTTTCCAATGTATAAAATCCATTAAAGTTTTTCTAATATTCTAGAATTATAAGAAAATCAGAGGTTATTTTCATAATCAAAAAGTAAAAACCCCAGATAAGTATGAATTTAAAACTAATATGGAATCAATGATTCACTACTTTAAATTAGTTACCGAGGGTTAGACTTTGCCGAAAGGGGAGACCTATGTAACCCAAGAAGCTCCCAAAGGAGAATTAGGGTTATATATTGTTAGTGATAATACAAATAACCCTTATAGACTGAAATTAAGAAGCCCTGATTATTACTCCTTACAAGGGTTAAATGTCATTGCGCACAATCACCTATTAGCGGATCTAATCCCTATATTAGGAACGGTTGATTTTACTCTAGGTAGCATAGATAGATAAGAACTAATTAATTCCCTAGTAATAATATCATCCCTAAGGGTATAAGAATAAGATTTAATAATAAATAAGAAACAAGATTACCAGAATAGAAAAGATTAATAAACCGATTCCTATGGTAAGAACCCTTCTCGATAGACCGAGGCCCTAGAAGATTCAATAAGTTGAAATCTAGAAAGTTAACAATATATTGAGAAGGATTTAAGAAATTTGTTGAGATGATATGAATACAATAGTCAATATAAAACTTATGAAACAAAGATTTGGATGTACCATAAAGATTTAATTTATTCGACTAATCTTGAAGACTACTCCCCCGAAGGGAATAATGACTACCCTGAAGGGTAAGGAAGGATTGTATAACAAAGGGGTTATTAAGATATTCAGCTTCAATGTATATAGGGTCAGAACCAATTAGAGAATCCTAGAAAGAATAGGAAGATATCATACAGGAACCGAGATACCCAAGACCAATGATTGGAATCCCACCATTGATCAAAGGATATAAACTAAGTTTAGAATACCCCTCTCCTACCTTGGGGAAGGTGCTCTTATTCGCTCTCGGTTCTTTCATAAAAACTAAATAGATCAGTTTTGTAGAATACAGGGTTGTTAAGAGAATAGGAATATTACTTATTCAATTAAGAAAGAGATCTGAAAATACATAAGTATAAGAAGAACCATGGATTAGAATATCTTTTGAATACTAACCAGTATAAAAGGGTAAACCCAGAAGTGATAATATCCCTATCAAGATAAAGATATACCCGGCCGGTAATCCTTTATTTCAACCTCCGAAGTGATCTAGATCTTGTTCATAACCTACCGAATGTAGAACACCCCCCGCTGCTAAGAATAACAAACCCTTAAAAAAGGCATGAGTGAATAAATGAAGCATAGCTCCCGAATAATTAGATAACCCACAACTTAAACAGATGTATCCCAACTGACTCGTTGTAGAATATCCTATCATTTTTTTCTTGTCTGATGTGGTACTTGCTGCTATCCCAGCAGATAGGGTTGTCAATCCACCAATCGAAGGTATTAAATAGTTAAAGCAAAGAGAATAAGTTCAGAGGGAACTCCCTCTTAATAGTAAGAAGTTACCAGCGGTAACCATTGTAGCCGCGTGAAGCAAGGCTGATACCGGAGTTGGGGCTCCCATAGCCTCAGTCAGTCAACCCGAAAATCCTCATTGAGCCGATTTGGTAAGAGCGGGAATTATTAAGGAATACCGGGTTACATCAAAGATATGAATCGAAACTGGTGGTATCAATGTAATCTTGTAATCTTTAAACTAAGGCAGTAGTAAAGAGGAGAAATCTAGATCAAAGGTTTTTATTATTTCAATAGCACTCCCTATAGCTAATAACAAGAATCCATCACCAACCTTGTTATATAATACTGCCTTGAAACCTGATCTTAAAGACTGTTGTCTTTCTCTTCAAAAACAAATCAATAAATAAGAGCACAACCCAACCAATTCTCAAGAAAAGAATAGTACTCCTAAGTTATTACTCATTACCAAACCATTTATCGGGAAGGCAAATATATCGAATAACCCCATAAATTGATTCGAATGAGCATCCCCATACATGTAATCCAAGGAATAAAAGTTTACTATACCTGAGATTATAGCAATAATTACCAACATAATCCCTGATAAGGAGTCAACCTGAAAATCTCATGCTACAGATAACAAATCCAACTGTATCCAATTGGCAAGATGTAAGGTTAATACAGCTGGAGCTCTATGAATCCTGTAAGATATTACTAAACCAGATAAGATTCACTAAAGGTTAGTAAAGCAGATATAAGACTTTAAAGATACCCTGTTAATAAGGGCTCCCATCTAGGTTATTGTTATAAAGTTAAATAAAGAAATTAGTAATACAGAAGCTTTTATTACCATATGATAGAATCCTATGAAAGTCTTTAATATGGTAAGAATAGATGGAATGAACCTACATTTTAAAGCAACTCAACTAATCTTAAATTCTCTAGAACTTTATAAATATCAACATTCGATAATCTGTTTCTTTTTTTTAATACGAAAGAATAAGATATATTACTAATAAGTAAGATTAAAGATATAAATAATGTAAACCCAACAATTAACAAGAATAGGTTCATATCATTATATAATATGTTTGCAATTCCTTGCATGTCATTTTCGTTACTCCTTAGATTACTAACATTTATAAACCTATTAAACAGAACTAGTCTAATCCATCAATCTTCTTGAAAATGTAAATCTATAAATATAAAATCGCTAAATAAGGTATCAATATCAAGGATACTAATCTTGGAATTTTTATTTAATTGATTCATTAAAGGTCAAAGCAAATTAAATAAATAAACAGTCATTAAAATGAC
>Ga0315327_10001783_pt1 | contig 11307 bp, 9 predicted proteins | sample M110032315metaG_FD_203460 | JGI IMG/M metagenome (GOLD analysis project Ga0315327, IMG submission 203460) | Ammonia-oxidizing marine archaeal communities from Monterey Bay, California, United States - M1 100m 32315 | ecosystem: Environmental > Aquatic > Marine > Coastal | place: USA: California... | reverse complement strand
GGATAGAAGCTTCGACTTCGGAATCTAGCGCAGATGTCGCCTCATCTAAAACCAAGATAGGGGCGTCTTTCAATAAAACTCTAGCGATGGCAATACGCTGGCGTTGTCCTCCAGACAAAGTTACTCCTCTTTCACCAACATGGGCATCATAGCCCCTCCGCCCCACATTATCTCTGAGAGATACGATGAAATCATGGGCCTGCGCTTTCTTAGCCGCTGCGATCATCTCCTCCTCTGTGGCTTCAGGCCGGCCAAACATAATATTCTCTCTAACCGATCGGTGAAGTAAGGAAGTATCTTGAGTCACCATAGCTATATTAGAACGCAAGCTTTCTTGTCGAACGCCTTCTATGTTGTGCCCGTCGATTGTGATTTCCCCACTTTGAATATCATAGAAGCGCAACAATAGACTCACTAAACTTGATTTTCCTGCTCCACTGCGACCCACAATACCTACTTTTTCGCCGGGGGGAATCTGAAGATCCATATTTTCAAAAACAGTTTCGTTTGTATTGTAGCTAAAATTAACACTATCAAACTTAATGTCACCACGACTCACATTAAGGGCCTTAGCATTTGGAGCGTCGTTGACTTTACTTGGTACAGATAACGTATTGATACCATCTTGAACCGTACCTATATTTTCAAAAAGGCTACTTATTTCCCATAAAATCCAATGCGACATACTGGTCAGTCGTATTGCCAAACTCATAACAATAGCAATTGCTCCGGGCGTAATCGACCCATTAAGCCAAAGATAAATACCCAACGCCGCCGTCGAAAAAACCAAGGACATATTTAATGTCCAAAGGCAAATATTTAGTTTTGTAACTAACCTCATCTGAGGGTGCACGGTATTGAGAAATTCACTCATCCCATCACGAATATACGCTGACTCGCGATTGTTATGAGAAAACAATTTAAGAGTAACAATATTGGTGTAGCTGTCGACAATTCGGCCTGTCATTAAAGAGCGAGCATCTGCCTGAACCATTGCGATCTTTTTCATTTTAGGCACAAAGTAACGCTGAACAATAATGTAGAAGAACAACCATATGATCAGCGGAATACAAAGGCGAGGATCAGCACTTCCAACCAACACCAGCGCTGTGGCCATGTAGATGGCCACAAATAACATTACATCGAGTAATTTCATTACAGTATCGCGTACCGCAAGCGCGGTCTGCATAACTTTAGTTGCTATTCGACCACTAAACTCGTTTTGGAAAAATCCGTAGCTCTGATTTAACAAATAACGATGAGCCATCCACCTCACAGTCATTGGAAAATTACCCATTAACGTTTGATGAACAATCAGTGAACGCATAGCGTTAGATAACGGAATTAATATGAGCATAAACACTCCCATACCAATCAAGGTAATGCCGGACTGCTCAATAAACGTGTCGGGATTGCTCTCTGACAGCCAATCCACCACCTGGCCTAAAATGCCGAATAACAGCGCTTCAGAGATTGCAGTGATTGCAGTCAAAAAAGCCATCAATAATAACCAAGGCTCCATACCGCGCGAATAATAACGACAAAACTGATAGACACCGTCTGGTGGTCTTTGAGCAGTTTGTTTTGGAAACGGATCGACTAGGCGCTCAAAAAAACCAAACATTAAAATTCCTCAATAAAACTTTTAATATCCCAAAAACAGCTGAAATCAGGTGAGAACTGCGATAGGCGCTATGATACCAATTTGTAATCTAGATAGATAAATCTTAAAGCCGATGTTTTTCTAAAAGCTCAATAAATCTAAGATGCCTAGTTTCTAATACTCTCATCTGATCGCCAAACAGGGTGCTTGGTCATAGATCCTAAAAAAAGGTCGGACTGCAACAGGTGTGCTAACCAGCCGCGTAACTTTGCATACGGACTTTGATCAAACCAATTTGGGTCAACCCCAGCAAATTGACGAATAAACGGAAATATCGCTATATCAACCAAACTTATTCTGTCAGCCATCAAGAAACGATTATATTCAAGGCGATCCTCTAATCCGACCAAAAACCATTCAGCATCTGTCCTGTAATCACTTAGTGATTTGGTGTCACCGGGCTTCTCGTACTTGTAGGCATCAAGGGCTCTTTTGAACTCGGTGTCATTAGCTTCAATTAAGCGTCGCCCAATCATTGGCATTTCAGCCGCCATCCAATTGTTAGGGTCGCTAGCACTGGGATACGTGGAGTTGATTGCCCAATGCATAATATCCAAGCTTTGATCCAGAACAGTACCATCATTTAAAACTAAAATAGGCACGGTGCCTTTTGGAGAGACTAACAACATTGACCTTGGTTTATTTGCTAGTAGAACTTCTCTCAGCTCAAAAGGTATACTGCAATGAAGGAGAGTCATTCGAGCTCTTATTGCGTAAGGGCACCGTCGAAAGGAGTAGAGTATCGGCAATTGCTGGACAAGCTCAGTCATAATGGAAATATCCGCTGAATTATCACTACTATAAAACACCACTTTAGGAAAACATACTAACAATGACAAATAGACCCTTTGACTTAATTATTTATGGCGCAACAAGTTTTGTCGGCCAAATTTTAACCCGCTATCTTTTTGAGCACATTCACGTACGGGATAAAGTGAATTGGGCTATTGCAGGGCGATCTGAAAAAAAACTTGCTGTATTAAAAAGCTCTTTGGGGAGTAGTGCAGACGCTCTCTCTGTCATTGTTGCAGATGCTGATGATGAGGCTGCACTAGCAACAATGTGCCAATCCGCTCGAGTTATTGCTTCTACTGTTGGACCCTACGCACTTTACGGAGAGCCACTAGTGAAGGTCTGCGCAGAAAATGGAACAGATTATTGTGATCTATGTGGTGAAGCCTATTGGATTAAAGCCATGATCCTAAAGTATTCTGATGTGGCGAAACACTCCGGCGCGCGCATTGTAAGCTGCTGCGGATTCGACTCAATCCCTTCAGATCTGGGTGTCCACTTTCTACAACGCCAAGGTAAGCAGCGTTTTGGTAAATATTTTGATGATGTCAAATTAGCTGTAAATACCATGAAAGGTGGTGCCTCTGGTGGTACTCTTGCCAGTATGATTGAAGCTGTAAAAGCTGCAAAAAGCGATCCAAAACTTCGCAAAGATATGAACAACCCTTATATTCTTTGTCCTGAAAATACACAACTTTGTCACCCCCAAATCAGTATTAAGGGCCCTGTGTTCGATGCGGATTTCCAACGTTGGTCAGCTCCATTTATTATGGAAGCCATCAACGCTCGAGTAGTTCTGCGCTCAAATATGCTTGTTAATATGGCCTATGGCGATAATTTTCTGTATCGCGAACAGATGATGACTGGCCAAGGAATTAAAGGTCGATTATCCGCATTTGGCCTAACTGCTGGGCTCGGTTTTTTTGCCCTAAGTGTCATTATCACACCCCTACGAAAATTTATGCAGCGCTTTGTTCTTCCCAAACCAGGAGAAGGACCTAGCCCTGCAGCGCAATTAGCTGGATATTTCGATGTTAGTTTACTAGGAAAAAATTCTGACCACGAGACTCTAACGGTTAGAGTGACTGGAGACCGCGATCCGGGTTATGGCTGTACTGCAAAGATGCTTGCTCAAGCCGGATTATGTTTAGCCTTTGATTTTGAGGGAGAAGACCCGAAAGGAGGCTTTTTGACTCCTGCAACGGCGATGGGTGATCGGCTAATTAAGCGTTTGAATGAGCATGCCGGCATGACTTTTACAGTAGATTAACAACCACCGACTCCACAAAAAAAGCCCGCCTAACTTAGCGGGCCTTTCATTTTCAGCAAAGTTACCTATTATTCCATTACGCGATCTTTTATCACCATAATAATAATCGCCACAGCGCCGGCATTAATAATTTCGCTCATATTACCTAAAATAGCCGTAATGTATCCGCCAATCACTGGAAGACCTCCAGCGGCTCCAGACATTGCCGATAAGGCTAAAGCAAATATCAGATAAAAAGTTCTGTTATCTTTATCCGCCTGATCGCTCAAAAATCCTAAAGCTAAACCAACTAGCACCATAATCAATGCAGCTTCTGGAATAGCCGTAAAGGCTCCGATAATTGCTATTGCTACAGCTAATAGTCTTACTACTTTTAATGGACTCATATTATTACCCCTTATTTTTGTTTTAATGTCTGAAGCGTGTCTTTTTTAAAAAGCACATCTTGAACATAGCACGTAAATCACAGGAATGAAAATATTATAAGTTATTGATTTTATTCGGTTTTACATAAATACGGAGTATTGGTAAGAAAATATATCGATATTCTCAAAGAGAGGAAAAAACAGTTTTAGAGAATTTATCGTTTATCTTTTGATGTCAACATTTCTCGAATAAGCGCAATAAAAATTGACTATTTAAGAAACTTTAAAATTTTGACTAGATTCAAAAAGACGTCTAGTAAGACGCCTTATGTTTTAGCGACGGCTCCAAAAATACAAGATCAACAGCGCCACAACCACACCAAGACCCGAGGAACCTAGAGCATCAACCATACCTTGAACATTTGCCATGATACCTCCAAAGAAAGGTACCTCTGGACCAAACAATGCGGATACTAGGATGGCCACAACAAGAACTAACCCTAAAACCTCAATTAACTCTCGAGAAAGCTTTTTTAGTTTTTCAAATACATCAAACATCACGACACCCTATTATTTTTTAGAAAAAAAGGGAGCCCTTACAAGCTCCCTTCAATTAACAACTACACACCTAGTCGGCTGCGTTAAACAAGTATCCTGCGACAAGCAGTCCAACTAAACCTGCATCACCAAGAGTTGTTACCAAGCCAAGTGCATTGTCTAAAACTGATCCTACGAATGGAACATCGCCAAAAACCACACCAGCTGCTACACCCAAAACAATCAGAGACACTATAAGACTAGTCAATTGTCCTACTATTGCTGCTAACTTATCCATTTTTTTACCCCTTTTCTTTGATTTTAATTAATTAAATTACTGATTGCATGGTGTGTAAACCAGCAAACATGTAGAACATATCACGTTATTAACACTAAATAAAAGCCCGAAATAGGCCTTTTTTTACTCACTTTCGCATATTATGTCATAGCTTTAACCATGTAATTTTCAATATCTGATTCTTTGTTGAGCTACTTTCAGCTAGAATAGCTCGCCTTAGCCTGAACATGGCTTTCACTAAATGTCAGGTTTTACTCACCTACTAAGAGCTAGAAAAATCCCCATGGCACAATACGTCTACACAATGAATAGAGTAAGTAAGATCGTTCCACCTAAACGAGAAATCCTAAAAGACATTTCTCTATCTTTCTTTCCAGGCGCTAAAATAGGTGTGCTAGGGCTAAATGGGTCGGGCAAATCAACTCTTCTAAAGATAATGGCTTCCCTAGATACAGATATTCAGGGTGAAGCTCGGCCAATGCCGGGGATTAAAATTGGTTACCTTGCTCAAGAGCCTCTGCTTGACCCCAATAAAGATGTTCGAGGCAATGTAGAGGACGGTATGCGTGAAGCTGTAGATGCGCTCAAAGCGCTCGATCAGGTTTATTTAGACTATGCAGAACCGGATGCTGACTTTGACGCGTTGGCCAAAAAACAAGGTGAACTTGAGTCAATCATCGAATCTTGGGATGCCCACAACCTTGACCTCTCTCTCGATATAGCCGCTGATGCCCTGCGGTTGCCCCCGTGGAATGCAGACGTGACCTCTCTTTCAGGTGGTGAAAAGCGTCGTGTCGCTCTCTGTCGCTTGCTGCTATCTCGGCCGGATATGTTGCTTTTAGATGAGCCAACCAACCACTTGGATGCAGAATCTGTCTTTTGGTTAGAAAAGTTTCTAGAAGAATATGCCGGAACTGTAGTTGCCGTGACTCACGATAGATATTTTTTGGATAATGTGGCTGGCTGGATCTTGGAGCTTGACCGAGGGTATGGCATCCCCTACGAAGGCAACTATTCAGCATGGCTGGAAGGGAAAAATAGGCGATTAGAAACAGAATCTAAGCAAGAGATTTCTCGTCAAAAGGCGCTCAAGCAAGAACTTGAGTGGGTTAGGCAAAACCCTAAAGGAAGGCAAGCGAAAAACAAAGCGCGTATTGCCCGATTTGATGAACTAAATTCACAAGAATTCCAGTCTCGCAATGAGACAAATGAGATCTATATTGCTCCAGGAGAGCGTCTTGGCGACAAGGTGATCGTTCTAGATAAAGTTAGCAAAGGATATGGTAATGAATTGTTGATCGACCAGTTGTCGCTATCCATTCCCAAAGGGGCTGTGGTAGGTATTATTGGTGGTAATGGCGCTGGAAAATCAACTTTATTTAGGATGATCGCGGGCACCGAGAAACCTGACAGCGGCTCAATTGATCTCGGGGAATCGGTCAAAGTTGCCTACGTGGAACAAACCCGAGACTCTCTTGATGATAATCACACTGTGTGGGAGGCTATATCAGGCGGCCATGATATGCTGAAGATTGGCAATTATGAAGTTTCATCTAGGGCTTATGCAGGACGCTTTAACTTCAGGGGTACTGATCAGCAAAAACGGGTAGGACAACTCTCAGGTGGTGAAAGAGGTCGTTTGCATCTAGCTAACACGTTAAAGCAAGGTGCTAATGTACTGCTACTTGATGAACCCTCAAATGATCTAGACATTGAAACCCTGCGGGCTCTAGAGGAGGCTGTCCTGTCTTTCCCTGGTTGTGTATTAGTTATCTCTCACGATCGCTGGTTCTTAGATCGTATTGCGACTCACACTCTGGCCTATGAAGATAACGGAGAAGTGGTTTTCTTTGAAGGTAGTTACAGTGAGTATCACGAGGACTTTGTTAGAAGGAGCGGCGGAGATACTTCACCAAAACGGGTTAAGCACAAACGACTAAAAACCTAGTTCGTTAATATTTAAGGATTAATCATGGCTAGTATTTGGTATCAAACACCTGATCCAGCACTAATTGATGCAATGAGTGAAGGTACTATTGACGAACATCTTGGGATTAGAATTACCGAAGTGGGTGATGATTATCTCACTGGCACCATGCCTGCTGATAAACGCACCTTTCAACCGTACGGTGTTGTTCATGGCGGAGCCAATGTCGTTCTAGCTGAAACTTTAGGTAGTATTGCTGGAGCTCATGTAATTAACACGAGTTCGCTGCTTTGTCTGGGGCAAGAAGTCAGCGCCACGCATTTGCGTCCAGTCTCCTCAGGTATTGTGACGGGCACAGCACGGCCGATCCATTTAGGAACGCGATCTCATGTTTGGGAGATACGATTAAAAAATGATCAGGGAAAATTGAGCTGTATCGCTAAGTTAATTTTAGCAATTGTGCCTAAAGGTCCAGCGTAGATTATCCAATATTTGGTTCCGCCTGATCATTCTTAAATAGATTCATTTCAATGAAGAAGAATGCCACTAACCACATGGAGGCATCCCAAAAATCGAGGAAATCCCCCAGAAAACCCCAATAAGTGGCGGCAGCGAACAGAATTGTGTATAGCAAGATCTTAATTAGTTTGCTCACTGAAACCAGAGCTCCTTCAAATCGACTTTGCTGCTGCAACTTCACGTCAGCCTCAAGTACTAATACCACCATAATCCAGGTGATAGAATTAATTACATCTACCCGCGCCAACCATTGAATAGCTGACCATTGATCAGCTGTACCAATGATCTTCTGCCCATTCAACTTGAATAATTCTTGGTTATTAAGAGGGCTACAGCTATCCGCAACCAGCATTGGATATTCATCTAAATTATCAATTGTTGAAAAATTCTGTGCGATGAGCGCGCAAACATCGTCGATGGGATATGGCGAAATACCACTAATCAGTAGCATCTTAGAAATATAACCGTAAAAAGCATAAATAATAAATCCATAACTGAACACACGAATCAAAGTAAAACTTATTTTCACACTCGGTTTGGACAAAGTACTTGGCTGCAGAGCAGCTGTTTCAAGCTCAAATAAAAACAATAACAATACCCAAGCAGCCGTATCAATAGTGGCTGCAAACCCCTGAATAATGTCTTCTAGTGTAATACCCTGACTAAAGGTTTGTTGCGTCGCTAAAGATTCTTCCTGGAAAAACAAACCGATATTGAGCGTTAGTACCCCATAGACAAAATATTTAAAAGCCCTATAGAGTAAATCTAATTGAACTGCTGAAAATGCCTTCATACTCTCCCCTAGAAAATAATCACTTGCCCATACTCCGGTATAGCTATTAGTGTCACGCCGATTAAGGTTAAATGTGATTTTTTATCGTAACCTTACCCTGTATTTCGTAATCCCGCGGATACTCCTGCTATTGTCACCATAATAGCTTGCTCTAACATTGCATCAGGATTTTTCCGATTACGCTGCAGTAATTCTGCTTGAAGCACGTTCAAAGGGTGGATATAAATATTGCGCAGATCAACCGACTCTCTTGGCCACGCTTGTTTCGCTAGCAATTGCTGATCTCCGTTGATTGCCATAATAGTGTCTGAGTCTTTTGCTAACTGCTCACGTAATGTTTGTCCAATGACCTTCAATGATTGAGGCACTAGTAAATCATCATAATAAGCTGAGATCCATGCATCTGACTTTGCAAAAACCATTTCTAACATAGAAAGTCGAGCGGCAAAAAATGGCCATTGATCCGCCATTTCTCGAACTAAATCAGTTCGATCAGAATCAATCAGTTTTTGTAAGCCTTCTCCTGCCCCTAACCAAGCAGGCAACATCAACCGGTTTTGACTCCAAGCAAAGATCCATGGGATAGCACGTAAGCTTTCAACCCCACCTCCTTTATTGCGTCGTGCGGGTCTAGACCCCAATGGTAATTTTGTTAACTCTTGCTCTGGCGTTGCATGACGAAAATATGAAACGAAATTTGCATTTTTTTTAACATATTCTCGATACCTAGAGCAGGACAGTTCTGATATCTCATTCATGGCATCACGCCAATGTGGCTGAGGCCTTGGTGGCTCAAGAAGATTAGCCTTTAGAACAGCATTGGTATAAAGGGCGAGTGTTTTAATCGCTATCGCACTTAAACCTAACTTTGCTCGAATTGTCTCGCCCTGCTCAGTTACTCTCAATCCTGCTTTAAGAGAACCAGGAGGTTGCGATAATAATGCTGCCTGCGCCGGGGCACCTCCTCGACCTATACTTCCTCCCCGCCCATGAAATAACGTCAGTTTAATATCTTCATCATGGCAAATATCTAACAGCTTCTCTTGCGCTGTATATTGTGCCCAAGATGCGGCCATAACTCCGGCATCCTTGGCGGAATCTGAATAACCTATCATCACCATTAATTGACTATCAATATGCTTTTTAAACCAGTTCTTACTCAATAAGGTTTTAATCACCAGTGGCGCACGATTGAGATCATCAAGTGTTTCAAACAGAGGCACGACAGGAAGTGAATAATCACAACCCGTTTCTTTTAATAGTAATTGCACCGCTAGTACATCTGAGGGTTGCCTAGCCATGGATATAACATAGCCGCCAAAAGCCTCTTTGGGTTGCTGGGCGATCACATTAAAGGTCGCCACCACCTCACGTGCATCCTCAGAAAATTTGCACTCCCTTCCTATTAATGGCCGATGACTATCGAGCTCTGCCAATAAAAATTGTTGTTTTTTAGCCTCGTTCCACTGCTCATAATCACCCAACCCTAGATGACTGCAAATTTCAGATAAAACTTGTGTGTGACGCCCACTATCCTGACGAATATCATGGCGTACTAAGTGAACTCCAAAGCATTGGATACACCGCAATAAATCCACTGTTGCTCCATTAGCGACAGACTCCATCCCCGATTCAATCAACGATTGATAACAACTGTGAACCGGCAACCAAAGCTGCTGTTGATGTGTAATGGTGCCTTCGACAGAGGGTTCACCATGCTTTAGCATTTCCTCAATATACTGCAAAGTACACTGCAACTGATTTCTCAAATCACGCAGAACACTCCTGTAGGGTTCATGGGTATTTCCCGACATTGTTTTTAAGGTCTCATTGCAAGCAGTCATGGATAATTCATCGATCAACTGATTTACTGCTTGAAGATAGAGATGGGCGGCTTGCCAGCGACTGAGTAACAAAACCTCTTGGGTCACCACAGAGGTCACGTTAGGGTTGCCATCGCGATCACCTCCCATCCAAGATGTAAAAGATACTGGCGTGGCGTCCAATGCCAATCTCTCACCCGTTGCTTCAAATAACGTTGTATCCAGCCTTCGCAAGAAGTCTGGAACAGCCCGCCAGAGTGAGTTTTCAACCACGGCAAATCCCCATTTAGCCTCATCAACCGGAGAGGGGCGTGCAACTCGGAAATCGTGACTAAACCAAATTTGAGTGATCAATTCTCTTAGACGACGGTAAACCTGTTCTTTCTCGCGCTGCGTCTGTCCCTGAAGTTCAAGCTGTCCAAGGCATGCATCAATCGCGTCGTATTTGTGGATCAACGAACGACGTGTGATTTCAGTTGGGTGCGCTGTCAACACCAAGTCTATGGTCAAAGCCTTAACGGACTCATTAATCGTCTCTGTGGATATATTGTTAGCCTGTAATTCATTAAACACGGTCTTTAGTGTTTCAGTGGCAGAGAAAATATCATCCATCTCACGTGAATGGCTATGCTGTTGATCAGCTATATTGGCAAGATTTAAAAATTGACTGAATGCGCGAGCGACAGGCACTAGCTCATCGTTTTTTAGAGCCCGAATAATCTCCAGAAGACTCTCTCCATCCTCAGCATTCCCAGCCTTAGCAGATTTAGACAGCAATCGAATTTTTTCAATCTTTTCGAGAAATTGAGCTCCCTCAGCATCACTGATGATTTCACCCAAAATTGTGCCAAGCAGACTAACATTAGCGCGCATTCCTTCGTAGTTAACTTCGCTCATAACGTGTAGCTTTCCTTTTTCCAGTATAGATTCTAAACCCCGCCAAGGAGGATAAAAGCCGAGGGATTATATAGTGAACTTAGAAATTCGCTAGTCGTCTATGGGTGCTAATGGCTTGTTTAATCGTAATATAGCCATTCAAACGTCACACACTCTCTGCATTCCATTCAGTAACCACAAATGCCCCTAGCAGGTGCAGGCGCACCTTTACGGCACGGTTATTGCTTTCATTGCTATATAAGTCGATCTAGACCAGTTTCTGCCATCCTTTATGGACGATAATGGTGCGATTTTAAATACGCAATGACACTTTGTGCACTTATTTGGTGCTTATTCCTAGGGGAAAATTATGTTCTTTCAGTATCAGCGGGCAAATATGACCGCACTAGCAATAATACTTGCTTTACTTCCTATACAAGCTTT
>Ga0315327_10001775_pt1 | contig 11331 bp, 12 predicted proteins | sample M110032315metaG_FD_203460 | JGI IMG/M metagenome (GOLD analysis project Ga0315327, IMG submission 203460) | Ammonia-oxidizing marine archaeal communities from Monterey Bay, California, United States - M1 100m 32315 | ecosystem: Environmental > Aquatic > Marine > Coastal | place: USA: California... | reverse complement strand
CTATAAGTGCCAACTATCACCCCCCAAATCATAGCAAATACGAAACCTCTGATAACATCGCCACCCAATACAAAAAGCGAAATTAAAGCTAACAATGTCGTTACAGAAGTCATAACCGTTCTACTAAGTGTTTCATTTATTGACAGGTTTAGAACATCTTTTAATTCTGTTTTTTTGTATTTTTTTAAATTCTCTCGAACACGATCAAAAACCACGACAGTATCATTTAACGAATATCCAACTATCGTGAGCAAGGCAGCTATAATCGCTAAGTCAAATTTTATCTGAAGTACACTGAAAATACCAATAGTAAGAACTATGTCATGAACCAAAGCAGCTACGGCGCCTACAGAAAATTGCCATTCAAATCTAAGCCAGATATAAAAGAGAACAGCAAAAATAGCCGTGACAACAGCAATAATGGCGGTTTTTATTAGCTCCCCTGAAACTTTTGGCCCTACACTTTCGATTGATGGAAAAGTCATTTGATTATCAATTGTTCTCAATGCTTTTTGAACCATTTCAACAGTCTTAACCGTTGCACTACCTTCATCTTCTTGCTGTTCAATTCTTATCTGGGCAACATTTTGGTCAGGTTTTGTTGGATCAAAAACTTCAGTAATGGAAATATCCCCTAAATTAAGTTCTGACAAAACAGATCTATATTTAGCGACATCAACCACAATTCCTGAGTCAGTACGAATAGTAGTGCCTCCTCTAAAATCGATTCCAAAATTTAAACCAATCGTCAGAAATAAAATGATAGCAGCAAGCATACCAATCAATGATGCCCCAAAAGTTATTGAGGATAATTTAAAAAAATCAATTTTTGTTCCGGTTGGTACTAATTTTAGTCTCATAATAAACCTTTAAACTACAATTGTCTTAGGACGGGTTCGATCAAACCAGATTGCCAATAAAAGCCTCGTGACATAGATTGCCGTGAACACTGATGTTATTATCCCAAGACCTAACGTTATTGAAAAACCTCTAACCGGCCCAGAGCCCATCAAAAATAGAATTAATGCTGCAATAAATGTAGTAATATTCGCATCAAGAATTGCACTAAAAGCTCTCTCATACCCTAACTCTATGGCTCTATATGGGCTCTTATTTACCTTTAACTCCTCCTTTATTCGCTCAAAAACTAAAACATTTGCATCAACCGCCATCCCTATCGTTAAAACGATCCCCGCGATACCAGGTAAAGTCAAAGTCGCACCGATAATTGATAACAAACCAAATATTAAAGTTACATTTATTATTAATGCAATATTGGCAAATATTCCAAACAGACCATAACTCAAAAACATGAATATCAAAATACTAACAAAAGCCACTAAACAAGCAATTTTACCAGCATCTATACTATCTTGGCCCAGTTCAGGACCAATTGTCCGCTCCTCTTCAAACTGCATTGGTGCGGGAAGAGCTCCCGCCCTCAATAGAATCGATAATTCTGACGATTCTTCGACTGAGAAATTCCCAGTAATTTGGCCACTTCCACCAGTTATTGCTTCTCTAATTTGAGGGGCAGAAATAACCTCGCCGTCTAAGACGATTGCAAATAATGCTCCAACATTATTTGCTGTGTAATTGCCAAATTTTCGAGCACCACCTGGATTAAACCTAAAACTAACAGCAGGTTGACCATTTTGGTCAAAAGTAGGTTGCGCATCTACAAGTTCTTCGCCGGTTACTGCTGGAGACTTCTCTAAAACATAATAGATATTTTTATCATCTTTGGCAGGCAAAGTCTGAGTCCTACCATTTCCCTGTTCTTCTGAATTTGAGGTTTGTTTAAGTACGGGATAAAATCCTAACTTTGCGGTAGTACCTATCAGGGTTTTCAGCTCACTAGCTGATCCAATACCTGGTACTTGAATAAGTATCCTACGCTCACCCTGCTTTTGAATTGTTGGCTCCCTTGTTCCAACCTCATCCACTCTACGCCTTATAATCTCAAGGGATTGCTTCATTGTTCTTTCATTTAAAGCCAGTTTTTCTACCTCTGAAAACTCAACAATAAGAATATTTTGATCCGAAGTAACCTTAAGATCTTTTTTCCCAACTGAAGATAACGAGCTAACAGGACGGGCAAGGTCTTCAATTAGCTCGACAGCTCTAGGCATTCTAGAAACATTAGATATTTTTATCCTTAATTGATCTGAACGACCGTCTTGTCGCCGAATTGTACCAATCACATCTCGCTCAGCCCGCAAAACGTCTCTAACTTCTTGCCACATAGCATCGAGCCTTTGACCATAAACCTCCTCAACCTTTACCTCAGCTAGAAGGTGAGCTCCTCCCCGCAAGTCCAAACCTAGATTGACTAGACTTGAAGGTAGAAAAGCAGGCCAAGCCCTTAGACTCTTAAGTTCTGATGAAGACAATTCTTGACCTTTTGAGATTGAATTTAAGGTGTCATTTTTATTCTCTACACGAGTATAAAAAGCATTAGGTATAGAAAAAAATATACCAACTATACAGATACTCAAAATTAATAATTTTTGCCAAAGTGAAAACTGAAGCATAACCATATAAGTCCTATTATTATTTCTTAGTTTCGGTTTTACTCAAAACCTGTGCGATTGTAGCTTGGACAACCTGGGCTTTTACTCCAGAGGCAATTTCCACTTCTAATCTTCCCTCTCCCTTCACTTTTGTAACCTTTCCAATCAGACCACCCTGAGTAACTACCTCATCACCTTTTTTTATTGCTTCAACCAATGCTTTATGCTCTTTCACTTTTTTTTGCTGAGGTCGAATTAGCAAAAAATACATAATCGCAAAAATTAATATAAACGGTAAAATTTGTGTTATATCACCCATGATGTTTCCTCTTTTAGATTGTGGCCGAGCTCACAACTGAACGAGCTTAACATTAACGCTGCCCACTCGGCTTTGCAAGCGCTTGCCTTACTGACTAAATGGAAAATTATCAATACTTCATTTCTAAAAATTAAGACGTAAATATTTATCTTCATTTATTGAAAAATTGCCTCTATGGGATAAACATAGAGCATTAGTCTTCTAAATCTCTGTAATATTCAGTCTATGAGTATCTGACGCAGATCATGCGATTCAATACTTAACCTTGAGAAAAAAATAATGCATAAGATAAAAAACAAATATTTAATTGGACTAAAACATGCATGACATTCGACTAATACGTCTAAACCCAGAAGAATTTGATAAAAAAATGGGTTTACGTAAACTTTCAGGAGTTTCGACAAAAATACTAGAACTTGATAAAGCTCGAAGAATTAGAATTAAGAATGCTGAAGAAGCCTTGGCAGAACGCAATAATGCCAGCAAGAAAATCGGTAAAGCAAAAGCTGACAATGATCAGGCAGAATTTGCTAAATTAAAAGCGTTAGTAAGTGCGAAAAAAAATGAGATTTCGAAATTAGAAGACGAAGCCAAAAAAGAAGACAAAATTTTACATGACTTCTTAATGCAATTACCAAATTCACCTCTCGATGATGTACCAATTGGGGAAAATGAAGACGATAATGTGGAAATTAGACGATGGGGAGAAATACCATCTTTTGACTTCAGCCCTAAAGAACATTTCGAATTATCTGCAACTGTTCAAGATATGGATTTTGAAGTCGCCCGTAATTTATCTGGATCACGATTCGTGATTTTGAAAGGCTCGATCGCTCGAATTCACAGAGCATTAGCTCAATTTATGATAGATACCCATATTGAAAAACATGGCTTAATAGAGATGAATACACCTGTCTTAGTTCGTGATCAAGCTATGATTGGAACAGGCCAACTGCCAAAATTTGCTGACGATAGCTATAGAACGACAGATGGAAAATGGTTAATACCCACCTCCGAAGTAACGTTAACAAATGTCGTTTCAGACAAAATATTATCAGAGGATAAACTTCCTTTAAGAATGGCGGCTCATTCACTATGTTTTCGATCAGAGGCTGGCAGTGCGGGAAAAGACACCACTGGTATGCTTAGACAACATCAATTTGAAAAAGTGGAAATGGTTTCGATCGTCCATCCATCAGAATCATTAACCGAATTGGACCGTATGACAAAGTGTGCGGAAAATATCCTAGAAGCTTTGAACCTACCTTACCGAACTGTTGTTTTATGCACAGGCGATATTGGAGCTGCCGCGCGAAAAACTCACGATATAGAAGTGTGGCTACCTGGTCAGAACAGATTTAGAGAAATTAGCTCCTGCTCCACTTGTGGCGACTTTCAAGCACGCAGGATGAATGCTAGGTTTAAACCATTTAAGAAGGATGAAAAACCTGACTTCGTCCACACACTTAATGGCTCGGGGTTGGCGGTTGGCCGCTGCTTAATTGCTGTTTTAGAAAATGGGCAGTTGGTAGACGGTTCTGTAAAATTACCTTCAGTTTTAAGCTCTTACCTGGGTGGAAAGTCTATATTAAGTAAAGCTGGACATTTAGAGTGAACATAGTGGTTTTGAAAAATAACCTTTTACATACTCTTAGTAACTTTCAACAAAGGTAAACAATGAAAATTTTAGTTACAAATGACGATGGGATCAATGCGCCAGGACTTTCTGTGCTTGAAAATATTGCAAATATAATTGCTGGATCAAATGGCGAGGTTTGGATAGTCGCTCCTTCATCTGAGCAATCGGGGGTTGCTCATTGTATTAGTTTCACAAAACCAATGCAGATCTCAAAAATCTCTGAACGGAAATTTTCTGTAGACGGTTCTCCAGCAGATTGTGTGTTAGCTGGAATTTATGATGTTATGAAAAGTAATAAGCCAGATTTAATATTGTCTGGGGTAAATCGTGGTAATAACTCCGCAGATAATTCTCTTTATTCTGGCACAATTGGTGCAGCCATAGAGGGCACAATCCATAAAATAAAATCAATTGCTCTTTCGCAATACCTGGGTCCTCGAAATATCAAGAATAAAGATCCGTTTGAGGCAGCAAACTATTATGGTGCCCAAATCATAGAGAAATTATTAGAATATAACGAATGGGGGACTGGTGATTATAGAGTATTTTATAATGTTAACTTCCCTCCAGTTGGGGCGAAAGAAGTATTAGGGAGCAAACTTGCTCCCCTTGGTTTTAGAGAAAACTCCTCTTTCAGTGTTGAGCCAAGTCTTTCTCCTGGTGGGAAACGATTTCTCTGGATTAAAGGCGGTCCACAAGATATTCCTACAAAAGAAAATACTGATGCCGAAGTTAACCTCAATGGATATATCTCAATCACACCTATGAACACTGATTTAACTGACTATTCGTCCTTAGAGAAATTGATGAGAAAATTCAAATAACATGACGCCTGAAGAAAAAATGCAATTTTTATACGCTATCCGTCGTAGAGGTATTACAGATACTAGAGTATTAAATGCTATGGAAAAAGTAGATCGAAAAGATTTTTTAACTGGCATTTTTAAAGAAAAAGCTTACGAGGACATCCCATTACCAATAGCGTGTGGTCAAACTATTAGTCAGCCGTCAGTTGTAGCCCAAATGACCCAAAGTCTAGAGGTAACCTCTAGATGCAAAGTATTAGAAATAGGTACAGGTTCAGGTTATCAAGCAACTATTTTATCACATCTTGCGCGAAGGGTTTACACTGTTGAACGCCATCGAGATCTAATTATTAAAGCGCAACAGATTTTTGATGAGCTTAAACTGACTAATATTACGGCAATGCGATCAGACGGCTCTCGGGGACTGACAGCTCAAGCACCATTCGACAGAATTTTATTAACCGCCGCCGCAGAAGATCCACCTAGCCCACTTTTAGATCAACTTAAGCTAGATGGGATAATGGTCTTGCCAGTCGGACAATCAGATTCAGTGCAAACTATGATTAAAATTGAAAAAACAGAACAAGGTTTGAAATATCATGAAATGGGGGAAGTTAGATTTGTTCCGTTAATAGAGGGTGTTGCAGATAGCTACAAACGCGAGTTATAGTGTAGCAAATAAAACGAAATGATATCGACCATGCGAATTTTTTATCCATTAAATATACTACACTTAATTTCTGTCACATCTATCATCTTAATTTCCGGATGTGATGCAAACCTGAATTATTCTCAATATCTTGATTTGCCTAAGAATCTTTATCAATCTGTGAGCGCTTCAGGCCCGGCTCCAAAAGAGACAGGAATTATAACTTTTGAGACATATGCAATCGTTAGAGCAAAAAAAGGGGAACGGCTATTTAACGTTGCCGATCGTATAAATGTGTCATCAAAAAAATTAGCTGTGCACAATGGAGTTTCCGAAAACTATCAGCTGGGACAAGGCGAAGTCTTGGCAATTCCTCTTAATATTTTACCAAATCATAACGACGGATCTATTAACATTGCAAAGGTCGCCTCTAAAGCAATTGATCGCGTAAAAACTGAACAAGAATCAGAAGTTGAAGAGAAAATTGAACAAACTGATCAAAGCGAAAAAAATGAAACTATTAGTACAAATGTTTCTAAAAATATAACTCCTATAAGCGAAATAAATTTAAAAACTTACATTAAGCCAATAGACGGGGAAATCTCAAGCCCATTTTCTTACGATGTCAATGGTAATCAAGGTATCAATATCCAAGCTTCTCAAGGTGAACCGGTAAAAGCCACAAACGATGGTACGATTGTACTAGTATCAAGAGGTTCAAACCAACCTACCGTCGTACTAATCCGCCATGATAGCGAAATATTATCAGCCTATTCTAATATCAGTGATGTAAATCTTTCAAAAGGTGACCGAGTAATAAGAGGGCAGATTATTGGTGTTGTTAGTACGGGTGCTGATCACCTACATTTTGAAATAATAAAGGGTACAGACAGAATAGATCCAATAACTTTCTTAGAGAAAAATTAAAATTTAAGTTTCTTGCGACCAGCCAGATCAACAAAATATTGCCAAGCAACTCGCCCAGACCTAGAACCTCTTGTCGCTTGCCATTCAATGGCATCTGAATGAAGATCTTCAAGATCAAAATGTAACCCATATTCATTACAATAACCTTCAATAATTTTTAAATAAGTTGGCTGATCACATCCATGGAATCCTAACCATAGGCCAAATCGATCAGACAAAGAAACCTTCTCTTCAACAGCTTCACTTGGATTTATTGAAGAGCTAGTTTCATTCTCAATCATATCTCTTGGCATCAAATGCCTACGATTAGAAGAGGCATAAAAAATCACATTGTTAGGCTTCTCGTCAACACCTCCATCTAAAATCGCCTTTAAAGACTTATAAGAAGAGTCTTGAGCATCAAAACTCAAATCGTCACAAAATAGCAGGAATCTATAATGTTGGCCTTTCAAGCTATCTAATAACCTATTTATTGAAGACAAATCTTCCCGTTGAATTTCTATAAGCTTGAGCTGATTGGTCGATTCAGAAATTTTTTTAAACACCGCTTTAACAAGGGATGATTTTCCCATACCTCTAGCACCCCAAAGCAAGGCGTTATTGGCTGGAAAGCCATTTGCAAACTGCTTCGTATTTCTCAATAATGTTTCTTTTGCACTATCAATTCCTCGCAAAATATTAAGATTAACATTATTGAAACCCGATACTTTTTCGATACGATCCGGTCGAACATTCCAAATGAAAACATTTTCTTTTGAAAAGTCAGGCAAGTCTACCGGAGCAGGGACAAGTCTCTCTAAAGCATCTGCTATTCGGTTTAGTTCATCAGACATTAAGTGTCATCCGACTCATCTAAATGCTCATCAACGACTAAATCATCTTCAAGATCACGTTGACGCTCAACTCTTCTGACCAAGTAAATTGAAAGTTCATAAAGCCCATAAACCACTACAAACAATATAACTTGGGTGATTACATCTGGGGGTGTAACGATCGCTGCCATAACTAATATACCAACTACAGCATATTTTCTAACAGTTTTTAAGCCATCAGAACTAACCAGCCCAACCTTCCCCATCAAGGTCAATAAGACCGGCAATTGAAAACATAAGCCAAATGCTACAATAAATTTTATAGTTAATGATAAATACTCTTGCGCTGATCCTTGAAAAGCAATCGCTGCTATACCACTCTCTCCATCCTCACTTTGACCCAAAGATCCAGGTTGTTGAAACCCTAAGAAAAAATCAAATGCTAAAGGTGTTACTACCCAAAACGCAAAAGCTGCACCTAAAAAAAACATAAATGGTGATGCTAACAGAAATGGTAAAAAAGCACCCTTCTCATTCTTGTATAGACCAGGTGCGACAAATCTCCACATTTGAAAGGCAATATAAGGGAAAGCCAACATAAACCCACCCAAAAATGAAATGGATATCGCTACAAAAAATCCTTCCTGCAGCTTGATCAAAATCAATCCACAATCCTCTTGCCCTCTCTCCATCATTGCTGAGCAAAGAGGATAGGTTAGAAAATTAAAAATTGAGTTCCATACAGTAAAACACACTACCATGCCCACCAGAAAAGCCAGCACAGATTTTATTAGCCGGGAGCGCAGCTCAGTTAAATGCTCTATCAGCGGAGCTGCATTAGATTCGACTTCATCACTCATTCATTTTTTTCTTTATTGATTTTTTTTGACGATATTTTCTGTTTTTTTTCAGAATTTTTAGTAAACTCTTCTATCTTTTTTGAAGTCGCTTGATTCTTTTTTGCAAGCTCCTCGGTATGTTTCTTTTGAACCTTAGCCATTTCAGCTTTTGTCGCCTCCAATTGCTTACTGACCTCTTCCCCATCATCTGAAGAGGAGGCAAGATTCTTGATTGCGTCCAAGCCCATAGCCTTCGGAGAAGTTAAGTTTTTTAAATCTACCGCGATGTCACTTGCACCCGAAGAATCTGCAGCTTCCTCCATTGACCTTTGAAAATCCCGTGCCATGGCTCGTACCCTCGCCATTAATTTACCAAGTGTTCGAAACATCCCAGGCAGGTCTTTAGGGCCCACCACAATGAGAGCCACTACACCTATCAGCAAAAGTTCAGTCCAACCCAAATCAAACAAAAGTAATTTCCTTGAAAAATATCAAAAGTTAAAAGCTTTAACTTTTATCTTTATCAGCCTCAGGGGTAACATCTTTAGCTTCATCCAAATTTTCTGTCTCAATTTCTTTCTTTCCGTCACTTACCCCTTTCTTAAAGGCAGTAATCCCTTTTCCCACTTCACCCATTAGTGAAGAAACTTTTCCACGACCAAAAAGAACTAAAACGACCACAGCAATTAGTAATATACCTGGTATACCTATATTATTTAGCATCATATTCTCCTGACGAGGTGTAAAATTACCTCAAAAATTCAATAATCATCTATATTTAGGAACAAAAACCAAAAGCTAAAAGCCCTAAATGACAAAATGTCTGTAATTTTTTAATTAGATGGAAAAACAAAGCACCGATCTCGACGCATTGATAGCCACAATATCGTGCCTTTTCTTGGTAAAAACACTGCTGGCACAGTCGCCTTCAAATAAGAGAAATCTGTTTCCATTTGAAACTCCACCAGACTTTGGCTCCCCATAAATCTAGAGTTTACCACAATTGCCTTTGCTGGCACTCCATCTTGTACAGTAGCATTTGGACCCTTTCCATTCCTGTCAAAGTCCATTTTCAAATGTTGCGGTCGAATTATAATCTCAACAGGTTGCCCATTCTCTATCCCTGGAGTTAAAAATTGGCCAAAGGGGGTCTGTATTAAAGAATTATTTGAAATACCTTCTATAACATTAATATCAGAAAAGAAAGCTGCCGCCTCCTTATCAATTGGGGTATTATAAATATTATATGGAACACCCTTCTGTACAATTTCTCCATTTCTCATCAATGCAATTTCATCAGCCATTCTCATCGCTTCATCTGGATCATGAGTAACCAATAAAACTGCGGCACCCTCTTCTTTTAGCAGTCCCAACGTATCATCACGTATTTCATCTCTTAAGCGTAAATCCAAACCTGAAAAAGGTTCGTCCATCAACATTAACTGTGGCTTAGGCGCTATGGCTCGAGCCAGAGCAACCCTTTGCTGTTCTCCTCCCGAAAGTTGATGTGGGAATTTTTTCTCAAACTCCCCTAAACCAACTCTCTCTAATAAGCTATTAATCCTATCTTTCTTATTGATATCTGAACCATCTAAACCAAATCCAACATTTTCACTAACCGTGAGGTGTGGGAAAAGTGCAAAATCTTGAAACATTAAACCAACCCTCCTTTTATCTGGTGGAATATGCAAACTCGGTCCAGATACAATATCTCCATCCAGAAAGATTGTGCCCTTTTGTTGCCGCTCAACTCCGGCGATTATTCTTAAAGTAGTCGACTTCCCACAACCAGACGGCCCAAGGAGGCAAGTAACCTGACCTGACCGTACAGAGAGGTTTAAATCTTTAATTACTTCGATACCATCGAATTGGTGATAAAGATTCTTTACTTCTAATCTTGCCATATCCTGATTATGTTTGTTGACCATGTGTTCCTATGAAATTCTTAGCTAACTCAATTAATAAGAACCAATTCTAATTATTATAATTATAAGGTTGCATTTACACCACCCCCATCTAACAAAATGTTCTGGCCAATAATAAAACCTGAATGCTGAGAACACAAAAATGCGCATGCCGCTCCAAATTCATCCACTGTTCCATATCTTCCAACAGGGATCTCTTTGCTTCTTCTTGATTTCGCCTCCTCAAGGCTGATGTTCTGTGCGTCCGCAACACCGGTATCAAGAGCAATAGCCCTGTCAGTCGCGTGTATCCCTGGTAATAAATTATTTATTGTTACGCCAGTCCCAGCTACTTGTCTTGATGTACCCGCAACAAAACCAGTCAAACCCGCTCGCGCAGAATTAGACAGTCCCAAGACAGCAATCGGTGCTTTCACTGATTGTGAAGTTATATTTACTATTCTTCCCCATCCTTGATCTATCATTTTAGGGAGAACAGATTGAATCAATGAAATAGGTGTCAACATGTTGGCATCAATCGCTTTAATAAAATCTTCACGATTCCAATCTGACCATAAACCTGGAGGAGGGCCACCTGCATTTGTAACTAATATATCTGGAGAATCACACTCCCTTAATAATCTAACCCTACCTTCTTCAGTGGTTACATCTCCCACAACACTAATGACTTTAGAAGATGATATAGATCGTATTGAATCAGCTGCGACTGCTAAAGACTCTGAAGAACGAGAATTAATTACAACGTTTACCCCCTCTAATGCCAAGGCTTTAGCACAACCAAAACCCAAGCCCTTTGACGATGCACATACAATTGCCCATTTACCACCTATTCCTAATTCCATTTTTTTATCCTCATTCCCAAAAAGACATATTTACAAACTAACACATTAAAACACTGCTAT
>Ga0315327_10001771_pt1 | contig 11357 bp, 13 predicted proteins | sample M110032315metaG_FD_203460 | JGI IMG/M metagenome (GOLD analysis project Ga0315327, IMG submission 203460) | Ammonia-oxidizing marine archaeal communities from Monterey Bay, California, United States - M1 100m 32315 | ecosystem: Environmental > Aquatic > Marine > Coastal | place: USA: California... | reverse complement strand
GGAGTTCCGTAAACCGGATTGGCTCACGCCCCTTAGAGGACGCTTTTACGCGCCCGTGCATAATCCCCGCCATTAGTATTTCCTCTTGCGCCTAGTACTAGTCATTTTCCTGCCAGTACGTTTAGCTGCTTTCTTCGCTGCAGCCTTGCCCTTAGTTGTATAAGGGTAGTGCTTACGTCCCACCTTCGGCATTTGAAATCTCCTTGACCTCTACCTCTAAAGGTTCTAGCCCTTCTTTGCTTTCGGTTAAAGATCTATTCCGCAAAGTATCTAGTATAGAAGCAGCGGGTGCAAGCTGAGCAGAGATAGTGATCTCTTGTGACCACCTGTCTCGCGCAGGACCCCGCTCAAGTAGCCACGCCTTCGCTCGCCAGTCCTTGTCATTCCGTATCTCTTCGACAATCGTTATTTCCGCTTCAGCGAAGGCTGCTTCCACCTCTAGCGCAAAGGAGGTGTACGGTTCCTTAGCTGGTCTGGTCGGATGCTCTCCCCTACCAACTTGCATCCATGTTGCCACTGTTCTTCGTGACAAACCTAGCGCTTTAGCAGCCGTGTATATCCAGTTGCCTTGACGAACAAACTCGACGACAGCTTTGTGCATATCCGGGGTCAGTCGTAACGGCGCGCCTATCTTATGGGTTTTGCTTACTTTTTGTGTGGATACCAAGCTGTTACTTCTTTGCCTTCGTAGCTTCCTTCTCAATGTCCTGAGTTAGCTCAGCCCGCCTTCTCGATTCAGCAGCAATAAGTAGTAGCTGTCTAAACTGAGAATTTGTAGCCATCACTACGTCTACGTCCTGCATTGTTATCGTTATGTTGTTCTCTGTGGTCATGTTAGGTTTACTACCGTTCTGTTAGCCCATGATGTTGTATCTTCATCCCAAGTATACTCAACAAATTCAGTGGGGTTGTCTGGGTCGTCTACTCCAGCGTCATCAGGCAATGCCACAGGGGGTTCCCAATCCCACGTAGAAGTATTCAAAACCCATGATGGGAGAGGAGAGGATGGGTAATAAAAAACATCGTTAGTCTCGTCGTACTTCATGTTTTTAAGAGCGAGTCTATGTCTTATATGTCCAGTCCTGCTGGTCTGAACCCAGCTAGTACCTTCTCCTAATAGGTTTTTGCAAAAGGCTATGCCCGTTGCTTCATCGGGAGCATCGTCATCAGCAACATCTATTACGTTAGTAACAATGTTGTCGTCGTTAAGTTGTGCAAATTCTGCCATTATTGGAATCTATACTTTATTATCATTATGCCAGAGCCACCGTTACCGGGAAGTGTGTAAATAGCGACATAGCCTGATCCGGCACCACCGCCTCCACCACCCGTATTATCTCCTCCGTGGTCGCCCACATCGTTGACGTAGTAGTTACTTGCTGCACCACCTCCTCCACCGCCAGAGCCTCCACTGCCGGGGTAAGCACCAGACGTTGGTTGCCCCCCTCCACCACCTCCGCCACCGTAAGTTACTGAACTACCTGAAAGACTCTCGGATTGTCCGTTTCCTCCGCTGCCAGCATTAGAAAGAGAGGTAGCAGCACCACCGTCAGCACTTGCACCGCCTCCTCCAGCACCTAAGCTGTAAGCCCCTCCATCAGAGACTCCAGCACCTCCGTCCCCGCCTGTACCTGCTCCGGCACCTGCGTTCGCTGTTTGGGTTGATCCTCCTCCACCACCACCACCACCACTAGCATTAGAACCCGGACCGCCTTCACCGTGGCGGTTACTACCAGTACCCGCTGGATACCTCCCGCCACCGTGACCGCCTCCATGAGCGGTAACAACAAGGGTTGTCTCATCAGCAGACTGAAAATGTGTGTGATTACCGTCACCAGCAGCAGCGATAGTTACTGTGTAGGTTTCTGTGCCGGGTACTGCTAGGCTTGCAGAAGTGCTTACTGATCCAGCACCGCCTCCACCTCCACTAACAGCGTTATACGTAGTCCCGCCACCACCAAGACCGCCACCACCGACCATCAGGTATTGAATAGTGTTATCTGTAACCCCCGGAGAGGTAACAACAAAATCCCCTGAACTTGTAAACGTATGAATTTTGTAGTCACCAACAGTTTCGACAGACCCGCCAGAGGCATCTTCATCAACGACCTTGTAGGGCGTACCCCCAGAAAACTCAAGCCCGTTTAACTTCTCGATGTTGTCATCCGTTAAGCCGTTGAGTTTCTCAATTTCGGTAACTTCTAAACCATTTAATTTTTCAACTTGGTTCGCCATTGCAACTATCCTGCGTGTTCGATTACATCTAGGCTTGGGTTAACGTAGAGAATATCAGCACTTATAGCAATGCCAACTTTTTGAACATAATGCCCATCTGTGCTAGGGGCTGTTTCGTCAAGCCCTCCCGCTGTTGCTGTTACGAATACATCAGAGCCAACAGTAAAGTCATAGGTGTCATATCTCATACACCCTAAAACTAGCACATCTATATTTTCCGTCCCTGAGCCAGTTGTTGCGCTTGCTGCAACTCCAATACAAGGCATTGCACCTTGCGAGCCAACATCGGCATCGGCGAGTATTACAGTTGTTCCCGAAAGATGAACAGCCTGACCTATTGCGATAGCTAAACTGCTAGTGGTGAACCTAAAAGTAATTCCGCTTGACCTTTGGTTGCCGTCACTAAAGGTAGTGTCTGTAAATTTGACCTTGCCTTCATTCGCTAGGGTCACTACCCCATCATCAGCCGCAGTAAATCCTGCTGCCGTAATTGTCCCTGTACTTGGGTTATAAGTAAGATCACCATCAGACTCTAGCCCTAAGTTACCGCCATCTACATCCCCTCCCGCTGTAAAAATAACTGCATTAGCTTCATCGGTATTTTCATTGTCGGTAATTGTTACGGTGGTTGCTACTGTTGCAACACCTGCGGTTAAACTAGCTGCTGTCCCACTTACATTAGTCATTACTCCGCTGGCTGGTGTGCCAAGAGCAGGGGTTGTCAGGGTTGGTGCAGTCAACGTCTTGTTCGTTAGGGTCTGAGAACCTGTAAGAGTTGTAACGGTGCTGTCAATGGCTATATCGTCGGCGTTGGCTGTAATGCCAGTCCCGCCAATTACGTTGAGCGTAGCCTCACCTGTCGTAGCTCCACCAGTCATACCAGCGCCAGCTATCACGTTGGTAATATCACCTACAGTCGAAGCTTCCCAAGCAGGAATACCTGACGTAAGTGTTAGCACTTCATTATCTGAACCTTTAGCTAACCTGACATAAGATGTTCCGTTGTGGTAAAGAATATCTCCAGAAGCATCAGAACCTACGTCAAATCCTGCAGAAAATGTAACTCCGCCACCGTCTGCAATAGTCATAGCAACGTCGCCGTCACTATAGTCAATGGTCCTAACCTGTAAACTGCCAGTAGTAGTAAGAGTGTTAGACCCTAAATCTACGGCTTGAGCAAATGTGACTCCTCCACCATCTGCGATGGTCATAGCCAAGTCACCGTCTGTGAAATCTATGGTGGCTGTCTGTAAGCTTGTCCCAACCTTTAAGTCTCCCGACACATCAACCCTTGTGCTGGCATTGAGGTCGATGATCGCTTCACCATCAATCCTGAGTGTGCCATCTGTAGATTGATGAACGTATGAGTCAGTGTCTCCGAAGGTAAGCTTGTTAGTTGAGTTGAGAGTTAACCCTGTACCGTCTGTATGAGTTAGTACGGTATCTTGGTCTGCCCCGAACTCAAGCAAAGCACCGTCAGAATTAAGTTGGATGTCATTAACAAAGACGGCATTACCTTCATCGCTACCGTCAAAGGTTACTGCTGTAACTGGTGTGCCGTTGTCATCAACTTTTATAACCACATCAGCGTCGGTAGCCTGAGCATCAATCGTAATGTTCCCAACTGTTGTAGCTAGAGTTGTTGCTGCATCACCAGTTCCTATGTCATCTAATGCAGTAGCTCCTGTCGCCCCTATATCGCTAAGAACATTTGCGCCTGTTCGGAAATCTACATTCCCGCTACTATCAAGTACAAGGAACTTGTCTACATCTGCATCAGCGTTTACGACTGTGCCTAAAGTTAGAGTGCTAGAAATATCAACCGTGCCGTTAATATCCATGTTTGCTGCAAGCTGTAAACCTGATGAGTCCGTAATAACACCATCGGTTATTATGGTGCTTCCAATAGTGAAGTCGGTTGAAGCGTCAATGGTCGTGCCTACAATTTCAGCAGCGGTAACGGCTGCTAAAGCATAGTTTGTACCGCTTGTGTTAACTGTTGTTCCGGGTTCATTTTCTAATCCGTCAAAGAATGTCCACGGATCATTGGTAGCACTTAAGTCTCGGAATATACCTGCGTATTTAGCAGTACCTCCCACTCCGTATTTACCATAAATACCAAAGTCTACTGCGTCTGCGCTAGTACCTTGGTTTTTAGCAAGCAACAAGAGAGAATCTTCGATCGCTACAGTTGATGTGCTAACAGTTATTGTGTCGCCACTAACAGTAAGGTCGCCAGTTACAGTCAGGTTCTCCCCGATAGTTACCTCTGAGGTGGTGTGACCAATCGTTACGGCAATACCGCTTGACTCAGTGGCTATCTTTAGCGCGCCAGTTGCGTTCTTAATATAAGAGTTTGTACCGTCATGGTAGAGAACCATGTCACCAGCAGCTAGTGTCCCGATCTTTAACTCGGTACTGTCGTTAAGGTGCAGGGCATCTTCTGACTGGTCCCACAGCAGGTATCTGCCAGAGGTAGCACCGTACATCGTAACGTCTACGCCCGTGTCGTTCTCTCCAAAGACAGCATCACCGCTTACGGTCAGGCGGGTGAGGTTTATTCCGTTAGCTGCTTTTATCCAGCGGGTACTAGAGCCAAAGACAACTTTGACATCCATTGGATACTTGGTTTCATCAGTAGTAGTTAGATCCCATCTACCGTTAGCATCCGTAGTATCTGAAAGCCCATTAGCAGAGGTAGCGTTATCCGCACTTGTGTAAGCAGTAACCGTTGCGTCTTGAACAGCGTTACCTGCGTTGTCGTATACAAATCCTGATAGCGTTACAGATGTTGTTGTCATGTTGTTACCTATCTAAACCTAGAGCGGTCTATCCCCGCAAGAGCATCAGCTACGATAGCCTTAGCGTCGTCGATCAAATCATCCTCGTCCACAAATATAAGTCTTATTCCCATTGTTGCCAGATACTCTCGTGTGAGTATATCCGATTGCCTTACCGCAGATCCTTTTTCGTAGTGGTAGAAAATTCCCTGTACGTTTATTGCTATGTTCGGGGGATTAAAGATCATAAAGTCTATGACTCTCCCACCCTTGTCTAGCCTTCCCCCTGCCATCTGGTTTTGATACTGGAAATCAATGTCATTCCGTAACCCCAGTTTTAACAATGCTTGCCAGCAAAGATATTCGGGTCCACTACCTACCCACCAGTCTGGAGTAGGAATAGCCGGAATTGTCTCAGCCATTAAGTTTCAACCAACTGTATTTGTATCTGACCTCTTTCATCATGTCCTGTAAATTCAAACCCTGAAGCACTTACTAGATCTACGTTGTAGGATCTATCCGAATCGCTATCCTTGTAAGTAAAAGGAACAAGTGTATTCGTGTTAATAACAGTTGTTATATCATCCATCATCTGTTTAGGGGTAGACCCTCTAAACGACTGAGCCGTGTCTATGCTTACACTGAACCCAAACTTAGCGGGTATCTTTTCCCTCCACCTTAACTCGATCAGGTTTAAGTCTGGGCTGCTGCTCGCAGAATTACTTGCAAGGGCAGCCTTGAATTTAATGGAAGAAAAGTTAACTCCTACGCCAGAGCCAAAATCGTAAGTCGTAGTGCCGTTAGACGTAATAGTCCCTAACTCCGTATACGATTCGGTAAAGCCCGTAGCGTAAGAGATTACTATATTTACACCAGCCGAACATCCTGATGTAATAGCGCGGAAGCTGATTGCAGTTTTGTTACCTGCAGCATCCCCACCATCGAACCAAGGCGTTTCAAGGGTTCCGCTACTAGCGTATTGAAAAGTGGCGATCTGGTCAGGGTTTATAACGTCCGGGGATAACTCGATCCAGTACATTGTTGAACCAACGGCAAACCAAAGTCGGTACTCGTTATACGGCATACCTACAGTACCCGCCCTAAGCCCGATGTTATTTTCTGCCGACCACTTAACTTCCCAAGACTGCTCGTTGTAGCCTAGTATCGTAGAGGTTCCTAAAGCACCAACTGTAGTTGAGTCACCGATTCCTTCAGGTGCGCTTGAAAACATAGTGTAAGTAACTTCAGCTATGTCAGCATTTACGAGTGCAAGCAAGTCGTTATGTGTACCAATTAGTTTCTGAATCTGACCCTGATATTCACTTGGAACACCGTGATCTCTATCGAACCCGACAAGGCTTACAACGGCTGTGTTTGCACCTGTCTGGTACTTGTAGATAGCGTTACCTGCCGGAAAGTAGATAGAGTCACGCCAAACTATTGCGCCTAGCCCTGACTTGATATGGAAGGGTGTTCTTAACTCTGTCTCTTCCCACCTGTTATTAGTCTCATCAAAAGCCCATAAACCTACCTTGGTCGTAGCGTAGATGATAGGGCTACCAGCAGCATCCCGGTAAACAAGTAGTGACGTTACATAATCGTTAGGTAGTGGCAGTTTCCCCTTAATTGTCGGTGCGTTTTCAGGTCCAGTTGCCCAGTTCTTTAATGTGCCGTCTTCGCTTATACCCCAAAGAGTTCCGTGCCAAATTGTAAAGAAATTTACCTTATCATCCGAGTCAGTTTCATTTGAGAAGCTATTCGCCAATCCGGTCTTTGTCCATGAATACCCTGTGTTGCCTTGAGCAACAATAAGGTAGTTTTCTCCATCAGTATGGGTAAATGTAATAGCTTCAGAACCAGCATTTGTCAGGTTCGTGTTCAAGTTTTCCCAAGAATCATTGGTATCAGCGAATCTGTACACATCCCCATCTCTGAATACAGCAAAAATACTTTCTGCGCTCTGACCAGTCGCCTTATACGGAGTAACACTATTAATCTCACCTGTGTGATCGTTTGCAAGGGATGTAACTTTTCTTGGGAGAAGTACGTGTCCCTTGAATCGAATCTGGCAATTAGTCCACCAAGCCCTGTCAATAGATCCGGGGTCTAACCCACGGTTCCATCCTATACCGCCACGGAAGTCGTTTTGCGTGAGAATAGAAGCCCTTGGGTCAGCACCACGCTGAGTGTCACCGATGGTAAATCTTGGAGCAGCGATACTTACAAGCGTCTTGCGTACAGGTCCAGCAATCCTGTACCGCTTCTGGTTTAGTAAGATTTCGTTTTGACCTATAACTGAATCCATTAGTCCACCATCTTAGTGCCGGGTCTAAGGATGGGCAGGGAACGTTCAGCCTGAGCAGCAACGCCCTCAAAGAAAGCAGCGCGCCTATCCCTGTCGTCAGGGTCGGTTGTCCTGCCTCTCGCGAGACTGAACAGAGATTTACTTGTAGCTCTCGCCACTACTAGGTCAGGATCTATCTCACAAGTAGTTGAGTCTGCAGATAGCAAGGCAGGAAGCTTATAGCCGACAAGCCGGATTAACTTGTATCCGACCTCTCTTCTTGCAGCTTGGGTTAAGAATACTTTCCTAGCCTCTCGTTCCATCCTGTAGTTTCCACTCCACACACGGGCGTATGTTGCTGACTGAGAGTCAACAGCCTTTATGTCATTTATCCAGACATACCTAGTGTTACCGCTCGCACCGCTCGCAAACTTAAGTCCAACAGATGTTATCGCTGAGAGAAGTTCAGGGTTAGCAAGGCTTACCCGCATGTATGTCCAAGTCCTAGCGTCTGCTGCAGGTACATTAATAGTTTCTCTTGGGGTGGCAAGTGCAGAGGCTTCACCTAAAACAATAGTTAAGTCTCCGGCAGTGTGGGCAACAGAGGACTTAAACCAGAACTCAAGCGTGTCGTATTTACGCAAGTCTAAAGATGAAACATCTTTGTAGCCTACGGTTCCTGCTGACACACCGCTTAGATACATTCGAGTTGAGGCGCTGTGGGCTTTGCGATCTTCCGTATCAGCTACGATCGTTACACTTGTACCTTGTGTCCAAGCAGAATTAGCTTCGTCAACCGTTGTCCCGCTGTAAGAGTTTCGGTAATCGACAGCAGATACAGCTACTAGAGTTGATGGAATATCATATCTTGAGTCTCGTCCGTGAGCGTGATTGGACTCATCTTCGTCAGGCACTAGACCCCTTGGGGTTCTCTGAATTATTGCCTGATTAATAAATTCGTGGATACGATCTGGTGGGTACTCTGCCCTCCAGTATTCGTAGGTGTCATTCGCTTGCGTGTTAGCGGTAGCTGCTGGCTTGAAACTAAATGTACCTGTACTGCTAACGTAGTCGGTTACTCGACGGATAAGACCGTCATTAGTTCCAGACGTAAAGATAATCCAACCACCATTGAACTCATCATCCCCACCTATGTAGTTGGCATCAACAAGTGTTACGTTATCTCCATTCGATGTTATAGAACTTGATGGAGCCTGATCTAAGTTCGCAGCAATAGAGCGTCTAATCTGTTCTCTAGTTCGGCTTTGAAATGCAGCCACGATATACCTACCTGCTCTGCCTTCGCCTTCTTCTCCAGTCAGCTATAGATCTTAACCCACCCTTTAGGTCGTCAAGCTTTTCTTTGCTAACTGTATTGGTTTTCGTTACCCGCTTAGCTTCTTCCCTAGCGGTTTCACGTTCTTTATGCAGAAGTTCCTCTAGCTGATTGCCAGTTAATCTTGCTGCGCCCGGAATGTAAACACTCTTTCCGAACCCAACATCAAAAGTCTCTTCTGCAGGGTCGCCTAGAACCCTCTCTAGTTCTTTAGAAAGGCTAACCTGACGATGCCCCGCTTTTCTACCTGCGGACACAGGCAACCAAAGTTGTTGCTTCGCCAAGTTAGCCTCCTAAAAATTAGAACTTGATTTGCAGGTCTACCAATGAATACTCACCAGTAGCACCAACAGCTAGTACACCACCAACTAAGAACTCTGCACTAGAGTCATCAGCCATCACATCTACAGAGCCATCCGCAGAAGAGCCAGTCATTACGTTCTTACCAAGTACGACAGTACCGTTTGTAAGAACTGCTGCCGGACCAGCACTCTGGTTCCAGAAGTACTCACCAGAAGCAATGTCATGTGTAGGCACACCCAAAGGTGGTCCATCAATGTCATCGTAATCCCAGACTTCTACAGAATGACCAACAGGCTTATGAAGACCTGCTTGTGAAGAAGTTGTTAACGCAGTCTGAACTGTGTCGTTGTTGTAAAGGTCAATGGTTAAAGTTGCACTTGCAGCAGCACTACTGTGGTCTGCGATTTGGAAAATCTGACCCTCACCAGCAGCGTCGTTAATGAAAACGTAGCCATCTACATAGTCGCCACGAGTTCTAAAGTCACCTGTGTACTTACCACTACCTGTAATAGCAGTAGTTTGGTTAGTCAGCTTTATCTGGTTCGCACCAGCAGCAGCAGCTTCAGCAACAGGTATGTCAACGAGATGACCTGAAGATGTTTGAGAACCCATCGTTACTTTACCAGCCGTAATAGCCGCGGCTGCGTAAGAGTAGTAGAAGACTCGCCCATCGTTATAGACCATCTTTGTGCCAAGACGATGCTTTTGCGTCGTAGTGGCAGTTTTGTCGTATCCGGGTGAACCAGATACTACGGTTGGAAATGCCATGAGAGTTTTACCTCGTATTAACTTTTACAGGCTCTTTTTTAGTCCTGCGATTACCGATGTTAGAGGACTCGGTTATCGTTACATCCTTTTTTTCAGTCGCATCAGGAGGACTCCTGAGGAAACCTCGCTCTAAGTATACTGCTTCAAATGAAACAGGAAGATTAGGACATTCAATCCATTCGTCCGAATCAGCATCATGTTTCCAGTAAGAGCGTTTTACAACGCCCCTTACAGTCATACCTTGTAAGCCAGATTTAACCACAAGAGCCTCCTAATAAAACTAAGCGTTGGTAGTTGTCGGGTTTCCGATTTCGTACTGGATTGCAGCACCACGGGTATCGTCAACTTCAAAGACTGCATAATCTTCAGTAACAACTACTTCGTGCGCTCGCAGGGAAATGTCCCGATCACGCTCTTCTCGCCTTGCCCTTGCAGCAAGATGACCCATAGCTGTCTTGTCAGCAATAACTCCATAACCAGAGTTATCGGTTACAGTCTGAATGTTTCCATCCTCAAAGAACGGAACACCTGAAAGCTTAATACCAGTCCAGTAATCTTTTACTGCTGGCTTGTTGAAAGCGTCAGGGAGTGGATAAGTAGCAAGAGTGTTGCCTATATCCGTTGCCAACTTCCAAAGAGCATTAGGGTGGTGTACGACATAAATGTCGTTACCAAACTGATCTGCTTTTGCGTTAGCAATAATTGCCGATGCGTTAGCAAGGGTAAGGTTGATGTTGTCATTACCAAGTTTTGTTCCACCGTTTAGGGTTGGAAACAAAGCAATGATATCTGTGTCCTTTTTACGCGCCATTGCTTCACCCATCTGGCGACCAATGATCTTGAACACATCTTCGTTGTTCTGCTGGAGGAGGGTGTCGGTAATAATTACCTTCAGTCCTACTTCAGCGGTAGTAGCGGTGACAGTTGATACATCAATGTCCTCGCTGTCGATCATGTCCCGACCTTCTACCAAGTCCTCAGCATCCATCTGCCCGACTTTTGGAATCGTGAGTTGATACTCACCCTTTTTGAGGTTGAACTTTTCAATAAGTCCAACCATCGGAGCATTATGCTCTTCGGTATATCTAGCCGAAGTAAGCATAATACGCGACATATTTTGTAAGTTACCAGATGTACTGGTCTGTACAGAAGCCATGTTTTATACCTCAGTCGAAAATGGTAAGTCCTAGCTTCTGAGAAGCAGAACGAGCCATATCTGTTGTTACCGCAGGATCTCCTGCGTTATATCGGTCTAAAACAGCCGAAGCGTCGGAAGGGGCAACATCGGAAGCAGGAGTCGCTGATCCATATTGCTGAGAAGGAGTTACACCCTGCAGTCGACTCTCAAGATCTTTTATTCTCTTAAGACTCTTAGCATGACGTTCCATCTCTGCTGGACTGCTAACGTCCTGTAGTTCCGAAAAAGGAACACCGTACTGCGAAGCAAGCTCATAAGCCCTAGCAAGCTGTGTCCGAGAATTTATCTCTGACGCTTGCTGCTGGTTCTGACGTTGTTGGCGCTGTATTTGCAAATTCGATAAATAGGCTTCTTTTGCAAGACCAGCCTGTTCATTCGCCATTTGCTGTGCAGTTACGTCATCCATTCCTTGCTGTAAAAGTTGATCCCTCTTCTGTTGAGCGTATTGAGCTA
>Ga0315327_10001766_pt1 | contig 11371 bp, 4 predicted proteins | sample M110032315metaG_FD_203460 | JGI IMG/M metagenome (GOLD analysis project Ga0315327, IMG submission 203460) | Ammonia-oxidizing marine archaeal communities from Monterey Bay, California, United States - M1 100m 32315 | ecosystem: Environmental > Aquatic > Marine > Coastal | place: USA: California... | reverse complement strand
GTAGTGGTGCGATTCCCGGTAGTGGTTATACTCTGAGTAATGGTAATCAAGTTGGAGATGAAAGTGGAGGCTTCGTAATACTTGAATTCGCGATTCCATCTCAAGCCCAAGGCGCATCGAATGGTAAAATCAAGTATTATGTCGAGACCGATAGTTCGGTGACATATGGAGGTACTAATGATAATTTGGAAGGACTTACACTCGACTGGGTGAAGGTTCTTTCACAGAATGGTACAGTACTAGATGTAAATAATTTCGATAATTCCTCAAGTGCTTGGCACTTTGGTAATGGTGGGGCCATAGATGATTGGCAATTTATCCAAATCGGCGCCGGAGGTTTGAGCGTAAGCGATAGTTTCGAGGATTCATCAGCCCTACCCCCTGGCGGTTGGTCGATTTCCAATGTGGCTGGACAGGACGGCTGGCAATTTGGTTCGCTTTGTTCTAACTTTACAGGTGGTCCTACTACGTTTGTATCACCAAATCTTGGATTTGGCACCAATCTCTGTGGCAATTATGATGGGAGTTCTGATAACCACCTCTACACTCCAACATACTCCATTCCTCTAGGTGCATCAGCCCGATTCACTTGGCAACATTGGATGTGTGCTGAGAGCTCATATGATGGTGGCGCCCTTTTCATGAAGGTCAACAATGGTGCTTGGAATCAGGTAACATATTCCTACGCAAATGGTACTTCATGGTACGATGATACAATTACCTCAGGTGGAACTCAGTCGTTATTCGGTTCTGAAGTTTGGAATGGACTTCAGTATGGGAGTGGATTCGGTAGTTGTACTGCTTCCTCAGTTCCATGGGTGAAGATGGATTATGATGTATCAAATTTGTCTGGCTCAAACGTATCCTTCAGATTCACAATGTCCAGTGATAGCATTGTTGAAATGGGCGGTTGGTACATCGATGATGCAGGACTTGAAGTCGATTGGTTCCATGATGAGGGATCATGGAGAAGCCCGCTTACTTCAGTTCACGACCTTGGATACGGATTCATAGATGCTGACATCACCCTTCCTAATGGGACATGGTATGGCGTTACTCTACTAGATTCAACAGGCAATCCTATTGCTGGACATGAAAATCGTAGCCTTCCACTTTCACTTACAACTCTTGACCGAGACCTCTATCCTTCGGTATACATCGAATTGTCAATGGGGACAACCGATTTCTATTATTCACCGATTATTAAGGAATTGACCATTGGTGCAACTCGGTATTTAGGTGATGGTAATGGATGGAATATTCCAAGCAACCTTCAACGTAATGCCAATGGTACTTGGGTGTATAGTGGTGGAGTAACTGCACAGTTATCCGCCGAAACGGGAATCACTTCCCGCCCTGTTTCTTCTGCGGAAGTAACAGGTAATTTCACTCAGGCAACAGTAGGACTACTCAACATAAATGGCAATTTCGCTACCACCCAAACTACAGGTTCTGTACTGGATTTGGGCGGAATGCAAGGTAGAGTTTCCCCAATAATCACACTATCACCGGGTGCAACAATAGATTCACTCGCATTCAGAGGCGAATTTGTCCAACCAGCTCACGATGCGACAATCGATGTTGCGGATGATGGAGTGGACGATTGGGAATTTGTGTCCGATGTAGCATATGGGTCATATGGCTGGCAGACGCGCATCTACAGTTCATCGATTATACATTCTGATGCACACATTGGCACCTCCACTATGCAAACTCTGATCCCAGAAGATGCAATGCCTCATACCCTTGTAATTGGATTAAATTCTACAGCACCATCCGGTCAACTTTCAATACTTAACGATGGGAATATTCTGTCGTCCACTTCTCAACAGAATTGGACAATTCATTCGGCTTGTATCCAACTGAACAATTTGGTTGCTACTTCAACAATCAGTGATGGAACGAGGAATTGGTCGGTAATTGAATTTGATTTCACAACAACTTCGCTTACGCAATATACCATGGGTTCTTTCGCAATTGGATATACATTAGCGGAGAATGTAAGTGGCCTAGGTTCTGTAGTCAAAGCCTACCACGAAGCTAATTCCAATAACGGCCTTGAGGTTACAGTAGATGTTCCTGTATCTTGGACTGCACAAGCAGGTGGAGTTGGTATTGGCGGTGGAATATATCACGAGAATATGATTACTAATCATCCCTTCACCGTTCCAGAAACTTGGTATCCAAATGGCTTGATTCAAGGCTTTACTTCCCAGCACCACCATCTTCTAGACAATGACGATATCACCGAGGTTCACTTGATTGGAACCGATTCAACAGGAGATAAGGTACAGGTTGTACTTACCGACCTGACTACTGGTGGAACATTTGTTCAGACCAGTGGAGAAGCGATGCTCAAGTTGCTTAACACAACCACTCTTTCAGAAACCAATGGCCGCTGGGTTATCGATTGGCAATTCGATGTAGATTGGGATTGGAATGATTCTGCAGAAATGGTATGGACCGCCCAAGGATTTGATGTGAATGGTGATGGATTATCCCCTGCTAGTGCATTGAGTGGAGGAATAGGAACTCAGGCTTCGGAAAATGACTTACAGGTCGATACCTGGAGCGTCGAGGACGATGCCAGCCATCTTCTTTCAGACATGTTCAATCCGGCGTATCCATTCTGGGCAATGGCCGGCAGCGATGTCATTGTTAGCGGTACAGTACGCTTTGAAAATACACTTGATATGAGGCCGCAGCAAGATGACTTTGTTATCGCAGTTGATGTCGAAGGAGATAGCCACATCATGATGAATACCGGTAGTGGAACTTGGTCAGGACTAGTGACACTCCCGAACAATTTGTCGAATGCTAATCTAACTCCATACGTACTTCGTGTAGGTCCTATCGAAGGAGCGGACGGTGCGGATGATGTCACTTTGCAGCCCCCAGTGTTGATTCGCCTCGATAATGAATCACCATGGGTTTCAGAACTTCAGGTAAATACAGGACAGCGTTTGCAAGAAGCTGATGGATATACATGGGACCCTACATCTACTCTTGGACTACAAGTCACCATTACAGATAATCAGGCTCTAGGTTCAGAACTCACAATGCATTACTGGCGTGAGGGTGCTGATGATTCTAATGGAGACGGGATTGCTGATCCTTTGGAATACCAGACGAGCAGTGAATCTTTACCAGAGGGTATTGCGGGTGAGCGCACGAAGAGTTTCAGTGGAATCGATGTATCCGGATTAGAGATGAATGCGCAATTTTCAGTTTGGTTCTCGGCGACAGATTTCTCAGGACATTCCTTGCAGATGGGTGGCGCACCAGGTGTTGATTCTGACATGGCTACTTTGATTATTGCAACCAATGAGCCAACTGAAATAGACCCAGTGTCTCTAGAACTCGATACTGTTGCAGAACATCTGCTTGCTGGCCAGTTGCACACACTTTCGTTTGAGGTAAGCGATGCGAATGGTGTAAATTCAATTGACCAAATAGACATTCAACTCCTTGGAACCGATGAAGAAACCATTGGTGTATTGATTTGGGAGCCAAGAAATGGGGCAATGTATACTCCAGAAGGCAGCCAACTAACACTTCATGATGTAAATGTCACAGAATTAACCGACTTATTCAGAGTCGAATTCACATTCAGTCTCGATTGGACATTTGATGAAACTTTGATTGAAAACTGGGCGATGCCAACTATTCGCGTATGGGATGACGATCCATTTAACCCGGTTAAATTGATGACAAATCTTGGGGAAATTAGGTGGAAATTAGACAATAATCTTGAGGCTGTTGTCGATGAAATGACCGATAATACCCCTCCACTTTCCTCACCTTCGGATACTTTGATCAACGTAAAATCAGGTGATGATTTGACTTTCTCTGGCTCTGTCAGGTATAGTGCATCTCAAGCACCGGTCTCAATTCTACCCGAAAGCGGCCTTAACGTCGAAGTCTCCACAATTTACGGTTCAGAATTGGTCTTAGCCCTTGCAAATATCTCCAGTGATGGAACATGGTCTACTGAAATGCTTCTGCCAAGCCGTCCATTATTATCCCCCGAACTAACTGTAGAATACTCGGTAGTAGGAGTCATTTCCCCTGGTGAAGATGCGACAACTGTCGTAACAGGCATTATTGTAGATGATATCGTACCTGCTGTGACCTATACTGCAGTACCTCTGGTAATTACCGATGAAGATTTGGAAGTACTTCCATTCACTATCGCTATCGATGACCAAGGTGGCTTACCCGAAGGAGACCTTGTTGTACATTGGGCATTCATTCGAAATGGAGTCGTATTAGAAGGAGGGCAATCCAGCGGAATTATTCCTTACATTGCTACAAACGAAGGTGTTCATTCATACAGTGGAACCGCTGATTTCACCCAGGGGGTAAATATCAGTCTTGCGGATGGAGATTCACTAATCTGGTGGATCAATGTAGTTGACCTCGCAGGCAATACAGCAGTTGGTACTGGTACCAGCCAAATTGACCCAATGCGTCCGTCATTCACCGTACTCTCCTTTGATATTACAATCACATCGATTGATATTACACTTGAAAACGGTACAATTCCGCGAGGAAATCAAGTGGTTGAAGGTGACATTATCTCTGTAACCATTATCGTCAAGAACCTTGGGACTAAGGCAGGTGTTGTCCAAATCTCCCTCATGGAAGATTTGCAGAGAGACCGTGATTGGTTACTCCATGATACTGTTGAATTATCGATAGGACCCGGTCAGAGCCTCAATTCTCAAGCTATTACCTTCGAAACACATGGTTCAGGTTCGCAGTATCTATACCTCAATGTCTCTGGACAAGATCGTTGGATAGACAATGTGATTGTACCGCATTGTAGTGGCCATCTAGACAAGGCATCTTGCACCCTTGATCTGGACCCAGATATGCCAAATGTCATCACTGCTGAAGAAGCAAATTCAGGAATTGGAACAATGACACTAGTGATTGTAATATTAGCGCTATTATTGGTAGGAATGGCTGTTGCAATTGTTGTAATCATGAAGCGCAGTCCAGACCAATCCTCAATGTATTATGACGATGATGATTGGGATCAGTTCGAAGACGAAGACGAAGAAGAAATCGTAGAAAATCTTGAAAATGCCGTAATTGAGAAGGTCGCTCCAATACTTCCACCTATGGCTCCGCCTCGTCCAGAAATTCTCGATGAGCCCATTGAATCAGTACCCGATGTTGCAGAAATAGACGAACCTGAAGAGGAAATTATTGAGGTTTCAGAAGACCCATGGGGTGATGTAGACTATGATGAAACAGAAACTCCAGAGGTTGATGAACCTGAGGAGATTGAAGTAGAGGACTTTTCTTCTTACAATGTAAAGACCTTGAAAGAGAAGGCCAAGGCTGCGGGCGTGAAGAAATACACCTCGATGAAAAAGGCAGAATTAGTAGCCGCTTTGAGTGGAAATAGCGATACCGAAGAAGAGTGAAGGTGCCAAAACGCGCGCGCCGACCCCTTAGATGACCGAAATCCATTAAAGCCTGTTTTACTGATTATTAGTTGGAGAAAGTCACTTTCTCCAGATGGGATGCACGATGCAAGGAGTTAGCGATAGCCGAGGAGATACTGCCAGACGAGTGAAAGAACTGCAGAAGCAGGTCGATGATCTCAAGGAGTTAGTCAATACATTACTCGCAGTAATTTGCGAAGAACCAGATGGCGCTTCTAGTGGAGCTGCACCCGGATATCAGGGTCAGCCCAGTTCGAATTATTGCATGTGATTATCCTTTGATTACCAACAAGGGTTTCATGCGTGCGATTGGCTTTGCCAAACCAGCACTGGTTGTTAGTCGAATTACTTCGTCAACATCTTTGTAGGCATCTGGTGCTTCTTCCGATAATATGTTTGGAGTATTTGCATGAACGTGAATACCCTTATTCTTCAAATCGATACCAAGTTGTTTTGCATCGATATTTTTCTTTGCATCGGACCGTGACATCTGTCTACCTGCTCCATGGCAAGAAGATGAGAATGCTCGGTTAGTATCCACTCCTTCAAGCAACCAAGACCCGGTCCCCATATCGCCCGGAACGAGTACTGGCTGGCCAGGCATTGCCCTTGTTGCTCCTTTACGATGAACACAGCACGAGCAGGCCTTACCATCTATTGTGTGAGTTTCCATTTTGGCAATATTATGACTCACATCATACAGTAGACGTGCTTCACCATCGCTTCCAAGTTCGACCTCGAGCGTTTTACGTAATCTGTGAGTGAGAGCGCTTCTATTAGCAAATGCATAATTCGAAGCCGCATTCATCGCATCTAGGTATGATTTCCCCTCATCCGAATGAATTGGTGCGGCTGCTAGTTGGCGGTCAGGAATTGTGAAACCCCATTCATCATCGTGCCAAATACCGTCTCTTGCGCGATATCTATTCTCTAGTGCTCTCACATGGTCCGTGCAAATTTGGTGCCCAAATCCCCGAGAACCCGAATGAATCATAGCCAATATTTGCCCTTCAAATAAATCATGAGGGTTACTATCTTCTATCCTCTCAACAACTTGCAACTCGAGGAAGTGATTTCCTGAACCCAGTGTGCCAAGAGCCTTCATACCTCTTTGCTTTGCTCGTGTTGAGACTTGGCCATCAGTCTCAAGGCGGCCACCTGATTCGATATTAGCGAGGTCCGCATCATGTGCTAGTCCCAATTCATGGGCTGCATGGGCTCCACCGTGAATAATTTCGTCGAGGCTACGCTCGTCAAGTTGAACTCCGCCTTTGCCCGAACCACCTGCGGGAATTCTACCACGTAATCTTCCACCTAGTTTGCCGATATTTGGAATTTGATCCTCTGTGATGTCGAGGGCTAGTAGCCTAACTCCGCAGTTGATGTCAAACCCTACTCCACCGGGGGAAATTGCACCACCTTGCTCGCCCCATTCGGTATCTGTTGCCAGTACTCCACCTATTGGAAAACCATAGCCAAAGTGCCAGTCTGCCATTGCCCATGCCTCGCCAACTACGCCTGGCATTGATGCAATATTCACCAATTGCGAAAGAGAGCGGTCATCGCTATTCGATTCGAGGTGTGATTTATCGGTTACAATCATCGCATCGACATTCATCGATGCATGACGCCTAATTCTCATCAGGCCGTCTCCGGCCTGCTCGAGATGTTCGGTCCACGACGCCTCGGCCACATTACTGCGATGGCCTCTAACTCATCACTTCTTCTCTATTACCATACGAGGGTTTCAAGTCCCTAGGGTGACCCCGTAAACCTGCCCTAAGGGCAGGTGAAGTGCATGGAACTCCCGCCCATCGACCTCGCTGTCTTCCACGAGAACGGCTATGTTCGCCGCCAGTGCCGTGTCACTGACTTGTGGTTCTGGACCACAGATGGAGAGCGAAATACCTGCGGTGATACCGAGGAAGATGAGTACACATTCATTGGCAGTCCAATTATTGCTGGATTCCCAGAAAGGGGCCGTGAGTTGAAAGATAGGATGCGTGAGGCATTCCTTGGATTCCTCGAAGGCAGAGGGCATACTCGCATTGCCCCCTATCCAGTCCTAGCTCGATGGCGAGATGATATTCATCTCACAATTGCAAGCATTGCTGATTTTCAACCGCATGTGACCTCTGGTGCAGTAGAACCTCCGGCTAATCCACTTGCGATTTCTCAACCCTGTATTCGTTTGACTGATGTAGATGCAGTAGGGCGTTCAGGACGCCATCTTACCACATTTGAGATGATGGCACATCACGTATTCAATCGCCCTGATGAGGGTAAAATGTACTACTGGATGGAAGAATGCGTCAAATATTGTCATGAACTTCTTTGCGATACTTTCGCAATCGATGCAAAGGAGATTACCTATGTGGAAAACCCTTGGTCGGGTGGCGGTAATGCTGGAGCAGCAGTTGAGGTAATCGTTGGCGGGCTTGAACTTGCAACACTTGTTTTCATGAATCTCGAGGAGAGAGAGGATGGGGAATTTGAGATCAAAGGAACTCGCTATGGTGAAATGCCTCTCCAGATTATCGATACAGGTTATGGGCTCGAGAGATTTTGTTGGGCAGCAGCAGGTACGCCTACCATTTACGAAGCCATATACCCCGATAGCGTAGAATGGCTCAAGCAACAAGCTGGATTTTCTGCTGACAAATTTGGGATGAAAGAGGAAGAACTAGCATCACTTCTAGGCGAGATGAGTCGCCTATTTGGAATCATGAATATCGAAGTTGGAAGTGATGGTGGCCGTATGCGGGCATTATTCATCTCACGCCTCGCTGAACGTGGCCATGAGATTAGTGAAGAGATGTTCAATGCCATAACTGAACCATTATCCAGTATTTACGCAATCCCAGATCACATGCATGCACTCTCAAATATGCTCGGTGACGGATTAGTGCCTTCGAATGCAAAAGCAGGTTATCTCGCTAGGATGATGGCACGAAGAGTTTTGCGAATGCGAGACGAACTTGGGTTGAAAATAACTCTAGTCGACTTGGTAAACCATCATCTAGATGTCAATCATGACCCGACTGATATGAAGCAGACCCGTGACGGTCTAATCACTATACTCAAAGGCGAGGAAGTACGTTATGGTGAGATGCTACGCAAGGGAGAACAGGTAGTCAAGACCGCACTCAAATCGATTCCACAAGATGCTACTGAATTACCCGACGAGACCTTGTTCACAATCAATGATAGTCATGGCATTTCGCCCGACCTAGTGATTCGAATCGCATCAGAAATGGGTTGGCAAGCTCTTTCGCTACGAACCGGTTTCTCGGCAGAAATGGCAGAAAGACATGCAGCGATTGCCAAGGCTGCTGCCAAGTCTGTAGAACCTGTACCTCTTGTGGGCTCTATTCCAGAATTACCAGCCTCAATACCTCTGTACTACGAGGATGTATCACAAAGAGAATTTGAGGCCAGTGTGTTGGCAAGTCTGAGTTTGACAGGAGAAGATCTGCCAGAGGGAGCAACACATGGAATAATCCTCGACAGAACATGTTTCTATCCCGAGGGTGGTGGCCAAGAAGGAGACCATGGTTCCCTCAAATCCGATTCTGCCGCCTATTCTGTTCTCGATACAAGAAAGGTAGGTTCTTTGGTTATTCATCTCACAAATGGGGGATTCGAGGTTGGAGATATGGTACATGGAGAACTCGACTGGGACCGCCGTCGACAATTGATGGATCATCACACTGCAGTTCACATCGTTGGCGGTGCAGCACGCCGATTACTAGGCCCACATATCTACCAGGCTGGTGCGAATAAGAGCGTGGATAGTGCGAGGCTAGACATCACTCATCATCGTAGATTAAACCGCGCTGATCTCGACGAGATTGAAGCCTTAGCAAATGAAGTAATTCAGCAGGTTCAACGTACTGAGAAGATTACTCTTGACCGCAAGGATGCAGATCGTAAATACGGATTTGACCTCTATCAAGGTGGGGCTCCGAAAGGTAATGACATCCGAATCCTTAGAATTGCAGACCATGATATTCAGGCATGTGGTGGAACTCACCACGATGAACCAGGTCGAATCGGACAGATTCGAATTATCCGCTCCAATGCTGTACAGGATGGTGTCGAGCGCCTACATATTGTTGCAGGTGCGGCGGCAATGTCTCATGCAAGAGGTCAAGAAGATATCCTGCGCCGTGCCGCAGATTCATTCCAAGTTCCAACTGAAGATGTACCGGCTGCTGCCCAGCGTTTCTTCGGCGAATGGAAGGATCAACGAAAGAGAATTGAAGCTCTTGAGGCAGAAATCGTTCGTCTGAGAACGAGTGGTGGCGGTGATGATTCCTCAGAAATTGATGGAGTTAGGATTGTTATCATGGAAGTAGATGGAGATTTGAAACAGATGACAAATATGCTGAGGGAATTAACTCTCGATGCATCAACTCCAACTTTGGCAGTTCTAGGAAGCCGTGATAGCGGCGGTAAATTGATGGTTGCCGCAACTGAAAATAGCCCGGCAAGCGAGCGCTATAATGCCGTAGATATCCTTCGAGGAATCTCAGGCCACATTGGTGGCGGTGGAGGCGGTAGGCCTACATTTGCCCAAGGTGGAGGAAGTAATCCCGATGGTCTACCAGATGCTCTTGCAGCAGCTCGTGAAATCATAGGTGCCTGAGAGCAGCTACATCAAACCCAGATACTACTGAGGCCAATGCTTCAGTAGGTTCGAACCAAGCAAAGTCAGAGATTTCTCCCACTTTTGGCTTGATTTCTGAATCATCGCCCAACCATGTTGCTGTATAGGTAAATGAAACGAAAGAAATTCCTTCTGTAGTGAATATTCTCTGGGTGATAATGGGGGTGTTATCATCGAGTTCAATCATGATGCCCATTTCCTCAAAAGTTTCCCTAACACAGCCGACCTCGGGGTGTTCATCGTGGTCCATATATCCTCCCGGAAGGGTCCAGTGGCCAACGAAATGTCCACGCTCAACTTTTCCGAGTAGCACTTTTCCTTCACTGTTGAGTACCATCACTTTTGATACGAGTCGGTGTATTGAACGATAGATTGAATCTCGAGCAATTGGATGGACTTCATCATCACTGATGCATTTGTCCTTCCATGCCCAATCCTTTGGCCAATCGATTTCAGGGTGCCCTTTCAGGATTTCAGTTCCTCGAATATCAAAGCGGTTTTTCAGAGTCCAACGGATCCCCATCGCCGCTACTTCTTCTTCAGAAGGTAGGCGTAGTGATGTTTTTCCAGTTCTCATCATGACAGGGCGATGCGGCCCATTTCCATCAGAATCTACGAGGAGAATCTTGCCATCGTGCTCGAGATGGAGAACGGTAGCAGGGTGGTCCATGATGTGTGGCAGTACCCAGTTGTGTTTGAATCAATCTGATGTTTCTCCAGCCATGTCATGATTGACCTGGCCTTCTGTCAACAGTTGAGTATCAATCTCTTTCTTGACTTTGGCACCAAGTAATTTCAGATCATTAGTTCGCTTGATTACATTGCCAGTACCTTTTGACAATCGAGTCATAGCCTCCTCATATGCCTCACTAATCTCATGTCCGAGTTGTGTGAATGATTCAAGGAAGAGTACAATTTTGTCATGCAATTTTCCTGCTTCATCGATGAGTTTGACCTGGTTTCCTGATTGTCGTTCTCTTTTCCATATGTCCTGAATCAACATGAGAGCGATGACTATTGTTCCACCTGTCACAACCTTTACACGATTGTTTTCAGCGAATTCCTGATACAAATCTGGACGTATGCGCATCGCAGCACCGAAAGCCGGTTCAAGTGGAACAAACATTAGAACAAAGTCAACAGTGTTTACCTGTTCAATGTCTTGGTAGTTCTTTTTAGCCAAAGTTTTCACGTGATTATTCACGCTTGTTACGTGTTCTTTCATTGCTATTTCAGATTCCTCTTC
>Ga0315327_10001763_pt1 | contig 11378 bp, 10 predicted proteins | sample M110032315metaG_FD_203460 | JGI IMG/M metagenome (GOLD analysis project Ga0315327, IMG submission 203460) | Ammonia-oxidizing marine archaeal communities from Monterey Bay, California, United States - M1 100m 32315 | ecosystem: Environmental > Aquatic > Marine > Coastal | place: USA: California... | reverse complement strand
GATCCTGTTTATGCATCTGGTATAGATCAATGTAATCAGTCTGAAGCCGTCGAAGCGACCCTTCGAGTGCGTCCATAATGTGCTTGCGAGATCCGCCCTTACCGTTCGGCCCCTCTTCCCAAAGCATTCCGAATTTGGTTGCGATCAACACTTCGTCTCGACGATCAACCAGCGATCGACCGATGATTTCTTCGGAATTTCCCTGAGAATAGATATTCGCTGTATCGATCAAGTTGATGCCTTCGTCGATAGCAGCAAAGATCACTTCTCGAGCTTCTTTAAATTCCATTCGACCGCCAAAGTTATTGGTGCCAAGACCAATCACGCTGACTTCAAGACCAGAATTTCCAAGATGGCGATACTTCATATGTTTTTACTCATTGGTAATTAGAAATCGAGATTTTCATAGGATCGATTATCGACAACGCCGGTAATTATAGATGGCGAGCATTATTGTCATTAAATTTCCTGTCACAACGAGCAGTGAACAAAATATAGTTCATATCCGACCAGATATTTAATCCAGATCAGGATGAAGAGGGAGCAAGCTTTCTATACCTAAGTGAGTGATTCGCTAGACTGCAACTACCAAACTTGTGCGTCACCCTCTCGGCGTGGATCTGATGCAGCAAACAACGTTCCATTACCAAGATCGACCTGAATTGCCCCTTCACTACCGGCTCCACCCCATGCGCCTGTGTATTCGACTGGTTGCCCACGCTTTTTCAAACCTTCAATTACTTCCGATCCAGCCCTATTTTCGATCTGAAGTACATCCGTTGTTGATCGAGGCGATGCAGATCCCATTCCTGCTTGGTTATGAGTCCAGCGAGGACCATCTATAGCCTCTGCCACGTTTAATCCGTAGTCGAATATACTCGTAACCATCTGGAAGTTCGTCTGCACCTGAGTGTCGGCTCCTGGAGTTCCACACACCAACTCTAGCTTCCCACCCTCTTCTACCGGCTTCGAGAAAACCATCACTGGATTCATGGTGTGTCGCACTCGTTGACCGGGATTGAGATAATCGATGTGATCAGGTTCGAGGTGCCAGTAGGTCATCCGATTGTTCATCAATATTCCGGTTGACCCTCCAATGACGCACGAACCAAACATGGTCTGGATACTCTGGAGTTCACCAACCGAGTTACCCCAACGATCGACCACGCAAAAGTGCGTCGTGTCAGTTCCAGCGGAGTGAAGCCGTCCGCCTCTGCGATGCTTCTTAGCTGAATCCGGCACCCGATCCATGAAGGGCCAAGGATCCCCTTCTACGACATCGGCAGCCGCTTGTTCAATATCTATCAGAGCCGCTCGTTCTGCCAAATATTCGGCATTTAGCATGCCCTCAATGGGAACGTCAACATAGTTAGGGTCGGCGAGATACGCTTCACGATCAGCAAACGCTAACTTCTTCGCCTCGATCATCAGTTGCACCGATTCGGTCGTCATGTAACCGTACTGCTTAGGATCGAACTTCTCAAACATCGCCAATTCTTGAAGCAAAACGTGTCCACTTGAGTTCGGTGGCGCCTCGTAAACAGTTCGACCTCGGTAGTTGATAGAAATAGGCACTTGCCATTCGACCTCATGACGTTTGAGGTCTTCGTAGGTCAATAAGCCATCGTGTTCTTCGGAGTAGCGTGCGATCTCACGGGCGATATCGCCTTTATAAAATGCGTCTCTGCCTTGATCAGAAATCTGCTTATACGTACGAGCCAAATCCGGATTCCTGCGAATTTCGCCAGGCTTCAACCAGTTTCCCTTAGGAGCAAATACTGGTCCTGAAGTTGAAGAGCTTCGTAGAACCGGATTAAGTGCTGCCATTCGAGATTGAAAATCAGAAACCGGAACACCGTCTTCACAAAGCTCGATCGCTGGCTCCAAACACTGAGCTAAAGTCAGAATTCCATACTTTTCGTGTGCGCTTAGGAGCGCATCGACTATTCCCGGAACCGACGTTCCCAAAATGCCTGTGTGCGGTATGCCGTCTTTGTACTTATCGGCTGTTGCGGCCAGTGGAGCTGCGCCAGTTCCATTTACGATCTCTACAGTGGCGTTTGCAGCCATATACACCATCACAAAGCCATCACCACCAATCGACGATCCCTGCGGCTCTGCTGCACCTAGTGCAAATGCTACTGCTATAGCAGCGTCAACCGCGTTTCCTCCCCGCTGGAGTATTCGCATCCCTGCTTGAGTCGCCATCGTATGATTCGCAACGACCGCACCCTTGCTGCCGATCTTTGGCGGTCGATACGCCTCACCGATCAGTCCGTGCGGAGATTGGGTCCTGTCCATGTGGTCGAACTTTCCTAAAAACGAGTAGCGATTATTTTAAGAGCTAGGCCACGTGTAGCCAGCAGCTGCATGTGCCGACCTGAGGCGAAGCATCTCGGCGGCAAGTTCATCCTTCGCAATTTGCTTCACATTGCAATTGGAGGCGATATGGCAGTCTCTGTTGTACTTACCTTGTATATCGTAAAACGAGTTGCACCCAGCAATCATTGCCGTTCTGTATGTCGCATCCACGATCGCACTGAGTCGTTCATCCGAGCAACCACCGTATCGGTAGTTACCTATCTCCCAGTCAGGAGGAATGGTGGCATCAATCATGATTTCGCCGTTTGAAACTAACCACGGAGCGATATCTTCGTCTTTCAAATTCCCAGGAGTCCGCTCCATGTTCTCCGTCAAATCATGTTCACCAAATACTTCGCTAATACCTTCTGAAGCAGTATTAATCGTCCCCATTACAAACGGAATAGCAATCACGACTATCACCAACAAGATGATAAGCAGGGTCCGTTTCGACGGATTCATAATCGCGCGTTTTAGTCGTTCTTTACCGGAATTATCTTGCTCATACTGAAGACCCATTTCTCGATCGCCCTTTTCAGCCCTACGGCCATTAATTGTTCACCGAACAATGCCAGCACAGCATCTACGTAATTTTGAAGTCAGTTTAGCCGAGGATTCATGTGGTTAAGGGGATCCTTCTTCGATTAAATCGTAAGGAAGCACGAATCCGGCGTCAGAGAACGCTTCCCATACCTCATCGATAGATGCACGAATTTCTTCTTTGGCAACTTCAGGAATGTTGCAATCGGCTGCCCTAAAACACTTACCCGAATATTCCTGCTGAATACGATCTAGCTCAACACATGCCGTACCGATCGAATCAGAGTACTTGCCCGGTGGTAGCTGCGACAGGTTATCGCTATTGCATGGTCCTGTCCTAAACGACACTACCTTCCAATCCAGCGGGCCTTCAGCATTGATCATCGTGTTTGCCTGATTCGCCAACCAAGGTGAAATCTGGCTTGGGATAATCGCTGTGATCGAGCTCATACTCGCTTTGTTGATCTCTTTCGTTTTCGCTATATCTGCGATGCTTTTTTGTGTGGTGGAAACCCAATCTGGGGCGAATGGAGCAAAAATCACGACAGAAACAACAACAACGATCAAGAAGACCGTCAGTATGGAAGGATTACGTAGCTCACGCCGTAAGCGGGCCCTTTTTGAAGTAGCATTGTCGAACGAAATATCCATATTGTGGTGCTATCCGTATAAGCGGAAACGGTTAGTAAGGATCCACTCTAAAATCTGAAATAATTTCTTCATTGAGTTCAAAACCAAGACCCGGTCGATCAGGAACCTCCATGGTTCCATCCGGTGCAATCTCGAAGTTAGGCAACAGCAAGTTCTCTACCAATGGCGACGGAGGGAAGGCTATTGGGAACTCGAAGTAAGGCATATTTGGGGTGATCGCAGCAAGATGAAGTTCGGCAGCGACTCCTATCACGTGACACCACGTGTGCGGGATACACAATGCTCCGAAACCGTAGGCATTTTCAGCTATGTTCAAGATTTCGTGCATTCCTCCGGCACGAACTGCGCTTGGTTGAACCACATCCAATCGTCCACGGCGTAATAAATCGGCGAATTCATGGCGCGTACTGAAACCCCAATCACCAACCGCAATTCTTACGTTTGTCGATTCAGCCAAACGACGGTAACCCTCGATATTATCGGCAGGCAGTGGAGCTTCGATGAAGAACGGATTGAACTGCTCAATCGCATTGATAGTTCGAAGTGCCTGACCAACATCTCGCCAGCGATTTTGTACGTCGATCATCAAGTCTCGCTTTGGTCCGATTATCGAGCGGGCCTTCTCAATTACCGCAACATCAGTTTCGACGTCCACGTTCCCGAACTGTCCCGGCCATTCTTCAATTTTCACGGCTTTCAAGCCACGAGTAACAGCTGTTCCAACTCGATCTTCAAGTTCATCAAGATTTGAACCCGGCGGATAGACTGTTGCGTAAGGAGTAACTCGTTTTAGAGGCTCGGTATCACTTGCTGTAGTAGTAAACGACCGCCAAATGAGCTTGTGAACTGGCTTCCCTGCCGCCTTACCTGCGATGTCCCACAGAGCTGTCTCGATAGCGCCAATAGCGCCAACTACAACTCCACGTCTACCAAATACGCCGGTCGAGTTGTACATTTTTTGCCATAAGCGCTGAACTTCTGTCGGGTCTTCGCCGATCAGCAATACTTCTAGCCCTAGTGTAGAGCGAATAATCGCATCTATCACCAAACTCGGAGCCTCACATTGTCCGATACCGCTTATGCCTTCATCAGTATTAATTCGAACTACCGTGAAATCGTAACCGCCCATGCTTGCAAGTTCGCCGTCCGACTCCGAAAACGACGGATTCCAATGAGCTACCGTTCCGTTTGCCTCATCTCGCAGTGCGATCGTTTCAACTCTCGTGATTTTCATGATTACGCCTTGATACCACGGGTGTGCGAATCCGCATCGGCTGGAAGATCAACCTTAGATACTCTCTCAGGGAAGAAACTTTGAAGCCGTTCGTATTCTTCTTTCAAGTCACGATTAGGCTCCCAATTCTCGCCGTAGCGAACACCTAGAACGCCCGCCTGCAACATTTCTTTAGTGCAGCTAAAGCAAGGTTGCCAAGTGGTGTAGAGAATCGAGCCTTCGACAGCAATACCAAACCTTGCGGCCGAGAGCAATGCGTTCTGTTCGGCATGAACGCAAATACACATGTCGTATCCAGTTCCAGCGGGATACAGGTCACGATTAGAGCATCGAACGCAGCCGTTCTCGTCGCAATTTGGAGTCTTATGAGGCGTTCCGTTGTAACCGGTCGAAACAATGTGACCATCGCGAGCCAGAACCGCACCGATTTGGCTTCCGAGGCAGTTCGCACGAGCACGAACTCCGACAGCAATCGACATCATGTAGTCGTCCATATTAGGTCGGATTAAATTCGACTCAGCCAATGATGGAATTATCCTTAATTAAAATTGTGATTCGAAATATACGTCAGAGTACGTCGATGCAAATAAGGTCGGCTCGCATATCTGCTGCTATCCTAGCTTGTGTTAGAGATTCATGCCCAAATTTCCAATACTATTTTGAATCCTGTTAGGCGACTAATCAATCATTATTGCCTGCTCTAAAACAAATATCCGATGACATCAACCCCGTCTAAATCCAACTACGAAGAATCACTGCCCGACGCACGTGGTCGATTCGGACCATACGGCGGCAAGTTCGTACCTGAAACGCTTATGGTTGCACTGACGGAACTGGAAAATGCGTTCGACGAAGCAAGGCAGGACGATTCGTTCTGGGCTGAGTTTGAAGACCTTTTAGCCCACTACGTTGGTCGACCTTCTGCGATGTACCAGGCCAAGAACCTCACAGAGAAACTTGGTGGAACACAGATATACATCAAGCGTGAAGACCTGAACCACACTGGTGCTCACAAGATCAACAACGCAATTGGACAGGCTTTGCTGGCAAAGCGACTCGGTAAAAACCGTATCATCGCCGAAACTGGTGCTGGCATGCACGGTGTTGCAACCGCAACGGTATGTGCTCAGATGGGTCTCGAGTGCATCGTCTACATGGGCGACACCGATATCGAACGCCAGTCTCCAAACGTTTACCGTATGCGAGAACTTGGTGCGAAAGTCGAGCCAGTAACTTCGGGAAGCCGCACGCTAAAAGACGCCACCAATGAGGCAATTCGCGACTGGGTTTCAAACGTCGAAAACACTCACTACATCATCGGTAGCGTGGTCGGTCCTCACCCGTATCCAAAGATCGTTAGAGATTTCCAAGCAGTCATCGGTGCCGAAGCGCGACAGCAGATGCTCGACATGGCAGGGCGACTTCCTGATTACGTCATCGCATGTGTCGGTGGCGGATCGAATGCTATGGGCATTTTCTCAGGCTTCCAGAAAGATGAGAGCGTCGGCCTAATCGGTGTCGAAGCATCTGGTGAGGGACTCGACAAGCGCCACGCAGCGACTATGACCAAAGGTCGGCCCGGCGTGCTTCACGGCTCAATGAGCTACCTGCTTCATGACGAACATGGTCAGGTGACAGAAGCGCACAGCATTTCGGCCGGACTCGACTACCCAGGAGTTGGTCCAGAGCACAGCTACTTGAAAGACACCGAACGAGCGACATACGTTTCGGCAACCGACGATGATGCACTGGCAGGCTTCAGATTCCTTAGCAGAAACGAAGGAATCATCCCAGCGCTTGAGCCTTCTCACGCCATTGGGTACATGATGAAGTGGGTTCCAACACTGCCAAAGGGGCAGATCGTCCTACTTCTGCTCAGCGGACGAGGTGACAAAGACCTCGACACCGTTGCAAAAGCATCCGCCTTAGATCTCAGCTAGGAATTCCGTCTTTCACTCAAAATCCTTAGTTGAGCATCATGTGAACTACCTCCATCTAAGAATCGATCACGACTACAGGCAGCGGGCAGATCGATTGAAAATACCTAGCGTGTCACAACGCATAGAATTTTAGGGTCAGCCAGTTTCGGGCGACATTCAAGCGTGAACGGCGATAACCTATATCCCAAGTGTCCATATGGGCAGCGAGCTTGGACACCGAACACAACAGTCAGGAAATCGTATGTCTATGGCAGGTCCTCTAGAGGGCATAAGAATTCTCGAGTTCGGGAGTTTTGTTGCAGGACCGTGGGGGGGGCAACTTCTTTCAGACATGGGTGCCGACGTGATCAAAATTGAGCCGCCAAAAGGTGACCCTTGGCGACATGCGAGCGCCTTCTCCAACAACGAAAGCCGTGTGTTCATTCCGTTAAATCGAGGCGTACGAAGCATTTGCCTTGATCTCAAACTTAAATCGGCTCAAATCGCACTTCGGAAACTAATCGAATCGTCAGACGGCATCATTTCCAACAATCGCCGCGATACTGCCGTGAAACTGGGCATAGACTACGCATCGGTTTCGAAGATCAATCCTCGACTCGTCTACGTAGATATCACCGCATACGGCTCGAAAGGTCACATGGCAGACATGCCAGGATTTGATCTGATCGTTCAGGGTTACACGGGAGCGGTTGCAAGCGAAGGCAAGATCACCAAAAACGGACAACCAGAAGTTGTTTGGTCTTCTTCGTACATCGATTTCTCAACCGGCTACGCAGCGGCGAACGGAATACTCGCTGGCATCATAGGACGAGGAAAAACCGGCAAAGGCCAGCTTGTATCCACAAGTCTATTGGCCAACGCTATTGCCATGCAGAGCCTACGTATTGCCGATGTCGAAGGCATTCCTGCCCCAGCAAAGACCTGGTTTGAACAAACTCGACCGGAGTTAATTAAACAAAGAGCCAGCTACGAGGAGATTCAAGATAGCTATCAGATGGCTGTCAGACCACTAATCTACCGATGCTACTACCGAGCGTACAAAACGCTCGATGGAGGGATTGCTCTTGGCACATTAGCGGTTCACGCCCGCGCTAGATTGCTCGATTTATTCGGCTTTAAAGACCCGCGTGTGACCGATCCAAGCTACGACGACACAACGACCGAAGCTATTCGTACCGGGCATGAACTAGTTGCTAAATTCGAAGATATATTCGCTAGCAAATCTACCGATCAATGGTGCAAAGAGCTTCGCTCACACGACATACCATGTGAGCCGATTAGGTTCATCGAGGAGATGGTCGATGACGAACAAGTTCTTGCGAACGATTATGTAATTGAGGTAGATCACCACACCGGACACAAAATCCGAACGTCGGGTCCAATTCTGACGTTTAACGACGGCATGCCCGCACTGAAGTCTTCTCCGTCGCTCGGTGAGCACACGGGTGAAATTCTTACAGGTCTTGGGTTAAGTTCAGACGATATCGCCGAATTAGACGCCTAATAACCACGTCTAACGTGGCAGACCTGATCGAATAAGGGCAGAAACGGATTGCCTCTTGACGCCTGCATCGAAAACCGGACGTGCGGGTCGTTTTTGATTCATAGAAGGAGTTGGTCCGGTTGGTCTGAATTCGTCCAAAATACCAACAGTAACGCTTTCGAGTCGAATACCGTCTTCTCGCTGTTTCGCCAGATTATCCAGTGCGGCATCTGACAATCCCGAATCGGGACGATGATCTTCAGGGAATTTTCTGAGACAGTCTCGTTCGCCTACCAAAGCAGGGCGAGGCGTCGCTGTACTGCAAGAATGCGCCCATGGACACATATAGGCAACACACATCGTCGTTGCGCCAACCGCAGGTGCGCCCACAGTGGACAAACCTATACGTGCCAAAGCATCGCGGTGAACCCGACGAAGTTTTCGTCTTCTTCGATCTATCCAGCTTTTAGAAAGTCCGGGCATCTACAAATTCTAGCGTGGTCAAAGTTATTTATGGACCTTAGTAATTAGATCATGCCACACCCCAGAGCCGAACCCGTAGCGTCGTGTCGTAATGGGATTTAAGCACTCAAATAATTAACACGTATACGTGTTAATCAATCTTGAATACCACCCGATGCTTACCTGTCATTACGAAAAGGGACGACGCGGGAATCAGTATTCTCAGCAATGATATGTAATATTCGCCCAACTACCAAAGTACCCATGACCGGTCATGCAAAAAACTTTCCGTTTCTCTAACTGCAACGGGCGAGATGGCGATGGCGGATGTGGTTAGACAGGCGCATCCCATATAGTCTTATCGAATCTAACTTACGGGGCGAAGACGCCCTTAACGACAACACCCTCCCAGAAACACTCATTGCCAATGCCCGAGCCGATCAACGTCCCACGCTCCACGATTGAGAAAATATACAGATTAGCGCGCCAGGCATACCCAAACGAATGCTGTGGCTGGCTGACAGGTAGCAAAGATTCAAATGAGGCGCCCGGAGTACGGTCTGCCAGAAACGCTTATGAGCCAGAAACGCACCCCACCGCGAAAAACCGATCAACTCAAACAGCGTTTGTCATTGCGGATGGCGATCTGTTAGCGCTGAACAAGACGCTCGATGATGATATTCGACCGCGAATCATCTACCACTCGCACCCGAACGGACGCGCGTACTTCTCGGAAACCGACAAGGCAAATGCGTCTGATCCTTGGGGCGATGGTCCTACGTACCCTGTTCATCAGATCGTTGTCGGTATTGATGAAGATCGCGTCCAAGAGGCTAGGCAGTTTGCGTGGGATGACAAAGCGGAAGACTTCGTCGAAATCGCCGAATACGAAGGTTTAGATATTTAACTAACGCTCGGTAATCACGCCACCATTGACGTTGATAGCTTGGCCAGTAATATACGCAGCCCGCTGACTACACAAGAATCCGATTAGCTCACCAACTTCTTCATCGGTACCTGCGCGCCTCAACGGAATCTCATCAAGCCGAGCATCCCAGCGATCAGCACGCCCCATTGGATCAAGTCTTGCAGTTTCGATAAGACCGGGACAAACGCTATTAACGGTGATGCCGTGCACGCCGATTTCCTTAGCCAACGCCTGAGTAAAACCATCGACAGCAAAGTTGGCGGCGTTGTAAGCACTCGTATTGGGTCGACCACTCTTGCCCATTGTCGACGATAAATTCACGATACGCCCTCCTTCGCCTTGCTTGACCATTTGCGTAGCCGCAGCTTTGCAGGCGTAGAACGTTCCCATCAGCTTTACATCGACTATCGATTTGAATATGTCGGTCTGCATATCCATCACAGAAACACGATCGTTCCCGTACGGGGCGGCGGCATTATTCACTATGATGTCGAGTCGACCGAATTCAACAAGAGTTGCCTCGATCATTTTATGAACATCGTCTTGATCTGCGACGTTCGAGATGAGTGGAAGCGCACTCACGCCAAACGTTTCAATTTGCTCAGCAGTTGAATAGATATCTCTCCAGCCAGCGTCTTTTTCATCCTGAGGAAAAGAAACAGGATCACGACCGGTGCCAGTAACCACGACATGCGCACCCATTCGGGCGATAACCGTGGCGGTTCCTCGGCCTATACCGCGCATACGTCCAGCGCCAGTGACGATCGCAACTTTACCTTTTAGCTCAGGACCGGTCTGCTCAGTCATTCAAATGTCCTTGCACTTCGATAATGAATAATTCAGCACATTTTGCATGATTGAATGCGTCGATGTGAGATCGACGAACGAATTACCGATCGAGTAATGAGACTAGCGTTCAGGTCGTTCGATCAAAGTTGCCTCTAACGAAACCAAGAATTGGGCGTCTCGTACGACTGTGATTTTAATGTTGCTACCAGTCGGGTGCTCACGCAGGAAGTTGGTCAGATCCTGCCCACGAGTAATCTCGGTAGTATCGAGCTGCACGATGATATCATCGAGTTCAATTCCCGCCTCAGCGGCTGGCGATCCCGGCTCAATGAATGTCACACCGAAGCCTTCACCAACCGGTAGCCTAAGCGCACGAGCGAGAGCCCTGGTTACATCCACGCCCCCAACTCCCAAAAAACCTGGAGGCGGAACTGGTCCCTGAGCGATCAGGCTGTAGGCAGCGGTTTTTGCGGAGTTGATATTGATCGCAAATCCAATACGGTCGCCAATATTGATCTTCGCAGTGTTGATACCAACGACCTCACCAAACATATTTACAAGCGGACCACCCGAGTTGCCCTCATTGATCGCCGCGTCGGTTTGAACTAGTCCTGTGAGATCACCAACAGCGTCACCAACAACAGTTCGATCGAGAGCGCTCACAACACCCTTGCTGACCGTAGGTCCACCACGTAGACCTAAAGCATGTCCGATGGCAACTACATCTTCACCGATTCTAAGTGCATCCGAATCGCCAAATATAGCAGACGTAAGGCCGGTCTCTCCCGTGACTTTAATGATTGCTAGATCAAGCTGTGGATCACGCCTGAACAGCTCAGCCTCTGCAATTCTTCCGTTTTCAAATCCTACCGTTATAGCTATAGCACCTTCAACTACATGCCAGTTAGTTAGAATTAGACCATCGTCATCAAGAATCACGCCAGTCCCGACACCTTGCCCACGATCCAAACTGACAGCGATTTGTACTAC
>Ga0315327_10001758_pt1 | contig 11383 bp, 10 predicted proteins | sample M110032315metaG_FD_203460 | JGI IMG/M metagenome (GOLD analysis project Ga0315327, IMG submission 203460) | Ammonia-oxidizing marine archaeal communities from Monterey Bay, California, United States - M1 100m 32315 | ecosystem: Environmental > Aquatic > Marine > Coastal | place: USA: California... | reverse complement strand
ATTCACGCTCAGAAAGTATAACAGTATAAATAATGCTTTTATCATAAATTCATCCTTGGTATTTAAATAAACGCTGTAATAATTATATAGTCCAGGTTTGACCCTTTTCCATTATTTTACTGATGTCATTATTATGATTATTTATTTTTTTTGAGTAATAGTTATCTAGCGTAGGTTTTTCAATACAGTATATGACACCTAGAGCAACTGGCATTGAATTTTGGTCCATTTGGATTAATAGATTAGCGATAGTTTTATTTTTGTAATCGTGTATAAGGACTCTTGAAATCTCTTCTGCATTTTTTTCTATATCTACAATTTCTAGGGCTGAATAGTCTTTGTTAATAGCAAGTCCTTTCATGTTATTCTCTCCGAATAACATTGGTTTACCATTTTCTAAATGTATTTGTTTTTCTATTGCTACTGATTTATCTGTAAACGATTTAAAAACATCGTCATTATATACAATACAATTTTGGTATATTTCTACCAGGGATGTACCAATATGTTCTTGAGCTTTACTAAGACTCGGAATAAGTTGTTTAATGGCTGTGTCTACTCCTCTTGCGACGAATGTTGCTCCAGCGCTAAGTGCTAACTCACACGCTGAAATAGGAGATTCTAATGACCCTTCAGGAGTAGAAGGAGATATTGTACCTGTTCTAGATGCAGGAGAGGCTTGACCTTTTGTTAATCCATAAATCTCATTATTAAATAACAGTATTTGGCAGTTTAAGTTTTTTCTTAATAAATGAATAAAATGGTTGCCTCCAATAGATAAAGAATCACCATCTCCAGTTATTATCCATACATCTAATTCAGGATTAGTAAGTTTTATGCCGGTAGCAAATGCTGGAGCTCTTCCATGAATAGTGTGGAAACCATATGTTGCCATATAATAGGGTAATCTAGATGAACAACCAATTCCTGAAACAAAAACAGTTTTTTCTGTTTTAGCTTGTTTGTTAGCTAGAGTTTTTTTCACAGCGTTTAGAATGGCATAGTCTCCGCATCCTGGACACCATCTAACCTCTTGATCGGATGCATAATCTGCTGGTTTTAATTGAGTAGGTTCTTCATTAATGCTCATATTATTTTCCATTTTTTATAATATTTTGAAATTTTTCTAATAAATTAGATACTCTAAAAGGTTTTCCAGAGATTTGAGTTAAAGATTGAGCTTTTGGAATACTCTCTACTTTAAGTAGGTTATATAATTGACCATCATTCATTTCCACAACTATAATTGATTTAAATTTAGATGCTAAATTTTTTAAACGGTCAGAAATTGGCCACAAACATGAAATCTGAACATGAGCAATTTTATAACCCTGATTTAAAAGTTTCTCTTGAGCCTCGGAAATTGGACCATTAGTTGAGCCCCAGCCAATAACTAGTAAACTACCTTCATTTGGTCCATTTATATTTATATCATCCAATTCATTTTGAATATTTTGTATTTTTTTAGCTCTTAAGATTGTCATATTTTGATGATTTTCAGGATCGTAATTTATATTGCCAGTAATAGAATCTTTTTCTAAACCACCTATCCTATGTTCCATACCTTTTGTTCCAGGCTTAACCCATTTTCTTGCAAGAGTATTAGAGTCTCTTTCAAATGGCGAAAAATTCTCTTTAGATTCTTCGAAAGATACTGGATTATCTTTAATTTTAGATATATCAGGAATTAACCATGGCTCAGAGGCATTAGTTAGATAAGCATCGGAAAGTATCATGACAGGGGTCATATATTTTATAGCAATATGAATAGCTTTTTGTGCTATTTCAAAACAGTGTGAGGGACTTTTAGGAGCTAAAACTGCTAATGGAGCTTCACCATGCCTTCCATAAATAGCTTGCATAAGATCAGATTGCTCAGCTCTGGTAGGAAGTCCAGTAGATGGTCCTGCTCTTTGGCTATTTATAATGATTAGAGGCAATTCTATTGAAATTGCTAATCCTATTGCTTCAGTTTTTAGAGATATACCTGGTCCAGAACTAGATGTCACTCCTAATCCTCCTGCGTAAGATACACCTATAGCAGAACAGCAGGCAGCAATTTCATCTTCTGCCTGATATATTCCTATCCCTTTTAATTTATAACTAGCTAAATAATGCATAATAGGTGATGCTGGAGTAATAGGATAAGAACATAAGGTCATGTTTAATTTTGCTTTACTAGCTCCAGTGGCTAACCCAAAAGCTAGAGATTCTGCTCCGGTAATTGCTCTCCATTTACCTTTAGAAGGCTTTACTTTTGGAACAACCCTTCTGATTATATCGCTTGAAATTTCAGTGTTTTCTGCATATTTATGACCAGCATTTAGTGCAGCTATATTTGCTTTAGTTAAAATATTATCTTTACCAAATTTACCCTTAAGCCAAGAAACGGTTTCATCAATTTTTTTAGTAAATAACCAAAGAATCAGACCTAGGGTCCACATATTTCTACATCTTAGGCCATCTTTATTACCTAAGCCAAATTCTTTTACCGCTTCCAAAGTTAGATTAGATATATCAGCAGAGATAATTTGTAGGCCTGATAGTGAATTATTTTCTATTGGATTTTCTTCATAACCAGCTTTTTTAATTCCTCTCTCATTAAAGCTACTATTGTCTAAAATTATTAAGCCCCCAGGTAAAACTTCTTTGATATTTACTTTTAAAGCTGCAGGATTCATAGCTACTAATATATCAGCATGATCTCCAGAACTTGCAATTAAACCTTTGCCAAACCTAACTTGAAATGATGATACTCCAAATGTAGTTCCAGCGGGTGCTCTTATTTCGGCAGGGTAATCAGGAAAAGTCGCTAAACCCATTCCGGAAACTGCTGCTTCAAAAGTCAACCTACCGCCTGTAAGCTGCATCCCATCGCCAGAATCTCCTGCAAATCTTACAGTTGTTGACCAGTTTTCTTCAATTTTATTGTTTTTTACTTTTGAAGAATTGCCGTCCAAATGATTTCTCTTTATTTATTAATGTGATTTATCCATAACATTATATTATTTTTTAAAATAATTATAATAAAAAAGTAAATTTTATAATTTTTTTGGCTGGGGCGCCTGGATTCGAACCAGGGATGCCGATACCAAAAACCGGTGCCTTACCGCTTGGCCACGCCCCAATATAATTTTTATTCTATGAATAGAATATTTAGCCTTAGAATTCCATTTAGGCAAGAGTTACTATAAATTTATTTATGTTTGGCAAGCAACTAATTGACAGCGATTATATTAAATGCTTAAACAATCTTATTATGTCAGCAAAAATTATAGATGGAAAACTTCTAGCTACCAAGGTAAAAGATCAAGTTAGCAGTGCTGTAACCGAATTAAGCCATAAAAATATTTTTCCTGGTTTAGCTACAATTATAGTTGGAGATGATCCTGCTAGTTCTATATATGTAAAAAATAAAGGTAAATCAGCAAAGGAAGTAGGTATTAAATCATTTCAATATGCATTTCCAGAAAATGTACTAGAAAAGGATCTTTTGAAACTTATAAATGAGTTAAATTTAAATAATGTTGTTGATGGTATACTAGTTCAATTACCTTTACCAAGCCATATAAACTCAGATCTAGTAATAGACTCTATTGACCCAAGTAAAGATGTTGATGGTTTTAATGTGCTGAATGCCGGAAGAATTTTTATAGGGAGGGATGGTGTAATACCTTGTACGCCTTTAGGCTGTTTATTAATGTTAAGAAGTGTTAATAAAGAATTAAGAGGAAAAAATGCAGTTATTATTGGCAGAAGTAATATAGTAGGTAAGCCAATGGCACAATTATTGTTAAATGAAGATTGTACCGTAACTATAGTTCATTCAAAGACTAATAATATACAAGAAATTGTCAAAGAAGCTGACATAGTTATAGCTGCTGTAGGAATAGCAAATTTGGTTAAATCTAACTGGATCAAAAAGGATGCTATTGCGATAGATGTAGGGATTAATAGAATAAAATTAGAAGGTAAAAATAAGTTGGTTGGAGATATTGATTTTAATGAAGTTAAGGAAATAGCGTCGTTTATTAGTCCTGTTCCTGGTGGTGTAGGTCCTATGACAATCGCCTGCCTATTAATGAATACTGTTTTACAATGCTCTAAAAGAAACAATATTGTTCTTACAGACAATCTAATAAACTTATTTTAGTTTTTTATAGAAGAAAAATCTATCCACCATTTGGGCCTTATTTTTTTAATATTATATTTTGCATTAATGGCAAGATTTTTTTTATTAAATACTCCAAAACAAGTAGCCCCGCTTCCTGACATACCAAAGAATTTAATCCCAGCTTGTGATGATAAAATTTTCTGAGTAAAAATAATTGAGGGTTGAATATTTTCTGCAGCTGACTTTAAGTTATTTACACCTATTTTAGGGTAATATTTACTTCTATTAACTACTTTAGTAAGCTGAGGACTTTTATTCCATTTATTAAATACTAATTTAGTAGATAAAGGAACATTTGGATTAACTAAAATAATATAATTATACCTATGGAGTAATTTTTTTAAACTCACTGGCAGTGTATATATTCTTTCTCCTGTACCTTTAATATTTATAGAACTAGAAACTATGCAAGCGGGAATATCTGCACCTAATTTTTTAGATAATTCCTTATAGAATTGATAATTAAATGTGTTTTTACTAATATTAAATATTTCTGTTAATTTTCTTAAAGTAGCTGCAGCATCAGCAGATCCTCCACCTATTCCTGATGCAACAGGTAAAGATTTATTTAATTTAATAATTAAATCGTTTTTAATTTTATGTTTTTTCATAAAATAATGGGCAGTTTTATAAATAATATTCTCTTTAACATTTTTATTTAAGTTTTTTTCAAATACTCCTTTAATAATTAATTTTATTTTATTGTTTTTTGTATTTTCAGGTCTAATAGAAATCGAATCATAAATATTTGCAAATATAATATCTGAATCAAGATTATGATAGTTATCTCTTCTTTTATTTATTATATTAAGATTAAGGTTAATTTTAGCATAGGCTTTTTCTACTTTATTATATTGCATATTAGATAGGCTTGGAGACTGCGTTCACCCCAGGCTTAGGTAAAATGTCTCCGTTAATTTTGTTATTTAATATATGAATAAGTTCATCATTAGGGTCAAATTCCAGAGCTCTCTTCCATTGGAATTCAGCTTCTAGTTTTCTGCCTGAAAAGAATAATGCATCTCCTAGATGGTCTATAATTATAGAGTCACTAACTAATTCAACTGCTTTTTCTAAATTTATAACAGCATCTTCATAATTACCAATTTGAAAGTATGCCCAGCCTAGACTATCTATAATATAGCCATCTTCAGGTCTTTGTTCAGCTGCATTAACGATCATTTCTAAGGCCTCGTTAATATTAATACCTTGATCTATCCAAGAATAGCCTAAGTAATTAAGAACATGAGGGTTATTAGGAACAAATTGTAAAGCAGTTAAAAATTGTTTTTCTGCTCGTTCCCAGTTATTTCCTCTTTCTAATGCAATTCCGCTAGAATATAATAGTGGCCAGTGCTTATATTCAATTTTTTTAATTTTTTGGAATATTAGATCATAATATTTAATAGAATTTTTAAAGTCATCTGCTTTGTAAAATAATTCTGCAATAGTTCGTAAGTAATTAATATTTTGAGGAAAAACCTGCTGTAAATTGTCTAAATGTTTAATAGAGCTATTTATTCCTTCTAAATCATAAAGGGTCTCAGCATAAGCTATATTTGCATCATGTGCCACTAGTGAATATTCATTAACTTTTTTAAAATAATTTATTGCTCTTTTATTATTATCGATAGATCTAAAAATTCTTCCTAGCAAATAGTAGGCATTATCTGAATTGGGCTCTAGGTATAAAGCAATTTGCGCATTAATTAAGGCTTGTCTATCAAGACCTTCATTAAACAATATTTCTGCACTATTTAAAAAAACCTCTGATATACCTTGCTTTATATTAGTAATATTATTTCTACTAGAAATGGATTTAGAATTTTTAAGTAAATATAATTCATTACTGTAAGGATCTATTTTTTCTAACTTAATTAGAGTTTGATCGTATAGTTCAATGTAATTATTATTTAAAAAAAATATAGCAGCCTTTGAATATACATGAGCATTTGCGTTGTTAGAACGATTTATGATGTTTTTATAGAATATATGAGAGTTTTCTATGTCCTCTATAAATTCATAAATTAATGCAGTATGATAGTCATAAAGTGGCTCTAAAACACCTCTATTTGCTTGTCCTTTTATTACTTCAAGGTTGTTCAACTCTTTATTTGAAGCTGCTGCAGCCCATGTTTGAAGTATAGGAAGTATAAAATTGTCTATTCCATTAGGAGAAACTTTCAATAATTTTTCAAGAGCTTTGTCATTAGCGTTTGAATTTAAACTATCAATTACACTAAGATACTGTGCTAAAGTTATCTCTGGCATGTCTTTTGAAATTTTTATTCCAATAGGTAGCGCGTCCGTAATTTGACCGTTTGCTATTAAAGCTTCTAATGCAATTGCTCCTAATGCCAACGAATCAGGATTACGATTGTAAGAATATTGCGCAAAGTAGGCAGAATTTTCAATATCAATCATAGAACGAGCTATTTTACTGCTTAAGAATGATCCAACTTGGTTAGGTCGCCAATTATCTGCATGTGCTTGGACACAAAAAATAATAAATGTTAATACATATATAACTTTATTATAAAGCATGAAAAAAACTCCTTACATAATTATAATATAAACTATACTAAAATATGTATATTATGGATTGTATTATTTTAATTTTTTGATTATACAGGCTTTATAAAGAAGAACTTATTTTTAATAGTTCGTATTAAAAAATAGAATAAAGGAAAATTTAGTGGCTATTACAAAAAATAACCCTGCTGCAAGAGGTGAAAAACAAAAAGATAAAACTTTTAACGGAAAAGTTGCAAAACCAGTTAAATATATTGGCTCATGGTTAGGCCATGGTAACTATATCGCAGCTCAGGATGAGGCAGGTAAATTAATTAAAGATAATGAAGGTAGGCCTATTCCATACGGGTCTATTTAAATTTTTATTTAAATGCCTAAAAATTTTAATCAATATATAATTACTGAAACTATAAAATGGTTAGATGATATTGGGTGTGATGAACCATTAAATATTGATAAGCGCAGTTTCCATGGCTTAATAACTAGCTTTCATAATTCAAATAATGAGAAAAATGATAAGTTAATTGATGAGGACATTAATATTGAACATATTGATAATATTCCATCATTAGAGAAGTTTTTATTATCAAAAAAAAATATTTTGGATTCTAATAGTCTTTTTTTTGAAGGGTTTCCAAAAGCAGATCTTATGATTATTGGAGATAAACCTGAGGATTCCAATACTAAAAATACTAAACCTTTCCATGGTGAAGTAAAACAATTATTGGATGCCATGTTAAAAGCCATCGGTTTTGATAAAAGTAATACCTATTATACAAATCTACGTTTTAATTCTACTAAACTAGATATAAATTTAGATTTAGAATTAGAAATAGTCAAAAAACAAATTATAATTGTTAAACCTAAAATAATTATTATGTTTGGCGCTGAAGCTACTAAGCTTCTTGCAAATACTGAAGAAAGTATTTTTCATAGTCGAGGCCAATGGTATGATATAAAAATAGACGATAAGTTAAAGCCAGTTCATGGTATTTCTATGTTTCATCCTAGGTATATTCTGGCTCATCCAGAAAGTAAAAAAGAAACTTGGAAAGACCTTAAGGCAGTTAGAAAGAAATTAATTTGATTAAAGTTGTATTTTGTAAAACTAATGTAGTATTAGTGCATAATTTAATATTTTAAATTCATAAAAATTTGGTGAAGTTGTATTGTTAGTTTGTAGTTTTATATTTAGTAAAATAATCTTTGCAGCTATTATTATCTTATTATTTTTTACTAGTATTATTAATAATTGTTTTGCCGATAATATACTTAATAATGAAAGTAAGTATTTTTATGCTTTACTTTCTGATGCAGCGAAAAATATAAATGAAGAAATTATTTTAAATAGTGAAGATAAAAAGAAGTATGAAAAAATTTTTTCTTTGCAAAAAATAGGAAAATGGCAAGAAGCTAGTGAAATAATAAAGTTGTTAAATAATAAAATTTTATTAGGCCATGTAAAATACCAAAAACTTATGCACCCTACAAAATATAGATCTAAATATAAGGAATTAAAAGAGTGGTTAATTTTATACTCTGATCATCCAATGTCAGATAAAATTTGGAAATTAGCTGATAAAAGAAAACCCAAAAACACAAAATCTCTTAGACGGCCTCTAAAGTTAAATAGATTGGCAGGATCAGGTAGAGATTTTAAAAGCATTATTCCATTGGAAAATTTTAGTATACCAAAAAAGCATAATACCATTTATAAAAATATTAGAAGTCTTGTTAAGAGAGGTAGACCAACTCAAGCTCTTAAAACACTAAATAATAGTAATCTGCCCAATTACATTGAAGATGATTTAAAAGGAATTATTTCAGCAGGTTATTATGCAGTTGGTAAAGATAAAGTATCTATGAAAATTGCAATTAATGCTGCAAGTCGTTCTGGTATTGATAATCCTAAATTATATTGGAGAGCAGGTTTGGCATCATATAGGCTAAATAAAAAAGAGGTGGCGCTTAAACATTTTATTCAGTTATCTAAAATAAAAAAAAATATTTGGTTAAAGTCTGCTGGAGCTTATTGGGCCGCTAAGATTTATCTGGAATTTAATAATGAGCTAGAGGCAAGAAACAATTTTATGATTGCGGCTGAACAAGTAAATACTTTTTATGGGCAATTAGCTATCGAATATTTAGGTTATAAAGAAAATATTGTATGGGTAGTGAAAAAACCAGGTGGCTTTTTTAAATTAGACATTTTAAATAACGATCATGTAAAAAGAGCTTTAGCTTTATCAAGTATAGGTAAATATGGCGAAGCTGACCAAGAAATTAGATTTGTTTATGGTATTTTAGGAAATGATAAAATTTATGAGCTATTAGAATTAACCAATTATTTAAACTTACCTGCAGTGCAATTCAGATTAGGTGATAAATTGTTTCAACAAGGTGATTTAAGTTATTTAGCCTTATATCCTTCTCCTCAATGGTTTAATAACCAAGAAAAAAAAATAGATGAAGTACTTCTATGGTCTTTAATGAGAAAAGAATCTAGTTTTTATTTAAAAGCTAAAAGTCCAAGGAGTGCTAGAGGTTTATTGCAATTAATGCCAAGTACAGCTAGGACTGTTATGAGAGATCGTTCAATTAGAGGATCAAATTTATGGAAATTATATGATTTAGAGTATAATATTTTAATAGGTCAGAAATTATTATTAAGACTAATGGGACAGGAAAATATTTCTGATTCATTGGTGCCACTTTTGATGGCATGGAATGCAGGACCTACAAGATATAAAAAATGGAATGAAAAAATTAAAATATATTCTGATCCTTTGCTATATATAGAAAGTATACCAAGTTATGAAACAAGATGGTTTGTTAAAAAGGTTTTAAAGAATATGTGGATATATAGGGATAAGTTTCAACAACCTAAGTTAAGTAGAAAAGCATTAGTTAATAACTCTTGGCCAAAATATAAAAATTTAAGTTTTTAATTGGAGGAGCATGTTAGGTATAGATAAAAATAGAGTTTTTAAATCTGTTAATATTGCATTATTAACAGTATCAGATACGCGGACTCTAGAAAATGATAAATCTGGTGATACTCTTCAAGAACGTATTATAAAAGCAGGACATAAAGTATTTGATAGGTTTATGGTTAAGGATGACGTAACTCAAATAAAAACAATTCTAAATAGGCTAATTGATAATAAAGATATAGACGTGGTAATAACTACAGGAGGAACTGGTATAACTGGAAGAGACTTAACACCAGAAGTATTTAACGAGATCCTTGAAAAAGAAATACCTGGTTTTGGAGAATTATTTAGGTGGTTAAGTTACAAGAAGATATCTACGTCTACAATCCAATCAAGAGCTATGGCAGGGGTGACTAAAGGGACGTATTTATTCTCTTTACCTGGTTCAGTTGGGGCCTGTAAAGATGCATGGGATGATATTTTGGTTCATCAATTAGACTATAGGCATAGACCCTGTAATCTAGTGGAATTAATGCCAAGATTAAGAGAGCACGAGCAAGATCAATAGTACTTGTAAAATCAATTTAAAGCATTGATTTATATAACTTTTTTTAAAAATATCTAAAAATATAATTTTTATAATGTAGGCAACATTTGTAGGCAACAAGTGGGCAACCTATACAAATATCTGGAGTTGGTGGAGGAAGAATAGAACTTAACTAATACAAAATATTATTACTTGCAATAAATATTATTTTACATACTATTATAAATTACAGAGCGTATTTTATTATTAATTAGGGGAAAATTATGAAAAGAATTACTACTATAATACTTTCAATACTTATGAGCATATATTTCTGTGTAAATATTGTAAAAGCACAAGAAGCATCTGCACCTACTTTAACATATGTAATGACTTATAAGGCTGATTTATTGCCTCCACAAGTAGTCGCACCAAATAGGTTGGTTTGGGACGCACCTTCAGGTTGGGTAAAAGCAGGAGAAGCTACTGGAAAAATTATTGAACCAAGTGGCGACTGGATGACTGTTACTGCTCCTGATGCTTTTTCTTTAGATGTAAGAGCAAGTATGCTGATGGATGATGGAGCACAAATTTTTACTGAATATAAAGGTAGAGTAAAACTTACAGAAGCTGGTCTTGCTAAAATGCAAGCTGCTGAACTTTTAACTTCTGAGGATTTTTATTTTATAACTAGTCCTACAGTGATGACGATTGCAGAACAATATTTATGGATGAATAATGCAACATTTTTAAGTAAAGGAGTTGAATTTCAACCTCCTACTGCAGAAAAGATGGGTCATGTTATGTATGATGTATATTTAGTTAACATGTAAATTAAAAATTGTATTTTTTTAAGGCCCTAAAATTTGGGCCTTTTTTTTTAAATAAATGCCTAGATTAAGAGAGCATGAAGAGGACTAATAAGTCTAGGAATACTGTGTTTCCTATATAAAAACATACATAAATTAGCTGACGTTATCTAAAAGTGTTGTCTAAATATTTCACATGGTCTACCAATTATATAAAGTAATTTGTGATCTAGGTAATTTAATTAGTAATTTTATTTTTAGGAGTAGAAATGGCTGTAAGAATAGAAAAGGAAAATAATGTTTGGACTATAATTCATTCTAGACCTGAGGTTAGAAATGCTATAGATCCAAAAAGTGCTGATGCAGTGCATCAAGCTTTTATTGAATTTGAAAACAATAATGATGCATC
>Ga0315327_10001750_pt1 | contig 11399 bp, 7 predicted proteins | sample M110032315metaG_FD_203460 | JGI IMG/M metagenome (GOLD analysis project Ga0315327, IMG submission 203460) | Ammonia-oxidizing marine archaeal communities from Monterey Bay, California, United States - M1 100m 32315 | ecosystem: Environmental > Aquatic > Marine > Coastal | place: USA: California... | reverse complement strand
CGTCTCACTCTCGGGGAAATCGCCACCACCATCACCGACACCAATGACGAGGAGAAGTTCATCTCCGAGTTCAATCGCCGTCCGGCGGTACGCATCGACGTGGGACGCATCGGAAATGAAAACGCCCTCAAGATTGCCGAACAGGTCCACGAGTATGTCGACGACTCCGGCGGCCGTTTTCCTGAAGGGATCATCCTGAGCACCCATGCCGACCGTGCTCTCAGCCTGAAATCCCGCCTCGAAACCATGGGGAGCTCTCTCCTCCAGGGCGCGCTCCTCGTCATGATCGTGCTCGGACTCTTCCTGCGACCACAACTCGCCTTCTGGGTGGTCGTCGGTATCCCCATCAGTTTTGCCGGTGGAATCGTGGTGATGCAGCTCTTCGGTATTTCCGCCAATATGATGAGCCTGTTCGGTTTTATCATCGTGGTCGGAGTGGTGGTGGACGATGCCATCGTGACCGGAGAGAGTGTCTACACCCGCCTCCAACGTGGCGACCCTCCTCTGGAGGCTGCCATTGAGGGCACCAAGGCTGTCACCGTCCCGGTCACCTTCGGAATCCTCACCACCATTGTCGCCTTCCTGCCCCTTCTCTTCTTCGACGGTATGACGGGGAATTTTGCACGCCAGATCCCCTTTGTGGTCGCCCCGGTTCTCCTCTTTTCCCTGGTCGAGTCCAAGCTCATCCTCCCGGCTCACCTCAAGCACCTCAAGAATAGCACGGCCAAGGTTCGCAGCCCCATTCGCAAGGTGCAACGGGTCGCCGCGACCGGACTCCAGATCTTCATCGACAAGGCCTACGCACCGGCTCTCAAACTCGTGATCGCCCATCGGGTAGCTGCCATCGCGCTGTTTGTCTGCATGGGTCTCCTCATGCTTGGCTATTTCACGGGCGGTCGCCTCGGCTACGTCTCCATTCCCTCGGTGGAACGTCCCGAAATCTCCGCCGTCCTGAAACTTCCTGAACATGTCTCCCTCGATACCACGCGGGAGTACACGGACCGTATCACCGATGCCGCCGAGAAGATGCGCGCCGAGTTCGTCGATCCCAGCGAAGGCTCGATCGTGACCAACCACTGGCGACTCATCGGTACCGACCACCCACGCCGCCACCACTCCTACAACAAGGCGCATTCGATCACCTTCCTCGGCCTCATGCCACCCGGCCTGCGCACTGTCCCGGGTCCCAGCAATGACGTCGTAATCAAGCGCTGGCGTGAACTTATCGGTGAACTCCCGGACAATGCAACCCTCAAGATCCGAACGGAAAAGACCCGGGGTGACGATGGGGAAAAGGAAACTGATCCGCTCGAGATGGAGCTACGGGGACCTGCCTCGGACGCAAAACGGGATCTCGCCAGGCAGATTGAACGCATGCTGGAAGGCTATGATGGTATCGCCGATGCCTGGGTGAACCAGCGACGACCACAAACCGAGGTCGAACTCAGCCTCACCCCCCGCGGGACGGATCTGGGCGTGACCCAGCAGGCTCTGGCCTACCAGGTTCGCCGGGCCTTCTATGGCGAGGAGGCCCAGCGCGTCTTCCGTGGCCACGACGAATACCGCGTCATGGTCCGCCTCCCCAAGAAGCAACGCGAGACCTTCAACACCCTGGAAAAAATGAAGATCCGCACGCCTGCAGGCGCGGAAGTCCCCCTCTTCACAGTGGCCAGGACCAATTTCATCCAGGCCCCCACCTTTATCGAGCGTAATGACAGGGCCGAGGTTGTCCGCATCGGCGCGGAACCGAAGGACAAGAGCGTTGACCTTGTCCGCATTGCCAAGTCGCTCAAGTCACGCACCGATGACCTGCTCCGTGACCACGAAGACCTCCACATCGTCTTCACCGGTGCCGTGGCCGAGGCGGAGGAGACCAGGAAGCGACTCATCATTGGCAGTGTGGCTCTCATGTTTGCCCTCTTTGCCCTCCTCGCGATCCCCTTCCAGTCCATCCTGCAACCGCTCTACATCCTGGTCGTTGTTCCGTTTGGTGTCATCGGCGCCCTGCTGGGTCACATCATCATGGACATCACTCCCTCCGACCTCTCCCTCTTCGGGATTCTCGCCATGGCGGGTGTGGTTGTGAACGACTCCCTGGTCATGGTCGATGACATCAACAAGCGGGTCCGCCGTGGCATCCCGCTTCTTGATGCCGTGCAGCAATCCGGTCGCCGACGCTTCCGTCCCATCTTCCTCACCTCGGTCACCACCTTCGTCGGGTTGATGCCCCTCATGTTCGACAATTCCCTGCAGGCCCAGTTTCTCATTCCGATGGCTGTGTCCCTCGCCTACGGAGTCCTCTTCGCCACCGGGATCACTCTCTTTCTCATCCCCTGTGTTCTCCTTGCCGCCGATGACATCGGAAAACTGTGTCGCAGGTTTTTATCCTGGTATGGGCGCCCCTTCTATCGTGCTCCGGAGCAACCCGCCCTCCTGAGCAAAGAGCAGTCATCAGGAAAATAGCCTTTCTCCCCATCCCGTTCCTGCCCCAATTCCCCGGGAGTGGAATCCTGCAAAGCGGATCTTTCGCATCCACACCACCCTGCTAGCTTGGGCAGCGGATGCGGATCATTTTCATGTGACGCCTCCGACCCCTGCATGAAAACGTATTACCTTCTTTTCTCCTTCCTTACCGTCACCCTCGCCATCCCGGATGTCGCGATCGGCGGCCCTCACCGCCCCAACGTCGTCCTCATCATGGCGGACGACCTCGGTTACCATGATCTTTCCTGTTACGGTCACCCCCGGATCAGGACCCCTGTCCTGGATCGCCTTGCACGGGAGGGCGTGAAACTGACCAGTTTCCATGCAGGCGCCACGGTCTGCACGCCCTCGCGCATGGCGTTACTTACCGGCGCCTACCCGACCCGCCTTGGCTGGACCAGGGGCGTGGTGGGCTACATGATGAAAAAGGGGCAGGGACTGAATCCGGAAGCCCTCACCATGGCTGAAATCTTCAAGGCTTCGGGATACAGAACCGGAATGTTTGGCAAGTGGCACCTTGGTGACGAACCACCCCTCCGCCCTCACCGCCAGGGTTTCGAGTCCACCTGCTACCTCAACAAGAGCAACAACCAGACCAAGGAGCTCTGGCGTGACGATAAGGTGATCGCCAAGCCGTTCGACAATCGCCGACTGACTGAGATCTTTACCACCGAAGCCATCAATTTTCTCCAGACCAATGAAGAACGACCCTTCTTCCTCTACCTCCCCTACACCGCCCCCCACTTTCCGGTCCAGGCCCATCCTGAATGGAAGGGGAAATCACGCTTCGGCGTCTTCGGTGACGTCGTAGAGGAACTCGATCACCGTATCGGTCAAGTACTTGACACCCTCAAGGAGCAGCACCTTGAGAAGGACACCATCGTGGTGTTTCTTTCCGACAACGGACCGGAACCCCTCACCAGGGAATCGAAGGCTGATCCCTTCCGGGGCAAGAAATGGTCCGCCCTCGAGGGCGGCACCCGCGTCCCCTGCATGGTTCGCTACCCGGGATTCATCAAGCCCGGACGGGAGAGCGCTGCCCTTATCTCCGCGATCGACCTTCTCCCCACCCTGGCCCATGCCTGCGGCATCGATCTTCGAAAACACAGCAAGGGCAGCCCGGTCATCGATGGCCTCAATGTCTGGCCAACAATCCGGGGGCAAGAGGGCATTCCTCATGCTCGCCAGGACCTCCTCTACTGGCACGGGGGTGATGGGTTCCAGGCCATCCGGATGGGGTCCTGGAAGCTCTTCCCCGACCGCCGCCACGCCGGACTGAAGGGAGCCCCCGGCCCTGCCCTCTTCAATCTGGAAAAAGACATCGAGGAAAAAATAGATGTGAGCATGGACCATCCTGAAAGAGTTTCGACTCTGCAAAAACTGGCCGAGCGTCGTCTCTCCGGAATCGAGAAGAACAAGGTGGCCCTCGGTCAGGCAAAGTGACATACTGAACCAGCATTTTTTCATGTCCGCCAAAGTCACTCTCCTGCTAGTTGCCGCCGGATCCTTCTCCATCGGAATGGCCCTGGATCATTTTCTGTTCTCATCATCGGGAGCAACGGAAAGGGAGGGGACAACGGAAGCGCTGACCCTCGCACGCAAGAGCAGCTCGGATCGCAACCGATCCGGGGAGTCCACCCGGGAGAACCCCGGTGAAAATCCGGAGGAACAACGCAACCCTGAAGGAGAAAACGACGTCCTCCGGAATCTCATTGAGAACCTGGAACAGGGCAGGCCTGCCAATTTCGCAGCCGCAGCCCGAACCATCCTGGCCATGCCGCACGGACCCCGGCGGCGTGAGGCCCTCCATCGCCTGGCCTCTCGATGGGGTCGTAGCGACCCCACCGCCGCCCTGCGCTGGAGTGAAGGCCTCACCGGCCGGGACCGGTTCTCAACCATGGAGGATATTCTGCGGCACTGGTCCGAGGAGGACCCTGCTTCCGCAGCAGACTATGTCGCCCAGTTACCCGGTTCCGAGCATAGCCTCCACCTCCTGCGCGACCTGAGCCACCGCTGGGCGGAAACCGATCGCAGTGCAGCCCTCGAATGGAGCATGGCGCTGGATGATCCGGCTCTGCGGATGCGGGCCCTCCGGGGCGTTGCTTCCTCATGGGCTGAGCATGACCCCGCCGAGGCCGCCGCTTTTACCACCGACTCCCTGGAGAGCCCCGATGAGCGTCGCCATGTCCTTGAGGCGGTGGCGCGCCGCTGGGCGGAGCGGGATCTGCAGGAAGCCCTGGAGTGGGCCCGCGACCTTGAACCCGGCGACCAGCAGAGAGCCACCCGAGCCGTCCTGCGCACGGTGGCTGAGCACAATCCCTCGGAGGCCGCCACCCTCTACCACGAAATAGCCAATGACCTGCCTGCTGCCGGCCCCATCAACCGCGAGTATCGCCACATGGCCCAGGAAGTCGCCTCTGTCTGGTCCTCCTCCAGTCCGGCGGAAGCCGCGCAGTGGGCCCTGACCCTCCCTGAACGCGGCGCCATCCGCCGCGGAGCAGTCGGTGATGTCACCGAACAGTGGATGCGCATTGACAGCATGGCGGCCGGCGAATGGGTCAAATCCCTGCCTCCTGGCAACACGCGGGACGGAGCGTCCGAACGCGTGGTCCACATGACTGCCCACACCGATCCCGGATCGGCCTTCGCCTGGGCCCAGAGCATCGGCGAAGACCACCGGCGCTTCGGCCTGATGCATCATACGCTCACCCAGTGGAGCAACGTCGACCGACCTGCCGCGCAGCAGGCCCTGAGCACGGCCGATATTCCCCCGGAGGTGAGGCAGCGCTTCGGGGAGGAACTGGGTCTCACTCCCGCTCCCCCACCAAGTCCTTCCAACGGCGGGCAACCCGACACCGAGTGAGCGAAGGCTTCCCCTTCGCCTGACCATAAGTGGGCACAGACCAAACCGGCACCCAACTCCTTCCCATGAAGGAACCCCGCCGCGGTTCTCCCGGCAGCCTTGCCCGTCTGTGCTCGCTGCTCCTCTATCCCCTCCTTCTGATCGGTTGCACCCCGAAGACTCCTCCGGGCTACGCCCCGCTCACTTTCAACCGAGACCTCAAACCCTTCATGGTCACCTATTGCATCGAATGTCACGGACAGGAAGCGCAGGAAGCAGGACTCGATCTCCGTTCCGTCAAACTCATGCGAAGGGGGGGAGAAACCGGCCCCGCCCTCGTCCCGGGAAAACCGGGAGAAAGCCTCCTCCTCGACATGGTCTTGGACGACCACATGCCACCTGATGGGGAAATGCCCACCGCCCGGGAAACGAATCTCCTCACCCGCTGGATTCTGCAGGGGGCCAATTGAAGCTTTCCGTTCCCATCCTTGACCCTGCCTGCCACCCCTCCCAGACTGCCCCATCATGAAAGACTCTCATGAGGATGCCCTCATTACCACCCGCCGTGACTTCGGTAGGAAATCGATGCAGACCCTGCTCACCATCTCGCTCCTCGAGCACCTCTGCAGCGGGAATCTTCTGGCCAAGGAGGCCCGTCTCACAACTGAAAAGTGGCTCAGCCAGGTCAATGAAATCGGGCTCTCGATGAAGGATCAGCAACTCAAACAAACCCAATGGCAGACGCAGGTGGAGGACCTCCTCAGCAATCAGATCGACCTTCCTGAATTGCTTAAACTCATCGACTTCGAGGCCATCGCAAAGAACCCGAAGCTGATGGACAACGGCGCGCGCAGCCATCGCCCCAGGATGCCCAAGTTACAGGGAGGACCGGAACGCTACGTCTTCGGCCAGCAGATCTTCGCCCTCAGGAAGGGCTGCTCGGTCGTGCCCCACGGCCACAACAACATGGCCACGGCCTTCCTGATTCTGAAAGGCAATTTCCACGGGCGCCATTACGACCGCATCACCGATGAGGAGAAGCATATGATCATCAAGCCCACCATCGATTCCAAGTTCGTCCCGGGCCAGTCTTCCAGCATCTCCGACGAGAAGGACAACGTCCACTGGTTCAAGGCCGAGGATGAACCGGCCTTTATCTTCAACATCCACGTCTTTGGCGTGTCGCCAAAGAACAAGAAGCGCACCAGCAGGGTCTATCTCGATCCCTTCGGTGAAAAACTGGACGATGGGTTGATCCGCGCCCGCCTCATCGACCATGACGAGGCCCACAAGAAGTTCGGATAAGCGCCCTCCGATTCAGGGGCCTTCCTTCTCTGCCCACCTGGCCACATAATCCTGGTCTGTCTCACTCAGCGAGCTGATCGGGATGACAAAGGTTTTGCCGTCCTTTCGCGCAATGGTCACCTTCTCTCCCCTGCTGCTCACGATCCGCGCCGTGATCGTCCTGCCCCCCTTGTTGGTGAAGGTGCGGAAGGCCTCCTTCACACTCTCTGCCGGATGCTCCTTTTTGAGTGAGTTCCCATCAAAGAAGTCAAAAACCTCGGCCATCAATCCGGGATTGTTGTGGATGGTGGGACCGTGATTCCCACCGGGAATTTCCTTGTAGATGTGCTTCATCTTGAGCTCCTTCATCCGTTGGACAAAGGGGCGCACCATCTGCACCGGCACGACCGTGTCCTTCTCCCCGGTCACAATCATGACGGGGGCCTTGATCTTCTCAAGAATGTCACTACTTCCCATGTAGGCTGGGGACATCGGCGCCAGGGCAGCCCAGATCCCGGAGTGTGCCGCTCCCAGATAGATCGTTCCGCCTCCTCCCATCGAATGGCCGGCCAGATAGATGCGTTGCGGATCAATGTTGAACTCCTTCCGCACAATCCCGAGAACATTCAGAACATCCTTCTCGCTGAGTTCTCCCAGATTCTCGGGATCCTCCGGTCTCCCACCCAGAAAATTGCCCTTTCCTTTTCCCTGGCTGCCATACCAGCCCCGCTCGTTGTAGCCGTAGGGGGCGACCACCAGATAACCCCGCTCCTCCGCTTCATCCGTGATCCCCTCGTAACGGATCACCTGGTCCGGATTACTCCCCAGGCCATGGAGCAGGACGAGCAGGGGAGCCTTCCTGGACTTCTTGTAACTACGCGGCACGTAGAGAGTGTAGTCGATTTCCCTGCCGGCCTCCTTGAACTCATAGCTCCGCTCCTGAATCTTCCCGGCTTCCGTCTGCGCGGAAAGAACTCCAGCTGACAGAACCGGCAACAGCAAACAGGATAAACCCCGGAAAGTCTGCATGGCCTTCATTCGGTCTGTCCACCCCCACCCCTGAAGTTTTCCATCCAGCGCAACCCTTCCGTCGCCCCTTCCCGCATACGGATCTGGGACGAGTTGAAAGCTTCCACCTGCTGCGGTGACAGCACATTCGCCACCCCCGGACTCATGGCCTCCTGGTTCGCCTGCATGTCCGCTTCGAGTCGATCGGCAATCCCCGGCTCAGAGAGTTGATTCAGCACGCCCCGGCCTTGCCACTTTTCATTGATCCCACTCTCCTGGCGGGTGTCATACATCACCTCCACGAGCTGTGATTCCTGTTCCGGGGTGAGAGGCACGCCAGCCCCCTCCATCGCACGGCGAATTCCGCCCTGGACCTGCTCGTGCTCTTCCAGCCTCGCTTCATACTCCTCGTAGCGTTTCCAGTCCGCGTCATCATTAAGGAACTCCCGCATGGCGGTTTCCCGTTCCTCATTTGCCGCCTCCCATTTCTGCAGGGCATCCTCCCGGTTTCCTTCCCCGGAAAACATGAGATCGCGCCAGAGACTTTCCTCTGAGTTGGCCGCCGACCCCGCCAGATCCAGGAAATGCTCCCGGTCGTCATCACTCAAGTCGAATTCCGCCACCAACGGAGCGAAAAGACGCTGCGCCTTCCGTATATTACCGGCCCGCTCCATCCGCTTCCCGGCGTCGCTCTCGGCGAACAGCTTCATGATGTTTCCGAGCATCTGCTCAGGAGTCTGCTCCGCCGACTTTTCCTCAGCAGGATCATCATCCTCTACTGCAACCCGGTCACTTTTAGAAGACCTATTGGAACGGGATGAGGCGATGCGACCGGCACGGGACGAGGTTCCGATCCCGGTTCGGACACCCGCGCTCTTGGCAGGTTTTTCCTCCTTCAGGGCACCCATCTCCTTTTTCAGATCGGAAATCTGCCCCATCCCAACCACCACCACAACGGCCAGGATGATGGCCACCAGTGTCGAAATAATAAATCCTGATTTCATAACCTTTGTTTTTTGCCGGATAGCACATCGGCATGTCCTTCACCACCAGTAATACCCTGCATTTTGGTCGGATCAAATCCTTCCTTTCCTTACTGGCGCAACAACCCTTCCGACTCCGCAAAGAAAACCCGGTCGATTCCCCCCTTTCTTCCACAGGGACTGAGCGTTACAACCACTCCCCACCCACGAAGATCACCGATGAGAATCGCCCTCCTTGTCAGTTCCCTGTTCCCGGCCCTTTCCCTCCTGGCCGACAAGGTCACCCCGGGTAACACCGCCCAACTACCGGCCCCCAAAGCTGAGCTTCCCACTGATCTTTCCCAACTTTCCCCCATCACCGGTCTCCCTGACCTCCTCACCTTCGAGGACGGAAGCAAGGTCGGCAACCTTGCCGACTGGGGCAACCGCCGGACCGAACTCGTCTCACCCCTCCTTTTCTATCAATACGGCCGCATGCCTCCCAGACCTGATCGCGTCACCGTCCGGGTTGACCGCGTACGCGAGCACGAAAGCGGACTTGGGACCGAGGAGTGGATGACCCTGGTCATCGACAGCAGGAAGAAGCTCAAGATGCGCATCCTGGTCTATGTCCCCCGGACCAGGGGACCCCACCCGGTTATCATCGAGGAAGAGGGTTCCCTCGGGGGCAGCAGGAATGCCGCCATGTTCATGAAGAAGAACTACCTCTTCATCGAATACGCCCGGGGCGACCTGGCTCCCGACAAGCGAGGGAACGTCGGTCCCGCCCAACGGGCCTACCCCGAATTTGACTGGGCCATGCTGGCCGTCTGGGCCTGGGGCGGAATGCGGGTGGTCGACTACCTTGAATCACGACCCGACGTCGACCACGATCGCATCGCCATCACCGGGCATTCACGCGGTGGAAAGGCCGCCCTCCTGGCCGGCGCTCTCGATGAACGCATTGACCTGGTGGTGCCCTGCCAGTCGGGAGCAGGCGGGGCCGGTTCCTCCCGGATCCTCGGACCGGGCGCGGAATCCATCGGCATGAATGACAAGCCGAACTGGTATCATGAGCGCATTCTCCTCTTCGCTGAAAAAGAAGCCCATCTGCCCTTCGACCAGCATTTCCTCAAGGCTCTGGTCGCCCCCCGCGCACTCCTCTGCCTGGAGTCCTCCGACGATCTCTTCGCCAACCCGGTGGGCACTCACGCGACCAGCAGGGCGGCCATGGCGGTCTTCCAGTTGCACGATCGCGCTCACTTGAACGGTCTGATCTATCGTCGGGGTGGTCATTCCTATTCGAATGAGGACTGGAAATCGCTCCTGGAGTTTGCCGAGTTCGTCTTCTACCAGCGACTTCCCCCGGAGGGGCGATCCTTCTGGCAGGACCCGGTCACGGTGGAACCGGAGGAACCCCCTCCCGCGAAGGCATCCTTTGTCACCATCGGTGATCCCGGCAACAGACCGGACGAGGAACGACCCCGTGTCGGCTCCCACGGAGCTGTCGATTACGCCTTTGAAATCGGATCACACCGGGTCAGCAATGCAGGCTACTGCTCCTTTCTCAACGCGGTGGCACGCAAAGAAGATCCCCATGGCCTCCACCATCCGAAAATGCGCATCCGGCGCGTTCGCTCCGAGACGGAGCAGGAGACCTTCGATCACCACCCTGATCCCGGGACTTCGCATCTGGCTGTCACCTACGTCTCCTGGTTTGATGCGGCCCGCTACTGTAACTGGCTCCACGGCGGGAAAACCGAACGCGGAACCTACAACTTCTCCGATGCCACGAAAGCGATCCCACGCGCAAAGGGGGCCAGGATCTTCCTTCCCACCGAAGATGAATGGTACAAGGCCGCCTACTACGGTCCCGGGAAGAAGAACTACGCCCACTTCCGACGCGGACTCGGAGGAATTGCTCCCGCCTTCAACTCAGTCCTTCCCGGGACAAAATGGAAGAACAGTCCCTACGGAATGGCCGATATCGACCACCGGACCTGGGATTGGACCGAGTCACGGGCTGGACTCCTCTTCCGTGGAATCCGCTCAAACTCCTGGTTCCAAGGCAACAACCGTCAGGCTGCCGGCCGTTTTTACAGCAATGCGGATCTTGAACTGGGAAACCTCGGCTTCCGGGTGGCCCGGGCCCTCATCAATCCACGCTGAGCACTTCGGCTTGACCGGTTGAGTGCTTTGGGGAGTTATATCATATCCTCCTTGGTGATGCTCTACCGTCTGCCTGTCCGCGCCATCGCCTGTCTCTCCTTCCTGAGTGCGGGTCAATCAGTGATCCCTGTCCGGGCTGGCGAACCAGTTGAATTTGCCCGCGAGATCCGCCCCATCCTCTCCGATACCTGCTTCAAATGTCACGGAGTGGACGCCTCCAAGCGCAAGGCCAGACTTCGTCTCGATCAGAGAGAGGATTGGTTCGCCAAACGTGAAGGAGGAACCATCGTGGTCCCCGGCAATCCCCCGGAGAGCCTCCTGTTTGAGCACATCACCCATTCCGACCGCGAAGAGCGGATGCCTCCCGCGGAGGAAGTGCGCCAACTCACCCCGGCGGAGATCGAAAAGATCAGGAACTGGATCCTCCAGGGAGCCGACTGGCAGCCCCATTGGTCCTTCACCCCCCTGCACCGTCCCCCGCTCCCGGAAAACCAGGACGCTCCCTCGCCTGAGGCAGGGACAATCGACATGTATGTCCTCCGGCACTTGCGGACAACAGGCCTCCACCCTGCCAGAACGGCCGACAGGGCGACGCTCCTCCGACGGGTGACCCTCGACCTCACGGGTTTGCCTCCAGCATCCGGGGAAAT
>Ga0315327_10001737_pt1 | contig 11423 bp, 8 predicted proteins | sample M110032315metaG_FD_203460 | JGI IMG/M metagenome (GOLD analysis project Ga0315327, IMG submission 203460) | Ammonia-oxidizing marine archaeal communities from Monterey Bay, California, United States - M1 100m 32315 | ecosystem: Environmental > Aquatic > Marine > Coastal | place: USA: California... | reverse complement strand
GGACAGTGAGGACCGGTTTGTCCTTCGCTCCAAGTTCCCCCATCACTTCCAGGGTGGTGCCGCAAAGCCGCTCCAGTTCAGGTTCGCTGGCATCGAGGACATGCACCAGGAAGTCCGCCAGCACGGCTTCCTCCAGCGTGGCCTTGAAGGCCTCGACCAGGCGATGTGGCAGGTTGCGGACAAATCCCACCGTATCGGTCAGGAGCAGTTCCTGCCCGTCGGGCAGGTCAATCCGCCGGGTGGTGGGATCCAGGGTGGCAAAGAGCATGTCCGCCTCCAGAACCTCTGATCCAGCGAGATGATTGAGGAGGGTCGATTTCCCGGAATTGGTGTAGCCCACGATAGCTGCATGCGGCGCCTCCGATTTCTGTCGTTCCTTCCGTTGAGTAGCGCGCTGCCTGCGCACCAACTGAAGGTCTGACTTTATGCGATCGATGCGCTTCCGCGCCAGGCGGCGGTCGACCTCAATCTGCTGTTCACCCATTCCTCGGGCGGCCGCCGATCCCCCGGAACCCCCACCCCCTTCCCGGTCGAGGTGGCCCCACATCCGTGCCATGCGCGGCAGCGCGTATTCCATGCGGGCCAGTTCGACCTGCAGCCGAGCCTCCCTGGTCTGCGCCCGCCGGGCAAAGATATCGAGAATGACTTCCTCCCGGTCGATCACGGTCATGTCGGCCGCCTCTTCCCACTCACGTTGCTGGTTGGGAGCCAGCTCATTGTCAAAGACGATACAGTCGCACCCCAGTTCCCGTGCGTAGGCCGACACCTCCTCCGCCTTGCCCGTGCCGCAGAGAAACTTCTTGTGCCTTTCCCGCGCCCGCACCAGTTGGGTGTCCACCACCCCGATGCCGAGCGTATCAACCAGTTCGCCCAGTTCGCCCAGCAGGCTGCGCGACTCCTCTTCCTCGCGCTTGTCGAAACAAATGCGCACGAGAAGAGCCTTTTCGACCATCTGCGGTCTGTCGCGCACCTCAAACATGACAGTGACATGATACGCCTGTGGGTGCCCTATTCACGCCAAAAGACTCCGAAGCTGGCACCCGGAGAATCCTCCCTCTCCAACATCCTGGACCAGGGCAACCAGCAGGGTTGCCAGCCAGAGATAGAAGAATCCCCCTGTTTCAACGACCACGGTGCCAGTCAGTTTGACAACACGACACAGCTGCCTGTCCCCTGACAGTCAAACCGGCCCTCGCCGGGACGGGGACGTAAGGCCCCCTCCCCGCCGCAGTATGCCCGGCCCGATTCTGATTCTACTTGTGACTTGCCCGAATCCCCATTTCAGAGCACGTTCCCCGTCCCCGCGCGGGCAGGAACCACATGGGAAAGACCCTCTATCAGAAAGTCTGGGACGCTCACACGGTGGGCTCCCTGGGCGACGGCCGCACCCAGCTCTTCATCGGGACCCACCTCATCCACGAGGTGACCAGCCCCCAGGCCTTCGGAATGATCCGTGATCTCGGACTGCAGGTGAAGTATCCCCACCGCACCTTTGCCACGGTGGATCACATCGTCCCCACCGTTGACCAGGACGCGCCGGCGGACCCGCTGGCGGCCGAGATGATGGACGCCCTGCGCAGGAATGCGGACGACTTTGGAGTGACCTACTTCGACCTGAGTTCCGGCAAACAGGGCATCGTCCACGTGGTGGGACCAGAGCAGGGCATCACCCAGCCGGGCACAACGATTGCCTGCGGCGATTCCCACACCGCCACCCACGGGGCTTTCGGAGCCATCGCCTTCGGGATCGGCACGACCCAGGTCCGCGACGTGCTGGCAACCCAGACTATTGCCATGGAGAGCCTCAAGGTCCGCCTCATCAAGGTCGACGGCCAGTTGAAACCCGGCGTCTACGCCAAGGATGTCGCCCTCGACATCATCCGCCGCCTCGGGGCCAACGGCGGAATCGGCTACGCCTACGAATACGGTGGATCGACCTTCGATAATTTCTCAATGGAGGAGCGCATGACCGTCTGCAACATGTCCATCGAGGGCGGAGCCCGCTGCGGCTACGTCAACCCCGATGAAAAAACCTTCGCCTTTCTCAAGGGGCGCCCTTACGCCCCGGGAGAGGACGAATGGGACGCCTCGGTCAAACGCTGGCAGTCCTTCGCCTCCGATCCCGATGCCGCCTACGATGACCTCATCGAAATCGATGCCGCCGACATCGAACCCACCGTGACCTGGGGTGTCTCTCCGGACCAGGGAATCAGTATCAGCGAGACCATTCCCGACCCGGCAGAGGCTGAAAGTGAAGCCCTGCGCGCAAGCTATCAGGAGGCCCTGGACTACATGCAACTCCCGGGTGGCACTCCCATCAAAGGCGTGAAGATCGACGTGGCCTTCATCGGCTCCTGCACCAACGGACGCCTGCGCGATTTCCGCGAAGCGGCCCGCTTCCTGAAAGGCCACAGGGTGGCGCCGGGCGTGAAGGCCATTGCCGTTCCCGGCTCCCAGATCACCGCCGTGCAGTGCGAGCAGGAAGGCCTCGACAGGATCTTCGAGGAAGCCGGCTTCGAGTGGCGGGCCGCCGGCTGTTCCATGTGCCTGGCCATGAATCCCGACAAACTGGTGGGTGACCAGGTCTGCGCGTCCTCCTCCAACCGGAACTTCAAGGGGCGGCAGGGCTCTCCCATCGGCCGCACCCTCCTCATGTCCCCGGTCATGGTCTGTGCCGCCGCGGTGAAAGGCGAAGTGGCTGACGCCCGCGAAGTGTTCGAGGTGGACGGATCCGATTCCGCTGCAGCCTGACCGCATTCAACTTCTCTCCCACCCCTCCGACCACGTGGCTCTCGACAAGATCACCTCCATCACCGGCACCGCGGTACACCTGCCCGGTGCCGACATCGATACCGACCGCATCATCCCGGCCCGCTATCTGAAGTGCGTCACCTTCGACGATCTCGCTGACAAGCACTTCTACGACGTGCGCCATGACCCCGAGGGGAACGCTACCGGGCATCCCCTGGACGATCCGCGTTTCAAGGGTGCTTCCATCATGCTGAGTGGCCCCAACTTCGGCTGTGGATCGTCCCGCGAACACGCTCCCCAAGCCATCTATCGTTCCGGCTTCCGCGCCATTATTGCGGAATCATACGCCGAAATCTTCTTCGGGAACTCCACCACCCTCGGCATGCCCTGCCTCTCGGCTTCTCGCGAGGACATTGAGGTCCTGGGTGCCGCCATCGAGCAGGCTCCGGCAACTGCGGTCACCATCGATCTGAAAGCCATGACCGTGACCTTCGGCGCAACCACCTTTGCCATCACGATGCCGGCCTCCGCCCGCCAGGCCCTGACCGCCGGCAGGTGGGATCCCATCCAGGAACTGCTGGACAGCGAAGAACGGATCCGTGCGGTGGGGAAAACACTGCCCTACGTGTAACCCTCCGCTCCTTCCCAACGGGACGATCCAGAAGAAAGGAGCGGCACCTAAATACTGCCCTTCTGCGAGGCAATCCTTCCCCACGCAATTAGTCTGCCCGCGCGGAGGCCGGGGGGGGCTCCCCTGACTCCCGGGAAAGGGCTCCGCCCTTCCGGCCCGGAGGCGGATCAGGTTTATCGCGGGACGCGTGAAGTTTGCGCAAATCGCCCTTGAGCTTGCGGATCTCCGCCGTTTTCCGGAAGAGGAGCTCTTCCAGTCCTCCCTTGGCCTTGTTCAGGAAGACCACTTCCCCCTTGGTCTTGTCGAGTTCGCCGGAAGCGATTTCCAGCTGTTTGCCGGTCTCCTGACGAGCCACCTCGGTCTTCTGACGAGCCGCCTCGGTCTCCTGACGAGCAACCTCGGTCTCCTCCAGCTCCATCGCAAGCTGGGCCACGGTCTGCCTCGAAACCTCTGCCTCGGCGCGCACACCGGCAATCTGCCCGCTGAGTTCCTCGGCCTCGGCCTCGGCTCGATCGCGCTCCAAGCGGGCCAGCATCCTGGCTTCCGCCGTCGCAACCTTCTCTGCCTGAAGGGCCTGGAGGCTCTCCCGGGCTTCCTGAAGATCCACCAGGGCCTGGTCCTGCATGCCTTTGGACCTCCCAAGCTGTTTCTTGAGAATCTCCACATCCACCAGAGCCTTCATCTGAGCGGCCCTGGAGCTGCGCAGTTCATCACGCAACTCCACTGCCCCGTGGGCCTTGGCGGTTAAGTCCGCGATCCGAGCCTCCCCGTCCTTCCGGGTGCGGGCTGCTTCCAGGATTGTCTTCTGGCGGGCAATGAGAGCCATCTCCATTTCAGCCCCCAGCCGCTCCTCCCTCGCTTTCGACTCCACAAGCTGCTCCTTCAGGTTGGCGCGCTCAATGGGGTCCTGGAGCTCCTGGCGCACAAGAGCAATCTCGTCCTTCATGGTGCGAAACTCCTGCATCACTTTTGCCATCTCAGCACGAAAATCGCGGATCTCCGCGGAGAGCCTTGGCCCCTCCTTCGCCTGGCCCTCCAACGCGGCGGCCTGCGCCTTCCAGTCGGCGGCCTCCCGACGCGCCTTCTCCATCTCCTCCCGAAACACCTTCCTCTCTTTCAGCATCTCGTGATTTGCCATGGCAAGAGCACTTACCTCTCCCCGTGCCTGGTCGCGTTGCTCCGCCATGGTCTCCACCGCGCGCTGAGCCGCCATCAGGTTGGCGGCAATCCCTGCCAGGTCCTGGCGCAGGGTCTGCACCCGTGCATCTTCGTCCTGATCCGCCACGATGGGGACAACCCCCGGATCCGGAGCAAGCTCCACCAGGGGCGGATCTTCAACAACCGCAATCGCGACAAGCGGGGTGGGCATTTCAGTCTCAACAGACCCGACGACAATATCCGGTTGAACGAGGGACACCAGTGCTGGTGCAAGAAGCAGACTCTTCATGACGATGGAACAGAAACAGGGGTTGCTCTCCCATGATTTACCGTCAACCGCCACGGCTGCAAAGAATTTAATAAGGTAATCTTAACTAATTGAGCCCAATCGACCGGCGTTCGTTCGTTTTCAGCCACCTGCCCCGGGTCTCTTCACCCTGCAAAGTGATCCCAGCCCCCGGACAGGTCTGACTCTCCTCCAGTTGTTAGAGAACCGATGGGACTCAGGGAGAGTTTGGGAAACTGTTTCCGCCATGCGCTCTCAAGTTGTTTTGCACGACGGGCCGACACCGCCAGCAGGAGTTCATAATCCTCCCCGTCACATAGCGCTTCTTCCCCCGTGATCCCGCGTGACCTGGGCACCGAGTCTTTCTCTAACAAAAATCCGCAACCGCTGGCGGAGGCCAGGCGGGGAAGATCGCGCGCCAGTCCGTCGGAAAGATCCATCATGGCATGCAGGGGACCATTCCGGACCAGCCAATTCGCTTCTACCAGACGCGGCGTAAAGGTCAGATGACGACCCCGAAGCGATCCTCCCAGTCGTCCTGTCACGAACAGCACATCCCCGGGACGGCCTCCGCTGCGCAGGGTCACCTCCGACCTTTTTGCCGTTCCCGTGCCGGCCACTGAGATCATGGCGGGGGCGCCGGCCGGGACCGAGGAGGTCTCCCCTCCCACGATGCAGCAGTCAAAGGCGCGGGCACACTTGTTCATCCCGCGGTAGAGCTGCTCAACCCAGCGCATTTCGCAACTGCCGGGCAGCGCCAGGGTCACAAGAAGATGGCGCGGCCAGCCCCCCATGGCCGCAAAGTCACTGAGGGTTCGTGCAATCGCCTTCCAGCCCACCTTTCCCGGAGCAGCCTCCTCCAGGAAGTGCACCCCGCCTACCAGACAGTCGGTTTTCAGGAGTTCCACCTCTCCCCGGCCTCCCCCTTCCACCACCGCGCAGTCGTCCCCGGGACCGGTAAGAACCCCGGACCCAGCCTCCAGAAGGGTGGTGAGCCGGGCCACCACGGCCTCTTCACCAAAGGAGGATAAGTCCGGCATTCTTTTCGAGCTCCTCGAGAAGCTCCGGGTTGAACTTGAGGATGAACTGGATCACGACAGTGGCGGCATTGAAGCAGAAGTGGATGGCAATGGGCGCCCAGAGGGAACCGGTGTACTCGTAGGCCAGAGCCAGGACGATTCCCAGGACAGTCAGGGGCAGAAGGGCAAGGAGGTTTCCGTGAACCGCCCCGAAGAGAAGCCCCGTGAAGATCACCGCAAACGGGATATTGGTGAAACGTTTTACGGCCGCATAAATATAGCCGCGAAAAACCACCTCCTCGGCAAGGGGGGCTCCCACACAGGCCACCACGGCCACCAGCACGAGGACCAGCGGGTCCCAGCTTTCACCCAGGAGTTTGACCGTCTCCTGCTCCCCGTCGCCCTCCACAAAACTACTGATCCACTCGTTGTACCCCGTCCCGTCCAGAAAAACCATGAAGGCCCACATCATGAGAATGACCACGGGAGCAAAGACAACCTGCCACCACGTCCGTTGCCAGCGCAGCCCGAAGGCCTCCACCAGGTTCACCCGGCGAAAGAGGAGGACCACCACCAGCAGGATCTGCAGCCCCTGCAGGAACAAGCCGAAAAGTAATCCAACCGAAAGACCCTCCATTTCGCCGAGCTCTCCGGTTTCCTCCCCCCTGCTTGAGAGCCACCAGGTCCCCGCATAGAAGCCAAAGAACAGGGAAACCCCCAGCACATCGCCAAGAGCAAATCCGCGGATGGGAACGCGTCCCCGGGGGAGGGGCGGAATCCTCCCCGGCCCGGGCTTTCGGAGCACGTCGGCGCGTCCGATGCGAATGCGGATTCCCCCGTGGCGCAGGGCATAACTGGGCACCGCCCAGAGGAAGAGCATCCCGGCACACAGGGCGAGAACCGTGTCGATGACTTGAACCTCGATGGTCATGAATCGCGTTGAGCGGAGCCTACGCAGCCGATGCCGCCTTGGCCAGCGGGGGTGCGCGGAAACTAATCAATCTCCCGATTCTTCGTGGGAGGCAAAGGGTCCCCGGAACCCCCCGCCACCAGAATTTAATGGGCGAAGACAAGGATCCGCGCAGAATATTCCCCTTCTTGAAGCGTCCCCCCTTCTGCTGGCGGGGGCCCCTCTCATCATCATTCAGCAGGCTGCCCGCAGGACGGAGGACCGCCCTGGGATGGTTCCTGATTGCGCATGAAGTCCGCCACCTGGGCAAAAAAGGCCTCCAGTTCGACGCGCACCTCCGGTGCCACCTCACATTCTCTCATGGCCTCCCCCATGATCTGAAGCCAGCGATCCCGCTCCGCCATCCCGATCCGGAAGGGCATGTGACGCTTGCGGAGACGGGGGTGACCCCGCTGATCCGGGTAACGGGAGTCTCCACCCAGCCGGAAACACAAAAAGAGATAGAGGCGTTCCTCCGCCCCCATCAGATCCTGGGCCGGATACATCGGACCCAGCAAGTCGTCCCCGGGGATCCGCCGATAGAAGGACGCGACCAGCCGGCGGAAGCCCTCGTCTCCCATTTCCCTCCAGATTGCGGCTTCATCCATACCTCGGAAAGGGGGCACTGATGGCTTTTCTTTTCATGAATTCAGGCACATCTTCTTTACGAAAAGCGTTCTGCCCAGCGCTTTTTCCCCTTTCCACGCACGATGTCCTTCCCCCCACAGTTCGAGGCTCCCACCCCCGAGGAGCTTCATGAGCTCCTTCCCTCCTACGATGTCCTGGCTTTCATCGCAAAGGGGGGAATGGGGGCGGTCTACAAGGCGCACCAGAAGTCCCTGGAACGCAATGTGGCAATCAAGATCCTCCCGCGCGAGTTTGGCGAAGACAGGGAGTTTCGCAAACGGTTCGAGGATGAGGCCAAGGCCATGGCCAAGCTGAACCACCCGAACCTTATCAGCGTCTACGACTTCGGTGAAGTCGACCACATGCTCTATATCGTGATGGAATTCGTGGACGGCAAGTCCCTCCACCACTCCGCCCACGGCAAGGCCATTGAACAAAAAGAGGTCGCCCGTCTGGTGACCGGAATCTGCGAGGGTCTCGCCCACGCCCACGAAGCGGGCATTCTCCACCGTGACATCAAACCCGCCAATATCCTCCTGGATGGGAAAAAACGCTCTAAAATCGGAGACTTCGGTCTGGCCCGCTTCGCGGAGGAGAACGAGGGAGAAGGCATCATCTTCGGAACACCTGACTACACTGCCCCGGAGGTGACCAAGAACCCGGGCGCGGTCGATACCCGGTCCGATATTTTCTCCACCGGCGTCATTCTCTACGAACTCCTCACCGGCAAGCTCCCCGAAAAGAACTACGTGCCCGCCTCACAAGTCGAGGATGTCGACCCACGCTTCGACAAGATCGTGCGCCGGGCCACTCACCCCTCGCCCATGCTGCGCTTTGCGAACGGCGAAGCCATGGCCAAGGACCTGAAAGTGCTACGTGACGCCCTCGACAAGCAGGTTCCCGGCATCATGGCCACCCCCCCTGCCAAGGTGGCCGCCCCGCCCCCCGGGCCAACTCCCGTCCCCCCCACCGCTCCCGTTCCCCTCACCGGCCCGGCAACCGGCCCGGCAACCATGGAGATCCCCCCAGTGGAGCCCGCGAATTCTCCCGCCGCTCCCGAAGTCCAGATCAAGATCGGAACCAACTGGTCCCTCCTGCGCAACCTTGTCATCATCGTCCTCCTGCTGGGCGCCATCTACGGGATGTACACCGTCTACCAGCAGCAGAAGAAAAAACTCGAGGACGACAAGTTAGTCCAACAGCAGCGCGAGAATCAGGCCGAGCAGCAGGAGATTCAACGTTCCCTCAATGAGAAGAAGGCCCGCGAGAGGCGCGCCGCCCTCGAAGCATCCAAGCCGGAGCCTGCTCCCGTAATCGCGGAACCGGAGCCGGAAACCCCCATGGAAGCACTCGAGCGCCTGAAGCCTGCGCTCACCGCCGGGGAGCGCACCGATTACCCCCCCGGCACCCTGGTACGCGGCACCAGCCGCTTCTTCTTTGTGGAAAACAAGCTCAGCTGGCCGCGGGCAGCCGCCTCCGCAGAAGAATACGGAGGACACCTCGCCACCTGCCTCAACGAGGGCGAACAGAATTGGCTCGCCTCCAAGACTCCCGGCAACACTACGATCTGGCTCGGGGGAGGCGCCACCGGGCGGACGGCTTGGGGCTGGGTTGACGGTTCGCCCTGGAACCTGCGTAAACCCTCCATCACCACCGGCAACTCCACCACTCTGAGCGACCTGGGATCCATCCGCTCCCAGCCCGGTGGCAGGAAGTTCCCCTTCTTCATCCAATGGCGCAATGACGGCACCAACCCCGGGAACCTGGAAGCCCAGATCACCCGCCTCAAGGCCACCCTGGAAACTCCCGATCCCATCTACCCTCCAGGGGTCCTCTCCTTTGAGAACCGCCGCTATCTCGTGATCGAGAGACCGGCGACCTGGGAGGAGGCCAATACCGTGGCCAAGGACACCCACGGACACCTCGCCGTTCCCAGTGAACCCTCCGAGGGGGACTACCTCCTTCGCCTGATCAGCTCCAACCTCGACGAAAATTCCGGAGCGTGGATCGGGGGGCGGCACAACGGTCGTTCCTGGACGTGGATCACCGGTGAGCCCTGGACCTTCGCCTCCTGGGCCCCCGACTCTCCCGACGGGACGAAAGAAGTCGATAGTGCCGTGCGGCTGGTGGCCGGGAAAAACGGAGGATGGGACGATGGGAATCCCCGCGACGACCAAGCGGCCGCGGCCTTTGTCATCGAATGGAGCGAGGACCGTGGCAACACCAGACCGGTGGCCACCACATCCGGGACGGGCGACTGGGCCAACCTGCGCGCAGCGACCCAGAAAAAGATCCAGATCCTCGAAGCCAGGTTCACCGAAAAGCTCCTGGAGAATGGCAAGAGCCTGAAGTGGGATCTCAACTTCTGGCACCGCGGCCTCCGGGACAACGACAAACGCACCTATGAGCCTGCCGTCAAGGGGGTCAAGGCGAAGGTAGGTCCCAATGGTTCCATCGCGATCCGGACGAATGAAATCAGCCGACTTCCCCTTCCGCCTCGCGGGCAGGATGTCGTCCGCAGTCACCTGCAGGCCCAGCAGAAACACAAGGACGATCTGCAAGCCCAGGCCAACTGGATTCGCATGGACTACGTCAAGAGCCTGCAGAGCAAAAAGGATGCCTCTGAGGACGGGGGGAAGAGCAATGAAATGAGAGCCCTCCAGAACGAAATCGACGCCTGCGGCGAAAGCGGGCGAACCTTCCTTGAGCACCTTGGCTCCGGCATTCTCCGCAGCCTGGATTCTCCCAAGCAAGCCCCCTGAGGCGCAAAAACGCCCGGCCGCGAACCCGGCCCTCGAAGCCGGGTTCCCGCGCTTGCGCATGCTCGCAATGAGGGGCATAATGCCGTGTTCATTCCCCTCCCGATCATTCCCCATGTCCCCTGATCTCGAATTCCGTGCTCCCAGCATCGAGGAGCTGCAGCCGCACTTCCCGGCCTACGAGATCACTGCGTTCATCGCCCAGGGAGGAATGGGAGCCGTCTACGCTGCCCGGCAGGTCTCCCTCGATCGCCCGGTCGCAATCAAGATTCTGCCGCGCCAGTTCGGCGCGGACCCGCAATTCCGGACCAGTTTCGAGGCGGAAGCCAAATCGATGGCCCGCCTCAACCATCCCAACTTGATTGGGGTCTACGACTTCGGAGATGCGGATGGGATGCTCTACATCATCATGGAGCTGGTAGAGGGAAAGTCCCTGTTCCATTCCGCCCACGGCAAGACCATCGACCAGGGGGAAGCGGCCCAGCTGGTGGCCGGCATTTCGCACGGACTGGCTCATGCTCACCAGCACGGCATCCTGCACCGTGACATCAAGCCCGGCAATATCCTCCTCGGCCCGGGAGCCGTCCCGAAGATCGGGGACTTTGGATTGGCCCGCCCGGTGGGCGAAGGGCATAACCCGGATGAAATCGTGTGGGGAACCCCCGGCTACAGCGCGCCGGAAGTGGTCAACAATCCCGGCGAGGTTGACCAGCGGGCGGATATCTTTGCGGTGGGCGTTCTCCTCTACGAACTGCTCACCGCCCAGGTTCCCACCGAGCCCTGGCAACCACCATCGGTGGTAGTCCAGTGCCGCCCGGAGTTCGACGCGATCATCCGCCGAGCGACGCATCCCTCCCGGGACATGCGCTATGCGGACGCCGAGAAACTGGCCAAAGAACTCGATCAGCTTGGCGAAAAGCTCAAGAAGCCGGACCTGCGCCGCCCCAAGACGCCCCCGCCCTCCACTCCCAGGCCGGGCATCTCCCCGATTGGCGTGCGCCCCACCCCGGCCCTCGCCCCCCCCGCGGCGACGTCTCAATCGATCCCGGTAGTCGGCATCCTCGTTGTCCTGGGTGTTCTCGGAGTGATCGGATTCATCCTGCTTGGCTCCGGCAAGGGAAAGGAACGCAATGAGATGACCAGGCCCCTCGAGCAACCCCTCTCCCAGCCCAAGCCGAAGCCCTCCACCGTCAGGGAAACTCCGCAGAAAAAGAAGGAACCCCCTGCTCCCAAGCCCGCAGAT
>Ga0315327_10001736_pt1 | contig 11428 bp, 10 predicted proteins | sample M110032315metaG_FD_203460 | JGI IMG/M metagenome (GOLD analysis project Ga0315327, IMG submission 203460) | Ammonia-oxidizing marine archaeal communities from Monterey Bay, California, United States - M1 100m 32315 | ecosystem: Environmental > Aquatic > Marine > Coastal | place: USA: California... | reverse complement strand
AAGGCGCGTTCGATGGAACGCGTTTGAAGGACCATTGGGGGCGGCGAGTGGAAGTGATATCGCCGGGTCGATGGAATCGGCTTGCCGGTCCGGACTTCAAGAATGCGATTTTGCTAATCGATGGCCAGCGCGTAGAGGGGGATGTTGAGGTTCATTTCGGCCAAAGGGACTGGGTTGCTCATGGCCATCAGCTGAGCCCGGCATATTCCAAAGTGATTTTGCACGTGCTTTATCATCCGCTTGCGAGAGGGGCTCCGCCTACGTTGACCGAATCCGGCGTAGAGATTCCGAATGTGTCGCTGATGCCGTTGCTTTGGTATGACTTGGAGGCGTATGCAAGCGATGATTCTATTGTTGAGTCCACCCGGTCGGGCAACGAGGCGGCGATCGAGAAGCTTTTTGAGCTGAGTATCGAAGAGCGTCGGGAGCGTTTGAGGTGCCAGGCTCTGGAGCGGTGGGAATTGAAGGTTCATTTCTCCCGGCAACGCATCAAGCACTGTGGCTGGGAGGAGGCGTGCCACATGACGGCACTTGAAGCTTTGGGTTACGCGGCCAATCGGATTCCGATGTTGTGGGTAGCGAGCGCGTTTCCGTTGGCTCGGTGTCGGAATGAGAAGCCTGGGGCGGAGCGGCTTTTTGAGTTGGGTCGAGATCGATGGATCACGCTTGGAGCTCGCCCAGCGAACTATCCGAGGCAGCGTCTCTTGCAATATGTAGAGTGGATGAATCGGGCCCCGTTTTGGCCTTCGGTTTTGGAGGATTTTGAGCGGCGTCTTCCGAATCTTCAGGGAAATGATTTCGGCGGGAATAGCGCTGAATTCCGCAAGTCTTGCGGATTGGGCGAATGGCGGGATCGGTTCTCGAAAGAGGTCGTGCTGGAACAGGTTGGCGGGGCGAAATTAGACACGCTGATTTGCGATGGTTTTCTACCGCTTTTGGCAGCTCGGAATGAGCGTGGATTAGGGATGTTTTGGTTTTATTGGTTTTCGGGAAATGCTCCGAAAAGCGTTGTTGAAAGCTTGAAAAACCTACAAGTGCTGCAGCCTCGAAGGTACGTATTGTCTAATGGTTGGACACAGGGGATTTTAGGCTTGAGAGCCTAGATTGCGGGGGCCTTTGGGGAGTGCGAAAAGGGGTGGAACTAGACCAACGGGACGCTTGACTTTTACTAGGGCGAGAAATTTACTCCCCTTTTTTAATTTTCACTTTTGGGAAAGTGGGTCTTTGACCCGCTTTTTTTTTCATACACTAGTTAATCATGAGCAGCGAAATTCTATCGGTTTTAGAGTACATGGAGAAGGAGAAGGGGATCGGTCGTGAAGACATGATCTCCGCTATCGTTACTGCTATCAAGAATGCGGCGGCTAAGGGTGTGAACGCGGGCCAGGAATTGAAGATCGATATCGATCCGAGAAATGGCAAAATGCAAGCGTGGGCACTTTTGGAAGTCGTTGACTCTATGAGCGATCCGAAAACCGAAATTGTGCTTGAAAAGGCCCGTTTGACCACTCCGGATATTCAATTGGGAGAGTTCTACGAAAAGGAAATGGATCCTGCCTATTTGGGGCGGATTGCGGCGCAGACCGCTCGCCAGGCGATTATGCAGCGCTTGCGTCAGTTTGAGAAGGAACGGATTTATGATGATTTCAAGGATCAGGTTGGAGATATTGTCAGTGGGATCGTACGCCGTCGCGAACGCGGAGACTTGTGCGTTGATTTGGGTAAGGCAGAAGCAATTATGCCTTCGAGAGAGCAAGTGCCCGGCGAAGATTATTCCCCAGGCGAGCGCATTCGTTGCTTCTTGCTTAAGATAGAGGCGTCTAATCGCGGACCTGAATTGATCTTGAGCCGTTCGAGTTCGAAGTTTGTGCACCGCTTATTTGATCTAGAAGTGACGGAAATCGCCGATGGCACGGTCACTATTGAAGCATTTGCTCGCGAACCGGGCTACCGCACCAAGATCGCCGTTTCCTCTTCGGATTCGAAAGTCGATCCGGTTGGTGCTTGCGTGGGAGCTCGTGGAGCTCGCGTTAAGAGCATCGTTCGTGAATTGGGCGGTGAGAAGATTGACATTGTCCGCTACTACGAAGACCCGACCGAAATGGTGTTGGAGGCTTTGAAGCCAGCGATTCCTCGCAACATTGTGATGGATGATTTCAACAAGCGCATGCGCGTTGAGGTTTCGGAAGACGATTTGGCGATTGCGATTGGGCGTAAGGGGCAGAATGCACGCCTCACTTCGAAGCTTGTCGGTTGGAGAATCGACATCATGAAAGAAGAGTTCAAGGAGGTCAGTATCGAAGCGAAGCAGCAGCAAGCCGCAGCCGGCTTGAATCAGATAGAAGGAATCGACGACGAAACCGCGGAACGCCTCGTGATGAACGGGATGATCAGCCCTGAGGTATTCCTAGATGTCGAAGTTTCCGATTTGCAAGACCTCGGCTTTGACGAAGCGCAAGCCAACGATATCTTTTCCAAGGTAAACGCCTTCCTGCAGTCGCAGAATATTTCTCCATAATTTAATCGAATATTTTTCGTTAAGAAGAGCTTTTTCACACTTCATACCAAGCCACAGTTAAACCTATCGCATGAGCGTAAGAATCTATCAGCTTTCCAAAGAGATCGGAATGGAGAACAATGAACTCCTCGATCTTCTCCGCGAACGCGGCTTTCAAGTGAAGAGCGCCTCCAGTACCGTCGACAACATTTCGGCGGAATCCTTAAAGGAAGAATTCGCAAGCAAAGCGCCAGAGGCTGTTATTGCTCAACCCGAAGAGCTTGCCGCGCCTGCTGAGCCAGTCGCTCCGCCTTCGGCGAGTGCTTTCGTTCGAACGAAGGAGCAGATCGTTGAAGAGAGGGAAGAAGCCAAAGAATCTGCAAAAGAAGCAGCCAAACCGGCTCCTCCTGCTGTGCCAGCTCCGCCTTTTGCCGCGCCGCCTCCAGTTGCGGCACCCAGGTCAGTAACTCCGCCACCGCCGGCAGCGAAGAGCCCGCCAGTTTCGGCTCCTCCAGCGGCTTCTAACCCAGGGATTGCTCCACCTCCGGCGGCCGCAGCCCCGAATTTGGCGCCTCCGGCGGTCACGCGTCCTCCGGTTGCAACTGCTCCAGCAGGGGTTGCTCCTCCTTCGGTTCCGTCACCACCTTCGCCGCAAGGCGTTGGAGCTCCGCCTCCAAGCGCTCCGCCTGTTCAGGCTGTCGAAGGAGCAGCAGAAGCTGCTGATGAAATTCGGACGATCGTAATCAAGCCGCCAATCGTCGTTCGCGACTTGGCGACTGAATTGGGCGTGAAACCATTTAAGTTGATCTCCGAGTTAATGGAGATGGGTATTTTCGCGTCGATCAATCAGAGTCTCGACGAAGGTGTTGCGAGCAAGCTTGCTGAAAAGCGCGGCGTCATTCTCGAGATTCGCCATCGCGGCGAGGGTGCGAAGTCGAAGAAGAAAGTCGTCAAGGAAGTAGACGAAGCGGCATTGATGGAGGAACGTCCTCCAGTCGTTTGTATTTTAGGTCACGTAGACCATGGCAAAACTTCGCTCCTCGACTATGTTCGCAAGGAAAGTGTCGCTAAGGGCGAAGCCGGTGGGATCACGCAGCATATTGGCGCTTACCAGGTTGAGCATAATGATCGAAAGATCACATTTTTGGATACTCCGGGTCATGCGGCTTTCAATAAGATGCGAGCTCGCGGAGCGGATGTTACAGACGTGGCGATTCTAATTGTCGCTGCTGATGACGGATTCATGCCGCAAACTGACGAAGCCTTGAAGTTTATCCAGAAATCTGGCGTGCAGCCAATCGTTGCGATCAACAAGATCGACACTCCCGGCGCCAATATCGAAAAGGTAAAAACCCAGATGCAGGAACGCGGAATCCCTTCGGAGGATTGGGGTGGCGAAACGATTACTGTTCCGATTTCAGCGATTAACGGCGATGGAATCGATCATTTGTTGGATATGATTCTTCTCCAGACGGAAGTTTTGGAATTGCAGGCGAATCCTAAAAAACTTGCTGAAGGCGTCGTTATCGAAGGCCAGATCGAAGTGGGGCGCGGAGCGACTGCTACGGTGATTGTTCAGGGCGGTACGCTTAAGGTTGGCGACTCTCTCGTTTGCGGGCACAACTACACGAAGGTGAAGGCTATGTTTAACGAGTATAGTAAGAACGTTAAGGTAGCTCCCCCATCGACTCCTGTTCGGATCATTGGCTGGTCGGACGTTCCAGATTGTGGAGCGACGTTCCATGCTGCGAAGAATGAGAAGGCCGCGAAACGCGAAGCTGAAGAGAACATGGTGAAAGTGAGGGCGGGACAGGCAGCTGATCAGGAAGATAGCATGCCGACGACCCCTGAGAAGCTGTTCGCGGCGATTGCTGCGACGCAGATGAAGACTTTACGCCTTATCATTAAAGGTGACGTATTCGGTTCGGTAGAGGCGCTCAAAACCGCTTTGATGGAAATTAAGAGCGACAAGGTTTGTCTCGATGTTATCCGTTCGGGGATCGGTGCGATTAGCAAAAGCGACGTTCAAAAGGCCGCTGCAGGCGGCACCGAAATTATTGGTTTTAACGTGAAGACTGAGAATGGCGTGCAAGCGCTTGCAAAGCATCACGAGGTAAAAATCACGCATCACAGCATTATCTACGAATTGTTGGATAGGGTTCGTGGGGATATGGTCGAAATGCTTGATCCCGAGTATCGCGAGACCAAGATTGGCGCCGCTGAAATTCGTGCCGTGTTCCAGGTAGCGAACGGTCTTGTCGCTGGTTGTTTGGTTGTCGAGGGGCGCGTTGTTAAGGGTAACCTTGCTCGCATTGTTCGAAATGGCAAAGCGATTGTCGAACGTAAGATCGCCACCTTGCGTCGCGAAAAGGATGAGGTTAAGGAAGTTCGCGCTGGTACTGAGTGTGGTATTAATCTTGAGAATACGACGGATTACAAAGAAGGTGATATTATCGAAGTATTCGAAGTTCACGAGATTCGTCCTGAACTCTAGCGGTAATTTCGCAGCACAGCGTTTTGGGATTTCCTTGCACTCGCTTTCTTTTAAAGGGGAGCGAGTTTGATACGATAGCGAAGTACAGGTTTCTATGAGTAACCGAAATATCAGAGTTTCCGAGTTGGTGAAACGCGAGGTGAGCGATATTCTGCATACTCGCTACCAAGGCGAGTCGGTGTCGATAACGGTGACTGGAGTCGACGTGGCTCCCGATCACAGCAACGCAAAGGTCTACTATTCGACAATCGTAAAGGGAGCGGAGCAGGTAAAGGCTCAGCGGTTTCTTAATCGGTTCGCAGGCAAGATTCGCTACGAAATGGGCAAGCGTATCGTTCTTAAGCGTTTGCCGGCGTTAAGCTTTCAATTCGATGATGCGATCGAACAGGGGACTCGTATTAACGAGATCATCGACTCGTTCGATGAAGCTGAAGATAAGGCGGAAGATTGAACGATTTTTTCCCAGAATTGACTCCGATATTCAAGGAGTTCGTTGAAACGTATGCCGGGCGAAAGGTCTGCGTGATAGGCCATGCTCGTCCGGATGGCGATTGTATCGGCTCGCAGATTGCGTTGTCGGAAATGTTGGAGTTGTCGGGTGTGGATGTTCTTGCGGTTAATGCGGATCGAATTCCAGAAGCCTTGAATTATTTGGATGGAATTTCTCGTATCGGGATTGTGAATCCGAGTGGATTAGGGGATTTGCCGTTAGTTTACGTCGATTGTGCAGACGAGTTTCGCGTGGGACCTAAAACGTCGGAGGCTTTAGCTGATCGCCGTCGAGTCCTGAATGTCGATCACCACATTACGAATACGCGATACGCAGAGAGAAATCTCATCGATGCGGATGCATCGGCGACTTGCGAAATTCTTGCGGGTATCGCTCTGGATGTCGGATTGGATTTCGGCGCGCCAATTGCTCAAGCTATGTACACGGGTATCGTAACGGATACAGGTCGGTTCAGCTACGCTGCGACAAGCAGCCGCGTATTCGAATTGTGTAGCGAGTTGGTGAAACGGGGAGCATCGCCTCAAGTGGCGACGCAAAACCTTTTTGAAAACGAAACCTTGTCGCGGATGAAATTGTTGGAGCGGTTTTTGGCTTCATTGACTTTGGAGTGCGATGGTAAAGTATGCGTTGGTCAATTGCGTCAGAGGGATTTCGTGGAAACGAATACGTCCTATCAGGATACGGAAGGTTTCGTGGATTACGCTCGCACGATTAAAGGCGTCTCGGTTGGAGTGCTGCTTGAAGAGCGAAAGACTGAGACGAAAAGCAGCTTGAGAGCTAATCGGAAAGAGCTACGGGTGGATCAAGTTGCTCAGCTCTTTGGAGGAGGCGGGCATGCGTGCGCAGCAGCGATGAGTATTAGAAAGCCCTTGGATGAATTGAGAGCAGGGCTTCTGGAGGCCCTTGCTGAACGGGTTTAAACGACTCATTTGAATTTATAATTACGAAAATGAACGATTCGAAAGATCTAGAAGGAGTTTTATTAATCGACAAGCCAAGCGGAATGACGTCGCACGATGTTGTGGATCGCGTCCGTAGGAAGCTGAAGATGAAGCGTATTGGCCATGCGGGTACATTAGACCCATTGGCGACTGGACTGCTCATTATTTTAGTGGGCAAGGCTACGAAGCTTTCTCAGTACCTAATGAGTTTGGATAAGGTTTACGAAGGTACGATCACCTTGGGTGTCGCGACCAATACTTATGATGCCGAGGGGGAAGTGATGACGACTATTCCCGTGCCCGAGTTGACCATGGATGAAGTTTCTAAGACGCTTGGTTCATTTATGGGCGACCAGTACCAAACGCCTCCTATGTTTTCAGCGGTGAAAATCGATGGGCAGCCTCTCTATAAGCTTGCTCGGAAAGGGGTGGAAGTGGAACGGGAACCTCGGTTCATTCGAATTTCGAAGTTCGAGGCGACACGTTTTGAATCGCCGGAAATCGATTTTACATTGAATTGCACGAAAGGCACCTACGTTCGTACTCTCGCGAGTGATATTGGAGAGAAACTTGATTGTGGCGCTCATTTGTCGAGTCTTAGAAGAACGGCTTCCGATCGATTTCACATTAAAGATTCAATCACGCTCGAAGCGTTTCGAGAAGCCGACCGTGAAACGATTTCCAAGGTACTGATCGCTAAGAATGATGCATTACCAGATGTAATTCTTTAGGTGAAACGCTAATGGGAGCCCCGATCCATTTCTCTAGCTTAGAGGCATTTCAGGCGGATTCTGATAAGTCCGTCCATCTAGCCATTGGCATGTTCGATGGTGCGCATCGCGGTCATCGAGTTGTCGTTGAGTCGGCGATACGCGCAGCTGCCGAGCAAGGCGGGCTTGCGGGGGTTCTTACGTTCTGGCCTCACCCGAGCCGGTTGTTCAGTCCGGATAATCCGGTTCAGATGATCCTCAATTCGGAGATGAAACAGGCTGAATTGGAAAAGCTGCGGATCGATTTCGTAATCGAAGAACCGTTCACGAAAGCCTTTGCATCGACTGAATCGAATGGATTCGTTAAGATGCTGAAGGTGAACATCCCGACCTTGGCGACGCTGCATACGGGAGAGAATTGGCGTTTTGGAAAAGGCCGCTTGGGCGATGTCGGTTTTTTGGGTGAGCTTGCTGCGAATGAAGGCGTCCAAGCTTATGCGTTGGATTGTCTTTATGTTGATGGGGAGCGCGTCAGTAGTACGCGGATACGTAACGCCTTATCGGATGGGAGAATGAACGAGGCGAATCGTTTGCTTGGTTATCGTTACGAGTCGATTGGTACAGTGACAGAGGGGAAACGAATTGGAAGAACGATTGGAGTTCCGACTTTGAATTTGCCATTCGAAGGAGATTTGCCTCCTCGTTATGGCGTGTATGCGGTTCGTGTGTCACGTGAAAATGGCGAAGAGCGGTTAGGCTCGGTCGCGAATTTTGGCGTTCGCCCTACGGTAAATTCCTTGAAGAGCCCTTTGCTTGAAGCGCATGTTTTGGAGGATTGTCCATTTTCCTATGGTGAACGGTTGCGCGTCGAGTGGGAGACGTTTATCCGTCCTGAAATGAGATTTGATAGTATCGATATTCTAAAGGAGCAAATTGGGAGCGATATCGATGCGGCGACAACTTTTTTCAAGGGGGCGCTCGATGGCTAAAATTCGATTGGACGAACTGGTTTTACAGCTTGGCTTCGCATCGAGTCGGAGCGAAGCGAAGGCTTTGATAATGACCGGTAAAGTTCGGGAAGGAGATCGTAGGCACGATAAGCCTGGGGTGAAGGTGAGCGATGATATCAACCTATTCGTAGAGCCGGGTAAGCGTTTCGTCAGTCGAGGAGGAGAGAAGCTGGAAGGCTACATCAAAGAGTTTCCTTTAGAATTCAAAGATCAACATGTGTTGGACGTTGGCGCGTCGACAGGCGGGTTCACGGATTGTTCGCTGCAGTTAGGCGCGTCTAGCGTAACGTGCGTCGATGTCGGGAAAGGGCAGTTGCATGCGAAGCTGCGGGATGATCCTCGTATCGATAATATGGAAAAGGTGAATGCTCGCTATCTGAAAATGGGTGATCTGCCGCGCGATTCGTATAATCGAATAGTAATGGATCTTTCTTTTATTTCTTTGAATTCGATTCTCCCTGCTATCTGGCCATTTTTGGCGGTAGACGGCGTTTTAGTTGCGTTAGTCAAACCGCAATTCGAAGTGGGGAAGGCGGTAGCGGACAAGTTTCGCGGAGTGATTAAAGATGATAAGGAACGGGCCAAAGCCCTGGCCAAGGTGGAAACGTTTGCTTTGGAGAATTTGGAAGGCGCGCAGCGAATTGGTTGCGTGGCATCCCCGATCAAGGGTGCGGATGGTAATGTAGAGTTCCTTTTGGGGCTTTCTAAGTTGAAATAGCGAGAAGCTCGCGCGATTTTCTAGAACGTGTCAGATCCAAAGCCTATTAAACGTCTCGCCTTCGTGTTGAACCAGACGAAATCTGGAGCTTCGGAATTGTTAGACCGATTGAAGGAGGCCGCTATTGAGCGAGGCGTCGAGATTCGCGAGACGTCGGAATTTCCTGTCCCCGATGGATTTTTGGAAGGAATAGATGCTTGTTGCGTCATCGGAGGCGATGGTACGTTCCTAAGCGTGGCGGCGGAATCTACTCGCCGTCAGGTTCCTTTGATTGGCGTAAATCGAGGTACATTGGGTTTCTTGACGACTTACACGGCCGAGGAAATCGAGGAGGCCTTGCCGGCAGTTTTGGATGGAGCTTACAAGGTGCGGAGTCGCGGCTTGCTGGAATGTCAGACATATGAGGATCATATGGACTTAGCACTCAACGATGTGGTGATCAAAGCGGCTTTGGTCAGCCGCATTGCTCATCTAAACGTATTCGCCGACGACGAGTTCGTTACGACTTACGTTTGCGATGGATTGATTTTTAGCACGCCTACGGGTTCGACGGCTTATACGCTTTCCGCGGGTGGGCCGTTGGTGCATCCGGCATCGAAAGTGATATCGTTAACGCCGATTTGTCCGCATGCGTTGAGTAATCGGTCGATTATATTTCCTGAAGACGTTGAGCTTCGAGTAGAGAATGCTTACCCGAACGAGCGTTTGCTGGTTGCAGTAGATGGGCAGAGGAATCTTTCTACTTCGAGGGACTGCCCGATTCGAATTCGAAATTCATCCCAGAGTTTGCCAATCGCTCAGAAACTGGATTATTCCCATTTCAACGTGGTCCGTCGCAAATTGAAGTGGAGTGGCGGGTACGCCGGCGATCGGGATTAGCCGATCTGTCTCTGGCTGTTAACTGTTGCCGAGGGCGGAGAACTCGAAACGGACGATCTCGATTTTGCTCGAACTGATTTTCGAGTTTTGGAGAACTGCTGAAAGGCGAATTTCCTCGAGAACGGCTTTAAGTTCTCGAGTGTACTCAAGGTCGTCGCTTGGGCCAAACATATAGACCATGCGTTGGTGTGTGTAACGAATGTACCAACCTTCGTCGACCAGCCCGAAATCTGTCACGTCAATACCTGGGTAGCGTTTCTTGAATTGGCTATTGGTCATCGTACCGCTGTCGATGACCGCCTCCAGCGGGTAGACGATTACTTTGGTCGGCGTATTTTGCGCGAAATTTGTGGTGGAGAATATCGCGCAAGTAAGCGAGACGATGGCGTACAATCGGATCATAGATTGATGATAGGGCGATTCTAGAGATCGGTGGACATCTTGGCGCCTTCTTCTGTTCCTTTGGCTCGATTGCCGCTTTGGCTACCGCCACCGCCTACTTTCTGACCATCGGATTCGGTGACTGCCTTATCGTTTTTCTGGCCACCATTGGGGCCGCCTTTTTGCTCTTTCGTTTTGTCGTCGCTAGGAGAACTTTCTCCTCCGCCTTCGCCTTCTGATTTTTCGGCATTTGGGTCGTTGCCCGTCAAGTCGCCCATCGGTCCCCCGATTTGCTCGGAGCTATCGCCAATTTGAATGTCTGGAGGAGGTGGGGGCATCTGTCCCGATTGTCCTTGTTGTCCCGATTGCCCTGACTGTCCTTGTTGTCCCTGCGGCATCTCTCCTGGTTGTCCCTCCTGCCCTTGTTCGCCTTGCTCTCCTTGTTGCCCCTGTTGTCCTTGACTGGAATTGGAAGGAGGCATTGGGAGAAGCGGGGTGTTATTGCTTTGACTGCCCTGGCTACTTTGACTGCCTTGGCTGCCTGGTGGAGGCATGCCTTGGCTGCTTTGGCTTTGGGATCCTTGGCTGCTTTGACCGCTTTTCATTGGAGGCATGCCTTGGCTGCTTTGGCTTTGCTGTCCGCCTCCGGAGCTACCTCCCATAGGGATGGGCATTCCGCCACTGCTTCCGGATGCGCTTCCAGACATTCCGCCGGGCATACCGGGCGTTTTGATAGGAATATTCAATCCGGAGCCACTGCCGCCTGGTATGTCTATGCTTCCGAGAGGAGGCAGGCCAGATTCGTCTAAGACGGAGATGCCACCTCCGATTGGAACCCCTCCAGCTGAAATTGAAGGACCGCGGTTGCCGTTGTTGCCGCTATTCATACCAGCTCCATTGGCTTCAGCATCGAAAATACTTGGATCGGTGTCGAATTGAGCCTGAGCGTAGAGGCCTAAGAGCCCCGCGGCTCCCATCAGTAAACGCAGTGATCGGGAGGTAATTTTCGTTTTCATGGCAATTTTGTGCGATTAATCTTTCTGGTTGCAAATTACGGTGAGGGGCGTTTGAGCGATTCCACCCCTTATTTGCAGGCGGTAGGTGATGTCTTCGTAGCCTTTTTTTCGACCGATGACTCTGTAGTCGCCGGGCAATAGGTTGATTTGACTTTCTTTGAGCTTGGTTGGCTTTTTGGCGGTTGGACCTTGGATGCTTACCCAGGTAGACATATCGGATATGAAGAGAACTGGAACGGGCCTGCTTTGGGTGATAAGGTGTTGTTGGAGT
>Ga0315327_10001734_pt1 | contig 11429 bp, 8 predicted proteins | sample M110032315metaG_FD_203460 | JGI IMG/M metagenome (GOLD analysis project Ga0315327, IMG submission 203460) | Ammonia-oxidizing marine archaeal communities from Monterey Bay, California, United States - M1 100m 32315 | ecosystem: Environmental > Aquatic > Marine > Coastal | place: USA: California... | reverse complement strand
GTTCATTAGTTCATTAGTTCATTAGTTCATTAGTTCATTAGTTCATTAGTTCATTAGTTCATTAGTTCATTAGTTCATTAGTTCATTAGTTCATTAGTTCATTAGTTCATTAGTTCATTAGTTCATTTTTTTGTTAGAGAGACTTTTCTACATCTGTCAAACTCTGAACTTTCAATAAGACTAACTCCTATAAGGGTGGGTACTTTTTTTGAAAGGTGATTCCACAAGTTTCTTGTTATTTCTTCAACAGTAGGTTCTTTCGCCCATATCAGTGGCTTGTACCCTTTCCATATTCCAACATCTTTTTTAGTTAAGTAATGTCCCGACCAAGGTTCTACGGCGTCGGTAAGAATTTTCTCTAGATCATCTGCTGGGTAAACTTTTTTGCTGTCCAGTGGTCCTTCTAAAGTTGCCTCGACTGTCCAGGCATGTGTGTGAATTAGATTGTCGACTCTGTGGCCCCAACGGGCATGAATGGACGCTGTAATTGTAAGTTTCATCTAATCTCCTCTTTAGTAATCAGACATGATTATTTTTACTTCTTTATATGAAATAAGCAAACGTATCTATACGTAGCAGTATCCGACGGGGTGGCACCCCACACGGGTGGGGTTTAATAAAACCATTGTTCTCCATCAGGATGAAACCAAGCGCTCTCTATCGACTTGCTCACCCAGTTGTTGTAGGTAGTTTTATCTGCATTGAACACGATGTGCTCATCACCACGCTCTGGTAGTTCAATCCCAAAACGCCGCAGTGCCCAAACTACCTCATCCCCTAAAAACTTAAAAGTAAACCCTTGTATATCGTCCGAGGACAAGGCAGGAAAACGGTCCTCTGAGTCCTTGGTTACTGCCCCTCCAAAATGGATATTTCCCAAAGCCCACATCGCAGAAGCCATAGCGATCAGCATTACAGGGGGTCTTTTTTCTTTATTTAAGTCGTTTAACTCTTTGGCTATTTCTTTCAAATTTCGGGGTGTCCCCCAAATATGTTCTTTCAAATTCTCGGCATGTTCGGGGTCACCACTTTCAATTGTTCTGACAAAATCACTTGTTAGCTCAGGACCGAGTATGGCGTAGAGCATTTGGGCTGTTCTCATGTGAATATCCTCTATTGGCTTGGAAATAAAGTTTTACATGAAACACCTGTGCGTATCTATACGTAGCAGTATCCGACGGGTATCAACCTCCCATTAGGGTGACTCTGGTCGTTCGATATAGTATTTGCTTTCACCTATAAAGGAGAAGTAAATGAAATTCATGATGACATGGAAGTTGAATGCAGATGCAAAGATGGATGCTTTTGCAGCATTCAGTCAAATGACTCCAGAAGATGACATTGCTGATCACGGGCCTGACATAACAGTGATTGGTCGCTGGCATGATATGGCAAGCGGTTCTGGATATTGTGTTCTTGAAACTGATAGTGCTGATGCAGTTAGCAGTTGGATTTACAACTGGGCTCCCACTCTTGATGCTCAAGTAACTCCTGTTCTTGATGATGCTGAAGTTAGGGCGGTTGTTAGCGCAAAACTCGCTGGCTAATCAGTGGAGGTTTTGCTTTAAGGCCGCCCTTAGGGGCGGCCTTTTCATTTTGGAACTATTAAAACATATCTATACGTAGCAGTATCCGACAGGTGGCACCCCTACAAGGGTAGGTTAGACGTTGTTCCGCATCCAGAGCAGAACTTCACTCCAACTGTTACTTCTCCCCGCATTGACTACAAAATTTCTTTTCGCCCGCGGGCGTAGGATCTGGTTCTTTCCATTGCGGTTCAGGTTTTTGTCGTAGTGGGGTTTTTGCACGCTGTTGTTCTTGGAAGCCTGCTTCCGTCATTGGTTTTTTGGGTGTGGGGGAAGATCTCACTGGTTGTGTGGCAAAAATCCCCGTGGCAATGATAATTGTTAATACACCTGCGCCTCTACTACCCAGAAATAATACGTCGATCACGTATATGCTTTTCACGAAATCTCAAGGAGATGTAGTCAATGCCTTGAAACTTGAAACCTTAGCTAAGACTTTCCCGACCCCTGAAATATGAATTCTGAAAATTTAGTATTTCTCCATGATGTATTTGAGTAGGTCGTCACCTTCGAGCGTGACTGTTGCATTCCCTCGTCGTACCCAAAAGTTTGGTTTCTTTTCGTTACCACTGCCTGAAACAGGTCTGCCCATCATCGGACTTGGGGAGGGTCTCACCCTTATGGCGCAAATTGTTCCATTTTCGCGTTTATCAAATTCAAATTTGAGATAAGTAAAGACTCTGTCATTGATATGGCGCTGTAAAAGTTCTTGTATCGCTAGTTGATAATGGTCTATGTCATCAGCATCTTTATTTTTTGAAAGAAGGTCGGCTTCGATACCGGTAACGCTCTGGTTGTCATCCACTCCTATAAGCAGTTGTCCTCCCTCTGTGTTGAGAAAACCTGCTATGGTCTGCACGATTCCTGTTTTCAGGGTTGCTTCTATCCCTTTTCTTTCTTCTTCGCCGGTTATTTTTTCACCAACAGGAGTCCATGCGGTTGCTTTGTACTCAATTGTCTCAGATTCTTCCGGTAGCTCTCCCTCCAATGCTAATTCAGGGTCTTTCAACCAAGCGATTATCGTTTCAGGTTCGTATGTATATTTTTCGCAGGCTGAAGCATCTATCACATAAGTCAGTCTTCCCACTCCGACTGGCAGATTTGATTCAGTCAAGCAGGGGAAACCGCCGTGAACTCTATAGTATTTCGTATCCCTGATTGTGTAGCCGTGTTTGAGATATTCAGTTTCCTCAATTGCTTTGTAGCCATAGAGAACAAGTTTTTCATCGAAAAGTTCCAGAGCGTTGGTGTCGTCGGATAAAAGGTTTTTAAGTCCGGCAACTGCTTCTGGGAGTGTTTCACCTGCGTCCTGCTGTCTGTGAACACGGTGATGGGAGATTATGAGTGCTGAAAAGGGGTCTTCATCTAGTTGGCGTTCGCCGTTTATCTTTAGTTTTTGTGGTTCGCTGTGAACAACGGATTTGGTTTCTATAGCAACCCCATTTAACTGGAAGTCTTGCTCCTCTTCTTCAGGTCCTGTCCAGGCGACAACTGCAGAAACTTTATCGATATCGTTTTCTAGGAGAAATTCAAGAGTTTTGAGTTCTCCGTAGAGTCCAAGTTGCATGGATTGTCCCAAGCCCTTTGAGCGTTCTGATTTTAGGAATTGTCTCCATGTTCTGAATCTTCTGAGAAGAGTAGTTATAGCTTCCTCAGAGATGTCGGTCTGGCAGACTTTAGGAGCGATATCGCTTGCTACTTTGAGAAAAACCTCTTCATATTTTTTGTCATTTAGTTGCAAGCGGACTGCATTTCGGTTGTCAGGAGTTTTTTCCACGAGTATTTCAACCTGTGCTGTAGAAATTAGATCTTCTTTGGAGGCAGCGATCTCCACGTCAGTTACTAGAAGTAGGGAGGGGACATTATCGGGATGGGTCACAGCTATAAAAAAATCCAGATCGAGTGAGAGTCGACGTAAGGTTTCAGCGGAAGTTCCCTCTACGTCTTTTATGGCTTCCCACTGCTCTAGGAAATCTGGTAATTCATCAAAATTATCAGACATTTTCCACCTCTATTCGTAACGTTGCCAAATAGAGTTGACCACATATTCGACTTTTTCTCCAATTTCTCCGTTTGGACCGACTACACGGTCGTTGGGAAGACTGAATGAAATTCCCGTATAGGGTGTTTCATCACTCCCAATTTCTGGATCTCCTTCAAGTGGATAGATTATCAGGAGGGCTTTTTCTGGGGAGCGTGCTTCGCGAAAGTGCAGTCCTGTCGGTTTTGCCCTTCCTCTTTTATTGGCTATTTTTTTAGCATTGGCTAATTCTGTGTCATCGAGGTCAGCGGCTTCATCAGCTGAGCCGATGAGACTTTTAATAGCGTAGTCGCCGTTACCAGGCTTATTCAGGTTCGTCCTAGAGTGGAGACCGACCTTGAAGCCTGCTAGGTGCCTCGATTGTTTTGGGGTACCTTTTGATTTGAGCAGAATTGTCCATTCAGATAAGCCGTTGCTTTTATTTCGTTTTTCTATGTAGTCGCTGAGACTGGTGGGGTCGATGGATTTGGAGTTGTTGTAGGCGTTTCGTTCCTTGAGTTTTTGTAGATACTCGAGTATGACTTGGGAGGGTATATTTTTTAAAATAAAGTCACCTGAGTTTGTCCTATTGGGTTCTGTGTCGTGTTCTTTCGCTGATAGGAGAAGCTGTTCAATATCGTGGAAGTCTTCCTCGCGGTCTTTTTTCTCAAATGAGGTAACTTCGGGTCTTGACCCTGAAAATGTAACTGTGAGTCTTCTTCCCCCTTTCAGCTTTGTTCTGTTTGTGATCATCATTACGGGATGGCTTCTCACCTTGAGTCCGAATTGTTTTGGAGTCATACCCTCTAGTGACATTTCCTTGAATTCGTCAACTAGTTCGTGAATCGCAAGAGCGATGGCTCTGTACCAGCTGGAAATTTCAGATGTTGTCCATATTCGGCAAAGGTCCAAATACCCTTGTCTGTATCCGAACCAGCGCCCCATCTGCATGAGAGTGTCATACATGCGGCTAGGACGCCCGTAGTAACTTGTGCTTAACCCTTCTAGGGTCACTCCACGTGAAAGTTTGTCTCCGCCAACGGTGATGACCGAGTTTCCTACGCCGTTATCGAAGTTGTAGTCGAGCACGTCTTGTGAGTTTCCACTTATTTGGACGACTCTGATACGGGAAAGGGCTTTGATGAGAACTTGTTCTATTTCTTCAAAGGTGTGAATTTGTGCTCCGTGGTCATAATCGAGGGCGAGGATTTTTTTGCTACTGGGAAGAAAATCTTCTGCCCATGTCTGTGCGAGTCGTTTCCTGACGCTTGATGTACCGTTGTCATTTTCAAGCCTGGTACGGAGGGAATAGATGTGTTCGTTTATCTGTGTTTGTATTTTCTCTTGGACATCTACGAATCTTGTAACGTGGATCAGCATTGAATTGTGATGTGGTTCTTCCTCTCTCAGTAGTTTTGCCGCACACGCGAGAATGAACATATCAACGGCACTGATGAGGGAGTCGGGAATGATCGGTCCGGGTATTTGATCTTTTTTGTGTTTGTCTGGAAGCCATTCTGTTGAATCGGTGATAGTTCTTACGAGAGGTAGGCCCGGTTTTTCAATTCCGTCATAGTTGGAACTGAAACCGAAGAGGGTTTCTGGCCCTATGTAGTTTGATGGTGCGTCAAGGGACCATATGAAATCTTTTGGAAAAAGATCCAATCCATATTGAGGGTGGGGTTCTATGTCAGCGATGAAGATGTTAGCAAATGGTGTTGCTGTATAACCCACATAGGATGACTGGTCGAAATCGTTCAGAATGAGACGAATAGCCTGATTTATAGCAGAAGGATCGTAGTCTTCATCTTCAGGATCAGCTCCACCTTTTGTGTCGACGGATGCTTGATCTGCCTCGTCATCAATTATGAGCAGAGGTATATCTGAAATTCTCTCGTGTCCTTCGGGTTTCTCGGCGGCCTCGTTCAACCAGGTTCTGAGATGATTAAGGATTGCTTTGTTTTTTTTGATAACAAAGACTTTCGGCTGGTCGCCCTTTATGTTCATCGTGATGCCGGAGGCAACCGCTTTCTTGAAGTCACCTCTTGATTCAGCGGTTGTAAAAGCAATAGGGGAGGTGTGATTCGGCTGCATGCCAACGCCGATGGGTGGTGCTCTGAGAGCTCCACCTTTTGTGTCACGACCGATGAAACCCTCGTCCGTTCTTATCTGTGTTTGGACACGTAGATTGTCATGCAATCCAGTGAGAATAATTATGATGCGGTACCCAGCGTCAACGGCTTTAGCTATCAGGCCTATGTAATTAAGGGTTTTACCCGACTGCACGTGCCCCATGACCAGACCTCTGCTATCCCACTGTCCAGTAGTTTTAGGGTCATTTAATAGGTCGAGAATATCGTCGGTCAGAATTTCTAGATTTTTCACGACTTTGGGTGGATGGATACCTGAAATGAAACTTTTGTAACTATTCCAATAATTCCAGTCGATTTCGTTTCGTCGGTTGGCGAGCCAAGGTGCATGAGTGCTCTCACCTACGAGTCGGACTGCCTCACCTTGCCAGACGTTGACTTCCATTTCAACTCGTTTGCATATTTTTTCCTTGTTCAAGGAATCGATATCTTCAGAATTAAAGCGGCCTCGGAGTGCGAGTTTCGCTGCTTGTTTTGCTGGCTCGTAGTAGTCACGGATTTGATCAGGGGTAACAGGTTTCCCCATTACAGTTAACTCTTCAATAGATGCTTTCAGAAGGCGTAAGACTGTCTGAGCTGCGGATAGGTCATTCATTTTCTAGTTCCTCGAAGACTGCCTCAACTATTCCTGGGTGTTCGCAAAAGGGTTGTATCGTGAGGACAATGTTTTTTGTTGCCTCAAAGGTGAAGCCATCTTCCTTGTAAGTTTTGTAGATATGTTTCAGATCATCACTCATTTGCGCTGCATCAAATTCGCTCCATACTAAAGTGCTTTCATCTTCGAATGCCGCAGAGGTTATCTTTGCAATCGGTATTGTTTTCTCAAGGTTTCTGAGGAGTCTTTTGATGGATCTTCTTATTCCTGGAGTGGATTCTCTCAGAAAGTACTCAACAAGTGGGTGTTTGTGATTTATCTTGAAAAGTAGTTTTCCGTTTTCAGAGTCTTCTTCACCTGCCCAAAGAGGAATAATTTCATTTTGCTGCTGTTGGTTAGTTTCAGCGATTGAACGATTTCCTCTATATTCGTAAGCTTCTATCGCTTTCTTTCGCGTTGCTGCCGCTATTGCACCAAATTCTCTGTAGAGACTGGCAGGGGATCTTGCCTCGGATTTGAGAACATTAAGATTCCAGGCTGCATCCATTTCCTGTGTTAGATCAACTGACACGCGGGCAAGTTTTGTATTTTCAGCGGGTTTTTTTGAGCCTCGCCCGAACCAGCCACCGGGAACTATAAGCCTGTCTGCTCTATATATGTAGAAACCTTGCTGTAGGTTCCAATCCTTTGGGCCAGCGGCACGTTTATATTCTGCATCTGTGAGATTGTCTTTGTGTGGTAGTACATAAGCTGCAACCTCAATATCTTCTCCGTGGCATCTGTAGATTTCTGGATCAGCTTGCAGTCGTTGAGTGTATTTATGTGCTTGCATAAAAGGATCCCAAGGTTCACATCGATTCCCGTTCACATGAATTGTAATTTTTTCTCGACGAGCGAGAAATCTATGGAAAACCATTTCGATGTGTGTGCGTGTTTTTTCTACTGTCTCATAGAAAGCTGTTTCAGCTTCATCTGGGTCATCCTCTTGTTCCTCTCCAAGAATTTTATCACATTTGGATATAGCTACAATCGTCCCGTTTTTAGCATCCGCTGGGAGTTTTAAGATTGCTTTATCTAGGTCGCCTGCTCCCATCTGTACCAGCCATTTTTTCTTTTTTTCCACAAAATCAAGGTCCCATCGGAGAGTGTTGTCGGATCTTCCTTTCTTTGACCTAGTTGTCATTATTTTTCCCATGGACCAACTGGCTGTTTTCATTCCCAATCCGAACCGTCCAAGATCGTCGACTTCGCGATTATCGTGTGGACTAACAGTTCCTGGTCGCATGGCTTCTTTGAGTTCTTCTAGGTCCATCCCGGAGCCATTGTCACTTACTGTAACTATTGAATTATTAGTGCCTTTGTTGAAGTCCAAATGAACATTTATTTGTGTTGCACCCGCTGTAATACTGTTGTCTATGAGGTCAGCAATAGCAGTGGGTGTGGTGTAACCCAGAGAGCGTAGGGTATGGATAATATTTCCCGGTGGAGGACTAAGGTCGATTGTTTCATCAGCCATATTTAGTCTTCTTCTACTTTTTGCTTCTCGGTGGACCATCCATCCTTCTGGGCTTTTTCGTAAAGATCTAAAAGTCTAGCTGCCTGATACTTGGTCAAGAGGGAGCTTGTTCGAACATCCGTTGACATTTGGGAGAGAAACTTTTGCCACATTCCGTCTTTGTCTTTATCGTTCACAATTGGGTTCCAGTTTTTCTCCTTAGCCCAGAGGGAAAGTGAGTCTATTTCTTCAGGGTTGACTACCTTGACCCATGCGAGTGCTACTTCCTGTTCTTCGGTCAATTCATTTTCGTCATCATCGCGCTGTTTTCTGTAAGTCAAGCCTGTTAAGCCAGTAAATTCTGCATCAACTTTTAGCCCTTTGACTCCGGTTGTCCCTTTCTTTGGATCCCCAAACCAAGTTGTGTCTTTCTTGCAGAATTCCCCTATATTCTGACCGCCTGGTGGGTTGGTCAGATAAGCGTGCACCTTTCGACAGGTTATTTTGATTATCGTTTCAAGTTCGACTGGAATATCTTTGCTCTTCCATATCGATGTGAAGTCGATTTGTCCTCTGAGACGATTTGAGATGTATGCAATCGTATAGGTCACTATTTGGGCTTTCCATCCTCCAAAGTCCTCTTTTCTTACGATGGTGTCTGTTCTGTCGAAAATAATCTTTTTGGCTATGACTTCTTGAAAGAAAGTCTGGTCGGGTTTTTCGGGAATTTTATTAAATGCAAAAGAAGGTGGTTCGGTGCTTTGAGTTTCTAGGTTAATCATGAAGACTCCAAAAGATTTAGAAGCGCCTCTTGCAACGATCCAAGGTAGGCATTCCCAAGTGTTGTAGTACTTCGCGAGGTCGGTTTTTGTAAATTTCTGCTTTGAGGGGTAGCGCTCTCGTTTTGCTGCTCTTTTTGCTGCTGTTCCTGCGGTGGCGATCAAATTTGTATAAGAACCTTTGTTTTTTTCGTAATACCATTCATTGGGAATTGTGCCTGAGGTGTCGGGGTTTTCTGCTGAGAGTTGTTCGATTCGAACATGGAATTTGTGATTAGATGTCAAGTCAGCTTCACTGACAGGGTTTTGACGGTTTGTATATCTGGAAATCTCCGGTACGAGAGTTTTTACATCTTCAGGGTTTACTTCAACTAGTTTCATATGCACTTTGACTTCTTTTAGATTTCGGTCGTCATTCAAAGCTCGTGCCATGGAAGCCGACGTTTGTCCGCCATTCACAATTTGAAGATCAACTAGTTCTTTAATCCGTTTTTCATTATCGAGTCCAACCTTCGAAACTGTTGCAGTTATTCCATTGTTGTAGGGGAGAAACATTTCGGGTTCATGCTCGAGAGTGTGATTCATACCTTTGTTGACGTTGCCTTTTGCCTGAAGGTAAGAACGAACGTTTAATTCGAGGAGTCTGGACCCGTATTGGCTGTATATGGACCCGAGGATTTCCCCAGGTATGAAAGCTGAATATATTTTGACGTTGTTGCCCGATTTTGCAGGTCCGATGCAAGGTATCGCTGTTGAATATTCCTTGATGAAGTCAACTTCGATCGGTTCTCTCTCCTGTCCAATTGCCATCAAACTGGCGATCCTCTCAAGACCCCAAAGTTCGCAGTGCACGGGCAGTCCGTCAATCTTGATGTCAGGTACCGTTGCTTTAGCTGTCGGAAGTCTGTTGCTAAGGAAATAAAGGCGGACAGAATTGAATTCAACCTTATACCCTTCGCGTATGGTGGTGGCAGCGCCGAACGCCTCGCTACTTTCCTCCCCGATGAAGTTGTCATTTATAGCATTTTTTAGAAAAGTTGCGAGTCTATTTAGTTTGTCGTTTATGGCAGTTTTGGGGAGTGTTTCAATTACACCTATTTTCCTCCACTCCGCGACTGCTAAATGTAGGGTCTTGGTTGCTTCTTCAATTCCCCATGCGGAAATTTCACCGCGTTTATCAGCTTGGTAGAAAGAAAGGTTGTGCTGAGGCCAGTCGCCTTCTTCGGTTAGTGCTTCGAGTACATATGAAGTAAAAATTGCATGTTGGAAATCCATTTCATCAGAGTCGAAGGCTGCCTCGAGGACTTCTGATTGAAGTTCCCGGACGTACAGTTCAAGTTTTTTATCTGACATTTGGATCCACTCGGGTTAAATGCATTTCTCTAGCAGAGCAGATTACTGTCAGTAAATCCAATCGTGTGAGAGATGCTGACCGGCTAGAAAGTAAATAAAATTTTGTTTACATTCTGACTTTTCGTGTCACACCAATTTGCTAGTTTTTTTTTGGGGTCCCCATAGTGAAAGACAGAACGCGTCAAGATTAATGAAACAACTAGTTTTAAGAATAAAGATTTGATGATGTTATGAAAGATTCTTCATTTAAAATGATCGACCTGTTCGCTGGTATTGGTGGATTACGTCTCGGTTTCGAGAAGATAGGTGGAAATTGTGTTTTCACCTCTGAATGGGACAAATTCGCAGCAGAGACTTACGGAGAGAACTTTCCCCACGATGAGAGCAACCCCGAGCATTTTTTTGCGGGTGATATCAAAAAGGTGAAAGTCAAAGATATACCCGATCATGACCTCCTTTTAGCGGGTTTCCCCTGTCAGCCATTCAGTCTCGCAGGTGTCAGTGCTAAACAGGCGCTTGGTAAACCACACGGATTTGAGGATCTAACACAGGGAACTCTTTTTTTCGATATAGCTCGGATTCTAAAAGGCAAGCGTCCCAAATGTTTCCTTCTCGAAAATGTCAGAAACCTCCTATCACACGATAAGGGTGAAACTTTCAAAGTCATAGAACAGACACTTGAAGATCTCAATTACTGGATTGAATACGCGGTTGTTGATTCACGCAGCTGGGTGCCACAGAAACGAAGAAGGGTACTGATTGTAGGATTCGACAAAAAATGTTTTCCGAATCGACCTGCATTTGATTTTGAAAATCTGAGAAAACCCCGAAAGAGGAAACTTATGAGAGACATCCTTCACCCGGAGGATGGATCCGAGAAACCAGAAGAGGGCTACACTAAAGGCCCAGAGGGTCTCGTCAACAGGAAATATATGTTGACGAAAAACCTTTGGACGTACCTTAGGGAATACGCCAGTAAACACAGAGCTCAAGGAAATGGATTTGGCTACGGAATGGTCGGCCCTGATGATATAGCGAGAACCCTTTCCGCTAGGTACTACAAAGATGGATCCGAGGTGCTCATTGATCGCGGTAAATATAAACACAGGCCGCGTCGACTCACACCACGTGAATGTGCACGTCTAATGGGGTTTCCAGACAATTTCAAAATCCCCGTGAGTGATACCCAGGCTTACAAACAGTTCGGCAACAGTGTGGTAGTCCCGATGGTCCACTCTGTTGCGGAACTGATGGAACCGTTGATATTAGAAGCTGTATCAACAGAAAAAATTCTGATTGCCTCCTAAAAACAATTTTTACGATAGGTGAGTTTGACTGCTTCCGGTCCAGTTGGGACTACCGGAAATTTCTCTATTGTTCTGCTAGAGGTTTTATTGTTTGGTCCATTTTCATTTGAAGTCGATGGTCTTAACGTGGTTGCAGAGAATGAA
>Ga0315327_10001724_pt1 | contig 11453 bp, 4 predicted proteins | sample M110032315metaG_FD_203460 | JGI IMG/M metagenome (GOLD analysis project Ga0315327, IMG submission 203460) | Ammonia-oxidizing marine archaeal communities from Monterey Bay, California, United States - M1 100m 32315 | ecosystem: Environmental > Aquatic > Marine > Coastal | place: USA: California... | reverse complement strand
GCTCGCCAGCCAGTCGAGCAATTGCGGGTGCGTCGGACGTTGACCGCGGGTCCCGAAATCGTTTTCCGTCCCGACCAGGCCACGACCAAAGTGGTGTTGCCAGATACGATTGACCATCACGCGAGCCATGAGCGGATTGCTGTCCCGCGTCAGCCAGTCCGCCAGTTGCAGCCGTCCGCTGCCCGCGCCCGACGGAAGCGGATCATCCCCGAGGATTTCGAGATTCTTGCGCGGCACTTCATCGCCCAGATTTCGCCGTTCCCCGCGGATTCGGATTTGCGCGTTTTTTGGTTGGTCTTTGTCGATCGCGGCGTAGACGAATTCTTCGGATGCAGATGACTTCATCCCTTCGCGCTGCGTCCGCAACTCGGCCAGCCGCCGCTCGTTTTGAGCGTGCCTGCGTTCCAGTTCGGCCGGATTTGTCTTGGCCAGTTCGGCCGGCGAGGTGGGAGCAAACGGCTCGCCACGATCCGTATCAACCTGGTAGAAAAACCACACGCTCGGGTTTCCAAGTCGATCGGGCAGTGGATTGCTCTTGAGAAAGCCGCCGATCACGTCGTCGACAACATTCCACCGACGCTTGCCCCCGACTTCCTCGATGGTCCATTCGACTTGGGTCAGGTCGCAGCCATGATTGGTTTTCGGCATGACCGCCAGTTGAAGGAACTCGCCAGCCTTGACCTCAATTTCTCGCGGCCCGATCGACTGGGTTCCCTTTGGTTGGATTGCCCCGTTTGCGACCGGTTTCAAACCGGGGCCGCCCAAGTGGTCGAGGAACCAGGCTACACTGTCGCCACATTCATCATGCACGTCCTGCACACTACCCGATACCCGGACCCGACCTTCAACTGGGCTCCTCCAGGCGATTCCTACACCCTCCTTGTTCTGGGGATGCACGACCAGTTTTCCGGGTGGCACCGTGCCCGGCACCTTCAAGGGTTGGTCACTCATATTCACCGCGACTAGAGGCACCTGGTAAGGCTTCGAGTCCGTATACCAACTTTGAAGTCCAAGATGCCCATCACGATCCTTCGCCATGCTCTTCAGCCGGCGCTGGCCGATGTAATCCCGCCACGTTCCCGTCAGCGGTTTCTTTAAGGATTCCAGCCGCTTGATTTCAGCGTCGAGCCTGGCGAGTGCAACAGCGTGGTCGCCCTCGGGCGACCCGACAGGAACCAGGTCGTAGGGCTTCTTCTTTTCTTCCGAGCCCGGAAAGGAATAACGCGTGCTGTCGAAGATGCCGTACCAGGCATAATAGTCCGCCGTGTTGACCGGATCGTACTTATGGTCATGACAGCGAGCGCAACCGAGAGACAACCCGAGAAACGCCTGCCCGACGGTATCGATTGTGTCCTGGATGGTGAGGTGATGATAGTTCTCCGGGTCGAATCCGAAACGGCGCGAAATCGCGATGAAGCCGGTCGCAGTCAGCATCTCCTTGTCCTGTTCACTCGAAACTTCGGGAGTTTGCTTCGCCAGGATGTCTCCCGCGATCTGCTCGCGCACAAACTGATCGTAGGGCTTGTCGGCGTTCAGCGCGTCGATCAACCAGTTACGATATTTGTAGGACAGCGGAGTCGGATAGTCGCCCGTCTCACCGGCCGTGTCCGCGTAGCGCACCACGTCCAGCCAGTGCCGGCCCCAGCGCTCTCCGTAGGCCTTCGATTCCAACAAGCGATCGACCAGCCTTCGAAACGCCTCGGGCGAATCGTCGTCGAGGAACGCCTGGATCTCGTCAGGAGTCGGCGGCAAACCCGTCAGGTCGAACGTGGCGCGGCGGACCAGCACGCGCCGGTCGGCGGGAGGCCTCGGTTTCAACTTTGCGTCGCGAAGCCGTCCGATCACAAAGCGATCGATGTCGTTCTTGATCTGTGCGCCCTCGATTCGAGGTGGTTGAGGATCGGCGACCGCTTGAAAGGACCAGAAAGCCCGTTCCTCGTCAGTGATCGGCCCGCCACGCACGGGGTGATCGCCCCCGTCCACGCGCGTGTGCAAAACCGCCACGAGCACGGCGAGGAGCGAAACTCTGATCCAGCGATACACCGTGTCTAGACTCCCGATAGAGGTTTCCTGGCGTCGCCAAACTCGTCGAGATGCACGCCCATCTTGTCCATCATGTTGAGGTAGAGCCGGCACATCTGGCGGTCCGGCTTGCCGAGGTAATCGAGATTCTGCCCACCCTTTATTCTACCGCCCCCACCGCCCAGCATGACCACCGGAAGCTGGCTCGCGTCGTGGCTTCCGTGGATCATGCTGGAGCACAACATCAGCATCGAATTGTCCAGCAGGGTGCGTTCGCCTTCCTGGATCGCGTCCATCTTGCGGGCGATGTAGGCCATTTGCTCGAGGAAGAACTGGTTGACCTTCAGCCAGTCGGCCGTGTCGCTGTGCGAGAGCAGATGGTGAATCATGTAATCGACCCCGAGGTGTGGGAACCGCAGCGTGCCGTGGTCGTTGTTCAGCTTGAGCGTACAGACGCGAGTGGTGTCGGTTTGAAACGCCAGCACCAGGATGTCGCTCATGAGCCGCATGTGTTCAACGATGTCCTGCGGGTAACCGTCTTTCGGCCGCGGGATATTTGGTTTGGTCAACGTCGGGCGCCAGCCCTGCAATTCCCCGCGCTGGCCGGCGTTTTCGATGCGTTTCTCGACTTCGCGCACCGAGTTCAGGTACTCGTCGAGCTTCTGCTGATCGCGGCGGCTGATCCCGCGCCGGAAATCGTGTGCGTCCTCCAGCACCGCATCGAGGACGCTCTTGTCGCCCCGCTGGGCACGGTCCTTGAACAACTGATCGAAGGCCAGGGCCGGGTAGACTTCCAGCGGAGTCGGCGTCGTCGGGCTACTCCACGAGATATGCGAGCTGTAGAGCATGGAGTAATTCTTATGCACCGAAGGGTTCGCTTTTTCACAGCCCATGACCAGGCTCGGCACTTTGGTCTGGTGCCCGATCCGCTGCGCGATGAGCTGGTCCACACTGGTCCCGCTCCGGATCGTGCCGCCAGGCGCCAGCGGCGCACCGGAGAGCAGGTTGCCGGTTTGCGAACTGTGGATGTTGCCCTTCAACGCCTCGGCATTGTAGAGCCCACGGATGAAGACCATCTGTTCTCGAAAGTCGTTCAGCGGCGCCAGGACCTTGCCGAGTTCCATCGCCTTGCCTTCACCCTTGGCCCACCACTCGTGTTTGTGGAAGCCGCAACCGGCGAACAGGATCGCCATCCGCGTGGGGGCCTGGCTGGACTTGTTCCTGGTGGAAATTTCATCGCCCCACACGCGCAGTGATTCCATCCAGGGCAGAGCCATGCTGACACCCAGTCCGCGGAGCATGGTGCGACGGGAAAGTTGATACCTGGTCATTGTTTTCTCCTCTACTTGATTTGGTTTGCAGGGGTGGTGTGCGATCAGTCTGCCGTGCTTTGCTTTCCTCTTATCTCGCGAAATTGTCGACTGCTGACAATCATCTCGACTGCCACACTGAATCGATAATCGTTATCGGCGAGCTTGGCCAGCATCGTGTCGAGCAAGGGCTCATCCGAAAGCTGGATCTCACGGCCCAGGGAATAGCCGAGCAGCTTGCGGCAAAACTGCCGCACGACGTCATCGCGGCGGTCCTTCAGGAGGTAATCGCGCAAACCCTGGAGACCCTCGATCTCCCTGCCCCCGGGAAGTATAGTTCTGGTGTCCACCGCTTGCGCCCGCAACCGGCCGATGGCGTCGTATTGCTCCAGGGCGAAACCGTAGGGGTCGATCCTGAGGTGGCACTTGGCGCACGCCGCCGCCGAACTGTGCTTCTCGATCAACTGTCGGGCCGTCAGTCCGCCCGGCACCTGGTCGGGCAAATCCGGGACGTCGGGAGGCGGGCGAGGGAGACGTTCGCCGAGCAGCGTTTCGTATATCCAGTTGCCGCGCAGAATCGGGCTGGTCCGCGAGGCCCCGGATTGGCTGGCCAGGACGGTCGCCATGCCCAGAACCCCTCCCCGTCCTATTGCACGGACCCCTTCCACGCGCCGCCACTCCGTTCCGCTCACTCCGCCGATGCCGTAGTGTTTCGCCAGCGCTTCGTTCAGGAAGGCATGATCTGCCTCGAGCAAGGCCAGAATCGAACCGTCGTTGCGGAACATGTCCTCGAAGAACCGCACCGTTTCCTCATACATCTCGCCACGTAGCGTTGCGAATTCGGGATAGAGTTTTTCGTTCTTGTCATCGTTCTGGTCGAAATCCCGAACGTGCAGCCACTGGCAGGCAAACTGAATCGCCAGCCGTCGCGTGCGAGGATCGTCCAACATCCGCCGCGTCTGTTCGACGAGCGCCCGCTGGTTCGTGAGCGTCCCAGCCAACGCGATGCGGCGCAGTTCGGCATCCGGCATCGACGACCAGAGGAAATAGCTCAGTCGGTTCGCCAGTTCCCGACCCGAAACCGGAGCGGCCTTGTCGCCCGGTGCGGGTTGTTCCTTGCGGTAAAGAAACGCCGGCGAGGTCAGCACCCGCGCGATCGTCAAGCGGGTCGCTTCTTCATGCGGAATCTCGCCTTCGCGCAGCTGTCGATACAGACCGCGCAGGCCTTGCTTTTCGGAATTGGTGAGTGAGCGACGCCAGGCGCGATCGGCAAACTCCACCACCGCCTCAACGTGCCCCGGTTCGGTAGTGACGAGCCGCTGTCGAAAAGCGTCCGCTCGATCATTCACCGGTTTTACGTGCGGTGCCCAGGCCTTGACCAGGTCCGGGCGATCCTGAGTCGCAAATTCCCGAATCTGCTCGAAGGCAACTTGATACTTGAGCGGTTCGCGAGCGACGTAAAACAACTCGTCCCACAGCCGATCGAGATGAGCGGCCTGCTGATCGTCCAGCATCAACCGCCTCAGATAATCGTCCTCGCGGTGAAACAGCGTCAGGGTGACAACCTGGTCGACCGGCACAATGCGGGCGTAGCAGAGGGCCGGTGGAAACAGGTTGCAGAAGCGACTGACCGGCCCTTCGATGCGCTCCCGCGCCGAACTCCCCTCACGAACCAGGATCGGATCGTTCGCGGTGACGCTCAAGGCGGCCGGCCTGGAGGTCAGGACCTGCACCTGAACCGAGCCTTCGAAGCCGTGCTTGGCGTCCAACTCGGCGGTGCCGACCAGTTCGCGGTCCCTGGCCAGCTCCGCCGGCACGCGAAACTCGATGACCTCGGGCGCCCGAACCACCAGGTCAGCAGAATCGACGGCGTGTCCCAGCGGATGGCGGCCAAAGCGATCGCCTGGTTTCAAATCCTTTTGCAAGGTCGCTAGATCGATCGGTACGGAGAGTGAACGAAGCTGTCGCTGCAGCAAGGCGTCGGGCGAGTTCGCATCGTTCCGCGTCGCACCCGTGGCCAAGGCCTGAACGCGCCGCGCCAGCTCGCTTTGCTTTGCCGCATCCTCTTCGGCGAGCCAGGCTGCGAGGATCGACCTGGGCGGCACGGTGACGATGGGCGATCCCCCTTTGTCAGCCTTCGCCATTTCCCCCTGATAGAAATGCCACGTGTTCTGATTTCCGTGGCTGTCCGCGTGGGGATTGCCAGCGTGGAGGTTAGGCGAAACGTCCCTGGCCAGATCCCAGACCCGCTTCGCGCCGCTGGTCTCGCCGATGACAAACTCAATCGAGGTCAGGTCGCAGATATGGCTGTTCTTCCGCGCACCGATGATCAACGACAACACCTCGCCCTTCCGCACGGAAACCGTCGTCGGGGTCATCTTGGCCGAGCCACCCAACTCGTACTCGCCCTGCCACAGCGCTGCGGTCTTGCCAGCTACGCGATGCTGCAGCAACCATTCCGCCCCGTTTCCGCAAGTATGATGCGCGTCGACGACGCCTGCCTCGAGCCGGACCACCCCGTCGACCGGGCTTTGCCAACCGACTGCGGCATAATGAGTCGGGGTTGGATGAACCACCACCGAGTGCGCTTTCGCCAAGCCTGGAATGTTCTCATCTTTATCCGACGAGTTTGCGACCACCATCGGGAGCGAATCCGGGCTGTGGGCCGCCCATCCGCTGATTGACTCCCGGCTGTTGGTTTTCTTGATGAGGTGCCCTTCGACCTTCACCGCACTATCGCGACCGATGGCGAGATAGTCCAACCACCCCTTGAGCGTTTCTGCATCGACCTTGTGTGTCGCGGCAACCTTGGCGACCTCGCTCTCGGTTTTAACGGCACGCGCCGCTGCGAGGTAGCTGACAGTATGACCAAGCATCTCGAGTCGCTGCTGGTCGATGCGTTTCTGCAATCCCGCCACGTCCCGCAATGCCAGCGGTGGGCGCCCCCCCCCTTCCAATCGCAGGTTCTTCCAAACGACATAATCGCTGTCGTTCCCGTCACCCGCGTCACGCGTGGCGAGATAGAAAACAACGTCCTTACCGTCTGACGCCGCAGGCAGCTCCCATTTGAAGTCCTGCCGGGTGGCGATGAGGGTCCGAACACCCACCGCTTCCATCCACCGGGGCGGACCGCCCTCGCGGCCAATGTGCCCGATCTTATTGAACTTCCACATCTTCTTCTGGGCCTGATCGATTTCAGCCACCAGTTTCGACGGGTCATCCGACTTCGTCTTGCGCCATCGCTCCTGCAGACCGCCGAGCAGCGTTCCGTCATCCGCCTTGTCCGCCGATAGCGTTTCCCACAGCGTCCGAAGATACTTGGCATTCAGGCCGCGCTCCTCTGCCACGGTTTCGATAGTCTTCGCGCCGCTCGTCAGCGCCTCGCGTTCCGCGAGCGTCGCCGCCAGATACCTGGCCAGCGGAAGGCGGCCACCCTGGTTCGTGGTGAACTTGATCCCGTGCAGGTTCACCGCGGAACCACCGCTGTCCTCCGTGAACTGACGATAGAAGGCCTGGATACGGGCCATCAGCTCATCGGTCCGATCCCGCTCTGTCGTGTGCGGGGAAAACCGGATTCCTTCCGGCGTGAGCACCGCGTGGGCAGCGACTTCCTTGGCGGCATCGAGGTATTTGGTCACAAGGGCTGGAGACATTCCCTGCGCCGCGCCGGAGTTCGTGAATCCCTCACCCGCCGCCCCGTCCACGGGAAACTCGCGGGTCGGATCAAGCGACGGAACCCCGGTCAGATCCCGCACCGTGGAATTGTATTCGGCGTTGTTCAGCCGCCGCAGCACCAGCGGACCGGGATCACCCGCCCGCGCCTGGGCCTCGCTTCGGAGATAGGCACGCACCCACGTCTGCAAACGGCTTCGCTCATCATCCGTCGGTTGCTTCTTGTCCTTGGGCGGCATCTGCCGGCTGTCCAGCATCTCGCGAACCTTGAGCCAGACTTTCGGCGAGCGCCGGACGTCCGCCATCGTCGCGAAGGTTTCCAGATCGATCTCACCCTCGGAATCATCCCCGGAGTGACATTTGTAGCAGTAGCGTTTCAACAGGAGCTGCACCTCTGGCTGGTATGCCTGCTCGAGCCGGGCAAGGTCGGAATCGCTCTGCGCTCCTTCGAGAGAAGAGACGCACGCGACTGCCACTACCAGTCCAGATGGAACGAGAACTTTCAAAGCAGCTCGGCGATCGGTTTTCCAAAGGGCAGGATGAACTGCGGCCGGCCCGTGTGGTCCGGGATGGTGGCATTCTGGTCGATCCCAAGGTGCTTGTAAACGGTGGCCCACAGGTCGTTGGGCGTGAGCGGTCGTTCGGCGGGATGTTCGCCCAGCGCATTGGTCGAGCCCACGATCTGGCCGTGCTCCATCCCGCCGCCACAGGTCAGAACCGACATGGCCTTCGGCCAGTGTTCCCGCCCGTAGCGAAGTCCCTTCGATCCACCATCGGCCCGGCTGATCTTCGGCGAGCGTCCGAACTCGCCGGTCACCACCAGGAGAACCTTCTCGGTGAGGCCACGCTGATGGAGGTCCTCGATGAGTGCAGTCACGGCCTTGTCGTAGACCGGAAAGCGGTGCCGGGCATCCACCCACAGGTCGCAGTTCACGGCGTGCGAGTCCCAGTTGTAGAATCCCAGCTTCGGCGATTTGAGACCGGAGACGAACGGGTTCTCCATCACCATCGTGACAAAGCTGCAGCCTGCTTCCACCAAGCGCCGTGAGAGAAGGGCCCGCTGGCCCCAGGCGTGCATTCCGTAGCGTTCGCGCAGCGCCTGCGGTTCCTTCGACAAGTCGAACGCTTCGCGCGTCTTGGGACTGGTCATCAGGTCGACCGCCATCTGCTGATAAGTATCCAGCGCCGCCATCGCTTCATTGGAATCGATCTCGCGGCGCAGCTTATCCATTCGCCCGAGGAGTTCCATGCGGTCGTCGAGTCGCTCAGCCATATCCGACCCCAAGGCCACGTCCCGCAACTCAAAGTCCGGCTTGCTCGGATCACCGGGAACCATGAAGGGATGGTAGGAGGGGCCGAGATAGGCCGATCCCATCGCATAGGTGTCCACCTTGGAGCGACTCCCATTGGTCCCCGCCACGCAGTTCGGCAGGCCCACGTCAATGTCCTCACGCATCTTGGCCACGATCGAGGTGACGGACGGCGCGTCGTTCACCGTCCCGGTCGGAGTGGCCGGAATGCGGCCCGTCATGAGGCGCTTACTGCCCCCGCCATGATCCGAAAAGGTGTGCGCGATGCTGCGGATGAGGGTGTACTTGTCGGCGCACTTGGCGTGCATGGGAAGCAGTTCGCAGACCTCGATGCCCGGCACATTGGTCCGGATCGGGCTGAACTGACCGCGGTACTCGGACGGAGCGTCCGGCTTCATGTCGTAGGTCTCCATATGCGGAGGCCCACCGGCAAGCCACAGAAAGATGACCGAGGTGTCCGGCTTGGCGCTCGGCGCTCCGGCCTCCGCCCGCACTTTCATCGCCTCGGCCAGACTGAGCCCTCCCACTCCGAGGGTCCCCATCCGGAGGAACGAACGTCGGGAAAGCGGCTCGCGCCGCCGACTGGATTGCAAGGTTCGATCCATTGAATTCAACACACTATCGAGTTAATGGATGGAAATCGAGATCCCAGAGAGAAGAAAATCGTGTAGCGCGTTCTGCCGTGCACCTGGCCCGCATAGATGGGAACCGATGCGGACTGGTGGCGAACGACACAGAACGGCTTGCGCTTGGGGTGAGAAGAGGAGCGGTTCTGCGCTCCATTTGTCAGAAATTTGTCGGACACTGCCTTGGGTGGCGTGTCAACTGCTCACCGGGCGATCCCGTAACCCGTTGATGACCAGACCGTGCCGCCGGAGGGACTCGAACCCCCACTCCCTTGCGGGAAGCGGATTTTAAGTCCGCAGCGTCTACCAATTCCGCCACGGCGGCTGTGGCAAAGACGACCCTACAGATACTACTCCAAAAGGCAATTCTTGACCCTTCGCTTGCGCAAAAGGGCATGGGTCCACGGACAAATATGTCCAACGATCCATCCCTCCCTGTCCAAGGCGAAACTGTAATCCCAAGGTTGAGAGAGGCGTTCTCAAAAACTCCACGCCCTCCATCTACCGCAAACCCGAAGCAAAGGGCCGGATGACATTTTGGGGCGGAGGTCTGTAAAGTGGATTAGGGAAAAGCCCGTGCCACTCCTTGAAAATTAGGTGAGCGGAGGGTTGGGTGAGTAAATCGCGACGCGGTTTTAGCCGCATTCGTAATTCCTTCTAACCCGGCGAGGACAAAGAGATTGATTTCTTGGAAAGCCTCAACCTCAAATAACGCGCCAGCCCTCCCTCGGTCAGGGCTCTCCTAGCTTTCACTCGACTCCTGAGCCTTGCGCTCGGCCTCGAGCTCGGCCTCAAATTCCGCCTCCTCCTTGGCTTTACGCTCTGCCTCACTCTTCTTTGCAGCCTCCTCGGCGGCGGCCTTCTCGGCGGCGTCCTCGGCGGCATACTGGGCCGCAAGCTTTTCGGCTTTCGCCGCCTCGCGAGCCATGCGTTTATCAAACTTCCTCTGTTCGCGCTCGCGGCGCTTGTAGTCTTTGCTAGGTGTGGAGGCCATGGGTAATTTCTTAGTATGTTTAGACTTAGAGCGCTCTAAAAACAGCTTTTAAGTTCGCGGCGTCTACCAGTTCGGCCACGGCGGCATGTGCCTGTCAGTTGTTACTCGGGATTGGAGCTGGCGTTGGTTCCGGCTCGGGAAGAGGCTCAACCTCCGGCTCGGGAAGAGGCTCAACCTCCGGCTCGGGAGCTGGCGCTAGTTCCGATTCGGAAAGGGATTCAACCTCCGGCTCGGGAGCTGGCAGGGAAACCGAAGCAGGGTTCTCAATCCCTTCCATGGCACGTTCAATGAGAAGTTTCATGTCAGGGTTTTTCCCAGTAGTTTCCAGGGCCTTGCGAAGCACGGGAAGGCTGGCTTCGGTCCCCACCCGCCGGAGGATCAGAAGGGCAGATCGTTGCGCAGCCGGATTCTCATCATTGATGTGGGGAAGGATCACGGTCTCCATTTGACTCCCCATGGAAATCACCTCGCTCTCCCAGTCAAGCGGCTTCCCCTTCCACAGGGTCTTGAGCAACGGGATGCCCCCGGGTGTCCGGCGTTCAATGAGAAGCTCGATCATGCTCTTGGGCACCTCCTCACCCTTGCCAATGAGATCCTCCACAAGGTGGACCACTACAGGTTCGGCTCCATCCTCAGGCACGGACCAGACCATGATGGCCTTGCAGATGACCGAGCGGAATTCGGTGTCGGCATCTTCGTCCAGCAATCCAACCAGACGTCTGGCAATCTCGGACCGGAAACGGGAAGGCTCAACGGTGGAGAGTCGCTGGGCGGCATCCTTCACCCGGTCGATGTCGATGTGTTCAAGTTCCTTCTTGTTCAGGACAATGAAGGACTCGTGCGTCCTGTTGTTGAGTTTACCCTCAAGTTCAGTGCTGGGTTCCACCAGGTTTTCTCCCTTCACCCCGATGTGCAGGACACGCAGGTTCTCATAGACATTCTCCACATCGGCAAAGTGCTCCACCAGTTCAACCAGTTCGGGCATCTTGATGCTGATGCCCTCAACAATGAGCAACCCTCCTTCTCCCCGCGGATAAAAGGCCGGTCGATCAGCCGCTCCGGTCTTCCGTTGCAGGTAGCGCGCGATCTGGTAGCGGAAGTGCTGCCTCATTTCCGGCGCCCAGAGCGCCCACACCGATTCCTGTCCGAAGGAGTCGATGGCGCGCTGGACGGGGTCGTAGGCCATGACCTTCCGCACCTCGTCCCCGGACATCTTGGCGGGGGTGTCCCCAGCCCTGTTCAGCGGTGACCGTATCGAGGTTCCGGTGTCCTGATACCCCTCAGGATTACCCTTTGGCCGAAGGATCACGGTGAACGCCATCACCATGACCGCCAGCGCCACCCCGGTCAGGGACACCTGCTTGTTCCAACGGAATCCACCACTGAAGATCAAGGCCGATCCTACCATGACAACGAATCCACTCAGCAGGATTCTCTTTTCGATCTCCACATCGCTAAAGACACCATTTCCCATCGAACCAAAGACGAGAATAACGAGATAACCGACGAGAATGAGAGT
>Ga0315327_10001688_pt1 | contig 11553 bp, 12 predicted proteins | sample M110032315metaG_FD_203460 | JGI IMG/M metagenome (GOLD analysis project Ga0315327, IMG submission 203460) | Ammonia-oxidizing marine archaeal communities from Monterey Bay, California, United States - M1 100m 32315 | ecosystem: Environmental > Aquatic > Marine > Coastal | place: USA: California... | reverse complement strand
AGGTAGTTTTATCCGCCTTTTCTATGGGGACCATCGTTGAGTTTGTATTGATAGCCATATTTTTAAGGAAATATGGCAAAATATGCTGTTTTCCCCGACATTGAAAATTTAGATGTGCTATTATTAGGTCACTTCATCGCTTGGCCCAGGTCAAGCGATTTCCTCGTTTTGGGCCTTCTATTCCCCAAATATCTATTAACTATCATCCAATTCAGACCGCCCACTTTTACTACGATTCCGGTGGACGAATCCTGCTAACCACATCATCCCAGCCCAGGTAATACCAACTACCAAGATTAAAGCAGCAATGTTTAAAGCGATGGCCATAGGGCCTGCTTATCTCTTTGTTCCTCTACTCACCTAATGCAGCAAGTAACGCTGGAAGGACTTTGTGGACATCTCCGATGATTCCTAAGTCAGCGATCGAGAAGATTGGGGCTTCAGGATCCTTATTGATCGCGATAATGGTCTTTGAGCCCTTCATCCCGACCATATGCTGGGTAGCTCCTGAAATGCCCGCCGCGATGTATACATCGGGCTTAACGACTTTCCCGGTTTGCCCAACCTGGTAACTATAAGGAACCCAGCCAGCATCAACAATTGCGCGTGATGCTCCAGCAGCCCCTCCAAGTTTTTTGGCAAGATCTTCAATCATTTGGTATTTGTCTGCTTCGCCAAGTCCACGCCCACCTGAAACAACAACTCCAGCTTCATCCAATTTCGGCCCATCGGACTCTTCGACAAATTGGCTAACAACTTTCGCTGATCCTGTTGCCCCTAATTCGGGCACAGTTAGTGCCCCAACTTCAGCTGGGCTTCCACCTGTAGGTTCGGCGTTAAATGATTTAGGGCGGACAAGGAAAATCCCTGGATTACTTCCTGTGAATTTTGTGTTCACGTTTGTTGTGCCACCAAAAACTGGCTCAATTCCAACAAGCCCGTCGCTATCAACGATGTCAACAATGTTAGTTATTACAGGCGCATCTAATTTTGCAGAGAGACGCCCAGCTACATCACGGCCACCGTATGTGGTGCCGAAAAGAATTGCCTGTGGCGCTTCAGCAGCAGCTAAGTCAGCCAACGCTGATCCTAGAGCTGGACCTGGTAGACCGCCATCAAGATCTCCGGTGCTCAGAATCTTGCTTGCACCATGTTCTCCTAGTTGCGCTGCTACTTGTTCAGCGTCGCCTCCTGCATGTACAGCTACAACATCACCTAGTTCACGAGCTTTTGCTAGCAATTCAAGGGTGATGGTGGAGACTGTTCCATTATTTGTTTCTGCATGTACCCATATGGTTCCCATATCGCCTCCTATATGACTTTCAGTTCTTGAAGGAATGCCACAATTCGTTCATGACCATCACCTTCATCTTCGATAATTTCTCCTGCTTCACGTGCTGGTGCTGGTTCAATGGACACGATTTCCTGTCCACTTCCCGCCCAGCCAACACTTGCCGCATCAATGCCAAGGTCCGCTAATCCAAGTTCTTCAACGGGCTTTGATTTTGCTGCCATAATTCCTTTAAATGAGGGGTACCTCGGCTCAACCACACCTGCCGTAACTGATACTAAAGCAGGAAGTGGACACGTTACTTCGTCATAACCATCCTCTGTCTGCCTCTTAACTGCCACGTTCCCTCCGTCAACACTTACTTCTTTCGCGAATGTAACTGATGGAAGTCCCAAGAGTTCAGCTACTTGCTCGGGAACAGTTCCCGTGTACCCATCGGAAGATTCGGTAGCTGCTAGAACGAGATCAGCACCTATTCTCTTAATAGCCGCTGCAAGCACTTTTGCCGTACCTAGAGCGTCGGTTCCAGATAAGGCATCGTCGCTTACGAGCAAAGCACTATGAGCACCCATTGCTAGAGCATTATTTAGCCCATTACGTTCGTTATTTGGAACCATCGATACGAGTACGACCTCTCCGTCGTCTCCTACTAGTTGAAGCGCCATTTCGACTCCGTAAGAGTCAGATTCGTCAAGAATCAGTTTTGTATCACGTTTCAATGTTTTCGTGTTCGGGTCAATTTCTCCTGGATCTGCAGGATCCGGGATTTGTTTTACGCAGACTGCTACTTTCATTTTTCTCTACTTTTCGGGGATTAATACCTTGACCTACCTAGATCAATATCTTGACCTTACATCAGGTTTCTCAAGATTCCACAACCGTAGAACAGGCAGAAACCCACAGTTCGGATCAAATTTCGTACAATGGAGTCGTGAAGATAATGTTCCTAGTCAATCCTGCAGCGTCATCGGTCACGCCACGCACTCGGGTAGTTATCCAAAAAGCCTTAGCGGCAGATCATGAAGTTGTCTTAGCAGAAACCATTCGAAGGGATCATGCCACTCGAATAACAAGAGAAGCCGCAGAGAAATTATTTGATGTCGTAGTGGTTCTCGGAGGAGATGGAACATTAAATGAAGCCGCTAATGGGCTTATAGGTTCCGAGACTGCACTTGCGGTTCTTCCAGGGGGCTCAACGAATGTTTTTGCTCGCACCCTTGGATTACCTGACGATCCAGTTGAAGCCACTGGCATTCTTCTTGAAACAATTGAGAATCACGTACCAAAACGAATTGGCCTTGGATGTGTTAACGGACGATATTTTCTTTTTCACGCTGGCATGGGTTTTGATGCCGCAGTGGTCGCAGAAGTTGAGAAACGCGGAAGGTTGAAACGGTACGCTAGCCACGCTTTATTCGTGTACGCAGCCATAGATACTTGGCTCCGCCACTACGATCGCAAAAAACCTGCGTTTCGTATAAGACATGATGATGGAAGCGTTGTCCCGAACTCAAAATTTGCGATTTGTCTCAATACTGATCCATACACCTATCTCGGTAGTAAGTCGTTGAATTTGTCTCCCGACGCAGATTTAAGCCGTGGCCTAGTTGCGATAAGTATCAATAGTCTCCGGGTGAACCGTATGCTGAATCTTGTCAGCGGAGCTATTCGAGGATCAACAGCTTTTCACAAACATTCATACATAAATTACAAGGCAGATGTATCAAATTTTCGTGTTGAAGGTCACCGACCTTTCCCTTACCAGGTTGATGGGGATTACTTAGGTGAAGTTACAAGCCTTGACTTCAAGTACACTCCGGATGTGCTGAAACTTGTGACCCCAAATCCCACCCTCGTTGGTTTACCCGAACATGAAGGACATGCATACTAAAAGGTTTAATTTACTTCATTTCTCTGCCGTTTCGGCAATGGTCTTCGGGCTTTTTGTAACCGCAGCCTCATGCGCTGGAGATACCGGTGAGAAACCAGTTGGTGAACTTGTTGAACAGGAAACACCTACGTCCGCCATTGAAGAAGTTACGCCCACTCAAACACCCGCACCCACACCCGCCGAACAAATACCTGAAACCCCACCGCAACCCACACCCGCTGAACAGAAATGCGACGCTTCTTCCGCTTCTGGTGAAACCGGTACGGAATTCCAGAAAGGCTCCGAAGGAGTCGGAGATCCATACTTCCCCGGTCTTGGCAATGGAGGGTATGACGTTGATCGCTACCTTATTGACGTCGAATGGCAACCAGCTTATGGAGATCTGGTTGGTTGGACAACGATAGAAGCAAAGACCGCTGAGAACCTTTCCAGCTTTAACGTAGACCTAAACGCAAACATGGCCATTAGTGAAGTGACAGTGAATGGAGAAGAGGCATGTTTTATCAGAGAAGGCACTGAAGTCACCGTATGGGTTCCAGAAACTAACCTGCCCGCAGGGTCCGAATTTGAAGCACGATTTACTTATGCGGGTAAACCCGGACCGGTACCTGCAGAATACGCCCCAGTTGGGGCCGGTGGCTGGTACCACGAACCCTTTATGACAGAGGATAATATGGTCAACACTAGGAATATTATGTACGTTCTTGGTGAACCTTCAAGCAGCATGGCTTGGCATCCTGTAAATGACCATCCCAGCGATCGGGCCCAGTTCCGCATAGAGATGACCATAGATAATGGGAGTAATTACTTTTATTTTGAGGATTGGGAGTTCGCAACTAATGGCTATCTCATCTCCAAAGAAGAGACAACGAATGCCCAAAATGCACCAATAACAACTTGGATCTACGAAACAAGATACCCGCAAGCCCCCTACTTAACGGTATTAGCGTATGGCCCATTTACTGAATCTGATGCAGAAGACTTGGGCGACGTCCAGTTACGACATTGGGCTCAAGATGCAGATTCAGTTCCTGGCGGTTTGTTTGCACATGCTAAGGAAACCTTTGGAATTAACTATGGTCCTATGTTCGAGGTTTTCACGGATCTTTTCGGGCCTTACCCATTCGATACCTATGGATATCTCGTTCTTAGGGATCCGCTGGGTTTCGCTTTGGAAACGCAAACTCTTTCAATTTTTGGATTTGACACATGGCAAGCACCATTTATTCACGTGCATGAGTTGGCCCACCAATGGTTTGGAAACTTCATAACGGTAGATAACTGGAGCGAAATTTGGCTCAATGAGGGATTCGCAACTTACAGTGAGTACCTCTACGAAGAAGCTGCTACCCCGGGATACGATATCTATGCCCAGATGCGTTCTCTAGTTACCACTGGCGATGCTTATGGTTGGTTCGGTGTTCCTCCGGGAGACCCAAGTCCAGAAGATCTTTTCCACCCAGCTGTATATAAACGAGGTGCCCTGACATTGCATGCTCTTCGCATGACGATTGGGGATGATGCATTTTTTACTTCGATTCGTAAATATGTAAACGATTTCGGAGGGGAAAGTGCTACTACAGCTGATTTCATTCAGGCGGTTGAGAGCGTCAGCGGTGCAGACCTTACAGATTTATTTGATAGTTGGCTCTACGGCACCCCAATGCCGGATTTACCCTGTGAGGGTTACTCACCTTGTGTTCAGTAGTTACCTGTCTCGCCCTTTGACAACCTCAAGAGCGACGTCTGGGACATCGGTAATAATTCCATCCACCCCGAAACCAATAAGTTCTTCCATACGGTCTTCATCATTGACCGTCCAGACATTGACCTCTAGGCCATATTCATGAGAGGCAACTACGAAATCTTCATCTACTACAAGGTGATGCGGGTGGACCGATTGAAAACCGGAGAGTTTGAGTCCTTGGAGGAAATCCTTCTTCTCTTTGAAATCCCCGATAGTCAAAAACCCAAGTTGAACTGTGGATGATGCTGCTCTGGCATATTCAAGCACGTCTCTGCTAAATGATGATAAAAGAAACTCTTGATCATGGCTAGCACTGCCTATCACATCCAAAACAGAATCAACGAGTTTCTGCGTGAACGTGGATTCAGATACTTTTAGCTCAATGTTCATGTGCGCCCCTGCACATGCCTCCACCGCAGCTCCGAGCAGCGGAACGTCATTTGGAAGATCTTCAACAGTTACTTCCTGAATGTGAAGATCAGTTCCTACGGTTTGATCGTGGTGAACCACCACATTCCCATCACTCGCTAACCACACATCGAGTTCAATCCAGTCAGAGCCTAAAGCTACCGCATGAATGAATGCTTCAAGAGTGTTTTCTTTAAAGGCAAGAGAAGCACCTCGGTGGGCACAGACATTAGTCACAAAGCACATCCATGTAACTAAAATAGCTCGGATAATTGGGTTTATAATTTTTTTTCACAAATTCAACATAACCACCATGTGCCACTTGTCACACACCAATTTTGCCTGTATCGTCAACATAGACGAACCATAAAGGTGAGTCACACAAAGAGTCGCTAATGCTTTGCGGAGGGCCTGTGGCAATTCAATCTATTTCATATCCTGATAAAAAGAGTGACTGGCGCTACTTGGCATTATGCAAAGATACAAGCCCTGAACTCTTTTTTCCGGTAGGAAATACTGGCAGTGCACTTGATGCTATCTCTCTAGCAAAAACAGTCTGCCATCGTTGCCCATCTCAGGAAGAGTGCCTCGAATACGCTCTTGACTCAAACCAGGATAATGGTGTTTGGGGAGGCCGATCAGAAGAAGAACGAAGGGCTATCCGCCGGCAACGGCAGCCACGTTTTTAACGGAAGTATCCCCGTAACGCGAAACATTAACTCTTGGGTATTTGTATGAATACGTTTGTTCCCTTTCGTTGCTCTCCACGAATTTGTATTGAACCCTCAAGATCCTTTTCTATAAGATTTTGCACAATTGTGAGGCCGAGACCGTAGTTTTCTGTTGAAAAATCTTCCGGTAGTCCATGCCCATTATCTTTTACAGATATTTCAAGATTGCCATCAGATGATCCAAACGTGATTTTCAACTCTGGGGATTGAATAGAAGCGATATCTGAGAAACCATGTTGAACCGCATTTTGCATTAATTCATTGAGTGCAACTGACAAAGCAGTTGTTTCTGCGGCTGAAAGATTCCCTAGGTTCCCCTCAACAGAGAATTGGAGGGCTTTTTCTGCGCTAGAGAGGTCTTCAGAAACGAGTCGGACTAAGGGCCTTATTATTTCATCGAACTGCACATTATCTTCTGCGTTATGGGAGAGGATCTCATGCACCACTGCAATTGAACGTATCCGCCTAACAGAATCATTTATTGCTGTTTTGGCTTCGTTTGCTACTACACGTCGAGATTGGAGGCGAAGTAATGATGAAATAGTTTGCAGGTTGTTCTTAACACGATGGTGTATCTCAGCGATTGTAGAGTCCTTTGAACGAAGCAGTTGGTCGCGACGTCTGAGTTCTGAGATATCACGAACAAGGGCCAGCGCACCTGTCAATTGGTCATCTTCGATAATTGGGAGACATTTCAGAGTTACGGCTTGCCCATGTATCGAAATTTCTGCATCTTGTCGCTGACGAGTTGAGAAAACTTGGGTAACTGCATCACATTCTAGTTCTTCAACCCCCAATTTTTTTCCTTCTATTTGCCGGATGTGTAGCCGACTGAGAACAGAGACTGAATTTGGCGAAGCGAAACGGACCCGGCCCTCTGCATCCAACAACATAAGACCATCACTGACTCTGGGAGAAAATTCTGTTTCGCTATCAGCGTCTTGAAATGGGTAGCAGTCTTGGGTAATCATCAGAGCTAAACGCCGAAATAGAGAGAAATAGGTCATTTCTAGCTCTCCGGCGACTCTTTGATCATCTGGTGAGAAATCTCTAGATAGAACAGCTAGGACTTTCCCTTCAAAAACAACAGGTACACTCAATGTCCGGATGCGCTCTATCGGGGTTTGTAGGATCAATCCCCCATCAATCATTGCGCGGTTCTGACGAGCTTGGTCAAGAAATGGGCGTTCCCCTTCAGCGAACCTTCGCCCCTCCATTTCTGTTCGATAAATGCTGCGACTTGTGGTGGGACGAACGTGAGCGACAATAGTGTAGGGAGTGATTGCAGATTGGTCGTCAGGGATACAGAGAAGCAAATCCGCAAAGGAGAGATCAGCTAACAAATCCCAAGATCGTATAATGTCAGTTAAGTATTCGCACTCTCGAGCTTCTAAGTTAGGCGCTAGCTCTGATAGTACTGACATCTTTGTCTTTCATTTCGACGGGTTATGTTTTATGCCCCGAATCCTATTTTGGGAGCAGCTTGCGACCCAATATCAATAAAGGTGATCTTTCCTAGTGGAATACCAACTTCTCGACCATCTTTATCCGCTAACCAGATAATACTTTTTTCTGATTCTAGAGCAGCCTCAATTTGTGATTTCAGTCCTTCAAGGTCTGTATCGTCACTCATCTCAAGTTGGATTTCTTTTGCTATGTCACCGACACCTATACGAACAATCATTAGGTTCCTCTCTTTACTTATTGAAGTAGTTTAAGCCCCTTGTTATATCTTCGGGTGGGGGCAAGGTCAATATCAATGGTTTCACTTATTTGAGCAAAGATTATCCCGCCTTCGCTTTCAGGCATCGTAGCCACAAGTGGGCTCCCGGTATCAGACCCTTCTCTAATTTCTGGAAGGAGGGGAATCTGCCCTATCAATGGAACTTCGAGTCGTTTAGCAAGCTCTTCGCCTCCACCATGCCCGAATAGGTAATATTTTTTCTCATCATCTCCGGTAAACCAGGACATGTTCTCTATCACGGCTTTAACTTCAAGATTCACGTTTTGTGCCATGAAGGCAGCTCTTTGCGCTACACGTTGCGCAGCTGGCTGCGGTGTTGTGACCACGTAAAGTTCTGATCGTGGCAAGAATTGAGCTAAGGATAAAGCGATATCACCAGTTCCTGGAGGAAGGTCAATGACGAGGTAGTCGAGGTCTTCCCAGTAGACATCTGTTAGAAATTGTTCTAATGCTTTATGGAGCATGGGGCCGCGCCATATCACGGGTTGGTCCTCTCTCGCGAAGAATCCCATTGAGATAGCCTTCACACCATGTTTTTTGGGTGGTATTAACAATTCATCAATGACTGTTGGGGGTTGATCTAATCCAAGCATTCTCGGGATTGAGAATCCCCATACATCGGCGTCGACGATGCCAACTTTTTTGCCTCGATTTGCGAGAGCAATTGATAGATTCGCCGAAACAGAAGATTTTCCTACGCCGCCTTTTCCTGACGCAATGAGGAGAACACGAGTTTTGGATTCTGGGTCGGCGAAGGGAATGAGTCTCCCTTCTGCGTGGCCGTGCGCTTGCTGAGAGCCAGCTGTTGCTGAAGGGTCACCGTGGACGAGTTCTCGAACTTTCATCCTCTCTTCATCAGTCATTACGCCAAAATCTACTGTGACTTCATCGATACCATCTATTTCTTGAACTGCAGCTTTCACATCTTCTTCGATTTTGGCTTTCAGTGGACACCCTGGGATCGTTAAAGCTACCTCAACATTAACTAATGACTTCTGGATTGAAATGTTCTTTACCATGCCGAGTTCAACAATGCTTTTGTTGAGTTCTGGATCGTTGACTGGTTGTAAAGCTTCAAGAATTCTTTCAGTTGAAACGCTCATCAATTACTCCCTTAGAGATAGGTCCATTGTAAGCGGTTTCTAGCGAGAACCTCAATGCAAATGAAGTGCTTCTTCATGCATCACACTCGTTCAGTGGATAGCATGGTTATGGGGAGTCACCATTGGAGTGAACATGGATATCAGTAACAGCAAATCTCTAACAGCAACAGAGTTCTCTTCTGTAGTCACAGCTATTACTGCGGCCTTTGGGGATAAGACCCGAAGAGATATTTATCTATTTGCTCATGAAAATTCGGTTGGGATCACAGCTGCAGAAACTGCCAAAGAATTTAACCTGCACCCTAATGTCGCCCGACACCATCTAGATAAGCTCGCAGCAGGTGGCTATCTTGATGTTGGTAAGAAGTCTGACTCAAAAGCAGGTCGGCCATCGAAAACATACGCATGCACTGACACCGAGATTTATCTTGACCTACCTATTCGCCACCAAGATGTTCTGGTGACTCTCCTCGGGAAAGCGCTTTCGCTACTTTCAAGTGACCAAGCGGAAGCGCTGGCCGAAGAGGTTGGGTTTGAGTACGGAAAAACTATGGCTCATTCGCTGGGCTACGAAGATTCCGGATATTCTTTCCGGCAAAGCCTCCATGCTGTAGCTGAAGCATTAACTGCGCATGGTTTCGCTGCCCACGCAAAACAGTTTGGTGATGAGCTTCAGATAGTTTCTGAACATTGCCCCTTCGGCGATTCGGCTGTCAAACACCCTGTGATCTGCGCTGTTGATCGTGGGATGGTAAAGGGAATGCTTGGGTCCCTGTATGGGAAGACTGAAGCTACAACTTCGTCAAGTCTTGCCCAAGGAGATGAAGTTTGCGTTACCTCTGTAGCGCTCTAGCCATCGCAAGCCAAATATGTAGTTAAAGAATTGATTTGCGATTGAAGCTGCGTTGATTGAGAAATTGCACTCGCGAATGATGGATCAGAAATCGTCACTAAATCTTCACAGGCAAGACTCGGGTCTACGTCAGCGTTGATAGTTGCACGTGTTAATAAGACTTCAAGATTCATTGGGTTGCTCTGAATAGCTTTATCCATCTGAGTTATCGCCCTTTCATAAAGAAGAGGATCGCCGGTTTGTGCCAATAGTAACGACTCCCTACTTAACGCTGCGGGGTTAGATGGCTCTTCTTGGAGAATTGCTCTGAATAGCTTCAGTGCGCTGACGCTCCTCTGCTCCTTATCGCTTTGGAGTAGATAATTAGCTGCTTCAAGTGCCACTTCAACGCTCATTTCTAGATCTTGGAGGGTTGGCTCCTCATTGCGAACTATCGTTTCATATTCCGCTTCAGCGAATACTTCTCCTCTAAGCCCTTGGACCAACAGGACACTCTGCAATTCTTTCGATACTTGTATTTTTTCTAAATTATTGAGTTGTTGTGCAGCTTCGGCGAATCGTCTCTCATCTGAAAGAGCTATAGCTAGAAAAACGATCGCGTCTGGGAAATCAGGTTGGATTATAAGAACTTCTTGCCAAACAGCGATTTGCTCATCACTTGATCCACCTTGTCGGTATTGAAGCCATGCTCGATAGGTTAAGGCCTCAGAGTTACTCGGTTGCTGCTCAAGCACCTGTTCATACAAATCTATCGCTTCAGCCCACTTGCTCTGATCACTAAATAGTTCTTGAGCTTGGGAGAGTTTCGTCACGACACTTTGCCTTATGCTTCCAGTCATCCCTTCGGAACTTGTTCTATCTCCAGATGAAAGACTAATTGCGAAGCCTGAAATGGTAACTACCGACACTATAAACAAGACCCAGAGCCAAGTTTTTCTTCTCTGTTTAATATTGCTTTCATTTTTGAAATTTTTTTCGCTTTTGCCCAAGCGTGCGAGACGCGTTGAATAACTGCGTGTAAGCGAAGCATGATCTTCAGAACTTATTTCTCCCTTTGCAAGTTCTTCATCAAGATCTTTAAGGGATTTAAGAAGGAAATGTTGTTCTTTCTTGAGGTTTCCATTGTTCATTTATTCTCCAATGGGTTGCTCTTTGCTAGCTTGCTCGGAGTAATCATTCTCTTTGAATTCCTCCCGCATAGCGAGAACTTTCTCTTCCTCATCACTCGTTAGGCCTACCTGGCCTAAATCGGGTTTCCTTCTTGAGTAAGCGAGAGTGATCCCACCGAGTCCTATCCCTATGATCAGGAAAGGCGCAATCCAAACTATGGAATCGAAGCCTTTACTACTTGGATTTAAATTAACCCAATCTCCATAACGTTGAATGTAGATAGCTTTAATCTCAGAATCGCTTAAACCTTGATCAACCTGTTCTTTTATTTCCGCTCGTATGACTTGAGCTATTGGGGCTGAACTTTCAGAGACTGGCTGCCCTGAACATTGCGGGCACGCAATCGTAGATGCAAGCGAAGCAGCTCTTTCTGCCGGAGTTTCAGTAGTTTTTGAGTCAAGTGTCCCAAAAATCAATGCAGCAAGAAAAACTGCCATCATGGTGAGCCATGAAATAGCTCGAGATTTTGAGAGAGTTAACATGTGATCCCCGTTACAAGGTCATCGTAATTCACCGGACCAACTATTTTCTTTACGACTAAACCGTTAGGGGCTATCAGAACAGTTTCTGGAGCTGTCAAGACACTAAAATCAATAGCAACCCGGTTTGTGCCTT
>Ga0315327_10001685_pt1 | contig 11562 bp, 10 predicted proteins | sample M110032315metaG_FD_203460 | JGI IMG/M metagenome (GOLD analysis project Ga0315327, IMG submission 203460) | Ammonia-oxidizing marine archaeal communities from Monterey Bay, California, United States - M1 100m 32315 | ecosystem: Environmental > Aquatic > Marine > Coastal | place: USA: California... | reverse complement strand
TCATGGGGAGCTGTTATTTGACCCCCATCGTTCCAGTAAACTTTGTAGCCATTATATTCTTTAGGGTTATGAGAAGCTGTTATCACTATTCCACAAGAACAGTTTAATTCTCTAACTGCATAAGATAATTCAGGAGTTGGTCTTAAATCAGAAAAAATAAAAGATTTAATGTTATTTGCAGAGAAAATTTTAGCAGCTTGATAGCCAAATTTTTTACTAAATCTTCTGCTATCATATGCTATTACTGCAGTTTTATTATTACCACTTATTCTATTTAAATAATTACATAATCCTTGGGTAGCTAATGATATTGTATAAGTATTTATTCTATTGATTCCTATGCCGATAAGTCCTCTCATTCCACCTGTCCCAAATTCAAGTTTTTTATAAAAGCTCTCTATGAGATCATTTTCATTTCCTTCTTTAAGTAGATACTTTATTTCTTTTTCCTCATCTATTTCTAACCCATAATTGAGCCATTTGTTAGCTTCACTTCTTGATGACTCTAGAAGATCTGTTCTATTTAATTGCATCTTTATTAGTAGCCTAGTTTATTTTTTACCCTATCAAGAACACTTTTTGCAATAGTTCTCGCTTTATTTTCTCCTTTCTCTAAGATTTCATATAAATGATCTGGATTTTTAAGTAATTCTTCATATAAATTCCTTTCTTCTTTATAAAGGTCTAATATCAGACTTAACAAATTATTTTTGGCATGACCATACCCATAGCCACCTTCTAAATAATTATTTTTCATTTTTTCAACATCATCTTTACTAGCTATTAATTTAAAAATATTAAAGATGTTGCATGAATCAGGATCTTTTTTATCTTCAAGACCTTTACTATCGGTGACAATTGACATAATCTGTTTTTTTAATGTTTTCTCATCGGTAAATATGTCAATAGTATTTTCATACGTTTTACTCATTTTTCTTCCATCAGTACCTGGTATGGTCTGAACATTTTTGTCAATTCTACTTTCAGGAATAATAAATGTGTCTCCGTAATTATGGTTAAAAGATTTAGCTATATCTCTAGTAATTTCTAGATGTTGTTTCTGATCTTTTCCGACAGGAACAATTTCTGAATCATACAATAAAATATCAGCAGCCATCAATACTGGGTATGTGAATAATCCTGAATTTATATCTGATAAATTATCTGATTTATCTTTAAATGAATGGGAGTTAGATAACATAGGGTAGGGAGTGAAGCAATTTAAGTACCAAGCCAACTCACATACTTCGGTTATTCTTGATTGTCTATAGAAATAATTTTTTTCATGATCAAAGCCCATTGCAATCCATGAAGCTGCAACTGCCAATGTGTTTTCATTTCTTTTTTTTGAATCTTTAATGTTTATAAGAGAGTGTAGATCCGCAATAAAGAATAATGAATCATTTTTAGAATTTTTTGATAATTCTATAGAAGGATTAATTGCACCAAGAACATTTCCTAAATGAGGTTTGCCAGAACTTTGAATACCAGTTAAAACTCTTGTCATATGTTCAAAATTAAATTAATTGTTTAATTGATAGACTATAATTAATTATATATTTTTGAAATATGAGAAAAATTATTTTTACAATTATACTTTTATCTAACATTTCATTTTTAAATGGTCAAGATTTAAATTTTAATGAAAAAGAATTTGATTTTGGTGAGATCAAAGAACTAGAAGGAAAAGTATCACATAAATTCACCTTTACTAATACGAGCGGGAAGCCAATAAAAATTTTATCTGTTAAGCCATCTTGTGGATGTACTACTCCTAATTGGTCAAAAAACGAGATAAAACCTGGTAAAGAAGGGTTTATAATTGCAGAATATAATCCTAAAGGGAGACCTGGTGTCTTTAGAAAATCTTTATCAGTAGTAACTAATGATAATAAGAGATCTCTTCTTTTTATAAAAGGAAAAGTTAACAGATAATTTTTTTTTATACTTTCTTTTTCTAAATTATGATGTAAACAACATCATAACCATGCAATTTATTAGATTTTTCCTTTTATTATTTTTTGTATCTTATACCTCTTTATCTCAGGAGGGTTTTCCTATAAATGGAGTAGAAGATAATAGAGATAATCACTACGCATTTATAAATGCAAAAATTCATTTGGACTATAAAACTTCAATTGATAATGGAACTTTAATTATTAAAAATGGCCTTATAGAGAATGTTGGATCTAATGTTCAAATACCTAATGGAATAAGAGTTTTTGATTTAGAAGGAAAACATATTTATCCTTCATTTATTGATCTTTACTCAGATTATGCAATTGTTAAAGGTGAGAGAAGAAGACCTTCTTCAAATTGGATGTCTAGCTATACCAATCCTCAGATGCTATCTAATAAAAATGGTCCTTTTTCTTGGAATGAATCTATCAAACCAGAAATAAATGGTGTAGAAAACTTAAAATTTGATGAAAAAAGATCAAAAGAATTAAGAGGTATTGGTTTTGGAGCTGTATTATCTCACAATATGGATGGTATAATTAGAGGAACTGGAGCACTAGTTTCCCTTAATGATAATGTAGAACAAAATATTATCATAAAAGATAAGGCTTCTACTCACTATTCATTTGCTAAAGGATCAACACAGCAAAATTATCCAAACTCATTGATGGGGGCAGTTGCTTTACTTAAACAATCTTTTCTAGATGCTGATTGGTATTTACACAATAAAGGTAAGATGAATGAAGTTCATCTTTCTTTTGAAGCAATAAACCATAGCCAATCACTTCCTAAAATTATTGAAGTAAGAGATAAGATTAGAGTTTTATTAGCTCAAAAAGTTGCTAATGAAATGAACTTCGACTTCATAATAAAGGGTGCTGGTGATGAATATCAGAGGCTTAATGAAATTAAAGAAAACAACTCAAAACTTATTGTTCCTATTAATTTTCCTAAAGCTTCTAATGTTGATGACCCATTCAAAAATAATAATCTAAGTCTTTCTCAGCTTAAGCATTGGGAGTTAGCACCATCAAACTTTTACTTTCTAGAGAGGGAGGGAATTGATTTTTCAATTACTACCAATGGATTGAATAATTTGAATGATTTCAGGAAAAATTTGATAAAATCACTAAATCGAGGAGTTAGCAAAGAGACTTTACTAAAAAGTTTAACTTATAATCCTTCTAAGTTTTTAAATGTTGATGACAAAATAGGATCTATAAAAAAATCATATCATGCTAATTTCTTTGTTACAGATGGAGATTTTTTTAATGAACAAACAAAGGTTTTAAGTAATTGGACAAGAGGAAATTGGAATAGGGTTGCCTCCTATAATAACACAAACTACTCAGGTACTTATGACCTAGAAATAGAAGGTGTAAATAAGTTTTTTCTAGAAATTACTGGAGATAAGAATAGTCCTAAAGCTACTATAAATTTAGATGATGAAGATTCTACAAAAATAAAAACGAAACTAAATATTGAAGGGTTAAATATTAATCTATCATTTATAGTTCCAAATAAAAAAGAGTTTTCAGGTGAATATAAATTATCAGGTTATTGGTCTGAAGATAAGTTTAAGGGAAAAGGAACTAGTAATAATTTAGAGTGGTTAGAATGGAATGCAAATCTAATTGAGTCAAATTCAGAGAAAAATGATAGAAAAGTATCAAAAAGAAAACAAGAGGTGATAGGAGATGTCATTTTTCCATTTGTTGAGTATGGAACAAATTCAAAAAGAGTACAAGAAAATATTATTATTAGAAATGCTACTGTATGGACTTTAGAGTCAGATGGGAAAATAGAAAAAGGAGATGTTTTAATTGAAAATGGTAAGATTTCAGCAGTTGGAGAAAATCTTCAAGTAGATGAAAATAAATACAGAGTTATTGATGGAGAAGGAATGCATTTAACTCCCGGAATAGTTGATGAGCACTCACATATTGCTTTAACTGGAGTTAATGAAGGTTCTCAAAGTGTAACATCAGAGGTAAGAATGAAAGATGTTGTAAATTCAGAAGATGTTAATATATATAGACAACTTGCTGGAGGAGTTACTACAGCTCAATTACTTCATGGATCTGCTAATCCTATTGGAGGGCAATCTGCTATAATTAAATTAAGATGGGGGTCAACACCTAAAGAAATGCTTGTTAAAGGTGCAGATGAATATATCAAGTTTGCATTAGGTGAAAATGTAAAAAGGTCAAGAGCTCCTTCTAACACAAGATTCCCAGATTCTAGAATGGGTGTAGAGCAAGTTTTTGTAGATGCTTTTAACAGGGCTAAGATCTATTCTGATGAATGGTCAAATTATGATAGATTATCAAAAAAAGAAAAGATTAATTCATTTAAACCTAGAAGAGATTTAGAATTAGATGCGTTAGTTGAGATATTAAATGGTGAAAGATTTATTACTTGTCATTCTTATGTGCAATCAGAAATAAATATGTTAATTAAGGTGGCTGAACAGTTTAATTTTAATGTTGCTACTTTTACTCATATTTTAGAAGGATATAAAGTTGCAGATAAAATGAGTGATCACGGAGTAGGTGCATCAACATTTTCAGACTGGTGGGCATATAAAAATGAAGTAAAAGAGGCAATTCCATATAATGCTGCTTTAATGACAATGGCAGGGGTAGTTACTGCGATTAATTCAGATAGTAGAGAGATGGCAAGAAGATTAAATCAAGAAGCTGGAAAATCAGTTAAGTATGGTGCAATGGATGAAATTGAGGCTTTAAAATTAGTAACTCTTAATCCTGCAAAGCTTATACACTTAGATAATAGAATTGGAAGTATAAAAGTAGGTAAAGATGCTGACTTAGTATTATGGACTGATCATCCTTTATCTATCTACACTAAACCTTCTAAAACTATAGTAGATGGAAAAGTATATTTTGACATAGACCAGGACATTAAATTAAGAAAATCAATTAAAGAAGAAAGAGCAAGGATAATTTCCAAGATGAAAGGATCTGATAATCCAGGTTCAAATAGAAGATTTCCAATGAGGAGGGTTGATGTAGAATTACATTGTGATGATGTTTTCGATTATGAAGTTTTAAGTAAAATATTAAATTAACAATATGAAAAAGTTTCAAATTTTACTACTTGTATTTTTAAACATTAAATTGTTTGCTCAAGTTCCTGAGCCTGTTAAAGATCAAAGTCAACCTGTTTTGATTTATAATGCTTTCATACATATTGGTGATGGAAATACTATCAAAAGTGGATTTATTTCTTTTGCTAATGGTAAAATTACTGAGGTAGGTTCAGAAAATTTAGATTTTGAAAATAATGATTTTGAAAGTTATCTTAAGATAAATGCTAATGGGAGTCATGTTTATCCTGGTTTAATTTTACCAAACTCAAGGGTAGGGTTAGAAGATGTATCTGCTGTGAGAGCAACTATTGATCATACTGAGGTTGGAGATTTGAATTCTAACATAAGATCTTTAATTGCTTATAACACAGATTCTGAAATGATATCTACATTTAGATATAATGGTATTCTTTTATCTCAAGTTGTTCCTGATGGAAGTTTTGTGACAGGAAATTCTTCAATAATGATGATGGAAGGATGGAACTGGGAAGATGCTGCTTATAAAGTAGATGATGGAATTCATGTTAAATGGCCAAGGAAAACATATCCACCAAATAGAAGGTCAGGTCAAACAAGCTTCAGGGAAAACCCAAACTATAAATCATCAGTCGATATTTTAAATAAATTTTTAATTGATTCTAAGGTTTATTATAATCTTTCAAATCAAAGTAGACAAAATAATAATAATCTCAAGCTTTCAGCAATGATTGATGTTTTTAAAGGAAATAAAAAAATATATCTTCATGTAGGGTCTAGGGAGCAAATTATTGAGTCAGTTCAAATATTTAAGAAACATGGTATAGATGACTTGGTATTAGTTGGTGCTAATGATGCACTTTATGCAGTTGATTTTATCAAAGAAAACAATCTCCCAATTCTTCTTAATAATTTACATAGAGTTCCTTCAAGAAATCATGAGCATGTTGATTTGCCTTATAAACTACCTTATTTACTTCACAAAGAAGGTATCTTAGTTGGATTAACTGCTTCAGGTTCTTTACATTCTCAAAGAAATTTACCTTTCTTAGCTGGAACTGCAGCAGCATATGGATTAGATAAAGAGGAAGCTTTAAAGCTAATAACTTATAATAACGCTAAAATTTTAGGAATAGATAATGTAACTGGATCTCTTCAAAAAGGTAAAGATGCAAATATTATTATATCAAAAGGAGATATATTAGATATGAAAACTAGTGTTATAGAACATGCATTTATAACAGGAAGGAAGATAAACCTTGATGGTAAGCAGCAAGTGCTTTATGATAGGTTTAAAAGAAAATATTCAGAGTAATTTATAATTTCCCTTCAACACATGTTGTATAAAGACCACCTCTAACATTATATTTTGTTGTAATTTTTATTTTATCTGTATCTAAAACTTTCTTTAAATCTTTATAAATTCTTTTTGTTACTTCTTCTTGGTATATACCCACATTTTTATAGCTAATTAGATAATATTTTAAAGATTTTAGCTCTAGAGCAACACTCCCTTCAGGATAATACTCAATTTTTATCTTAGCAACATCGGGAAGACCACTAAATGGACATACCGCAATAAATTCTTTAGTATAAATTTTAATATATTGTTTTTTACTATTGAACTTAAAAACTTTTAATTCATCTTTCTTAATAGATTCTACTGATTCAAATCTGATCTTTTTTCCTTCTGCAGTCTGTCCAATATAAGGATCAACTATATTTGATTTTAAATCCATTTATTTTTTTTTGCTTTAAGATAACCTTTATGTCTTAAAATACTAGCAGGATTATCAAGATTTCCTAGTCCCCACTCATTTTCATTTTTAGACCCATTATAGTCTGTCATTGTAGATTTGATAATAGTATCTAAACACCCAAGTTCTTTTGCTAACTTCCAAGTCTGGGCTTTGTCAAGTTTCATCAAGGGTGTATGGATTTCAATGGATTTCTCTGTAGCTAGGTATATTGATTTTTCCATTGACTTTATAAAATCTTCTCTGCAGTCAGGATATCCACTAAAATCTGTTTCACAGACACCAATAACTATATTTCCTATTCCTTTATTATAGGCGATAGATGTAGCTATAGATAGAAAAAGAAGATTTCTTCCTGGAACAAATGAATTAGGTAAATTTGGATTAGAAGGATGATTTTTATTAAAATCCTCTTTGTTATTAGTTAGAGCTGAATTTGATAAAATTTTTTTCAATGATATAATGTCAAGAAAAACATTTTCTTTATCACATGTTTTTTTTGCGAAATCAAGTTCAATTAAATGTCTTTGACCATAATTAAAACCTACAGCTTCAATTGAATCAAATTTTTGTTTTGCCCAGTATAAACATGTAGTCGAATCCTGCCCACCAGAAAGTAATATTAGAGCTCTACTCATTTTCTTTCTAATACTTCTAATACAGATTTTTTAATAGTTTCAGGGTCAAGTTTATATTTAACAAGTAAATCTAAAGGTTTACCACTTTCACCAAATGAATCATTTACACCAATAATTTTAAGTGGGACTGGTAATTTCTCTCCAAGAACTCTGGATATACTTTCTCCAAGCCCTCCAACAATATTATGTTCTTCGCATGAAATAGCACATCTTGTTTTATTAACACTTTTAAGTATTAATTCTTCATCTAGAGGTTTTATAGTGTGGATATTTATTACTTCACATGAAATCCCCATCTTAAATAAGATCTTTTCAGCTTCTAATGCCTGCCATACCATATGTCCCGTAGCAAAAATTGATATGTCATTTCCATCAATGAATTTTATACCTTTTCCTATTTTAAATGTATCACTCTTGTTAGTAAAAATTGGCCATTTAGGTCTTCCAAATCTTAAATATGCAGGTCCTGTATGACTACCAAGGGCAATTGTGGCTTGTTTTGTTTGATTATAATCACATGGGTTAATGACTGTCATTCCAGGTAACATTTTCATCATCCCTATATCTTCTAAAATTTGATGTGTAGCACCATCTTCTCCTAATGTAATTCCAGCATGAGAAGCACATATTTTTACATTTTTATTTGAATAAGCTATTGATTGTCTTATCTGATCATAAACTCTTCCTGTTGAAAAATTAGCAAATGTACCTGTAAAAGGAATTTTTCCTCCAATAGTTAAACCAGCAGCAATGCCCATCATATTAGCTTCAGCTATACCTATTTGGAAAAATCTTTCAGGGAATTCATTTTTAAATTCTCCCATCTTAAGAGATCCAGTTAAGTCAGCACAAAGAGCAACAACTTCTCTATTATTTTTTCCAAGTTCAAGGAGTCCATCTCCAAAGCCAGATCTTGTATCTTTTTTCTCTTTATATGTATATTCTTTTCTATTCATAATTAATAGTCACCTAAAGTTTCTTTATTTTGATTTAGAGCAATTTTTAATTGTTCGTCATTAGGAGGTATTCCATGCCATTTATGTGAATTTTCCATAAAGTCAACTCCTTTTCCCATTATTGTTTTCATTATATTAATAACAGGAGAGCCTTTTTTCAATGATTTCTTAGAGTTTTCTAAAGTTTTTAAAATATTAGAATAATCATGACCATCACTTTCAAATACTTTCCATCCAAATGATTCTAATTTATTTTTAATATTAGTTAAAGAATTAACTTCGTCTACTTTTCCATCAATTTGTTGACCATTATAGTCTATAGTTGCTATAATATTATCTAACTTATTATGAGCTGCATACATTAGAGCTTCCCATATTTGTCCTTCCTGCATCTCTCCATCACCTAATAAAACATATATAATATTATCATCATTATTTAATTTTTTTGCTTGAGCTGCACCAATTGCTACTGAAAGACCTTGACCTAATGATCCTGAAGCTACTCTTATTCCAGGTAATCCTTCATGGGTGGCAGGATGGCCCTGTAGTCTAGAGTTTAGTTCTCTAAAAGTTTTTAACTCTTTTTTATCAAAATACCCTGCTCTTGATAATACACTATAAAAAACAGGAGAGATATGTCCATTGGATAGAAAAAATAAATCTTCTTCTTTCCCATTCATTTTGAATGATTTTTTTCTTTTCATAACATTAAAAAATAATGTTACCAAAAAATCTGTACAACCTAGTGAACCTCCTGGATGACCAGACTGCACTTTATGTACCATCCTAACAATATCTCTTCTAACTTGTGAAGAAATATCTTCAAGCTCTTTTATTTGTTTACTCACTTATAATTTGATTAGAGTGTTCTTTAGTTTTAACTTTTGTGATAATATCAGTAATAATTCCATCTTCATCTATAATAAATGTATTTCTAGCAGTACCCATATATTTTCTGCCATACATATTTTTTTCAACCCAAGTTCCATATAATTTATGAACAGTTTTATCTTCATCTGAAATCAAATCAAAATTTAATTCAAATTTTTTAATAAAGTTTTGATGTGATTTCTCAGAGTCAGAACTGACTCCAAGCACAACATAATTTTGGTTATCTAAAAGGTTTTTATTATCTCTTAAATTACAAGCCTGTGCAGTGCAACCAGGTGTATTATCTCTAGGATAGAAATATAAAATCACTTTTTTTCCTTTAAAACTTTTTAATTCAATTTCTTCACCACTTTGATTTAATGACTTAAAGTTTGGTGCTTTCTCTCCAATTTTTAACATATTATAGATTTAATATTAAACTTTTTTTATTTTTTGCATTATCGAAAACTTCTAGTACAAATTTACCTCTAAATGGTTTATTTGGATCCAATTTCTTTGAAATAATAGTTTTATTTTTATTGTCGTACTCTAATAATATCCAATTTCCATTTATTGTTCCATTATATGAATTAATACCGGATAATTTATCTTCTATTTTAAATTTAATAACTCTACTATTTGCATTAATAACTTTAATTTCAGGTGGTTTATTATCTTCTAGAATAGAATAGTTTGATATTTTTCTTGTATTGAAAGATATTTGATTATTCTCCCATTTACCTCCAACAAATGATGGTTTGTTTTTTATATCATATACAAATGATTTTTCTATGTCATATTTTTTATCTGGTTTTAGAGTTATTTCAATACTGTTTTTGAAAGGAAGAGAATTTTTAAATATGAATTTTTCTATAGTATCCGTCTTTTTATCAAATTCTAGATAAAGCGTATCAAAAACTCTATTTTTATTAATATTAATTTTAAGATTATCAATTTCTAATTTTTCAAACTTTTTATCAGATATGAAATCTAAAAAGTTAAAACTTATTTGTTCCTCATCTAGGAGGGCTTTCACAGGTTTATTTTTTCTTAAATCAATCAAATAATAATTATAGTTATCTTCATTAAATGAATAGTTAAGGTTATCAATTGAATTTTTATAAATTATATCAATATTATTTCTAATAGTATTGTTATTTCTTATAATTAGTGTGTTATCAATAATGCAATAATTCTCATTAAATAATTCATCTATAATTCCTTTATTTACTTGCTTTCCAAATTTATTAACTTCAATTATTGTAGATGATTTATTATTAAAAGAATCGTAAACATTTAATCTTATATCGTATTCTTTTTTTGGATCAATTGAAATTATTCCTCTTCTATGGGGATGATGAAAACTTAGATTATTTCCATCATCTTGATATAATTTCACATATTGTTTTCTTTGTTTTTTATAAATATTTGGTTCAATGAACCAGCTAACATTATTTGTCTCCGAATACTTTAACAAATTAATATTGTTTGAGATAATTAATGAATCATTTATATATAATTCAAATTTATTAATTCCTACTTTATTTAAAGATCCATCAAGTCTATCAAAAGCAAGTGTTGATATTCCAATTTCTCCTTCAAGTTTTATATTTATGGATCTGTCATATTTAATTGGAAATTTCACTATTCCAAATTTATTATTCACTCTTGAATTTATATTTAGTGTTTTAAAAGACACATAGTCTATTGTAGGTTTCTTTTTATCAATTATCTCTTTAAATTCAAATCCTAATGGATTAAGAGCATTATCTAGACTATCTCTAATTTCAAAATGTAAGTGGGGCCCTCCTGATGATCCACTATTTCCAGAAAAACCTAATACTTCTCCTTTTTTATAATAAAATTTTTTTCCTGGATATAAGTTTACAATAAACTTTTTATTTCTATACTGATAATTTAAAACATAATTTTCTAATGTATTATTAAATTTATTAAGATGTGCATAAACTGATTTTTTGCCATCTTGATGTCGTAGATAAACTACTTTCCCATATCCTGTCCCTGAGACTCGAATTCTTTCAATATAACCATTAGATGTAGCATAAACTGGAGCTCCTATTTTACCATTTGTTTTAATGTCTAAACCCATATGAAAACGGTCACCTCTTAACTCACCTAGGTTTCCAGATACATAGTTTTGAACACCTGGCTTTACAGGAAAAAGATAATCTTGAGATTTGAGATTAAATGATAAATAACTAAGAAATATTAATACTAAGAATTTTTTCATTTTCATGATATCCATCTAATTTATCACCAATTTTTACCTTACCAAC
>Ga0315327_10001670_pt1 | contig 11616 bp, 15 predicted proteins | sample M110032315metaG_FD_203460 | JGI IMG/M metagenome (GOLD analysis project Ga0315327, IMG submission 203460) | Ammonia-oxidizing marine archaeal communities from Monterey Bay, California, United States - M1 100m 32315 | ecosystem: Environmental > Aquatic > Marine > Coastal | place: USA: California... | reverse complement strand
GAGACAGGTACCGAAGAGCACAAAGTTGCTGTTGTAGGTGACATTATTGGTGATCCTTACAAAGATACTGCAGGTCCTGCACTAAACACCGTAATCAAACTCTTAAACACAATTGCAATCGTATTCGTACCAGTATTCTTTGCAGTTATCGTATTATAGAAAATATCTATATCTTTTAGAGATTCATAGTAATCGTGTTATCTAAAACCATTTTAATTTTCATAGGTTGTTTATTTGGAAGTGTTGCAGGGATATTCCCCAGCAATTTGATAATGTTTTATGGTTTTACCACTGAAACATTTAGTATGTCTATTCCGTTTATTGTAATCGGTTTAGTAGGTGTTGTAGTTTGCTTTCACTTTGCTCATAAAACAGAAAATGTCCAGTCTGAAATATAAAATGACATCACCATTGTGCCTAAAAAAAGAAAATAAAATAAAAAAAGATTATAGAATTAACAACCTTCCATCTTTTGGATGAAATAGCCTTTTTCTTTAATCTCAGTTTCTACTGGTTCTGGAGCACCTTGTGTATGACAGAATTGACATTCCTCTCCTGTTACAGTTGCACCCTCTTCACCAACAGTTGCTAGCCATTCTTTTGCAAATGCAATTGCTTGATCATGATCCTGCTTGTCGGTGATAACATCGAAATGCATTGTATGACCATCTTTGGCTTTAACATAAGTGTCGTAGACGTGTATGTCCATATTCATGACTCAAAATTAGTTCTATTTAATTTATGACTCTGTTATTGGAATTTGTTTCACATTCTCATTTTCTAAAATGAAGCAGTTCATTTCTCTTGTTGAACCTGAGTAAATTATCCATGGAAATGGATTGACTCGCATGAATTTCTTGTCGGTTTCTGAAGGATGTGCTTCTGATTCTGGGTGTGAATGAAAAATACAAACTATCTCCATGTTTGTTTCTTTTGCTATCTGATCTACTTCAAATTCCTTATCTGGTGAAATTGTAAATGTAACTTTAGAATTTGCAGTATTTTCAGTTAAGAATAATTTCTTTACAGTCCAGTTCTCATCGCTTTCATTTCCTACTAGAATCGCACACGATTCGTATGGCTTTTTATCTTCTGCATACTTTGCTAATTTTTCCTTATCTGTATTTGATAAAATAATAGATCTATTCACTATTGTTATTCTGTAGGCTCTTGTATAATTATTGTTGATATCATCCATGGGTGTACAATACACATGTATTCGTATGTTCCAAGGTCAAGCTTGTTAGTATCCAATTTGTAAGAATCTCCGCCATTTAACAATCCTGTATCAAATGTTTCTCCAAAGTCAACTGAACTTGTAGCTGTATGTGATACTGCATCGTCATTCATCCACTCTATAATATGACCTTTTGAAACTACTGCTTCATCTGGTTCATAGTCTGGAGCACCTTGTTCAGCTGATCCTGCTAATATTGAAATCATAAACAATGGTCCTTCAGGTATTGCTTCTTCAATAACTTCTTCAATTTCTATTACTTCGCTTGCAACTAAATATGGGTCTGGTCCTACAAAACCAAATGCCATGTAAAGTCCAATTCCTGTACCAAAAGCTAAAACAAAAATCACTCCAACTGGTTTTGCATACGTTGGAATTTTCATCGCCATATATGAAATTACAATTGATGGAATTGCAATCATAATCAATAATCCTATAAATAATGGCAATGTTGAATTTTCTGTCATCGTTGTCGCAAATGTACCGAATCCTAGAGAAATTGAGATAATTGCTAATACGGTTGCTTTGCTTCTATTTGAAGTTGAAATACCTCCTTCCAAAAGACCTGCAGCAATTATGATTAATCCAAACATGAAGAGTAATCCCGTTAGTGCGTGCATTCCATCGATGAATGTGTGGGCAATTCCAGAATACGATGTGACTAGACCTGCAAGACCAATCGCAGTAAGTCCCCCTCCTGGCATTATTAGATCCCAATTACTCAATTCTGCTTTGATGCTTTCACAGTATTATTTTATCCTTATGTAACAAAACAGATCGTCTATTAGAAGGGAATAAATTCGATAAATCAAAAATATGAGTATATTGGGAATAAAAGAAATAATTGAAATCTCAAAACCAAGAATTGTAATTCTTCTTGTAATTACGGCTGTAACTTCCATGTATGCTGCAAGTAAATTGATTGGGCCTGAATTAGATACTTGGGGGTTAATTCATATTATTATTGCAGGTGCCTTGGCCTCAGCTGGCTCATCTGCATTGAATCATTACTATGATCGTGATATTGATCCATTGATGAAACGAACGAGTACGAGACCAATACCTTCTGGAAGAATTAAACCAAATTCTGTTTTAATTTATGGTTTAGCAGTTAGTGTGATTTCTGTCATATATGGTGCAATGGCATTGAATTATCTCTCTGCATTTTTCATTGCACTTGGAATATTTTTCTATGTAATAATTTATACTGCTTGGCTAAAACGATTAAATTCATCAAATATTGTAATTGGTGGTTTTGCTGGAAGTGCAGCATCGATGGCAGGTTGGTCTGCTGCGACTGGCTCGATGGACATATTGGGATTCTTGATTGGATTTCTTGTATTTGTATGGACTCCTTCTCACTTTTGGTGTCTTGCAATGAAAATGAAAGATGAATATTCTACAGCTAATGTTCCAATGCTTCCAGTTTTGATTGGAATGCAAAGAACATCCAAATACATTTTGGTTAATACTCTAATTTTACTTCCATATTCATTAATGTTGTATGCATTTGGAATGGGTCTTGTTTATACTGCAATTGCAGCTGCATCTGGCTGCCTCATGCTTGTTTATCATTATAAATTAACAAAGTCACCAACTTCTGAATTTGCATGGAAAGCATACAAGGTTACAGCTCCATATTTGACAATAATTTTCTTAGCTGTTGCACTTGACGCAGCTTTTAATTTTAGATTTTAATATTTTATGAACTAGGAAAACTAGCTTCGTAGTCTTTCTCTTCTGCTTTTTTTATCTGTTCATCATATGAGTCCTCTTCAACTTTTTCAATAACTGCTTCAATTCGTCTATTATCTTTTGTGACCCATGAAACAGAAATTAATCCCATTATTTCTAAATCTAACAAAACTTTGTTAAATTCACCTTTAGTAATCACAGTGCCATTTTTTGCAACTAATTTTTCAAGTTCTTTATCAGTAAAGTTTTCCTTTTGCTTGATTGTTTCTAATACACGATTTCTTATTGGAATTACCATATCAAATCTAACCGTAAAACGTTTTGTCAGCCTCTCGTGGAATTATGCTTGATGCACCTTCTTTAATCTTCTCATACCATGTTTCTACTTCCTTTGTAATTGATGGTCTTATATTTTTCAATCCTGCAGCAAAATCCTTGCTTGAAATTTCTTTAGCATTATTCTGCATTGCTTCGACTGCAGCCTCTCTACATAATGATGCTAAATCTGCACCTGAGTAACTTTGGGTGGCAACTGAAATCTCATCCAAATCTACATCTTTGGATAATGGCATATTCTCTGTCAATATTTTGATAATTTCTAAACGACCTTTTTCATCTGGTGGATTAACAAACACATTCAAGTCTAATCTTCCCGTTCTTAGCATTGAATTGTCAATTAAATCTGGTCTATTAGTTATTCCAATGATTACGACTCTTGATGTTGTACCTTCTTCCATTTCTGTTAACATTTGGCTAAGTATGTTTTCTCCAATTCCGCCTCCTCCTTCTTCCCCATTTTTCATTTTTGCCAATGAATCTAATTCATCAAAAATTATTACGCATGGCGATGATGCTTTTGCTTTTCTAAAAATCTCTCTAATAGCTTTTTCTGACTCTCCTACCCATTTTGATAATATCTCTGGTCCTCGTACAAGAATCATATTTCCTCCACTTTCAGTAGCTAGCGCTCTTGCCAAAATGGTCTTTCCACATCCTGGTGGACCATATAGCAATGCACCTCTTGGTGGTTTTATTCCCATTTTACTAAATTTATCTGGATTATTCATTGCGACTATTAAATTATCTTGAAGGGTACGTTTTGATTCTTCTAATCCTCCAACATCTTCCCAGAACACCTTTGAGCGTTCAACATAGAACTCTCTCATTGCTGTAGGAATCACTTCGTGCATTGCATCGTAAAAATCTATTATCATTACTTCCATTGATTGAAGAATTTTTGCAGGAATTTTTTCTGTTTCCAAATCAATTTCTGGTAAATATCTTCTAATTGATCTTATTGCTGCCTCTCTACACAATGATTTCATATCTGCACCTGTATAACCATGTAATTCTGATGCAAGACTTTTCAAATCCACATCATCTCCAATCGGCATTCCTCTGGTATGGATTTGCATAACTTCTAATCGCCCATCTGCATTAGGAACTGAAATTTCCATTTCTCTGTCAAATCTTCCTGGTCTTCTTAATGCGGGATCAACACTATCTGGTCTATTAGTTGCACCCAATACCACAACATTTCCTCTATCTGTTAACCCATCCATTAATGCAAGCAATTGAGCAACAACTCTTTTTTCAACATCCCCGTATGCCTCTTCTCTCTTTGGAGCAATTGCATCAATCTCGTCTATGAAAATCATGCTTGGTGAATTTTCTTTTGCTTCCTTAAAAATATCTCGAAGTTTTGCTTCTGTTTCACCATAATACTTGTTCATTATTTCTGGACCATTAATTGAGTACATTGTTGCTTCAGATTCACTTGCTAAAACTTTGGCAAGTAATGTTTTACCACATCCTGGTGGTCCATACAATAGGATTCCACTATGTGGTTCAATTCCTAATCTCACAAATAATTCGGGATGTCTTAATGGTAATTCTACTATCTCACGCATTACTTTAATCTCATCTTGTAATCCTCCAACTTCTTCATATGTTATACGTGATTTCTTATCTTCTGATACTTCTGATAAAATTGTTAGATTTGTAGTACGTTCAATACGCACTACTCCTTTAGGTGAAATTTTCTCTATCTTAAACTCCATTGCATTGCCAAGAATCATTACGGAAATTTCATCACTATGACTTAATGGCAATCCTTTCAATCTATTTTTCACAAAATCAGTGAATTCTTTATCAACAGTTACCTGATCTGCTACTGGCATTAATGTAACTGATTTTGCAGGTTTTGTTGATATTTTTTTAATCTCAACTACATCACTTAGCGCGACTTGTAAATTTTTTCTTGTTTGACCATCAATTCTTATCGTATCTGGATATTTTTCATCTTCATCAGTTGGCCACACTATTGCACAAGTTGATTTCTTTGAATTAATCTGAATTACATCTCCTGGTGTAACTTGAAGATAATCCATCGCATCAGGTCCAATTCGAGCTCTTTTTTTCCCAATATCTCTTTGTTTTGCTTCTCCCACTCTCATTTGTAGTGGGTCGACATTTCGTGTCAACTAAACACCTATTTCATGTCAACTGACATGCGGCTCATATTCAGCACCTCGAATTCACTGACGCCTTCTACAGATCTGACAGAATTTTCTAATGATTCCATCTTACCTTCAGCATCTTCTAATGTGAATTCTGCTTTGATAAATTCTAATCCAAAAGCTAGTGGTTCTTTTGTATGTCTACGCAATTCTATATTGTCCTTTAGACTTGATTTTATTCCTTCAACTAATTTTTCTAAATCAACATCTGTTCCTGTAGGAAGTATTTTTACGATTAAAAGTAATTTTGCCATTTTCTATGGTCCTGAAAAGCCACATGATTTGCATGAATATGCTGCTGCGGCTTCTCTACAGCTTCCGCATCTCCAGATTAATTCGGCATTACACTCTGGACAGTTAAATTTAACATTTCTATCTCCTGGCATGATATGTCTGTTACATCCATTACATACTGGTAGTGAAATACTTGAAGACATATTGAAATCCACTCTGCTAGGAATTTATACCTTCCTTGGAATCTTAGGCTTTATTTTGAACAAGTTTCTTAATTTCTCCTCCAATTAATGCTTGCATTGTATTGAAAGAACCTTTCATTCCTAATAATCTGAGAATTGAACTTGTATGAAAATCAAAATCTTCTTTGCTTGAAATCTCTTCTTCAATTTCTGGTGTAATAGAATTAAACAATTTATTTACTGTACTATTATCCAATCTACTCAGTATTTTTCTTGCAAGATTTTGCTTTTCAAATTCTTTTCCAAATTTCTCTCTCCATTGTTTCTCGTAATTCTTCAATAATGATGAATCTCCTGTCTCTATTGCTTGTGAAATTGCCTTACCTGCCATAATTCCTGCCATTCCGCATGAAAAAATACCTCCAGCTGTTGTAGGTTTTGCTTGTCCTGCTGCGTCACCAACAATCACTGTATCATTTTCAACAAAATTTTTTATTGGTCCTTTTATCCAAATCGGCGCAAATATTTTTCTAATTGTTGCAAAATTTCCTTTAGATTTTAGAAATTTCTCCATCTCTGTTACTGTGTTAATTCCTTTACCTGAAACTCCAATCTTTCCTACTCCTTCTCCTGACGGAATTATCCATGCAAAAAATTCTGGATATTTCTCTTGATCCAAATATACTTCGACTTGACCTTTCTTAATCCAATCTGCATACACCTCATATTGGGCAGTTAGTAAAATTCCGTCTCTATCCTTGTTAGCTAATCTTGAAACTCCTCTGCAATCCACAAAGAATTTACATTCTATGTCTCCATTTGATGTTTTTACTCCATTGTTAATCTTTTCTTGAAAACTTGTCTTTACGGAAATCTCTGCACCATTATCTCTTGCTTGTCTTGCTGCTTGTTTATCTAACTCTCTTCTGTTTATGACTATTATCTTCTGCCTTTCTGAATTAATTGTAATTTCTTTTCCATCTGGAGAAAAAATCTTTGCGCAATATATCTCACCATCCAATGTTTTTTGTGATGGTTCTATATTCAACTCTTTCAATGCATTTTTACTAACTAGTCCTCCACAATGTTCTGGGGTTCCAACTTCAAATCCTTCTTCTAAAACTAAAACAGAATGACCTCTTTTTGCAATCTCTCTTGCTGTCAAAAGTCCAGAAATACTTCCTCCAGCTACCACTGCATCATACATATCTGCTCTGTATCTTTATTTGGTATTTGAATTGTAACGTTTATCATCAACTTGAATAATTATTCCATATGACTGATATCAAGCAAGTTATTGCAGTTAGAACAGATCTTGGAATGGGTAAAGGTAAAATTGCCGCACAAGTAGGTCATGCATGTGTTCTAGGTGCAGAACATGTTCGAAAATCACACCCTGAATGGTTTCAAATTTGGTGGGGTGGACAAGAAAAAGTTGTTGTCAAAGTTTCTGGAATAAAAGAATTAGATGAAGTCAAAAAAGGATCAATTGAATTAGGTCTTCCATGGTCTGAAGTCACAGATGCTGGTCATACACAAATTGCACCTGGTACGACAACTTGTATCTCTGTTGGACCTGCACCTGAAAATCTAATTGACAAAGTTACTGGCGAATTATCCTTATTGTAATCTAAGAATGAGATATAACAAGCTCAGAATTTGAAATAATCATTGGTTGGACGCAAAGAGAAATTTCCAAAGGCAGAAAAAGAAAAGGCGAAGAAACGAGGTACACCCATTAATAAAAAAGGGGTATTTGTCGTAGTATTTTTTGGTGGAATTCTTCTTACATCGACTGTAATGTTTGCACTTCCTCCGCCACCGCCAACTATGTCTGAAGAAGAGTTGCTACTAGAAGAACAAGAGTTGCTACTAGAAGAACAAGGTATAACAATCACAAACACTCCAATGGATAATTTTCCTGATGATCAGCGTGCCACTTTTTGTGGAATCGGTGATCCAAAATCCACTTCATATGTGAAAGAATATCAAATTCCAACTGCATGTACACAACCTCTTGCAATCAAAGTTGCACCTGATGGTAATGTTTGGTTTGTTGAAACAAATGTTGGCCAAATTGCAAAATTTGATCCAATTTTAGAAAAATTCACCGAGTTTGAAAATGATTTGTGGCCTGAAGGTTCAAGAACAATGTCATGGGGTATGGATTATTCACCTGATGGAAAAATGTGGTATACTGATGGAAGTTTTGATAGTATTTGGCGTTTTGATACGATTAATGAAGAATACGAAGCGATACAATTTCCTGCTTCTGAAGAAGGTTCATTACCACAAAAACTAACTATTCACGGTTCAAATATCATTGTAAATGATTTTACTGGAAGCAAAATTACATTTCTTGATTTAACACAAAATACTGATGAAATGACATATTCTAGTGTTGTAGCGCCAATACCAAATTCCTTCACTGGTGATTTTGGAATTGATTCTGAAAATAATTTGTGGTATACTAATTGGGTTCCAGAAACTACTGGTTTACTACTAAAATTTAACATTGAACAGTATAAACAAGACTCCTATTTGGCAGGTACTGGTATGGATATTTCTTTAGAAAATTATTTTGATGTCTATGATTTTCCACAAGATCTTAACACTGCAAATGGATTATCTATAGATGAAAATGATAATGTCTGGATTGTAGACACTTCGAGTAGTTTCTTTTTTAAATTTAATCCTAATCTAGAAGAATTCACAAAATTTGTCACACCTTCACCTCAAAAATCTACATACGGAAATGCAACTGGAATAATTAAAACTCCGATTTCTAGACCATACTGGTCTGAAACGGACATGAACGGAAATCTTTTCTTTAATGAACAAACTTCTAATCAACTTGCAGTATTTGATATTGGCAATGCTCAACTAGTAGAATACATGGTTCCCTCAAAAAATCCTAACTGGGCTGATTGTGAAGATAAATCTGATTCAAATTGTGGTGTAGCCCAAATTTTTGGTTTTGACGCAATAGATGGTGCAATTTGGTTTACAGAATGGGCTGAAAATAAAATTGGTGTTGTTGATACGAAGAAACCGCTTCCTTTCACAGTAAAAATAAATGATGATTCGCTCGTTCTCAAAAAAGGAGAAACTAAGACAATTTCTTTGAGTTTTGATACTGCCGATGCTGGAAATATTAATTTCAATTCTGCCCATACTGCATCCACTGTTACGATGTCTTCTGATATCTTAATTTCACATGCTTTTAATGGTTCAAACGAAATTATTGTCTCTGTTACTGCAAGTGAAATTGCATTATCTGGAGATTACAAATTACTATTAGGAATTTCTAATTCTGAAGTAACTGTTTCAAAATACATGGATGTTACTATTGAGCCGTGATCCCACAAATTGATGACGAGATTGGGATCTCTGTTTATACCACAAAACCTTCCTCTGTTTCTGGAAAAATCAAACAAAACGAAAATGATTTCTTGGTAAAGGAAGTTCTATCTGAAAAAGCCATTGATTCATTTGATAATTTAGATGGGCATGCTGTTTACTTATTAAAAAAATCTGGAATCGATACTAATCATGCACTAATTGACATTGAGGAAAGATACGGACTTGTTTTAAAGGCTCTTGGCTTGAAAGATGCTCATGCACAAACAGAACAATACGTATACACATACAAAAAATTAGATTCACTAACAGAAATTGAAGGAAAAAAATATTCTGCTAAAAGAATTGGGTTTGTGAAAAAACCAATATCAAAAAAAGATATGCTGGGAAATATTTTTGAAATTAAAGTATCAGATTTGAATGAACCATTACCGTCATTTGCCAATGATGAAAAAATTCTCAATTTTTTTGGTTATCAAAGATTTGGGTCAAAACGACCAATAACACATCTAGTTGGTAAATCAATCATCAAAGGCAATTATGAAGAGGCACTTGATTATCTACTGAATTTTTCATCAAAATATGATTCAGAAAAAAATAATCAATTCAGAAAATTAATCTCTGAACGTAAATCTGAATCTGAAATAATTGAATTACTTCCATATTCGATGGACATTGAAAGAAATCTACTAAAACAACTCTCAAAAGATAATGATTCAAAACATGCGATACGTTCAATTCCTATATCATTACGCAGATTTTACATTCAAGCGTATCAGTCATTTTTGTTCAATAAAACATTGAGTCTTGCATATGAATTTGAAGAAGAACTATTTCTTCCAACAATGGATGATGTTTGTTTTGATAAAAATTCAATGCTTGGTAAGTTTGAAAATGATCCAAACCAAAGACTTGCTATTCCGCTAGTCGGTCATTCATATTATAAAAAATCACGATTTGATTATTACATCAAAAAAATTCTTGAAGAAGAATTGCTTACCCCTAAGGATTTTTTTATTAAAGATTTTCAAGAAATTTCTATTGATGGAGGATTTAGAAATGCTTCGATTAATTATTCAAATTTTAATATCTATGAAAATTTGATAAAATTTCAATTATCTCGCGGTTCATATGCAACTATTGTGTTGAGAGAAATTCTAAAACCTGAAAATCCTCTAGACTGTGGTTTCTAAATCTTGAAAGCTTTTTTTATTGTTTAACATGAATAATTGCATGGAGAAAGCAACTTTTGCAGCAGGCTGTTTCTGGCATGTTGAAGAAGTATTTCTTAAAACAAAAGGTGTCAAATCCACTCAAGTAGGTTACACTGGGGGTCATACTGATAATCCTACATATGAGGATGTTTGTACAGATAGAACAGGTCATGCTGAAGCCATACAAGTTGAGTATGATCCTAATGAGATTTCATATTCTGAACTAGTCACGGTATTTTTTGAAAACCATAATCCAACTACTCCTAATAGGCAAGGTCCTGATATTGGCATTCAATATAGATCTGCGATATTTTGTCATAATACTGACCAAGAACAAGATGCAAAAGAAGTCAAAGAAAAATTAAATCCTTTTGCACAAAAGACCTTTGGAAATGATATTGTGACTGAAATAAAATCAGTTTCAAAATTCTATCGTGCTGAAGAATACCATCAAAAATATTTTGAAAAAAATTTCTAAGTCAATCTTTTCTTTTCTAAAACATATCCGATTAGGATCAAAATTACTCCTATCATGCTGATAAATATCCCATAATCAATCCATTCTTGATTTTCATACATGAATGATGTTCCAGGTCCTATCATTCCCTGTCCTTGAAAATTGAATATAATTCCAAAAATTACAAGAATTACTCCTGAAATTATGATTGATAATGACTTCATTATCTAAAGTCCTTTTAATTAAAATAAAAATGCGATGTTCAATGTAATCCTAATCCACTAGGAAGAAATTGAAAAGAATTGATTCGTTAGGTAAATCACTTTTTACTCGGTATTTTAATCTAAATTCCAAAAGAATTTTCTGTGTATAGTTGGAATAGTTCTGATGAAAATGTACCAAAAATCTTCAAATATTCAAATTTGATTGTTTTTGGGGCTGCTGCTGGTATTGCATTATTGATGGCATTTCTACTAAATACCTATTATGCTGAATTAATTCTTGAACATCCATACATTATCAATATCTTATTTATTCCTGCATTTGGAATTGGATTTTTATATGGTTTAAGAATCTCTGAAAGGGCATTACAACCATCTGAAACTAGAAGTGCGCTAAAACGGAAAATTATGAAGCTATTTCTTTTCTTTTTAGTGATTGGTGGTCTATTTAGCTCTGTAAATTTTGCATTACACGGTGGAGCAATGATGCCTGATTT
>Ga0315327_10001662_pt1 | contig 11630 bp, 17 predicted proteins | sample M110032315metaG_FD_203460 | JGI IMG/M metagenome (GOLD analysis project Ga0315327, IMG submission 203460) | Ammonia-oxidizing marine archaeal communities from Monterey Bay, California, United States - M1 100m 32315 | ecosystem: Environmental > Aquatic > Marine > Coastal | place: USA: California... | reverse complement strand
CCAATTAGAACCGCCATTAGTCATAGATACCTGTTTAACTTGAGAGAAAGATTTTTTCAGTTCTCCATTTAATTTTGATTCAATTGGCATTCCCATCAACAATCTATGTTCAGCATAACCAGAAAGCACGTCATGGAAAATAGGATTGTTCCTAAAATACAGATTTTCAATTTCAAAAACAGGTTGTGATCTTTTATGATCATAAGTCTGAAGCATTTCAACCATCCATTCTGGATGAACTTTATCACGAAGAATTTTTCCCTCCATTACAATTTCAGCTCCAGACGGAACATTTAATCCAGAAAATGGAAGTTTTGTCAAAGTTAGTTTTCCACCCAAAAGAGAATTTGCAATATCAATTTCATCTCGGCCCCAGTCAAATTGATATGCGCCAGCAATGGAAATTGCAGGATGAACACCCACAGTGATTGCAAGTTTTAGATCTTCACCATGTTCTTTTGCATCAACAAAACACCTGTGTAAGTGACGACCTTCTACCATTCTAATAGAAAGATGAGTCTTATCAATGGGCATCATTCGGTGAAAAGATGAATTTTGTTTTCCAGTTTCAGGATTTTTGGCATAAGCAATTGAGGAGGTGATAAAAGGTCCAGATTCTTTCTCAAAATGAGTAACAATAGGCATGGAAAGAATGTTTTTTGACTTATTTTCCAGGAATTTACCATTTGAAATTATTTTTGGGGCTTTTGCATTTTTTATGGCAGAAATAACCTTTTGATGGATATTTTTCTCAGTGCCACCAACTGCCAAAGCAAATCTTTTTCGGGTTCCAACTAAATTGGAAACCAGTCGAAAATCGCTTTCTTTAATATTTTCAAATAAAACTGCATGTGAATGATCAACTTTTGCGGTTATTCCAGCAATTTCATATTTTGTCGAAACCTTAGTTTTAATGGTTTTTAGTTCTTTTATTTTTTTAACTTGGGAAATGTACTCTCTTAAATCACTCATTTTCAATCATTTCCATTATTTCAGACATTAAGGCTTTTGCGGTACCAGATTCTAATTCTTTTTGAATATAAGTAGAAACTAAAGCAATGCCCTTCATTCGGGTGCTTATTCGTTCAGCAACAAGTCTCAAAAATAATGATTCAGTTCTTGAAGGAATTATAGTAGTTGTAGTAGGGGTGGGACCAGACGATAAAGAAACAATCATGGAACCAATCTTGTCGTTACCTTCAGTTACAGAAACAAAATAACCGTTATCAAATTTTTGGATTTTTAAAGAAAAATTACGATCGTCAAAATTTACTAGTTTTTGAAAAAAATCATTTGAAGAGTTCAATAACTCTCAAACACATCTTATGCTTTTATTGCTATTCATTTTGAGGATTTTTTTTACAGTTCTTTTCGTGTTTGTCAATAAACACATATGGTTTTGCACAATACTGACAAGGTGTTTTTTCCTTTCCTTTTTTGGCTGTTTTAGCTTTTGCTGTTTTAGCTTTTGCTGTTTTAGCTTTTGCTGTTTTAGCAACAACTTCAACTTCTTCAACTGCTTTTGCTTCAGCTTCAATTGAATCGGCCTCAACTCTTGCACGTAATTTTGCTTTGTATTTCAAATTACGAGGTTTTGTTCTCAGTCTGTAACCACAGCAAGGACACCAAAGTCCTTCCCATTTAATGAATATTTCACAAATTTGACATCTACGTTGTCCAGAAGCATATCTGCCAGTACCTACTGGTTTTTGAGCCTTATATCTAACACAAATTCCTTTACATGTCATTTTAGTAATTTAAATAGAAAATCTGTGTATATAAGCATGGATCGCATTAATATTCAAAAAAAATAGAAAAATCATGTAATTATTTTATATTATTTCATTTAAAAGTTAAAAATTTCAAAATAAACGTAAATTAGTATAATAAATATGTATAGTTGTTTTCATTTCATTTTTTTTATGAAAAAATAGCATAATTTACAAAAAAATGAATTTTGTTTTGAAAAATAAATCATATTTTAAATTACAAAACAGATGATAAGATTTTGACACAATTTTATCACAATATGATTAATCTAAAAAATATTCAAAATTGAAAATTAATCAAAATTCAATTCCATGATGATTTTTATTACTTAGTAGATAATTTGGAGCAGAATAGAAATGGATGAAACAGAATATTCGGAAGAAGAAAATAAAAAAATTGACGAGGAAAATAAAAAAATTGACGAGTACAATCACAAAGTTGAAAAATACAATAAAATGTTAGAAAATGGAGAAGATCCTGGTGACGATTTCTAATAGGAGTTTGATTTGAACGATAATTCTGAAATTCCATCCAAAGATGAAATTATTAAAAATATGGCAAAACACTTGCAGACGAACATGGAAGACGGTGAAGAAGTTTTGCTTAGAACGTATGAACTTGCTTTCATAAAAGGGAAAATGGAAGCAATTAAAGAAATGAAAAAACAAAATTGAAAATTAGTACAATTTTTGTATTTCAACAATAAAATTTCATGGGGATTTATTTTTCATTATGTGTCACAAAATAAAAAAATCAGTCTGATAACTAACCATTGTCATAGTTTTTTCACATTCAAACATCAAATCAAAATTTAATGAGTCAATATAAAAACACAAAAGGCACATGGTTCCAATAACAAAAAATACGATTACGAATTTTACAATTTAGATTATAATGATGAGAGAAGGAGCACAAATTCAGTTTTTATCAACGGCAGAGAGAGAAGAGTTTTACTATAATTTACACATCAAATAATTTTGGAAAAACTATGCTTTCAAAATAGTAGAGACAACATGTTTTACCATATCATCAAAATTAGCGTCTGTATTTGATTCGATTTCAGCTAACTTAGAAGCACCTTCTTGAGTAATTTTTTCGGATTCAGCATTTGCTTTTTCTTTTGCAGCATTGATTATCACTTCAGCTTCTTTAGTAGCCATTTCGCGAGTTTTTTCTAATAATGCATCTATTTCACCCAAAGTTTTAACGGTTAGTTGTTTTTTCATATCACCCACTTTACCAGTTAAAGAATCAAGATCATCCTCTAATGCATTCAAAGATTGGATTATTCCAGTAACTTTGGATTCAGCAACGCCTGTCATTATACTCAGAATTTGAAAATCCCATTTATTAAATCATTCATTTTTGAGGTTATTTTAGGCACAAAAAGGGACTTTTATCCAGTAGTTAATAGCAAAATTGCTCTTGCTAGATCGCCTTTGGCTTCTTCTAACGCACTCTTTGCTTTTTCTTCATCAACACCAGCTTGTTGACTAACTAATTGAATATCCTCATCTGAGAAAATGGGGACCTCCAACTCTGCTTCTTCATAACTATCTGCGGTTACGGTAAAAATAGAATTATCTTTTCCCTTCATTTCTGTAACAGAAGGTTTTGAGATAATGATTTCTTTCTTATCTGTTTTAATTATAACTTCTTGAACATTTTGGAGTTCATTCATATCCAAACCCATCTTGTCCATCATTCTTCGCATTTCGCGATTTCCTCCACGCATCATGCTACTATTTTCTCCTTACGACTTTTTAAACTATCTCTAACCTTGATAGCCACACCTCGATTAAAATCAGACATCATTTCGGAGGACAAAATAGATCTACCAACTGCAATTACTTGATTTTCAAATAATACAGGCGTATCAGCTGCAATGCGCACATTTTTTCCACACCATACAATATGTTTACAAAATACAGATCTACCCTCCATTACAAATGGAGCAGCGTCCTTGTTAATTTCTACACAGTTTTCACGAAATGTTTTATTTTGTAATAGAGTTTGAGCAAAATCAATACTAATAGCTAAGCTGCCATCAATTCTCAAAGTACAAAGTAGTTTTCCCTTGTGAGAAACAGTTCTAATCCTGCCAGTTTTTCGTGACAAAATTATATCAATTTCTTTTGGCAAGTATTTTGAAACTCCACGCCCAAATAACGCATCTAGAGAATGCTGAAGTTTAACAAAATGTTCCATGTTAAACTGATGATTATTCTAAATATTAGTTGAATGTAAATATATAGCACAAAAAAATAACTATATAGATAGTTTTTTTATAAATAGATTGTGGAAGAACAAGGTGAAACAAGAAAAATACAATTTACAGGCAAGTCATCATACATAGTTTCATTGCCTAAACAATGGATTAATGAATTGGGATTAAAACAAGGTGATCAAGTAAGAATGATTCGAAAAGGATCATCCACACTAGAATTGTATCCACCAAAATTTGAATCCCGTGTACAAAAAAAAGAAGAAGCCACAATAGAAATTTCCGAAGATGAAAAACCAGAGTCCATAGTTAGAAAATTAATTTCATTATACTTTTTAGGATTTAAAACAATTAATTTAAAATCAAAAAAAGGAAGGTTAAATCCAACTCAAAAACATGCAACAAAAGAAGCTGTGAAAAGAATGCTGATGGGTTCTGAAATTATTTCAGATTCAAGTAGCGGCATTACAATTCAAGTCCTAGTAAACTTATTAGAATTATCTGTGGATGGGGCATTCAAGCGAATGATACACTTAGCAAAATCGATGTTAAACGATGCAATCTTAGCAGTTAAAGAAAACAACTTGGATTTAGCAAAAGAAGTTATCAATACAGATGATGAGGTTGACAGATTTGGATTTTATATTATTCGTCAATTAAAAATTGCAATACAAAATGAACATGTTTTGAAAGAAATGGGATTTAGTAATGCTAGAAATTGTCTAGGATACAGATTAGTTGTGAAGAATATTGAAAGAACGGGGGATCACGCAGCCTTTATTGCAAAGGATCTTTTAGAATTTAAAAAATCGATTAAAAAAGAAATTTTAGATAAATTACAAGAAATGAATGATTTTTCGTTAACTGTGTTAGATGAATCATGTTTGGCCCTGTTCAAAGAGGATTATTATCAGGCTGAAAAAACTATCAAAAAAATAGAAGAAATTAGTAAATATGAAAAGAAGATTAGAGATGCATCAAAATCACTAAAAGAAGATGAGGAGATATACAGAGTTAGAAGATTGGCCGAAAACATAAGAAGGATTTCTGAATATGCCAGCGATATTGCAGAAATTGTGTTAAATATGAATATAGAGAAGACATTGAAAAAAACGGAATAATCTATCAAAATGGACAAAGTAATTCTGATCACATATGACAAAGAAGATGCTGTAAATGAGGCAAAAGGATTGTGCGAAGCTGCAGGATATGAAGTAGTCCATACAATTCAGCAGGATTATCTACAAAAACCAAAATACGGAATTAGTGGGGGTGTTCTAGAGCAATTACAAGAAATTGCAGATAAAATCAGACCAGATGTAATAGTATTTGATGAAATTCTAAAACCCAGTCAAAATTATAATTTAGCAACAGAACTACAAAGGGAAGTTTTAGACAGAGAGGGATTAATTCTTGAAATTTTTGAAAGCAGGGCATCTAGTGCAGAATCAAAATTACAGGTAAAATTAGCACAATTAAGATATGAAATGGTTAGGGCTAAAGAGAAAGTTCGTCTTGCCAACATGGGAGAACAACCAGGATTTATGGGAATAGGACAATTTGAGATTGATGTCTACTATAATGACATCAAACACAGAATGCAGACAGTAAAAAAGAAACTCGAGAAAGCTGGAAAACAAAGAGAACTTCACAGACAAGGTAGAAAAAGAATGGGATTTGCAACAATTTCATTAGCGGGATACACATCTGCAGGAAAAACAACGTTGTTTAACAAAACTACAGGTGAAACAAAAACTCAAAGTAAAGAATTGTTTACAACACTTTCTACAACTACAAGAAGAATCATAATTAATCAAGAACCAGCTTTAATTGCAGATACAGTTGGATTCATTAGCAAATTACCTGCATACATGATAGATGCGTTCAAATCAACATTAGAAGAATTAACTTATTCAGATATAATTATTCTAGTAATTGATGTTAGTGATTCACAATTAGAGCTAAGGAAAAAATTTGCTAGTTGCATGAGAACATTGGATGAGTTAGGAGTAAAAAAAGAAAAAATAATTTATGCATTAAATAAATCAGATTTAATGAAAAAAGATCAAATTAATTATAAAATAGAATTACTAAATTTAATTGAAAATGAAAAAGTAATTTCAGTTTCTTCCAAAACAGGCGAAAACATAAAGGAGTTAAAAAAAATAATTGAAGACATTATAATTAAACAAAATCCCTATAAGTATAAAAAAAATGAGTCAGAAGGAGCTGTAGAAACATTTGGTTATTGAAGTCGTTAGAATAGGACAACGTGTTGTAAGAGATGATAGAGTTACAACTCATGTAGCATTAGTTTCAAGAGCTTTTGGTGCAGAAAAAATTTTCATGACAGAGGTAAATCCAGAAATCAAAGATACTCTGGGAAAAATTAACAAGACGTGGGGCGGAAACTTTATTGTTGAATTTATTGATAATTGGAAATCAATTGTAAAAAATAAAAAAAAGGAGGGTTTTAAAATAATTCACCTATCAATGTATGGAGAAAAAATCAATGATGTTCAAGAAAAATTACGTACAGAAGAAAAAATGCTAGTCGTGGTTGGTGCGGAAAAAGTTCCAAGAGAAATTTATGAATTAGCTGATTACAATATCGGGGTTGGAAGCCAACCTCATTCAGAGATTAGTGCATTAGCTATATTACTAGACAGAATTCAAAATGGAGAACAATTTGAAAAAGTCTTCTCAGATGCCAAAAGAAAGATCATACCCACAAAAAATGGCAAAAATGTTGAAGTTAATGAGACAAGGGATTAATAATAGAACCTTAGGAATGATTAGAGTTGGTAGATAAATACGAAGATCCTTTTGTTAGAATCGCAGCAATGATTGGGGGAGATGAATATCTCAAAGTTGCAAGATCTCTATTAAAAGCAGAAGATGCAACTGATGAAGAAATTGCCAGTTCTACAGGGCTCAGAATCAACATGGTGAGAAAAGTACTGTATGATCTTTTTGGAAAATCTCTAATCACAGGTATCAGGGTTAAAGATGAAAGAAAAGGATGGTTTGTCTACAGATGGAGAACTAGAAGAGAAGAAGTTGAGCATTTTATTGAAAATCAAAAAAAGAAAATTGAAGAAAGATTACAACAAAGATTTGATTACGAAAATGCTTCCGATTTTTATCATTGTGGTAACGAAGACTGTCCAAGAGTAACATTTGAAGATGCACTTGAAGGAATGTTCAAATGCCCATCATGTCAAAATGTCTTAAATATCAAAAAGAATGAAAAGTCTAGAAAAGCATATTCAAAGAAAATTGATGAAATTAAAAAAGACATGCAACAAACATTTTGATCAGTTAAAAAATAACTAATCGAGTATAATAAAAAATCAACAAATTGATTTAGAAAAAGTAAATTCCATTATTCCTCATCTTGATCATCCTCATCTTGATCATCCTCATCTTGATCATCCTCATCTCCACATTGTTCTAATTCAATATAACTAGGAGTGCCATCATCATGGAAAAAAATCTCAATACAGATATTGGTATCTAAAGTCGAGGCTAATGTTTCAGCTAGATCTTTTGGGAAATTACTTAATTTGTCAGGATCAGCAGAATATCGATATTCAGTAATTTTTTCCTCATGATGAAAATCAATTTCAATATCACCATTAGTGAATTTTCTTACCTTGATTACTTCACCAAATATACTGATCAAACTTAATTTCCTTGATCAGAAACATCACGGGTAAGGTTTTCAGCTAATTCCTCGTAATGTTGCCTAGATTGTCCCAATTCATTTAATTGAGATTTTTCAATTCCATTAAGTTCTTCATCAACTTTCTTAGAAACATGTTGTAACCTTGCTTCTGCCATCATGAATAATTTGTTATTTTCTTTCCACAGATGTTCTGTAATATGATCAACGTAAAGTTGCATATCAGTAATTAATTTTGCAGAATTTCCAGATGAAAGATATTCTTTTGCGGATTCTTCCATTTGAGTTCCAATTTCTCGTGAACGTTGATGATCCATCAACATCATAGCAATAGGTCCCATGTTAGTAGGTAATCCAGCTTGTTCTAAAGCAGGAAACAATGATTTCTCTTCTTTAGTATGATGACAGACATCGGTAAAATTTTTTGAAAAATCAATTACTGGAAGTAAAATTGATTCAGGAATTTGTTTATTGTCATTTAGTAATTGGATTGTGGATTCCATTGCTTTAATCACTTTTTCAATTAATTCGTGATCACGTCGTAATGATGTAGTAGACATAATTTTAAAAAAAGTAAATCCGATATCTATATCTTTTCAATAAAAATAATTAAAAGATAGAAATTAGTTAACGAACATTCGTTAACAATAGATTTAACGATTAGATAGGCTGTTTGATTTTACAAATGCCCAGATTTTTTTAGTCATCTCACTAGGAGCGATTGGTTTTTTTCCAAATACTTGTTCTACAGTTTCTTCACGACCTGCAAAATTAATAGCGTATCCTCCAAATGCTGGTTTCTTTGTTTTTGATTTAGTAGCAGCCTTCTTTTTTGGTGCAGCCTTCTTTTTTGGTGCAGCCTTCTTTTTTGGTGCAGCCTTCTTTTTTGGTGCAGCCTTCTTTTTTGGTGCAGCCTTCTTTTTTGGTGCAGCCTTCTTTTTTGTTGTGGTTTTCTTTTTTATTGCCAATTTCTTGTAATTTTATTTTAGATAAAGTATAAGAACTTACACCTTAGTGTAATTGAGTACAAGATGGTTTTTGAGCCTCTTAATTGATTTTAATTTCAAGCTAGGAGAATTTGAGATTTTTTCAAAACCACGTCCTTCAACAAAAGAAATAGCATTTTCTCCTCCAACTAGAAAAGGGGATAATGTAATTATCAATTCATCAAAAAGATTATTTTTGATAAATTCCCAGTGTACAGTTCCACCGCCCTCAACTAAAATAGTTTTAATTTTTTTACTAGAAAGTTTTTTCAGTAGTAATTTTAGATTTATAGAATTTTCTCCTGCTATGATAATTTCTATTGGTAATTTTTGTAATTTTAATAAATTTGTTTTACTAATTTTTTTTGAAACAACTATTATTGTCGGAATGTCATTACTTGTTTTGATAATTTTAGAATGAATTGGTATTGTGCCTTTAGAATCTAAAATTATTCTTGTGGGATTTTTTCCTTTAGTGTGACGTACAGTAAGTAATGGGTTGTCCTGCAAAAGTGTGTTTTTTCCTATAAGAATAGCATCAACTTTTGATCGTAGTTTATGCAATCTAACACTATCTTCCTTAGAAGATAGTTTAGAATCCCCCGTTCTTGTAGAAATTTTTCCATCAATGGATATTGCTGCACTTAAAATCACATGTGGATTAAATTTTGCCATGTACAATTTTTCCTTCAATCATTACCGCTTTAATTGTTGATTCAGATGCTCGATGTACAATAGATGCATGGGGATTATGCATTGGTTCTAAATCCAATGCATGTTTGTCAAGAAATATGCAATCAGCTATTTTTTTATTTTGAATTGTTCCAATATCTTTTTTCAAAATTTTTCCGCCATTAACAGTAGCCATTTTAAGAATATTTTTTGGATCAATTCTTTTTTTCTTAATTCCCATTGTCACCTTCCAAAGAAAATCCATTTCACGAAACATGTCGGGGGAATTGATCATCACATTGTCGGTGCCTAAGGCCAGAAGACACCCAGCATTTTCCATTTTTTGAATGTCAGGAATGCCTTCAGCTAGAGACGAATTTGCCCTAGGACAAATTACAATGCCTCTAGTTTTCTTAGATACAGCCTGAAGATCACTTTTTGACGCATGAGTCATGTGAATTAGAAAATCAGGTTTTACAGATAATGCTCGAAGAGTTTCAGATTTGCCAGTAATTCGCTTAGATTTGCTAACACTTTCCTGAGTTTCCGAAGAATGAATTGCTCTAAGTTTTTTTGTTTTAGAATATGAAGTCAATACAGATGTGCTATGCTCATTTGCACCACTAATACCAATTCCATCACATGTTTTAACTAAAGACGGAAGTTCTCGAATTTTTTCTACGGGAAAAGGGCTATTTTTTTTAATTTCGGATGTATTTTGATGAAAATCTAGCCGTCCCAGAATAATTGAACGGATTGGAGTATCAGAGGATACTTTTTTGAGCAAAGTTGCCCCATCCAAGCCACCTTCTCTAAAATCAACAAATGTAGTAATCCCTTTTCGAATCATTGAATGACAAGTATTTTTCATAAATATAGAGAGGTTTTCCTTTGAAGTATTTTTTAATATTTTAGATTTAATTCCAAACATTGGATGAATTTTTTGGTTTACAGTACCGTTTAATGCGACATCTTTACCAATTGAATCAGCAATATGCGTATGAGAGTTAATGAATCCCGGAATTAGTAATAGGCCTTCACAATCAAATATGTCTTCTTTTGAATTAGATTCGATTTTAGAATGAATTTTTTGAAATTTTTTATCTTTAATTTGAATATCCACACTTGAAACAAAATCTAAGTTTTCACCCAATAAAGCACTGATATTTTTTAATAGCATTATAACTCATACACGTCAGGTTTTTGTTTTCCTGAATCTCTAATCTCGCGTATAGTGTCAAGGGATTTTGTAGCCAATTTGACTGCATCTCTACTAGTTCGAGCGTTTCCAATTCCACAATTCAAAGATATGTTATCATCATTTTTGATCATGTCAATAAAATTCTGAGCTGAATTTTTTGCGTCATTACTTGCAACCACCATATAGTTATCACCTCCCATAAAAAATGTGAGAGAATTTTTTTCAATAAAATATTTAGCTGTTTTTGAATATAGTTCAAAAATTTTTAATGAAATTTCAAATGGGGAGTTATTTTTTCTTTTTGATTTTAAATCATCAACGTCTAGATGCATTATTGAAACATTTAGCTCAGATTGATCATCAATAAATCCAAAAATATTATGTTCTTCATTTAAAACTACATTGTTTTGTTTGGCATCATATGCTTTGAGATTAGCTTCAAACGGTGATTTTCCAAAACCGATTGAAATGGTTAAATTAACTTCAAAGGATTCTTTGAATGTTTTTTGTATTTCTATATGATCATCCAAGGTAAGGCCATTTGAAACCACAAAGAATTCATCAGATCTGTTTAAAAATACCAAACAGTTTTTTTCAGAAAATAATTTCTGTATTTGTCTATAAATCGACGCTTGAAGCATTTGTAATTCATGTTCTCTATCACTTCCCAGTGTCAAAGTCCAAGGCCCATATTCAGTAATTTTTAAAATGCTAAGTTGGATCATTTTTAAATTTTTTCCAATTCTTTGGAAATTTTAACAAGGGCTTCGATAGCACGTTCTGCAACAGGTCTTATTCGGGCATAAGCATGCCTTTCTTGCATCCCAGGACCAGATATTCCTAAAGATACAGGTTTTTGATATTTTAAAGACAAACCAGTAAGAGATTGAGCAGTAGCATGAGATATCACTTCATCATGTTTTGTTTGTCCTTTAATTATAGCACCCAAAGTGGCAACTCCATCAATTTTTTCATCTTGTAACAATCTATCGACCACTATAGGCATATCATATGCACCAGGAACCATGCAAACATGAGATATTGTTAATTGCATTAAATTGGCTTTTTCCTTTGCAACATCTAACATCCTAA
>Ga0315327_10001661_pt1 | contig 11630 bp, 11 predicted proteins | sample M110032315metaG_FD_203460 | JGI IMG/M metagenome (GOLD analysis project Ga0315327, IMG submission 203460) | Ammonia-oxidizing marine archaeal communities from Monterey Bay, California, United States - M1 100m 32315 | ecosystem: Environmental > Aquatic > Marine > Coastal | place: USA: California... | reverse complement strand
AAAGATTTCTCAGAGTTTAGCAAATACTTAAATAAAGAAATTATCCTGAGTGATAACGGTTTACTAATTGTTGCTTCTGGTAAACAGCTAAAAGAAATATCGTCTAGAGCACAATATAGAGGAATAAACCCAAAAGAAATTAAATTTTTTGGGATTTCTGGGTGGAATAATCATGAAATTTTAGGTGAGCCTGCTTTATTAGGAGGTTACTTTGTTGCTCCACAGCAATTTTCTTATGAGACTTTTGTTTCAAGGTATTTTCAGTTATACGATATAGTTCCAAATGAGATTAGTGGATTAGGTTATGATATTTTAGCCTTACTTTCTATTGGTCTAAAAAACTCAAAAACTAATCAAGAATTATTAGATTTTTTAACGAATGCTGCAGGGTTTAAAGGCATATTTGGTTTTTTCAAAATAGATATTAATGGTGATGTTTACAGAGAGTTTGTTACATATGAGGTAATGGAAAGAAATTTCGTTAAGAAACGCGATATAATGCCATGATTTATCTTATAAGTTTACTAGTAATATGATTTAAAATAGGAAATCCCTTTTTAGTTACTTTAATTAAAGAGTTGTTAGTTTCTATTAAGTTTAGTTTTTCAAGTCTTTGTAATGCTTTTATATCTATAATTTGATCTTTATTATTAATATTTAATTTTTTAAAAAGAATTCTAGTATTTATACCTTTATTAAGTCTTAGCCCTGTTAATAAAATTTCTTGAGCTCTTTCAATTTCAGATATTTTAGTATTTTTATATAAAGTTATTTTTTTTTCTAAGCTTTTCTTAAGCCATAATTTTGGTGAAGAAAATTTATGAGTGGCATACCATTTATTATTTATTAATACTCTTCCATGTGAACCTGGGCCTATTCCACAATATTCTAAACCTTGCCAAATGCTGAGGTTATGAATGCAAACTGATTTCTTTAATGCGTAATTTGAAACTTCATATTTTTTAAATTTAGCGCTACTAAGCAATTCATCTGTAATATTATATAAATTTAGAAGAGTATTTTCAGAAGGAAGGTCAAACTTATTATCTCTATAGGATGCATAAAAAGGTGTTCCTTTTTCAATAGTCAGTTGGTATGCTGACATGTGTTCTCCTGATATATTAATTGCTTCCTTTAGCTCATGTTCCCATATTTTTTCATTTTGATCAGGTAGCCCGTATATTAAATCAAAAGAAACTTTTTTAAAATTTTGTTTTGCTATTTCTAGAGCTTTAAAGCCATCCTCAGCTGAATGAGTTCTCCCTAAAAACTCTAGAGAATTATTATTTAAAGATTGCAAACCAAGAGAAATTCTATTAATGCCTGCTTTTTCTAAGTTTATAAAATTTTTTATTTCAACGCTTGAAGGGTTTGCTTCAACGGTAATTTCTATATTGTTTGAAAAAGACCATTTATTTTCTAATTGTTTTAAGATTGCCTCTACTAAATTTGGAGGCATTAAACTCGGAGTCCCTCCGCCAAAAAAGATACTTTTTATGGTTCTTTTCCCAAGAATATCAAATTCCATATCTATTTCATTTTTATAAGCGTCTTTCCATGCACTATTATCAATTGGTAGGCTAGATACATGACTATTAAAATCACAATAAGGGCATTTTTTTATACAGTATGGCCAATGTATATATACTGAAATTTCACTATTAGTTTTTGACAATAATATTCTCTTTAAATTTTTTAAATGCCTGCGCTCTATGGCTAATTAGGTCTTTTTTTTCAGGCTTCATTTCACCAAAAGTAATTTTATGTTTTTCTGGAATAAATATTGGATCATAGCCAAAACCCATTTTTCCTCTTTCAGGGAAAGTTAATTTACCATTAATTTTGCCTATAAAAACATATTCTTCGTTGTTTTCATTTACCAGAGCTAAGGCACAAATAAAATAAGCTTTCTTATTATCAACACCTTTTAGCTTTTCTTTAATTAAAGCCATTGCATGACTAAAATCTTTATCTTTACCCGCCCATCTTGCAGAATATATTCCTGGGGCACCGTTAAGTGCTTCTATACATAAACCAGAATCATCGGCTAAAGCCGCAGTATTGGATAATTTTTTTGCATTTCTAGCTTTTATTAAAGCATTTTCACTAAAGCTATTTCCGTCTTCAATTGGTTCTTCGCTAGAAAAAATAGAAATTGGAGAAGCCTCTATTCCAATATCGTTTAGTAAAATATTAATTTCTTTTACTTTTCCAGGGTTATGGCTCGCTATGACAATTTCTTTTGGCACTTTAATTCTATTTTGCATTATTAATAATTTCTGTCTGTATTTTAAATAAATTATCACATTCTTCAAAAGCCAGATCTATTAATGTATTTAGTTGTTTTTTACTAAAGTTTCCTTTTTCAGCAGTGGCTTGAATTTCTATAAGGTTATTAGGCTTAGATATAATAAAGTTCGCATCTGTTTCTGTTTGGCTATCTTCATAATAGTCTAAATCAAGAATTTCTATACCTTTAAAAACCCCACAAGATATGGCTGCGATTTGATCTGTTATTGGATTTGTTTTTAGAGTTTTATTTATTAATAAAGAGTTAGTTAATAATTTCAAAACAACCCAGCCTCCTGTAATTGAAGCTGTTCTAGTTCCTCCGTCTGCGTTTATTACATCGCAGTCTATTTTAATTTGTAATTCATTAAGTTTTTTTAAATCTAGTGAAGCTCTTAGAGACCTTCCTATCAATCGCTGTATTTCAAGAGTTCTACCACTTTGTTTTCCTTTAGTAGATTCTCTGTTATTTCTAGTGTGAGTAGACGCGGGCAGCATGCCATACTCTGCTGTTAGCCATCCTTCACCAGAATTTTTTAGCCAATAAGGCACTTTTTTATCTATTGAAGCAGTGCATATAACGCTTGTATTTCCAATATTAATTAGGCATGAGGCACTAGCATTTTTAATATAATCTTTTATTATATTTACTTTTCTTGCCTGGTTTGGGCGTCTTCCAGATATTCTTTGCAATTTTTTATCCATTTATTATTTCCACTAACAATATTATAATTATATATATAATATACAATGTGAGAAAAATTATTGAATAATTTAAAAAATAATACGGCTTTATTATCATCATTAGATAGTCGCTCAAGAAAGATTTTGCAGCATATTGTAGAATCTTATTTAGAGACGGGCACTCCTATAGGGTCTAACACATTATCTAAAAAGCTATCACCAACCTTGGCATCTGCTACAATTAGAAATGTAATGTCAAATCTTGAGAGTTTAAATTTACTAAAGTCGCCTCATATTTCTGCTGGAAGGATACCAACTGAAACAGGTTTAAAACTTTTTATTGATGGACTATTACAAGTGGGTGATATTTCCAGCGATGAAAAAAAAAGTATAGAAGCATTATCAGCAGGAACAGGAAAAAGCCTAAAAGATATTTTGAATGAGGCCTCTAGAGCTTTGTCGGGACTGTCAAATTGCGTTAGTTTAGTAATGGCTCCAACTGTTGAGAGAGCAATAAAACATATAGAGTTTGTTCCAATAGATAATGATAAAGCTTTAGTTGTTATTGTTGATATTTTTGGCCTAGTAGAAAATAGGATAATAGATATTCCAAAAGGGACCCCAATAGCAAACTTGGTCGAAGCCTCTAATTTTTTAAACTCTAGAGTTGTAGGAGGAACGCTTGAAGAAGCTAAGTATAAAATTGAGGAAGAATTACTACACCATAGAAAAGAGATGGATATTATTTCTGAAAAAGTTATAAAAGCAGGTCTAGCTGTAAAGGCAGGAGATGCGACTTATCCTTCATTAATAGTTACAGGCAAAAATAATATTTATAATGATATGAACACGCAAGAGGACTTTAAGAAAATTAATGAATTATTTGAAAAAATTGAGCAAGGCCAAATACTTGCAGAACTATTAGAAAGCTCTCTGTCAGGTACAGGTGTTCATGTTTTTATAGGAGCTGATAATAAACTATTTGATTATTCTGGCTGTTCTATGATAATGGCTCCATTTAAAACTAAGGATAATAAAACTAAGTCCAAAACATTGGGTGCAATTGGAGTCATCGGGCCCATAAGAGTAAATTATGGAAGAATTATTCCTATGGTAGACTTTACTGCTCAGGCAATATCAAAGTTATTTAAATAATTACTTGTATATATAAGGTTGAATCACAATATCTAGTTTAAATATTAATAGGAGCTCTTATGACAAAAAAGACCAAAAATAATAAAGCTGTTCCAAAAAAAGAAGCAGTGGATCCAGATAAAGAAGTAAACATACCTTTAGCTGAAAAAGGAGAAAAAATTGTAAATGAGATAGACTCATTAAAAGAAGAATTGGCTGAAGCCAATGATGCTAAATTAAGAGCTTTAGCTGAAGTTGAAAATATGAGAAGAAGAATGGAAAAAGAGAAGCAAGAGAATGCGAGATATGGAGCATCTAATCTAGCAAGAAGTCTTTTTTCAGTTTTAGATAATTTTGATAGGGCGTTGCAAGCATCACCTAAAGAACTAAAAAACAAGAAGGATATGGAGAAAAATTATTTTTCTTTACATGAAGGAGTTGATCTAACAGTTAAAGAAATTTCTTCTGCTTTAAAACAAAATGGAATAGAGATTATTTTGCCAATTAAAGGTGATGCATTTGATCATAATCTTCATCAAGCAATGTTAGAAGTTCCAACAAAAGAATTTGAACCGGGGTGTATCTGTGAAGTATTACAATGTGGCTATAAAATTTATGATAGATTATTAAGGCCTGCTATGGTAGGCGTTAGTAAAAAAGGATCATAAGCGTCATAAATTTTTGGAGTTACAATGGATATTTTAAAATTAGCAGATAGTTCTTTTGAAATGCCATTAGACCCTTTATGGAGTGTTACCTATTTTAATGAAGATAATTCAAAAGCGGATGTGCGTTTCAATACGGGCAAATATCCAGTCTTGAATATTAAAATTATTAGTTTAGACGACCCAAAGTATAATAAAGATAATCAACTTAAGGATCATTTATTTGACCCAATTTTACTGGAATCTCATCCTGATCTTGATATAAAAGTTACTTCTAATTCTATATATGGAATTGAATATCAAGCAAACTTAGAATCTGGTGAGAAGGTGAAGGTTTGGAGAAAAGCAACAATAGTGCGATCACGAACTGTAAGACTTGTAACTTTGGCTTTGTCATGGATGTCCAACCCTTCTTCAGATGAAGCAGTAAAAAAAATTTTATTAGATATCGAAAAAAAATTAGAAAAATGTAGCTTTGTTTCTAAAGAAACTGAGCTGGATTTAGAAGCCAAAGTTTTAGCAAGAATATCTAGATTAAAACAAGATATAATTTCACCCTGGGAGGGCTTAAGTATGTTAATGCCTACTTCTTGGCCTTCTGAGATTAACAAGGACGAGAAAACTTTTATAAGCAGAGTTACTGGCTATGAAGATGCAATGCTTTTTTTAAATTGTGATGAACTCAGCATTCCAAAAGAAACTAAAATAACGTCTGAGTATATGCAGCACATTGCATCATCTATTGGAGAGGATGAAAAAATTAATGATATTTCCTTGCTTTCAACAGGAAAAGATACTTATTTGATTTCTTGTAATAAAGCAGAAGAAGATAAAGAAGCTGGAGTAACTTTAAATAATTTCTTTTGGCATATTTTTGCACTTAATGAAAATGTTTTAACGCGGTTACATTTTACATATGTTTTTCCTAATATTAATGATAAGTTTTTATTTAATCTTGTTAATGTTTTAAGCGAAAATATTAAAAATTTAAAACTAGGCTAATTTTTTTATATTAAACACTTGTGTTTTAATTTTTAATCCCCATATATCTGCTGCAAACTAATTTAAATAAATTTTAAAGAGAGAAAAAATAATGGGTAAAGTAATTGGAATTGATTTAGGAACCACTAATAGCTGTGTAGCAGTTATGGAAGGCGGTAATGCTAAAGTTATAGAAAATGCAGAAGGCGCTAGAACAACACCTTCAATTGTGGCATTTACTGATAATGATGAAACTTTAGTGGGGCAAGCTGCGAAAAGACAAGCGGTAACAAACCCAGAAAATACTTTATTTGCAATAAAAAGATTAATTGGCAGGCCCTTCTCTGATGAAAAAGTTTCTAAAGATAAGGATATGGTCCCTTATAAAATAGTTAAGTCAGATGGAGGAGACGCCTGGGTTAATGCAGCCGGTAAAGACTACGCTCCAAGTCAAGTAAGTGCTTATGTCTTACAAAAAATGAAGGAAACAGCTGAAGCACATTTAGGACATGAGGTAACAGAAGCTGTTATAACCGTGCCAGCATATTTTAATGATGCCCAACGTCAAGCAACAAAGGATGCAGGGAAAATCGCAGGCTTGGATGTCTTAAGAATAATTAATGAGCCAACAGCTGCTAGTTTATCGTATGGGTTAGATAAAAAAGAGTCCGGAACTATAGTAGTATATGACTTAGGAGGAGGAACATTTGATGTTTCTGTTCTAGAAATAGGTGATGGTGTTTTTGAGGTAAAGTCTACAAATGGAGACACTTTTCTTGGCGGGGAAGATTTTGATACTAAAATAGTAGAGTATCTAGTTGATGAATTTAAAAAAGAAAATGGAGTTGACTTAAAATCAGATAATTTAGCTTTACAGAGATTAAAAGAAGCTGCTGAAAAAGCTAAAATAGAGCTTTCCTCTACAGCTCAAACAGATATTAACTTACCGTTTATAACAGCGGATGCTTCAGGGCCTAAGCATTTAACTCTTAAATTTACAAGAGCGAAGTTAGAGAGTCTTGTTGAGGATTTCGTTAAAAGAACAATAGAGCCATGCAAAGCAGCTATAAAAGATGCTGGCATTTCTGCTAGTGATATAGATGAGGTAGTTCTAGTTGGCGGTATGACCCGTATGCCTAAAATTATTGAAACGGTTAAAGACTTTTTTGGTAAAGAGCCTAATAAAGGTGTAAACCCAGATGAGTGTGTTGCCTTAGGAGCTGCTATACAAGGAGCTGTATTAGCTGGCGATGTTAAAGATGTTTTATTACTTGATGTTACGCCTTTATCTTTAGGAATTGAAACTTTAGGAGGCGTCTTTACTAGATTAATTGAGAGAAACACAACAATACCAACAAGAAAAAGCCAGACATTTTCTACAGCAGAAGACAATCAAACTGCGGTTACTATCAGAGTTTTCCAGGGAGAAAGAGAAATGGCTGCGGATAATAAAATGTTAGGTAATTTTGACTTAGTTGGAATTCCGCCGGCGCCAAGAGGGATGCCTCAAATTGAAGTTACATTTGATATAGATGCTAATGGTATTGTTAATGTATCTGCTAAGGATAAAGCTACAAACAAGGAGCAAAAAATTAAGATACAGGCCTCTGGGGGCTTATCTGATTCAGATATCGAGAATATGGTAAAAGATGCGGAGTCACATGCTGAGGAAGATAAAAAGAAAAAAGAATCTATTGACGCTAGAAACCAAGCAGATGCTTTAGTTTATTCTACTGAGAAAAGTATGAAAGAACATGGGAAAAAATTGCCTGCTGAGGATAAAGATAAAATTGAATCTGGTGTTAAGGATTTGAAAGATGTTCTTGCTAATGCTGAAGCTACTAGTGAAGAGATATCAGCTAAAGTTGAAGCTTTAAATTCTTCCGCTATGAAATTAGGCGAAATGATGTATAAAGAAAGTCAGGAACAGGCTGCAGCTGGTGCAGCTGGTAAGGAAGCAGAAGAAAGCAAGGCCTCAGAAAAAGATGCTGATGTTGTGGACGCTGATTTTGAAGAAGTAAAGCCTGATGAAAAAGATGAAAAAGATGAGAAAACTGCTGATAAATAATTAATAGCGTATTTCTTTAAAAACATAGGTAAAAATAAGATGCGTGATTATTATGAAATACTTGGAGCAGATAGAGAGACTACCGATGCAGAGCTGAAAAAAAATTTTAGAAAGCTTGCAATGCAATATCATCCAGATAAAAACCCAGGTAATAAAGAAGCAGAAGAAAAATTTAGAGAAGTAGGCCAGGCTTATGAAGTTCTAAAAGACCCACAAAAGAAAGCAGCATATGATCAATACGGCCATGCGGCCTTCGAAGGCAATTCTGCAGGTCCAGGAGGCCCAGGAGGAGCTGGAGGCTTTTCAGACATTTTTGAAGATTTGTTTGGTGATTTTATGGGTGGCGGTGGCCAAAGACAGTCGCAGAGAGGATCAGACTTAAGGTATAACATAGAATTAGAATTTAGTGAGGCTTATTCTGGCCTAAAAAAAGATATTAAAATAAATACATATGTAATGTGCGGTTCATGTAAAGGAACTGGTGGTGAAGATGGAGCTCAGCCTATTACTTGTGGCACTTGTAATGGATCGGGTAAAGTAAGATCTAGTCAAGGTTTTTTCATGGTAGAAAGGGCATGCCCAACCTGTGGAGGAAGTGGTCAAACAATTAGTAAGCCTTGCCGAGCATGTGGAGGAGAAGGAAGAGTTCAAAGAGAAAAAACAATAAATGTAAATATCCCTGCAGGAGTTGACGATGGGACTAGAATTAGAGTTTCTGGAGAAGGTGAGGCGGGGCCTAATGGGTCTGCTAATGGAGACCTCTATTTATTTGTTCAATTAAAGCCTCATTCTTTATTTAATAGAGATGGAGCAGACCTATTACTTGAAGCAAAAGTGCCAATGACGTTAGCAGCACTTGGAGGATCTGTTGATGTACCTACGCCATCAGGAGGAAGAGTTCGAGTAACGATTCCTGCTGGAACACAATCTGGCCATAGGTTTAGATTAAGAGGAAAAGGAATGCCAGTAGTAAATAGATCTAACAAAGGTGATTTATATGTTGATGTTTATACAGAAATACCAGTATCCTTAAATAAACAACAAAGAAAAGTATTAGAGGAGTTGCGTAATTTGGAAGAGACTTCTAATAATCCTGATAGTACTAATTTTACTAATAAAGTAAAAAAAATAAGGTAGCAAATAAATGTCATTAATAAATATAGGTATTTGTGGCGCTTCAGGAAAAATGGGTAAAGCACTTGTCCGGGAAGTAGTAAATAGCAATAAATTACAACTTAGCGGCGCATTAGAGAAAGATACGAATGCTAATATAGGCAAAGATTCTGGAATTATAGCGAATATAGAGCCAACGGGAGTTAATATAATTTCTAACACAGATACGTTTTTTGCTGGTTGTGACGCTGTAATAGATTTTTCGTTTGCAGATGCATCAGTTGAAAATATAAAGGCTGCAATAAATCATAATTGCGCATATGTTTTGGGTACTACGGGATTTAATGAAGCGCAAGTTCATCAAATAAAAGGTTTTTCAGAGTCTATTCCTATTATGCATGCTGCAAATATGAGCGTTGGTGTAAATATTGCCTTACATTATACAGAGTTATTATCCAAAACTTTAAATGAAGATTACGATGTAGAAATACATGAAATGCACCATAGAGACAAAATTGATTCTCCTTCGGGAACAGCATTAGCTTTGGGGAAAGCTGTAGCTAAAGGAAGAAATATTGAATTATCAGAAAGGTCAATTAAAGCACGTTGGGGAATAGAAAGACCAAGGGAAAAAGGAGATATTGGTTTTTCAACTCAAAGAGGCGGGGACGTAATTGGAGATCATATAGTAACATTTGCGGGCAATGGAGAAAGATTAGAGATTGCACATAAGGCTACTAATAGAGGCGTGTTCGCTAATGGTGCCGTTAGTGCGGTATTGTGGTTACATACAAAGGCCCCTGGATACTATAATATGAAAGATGTATTAGGCCTCAATTAACACTATATTGATTTTTCCATTCGTTTAATCCATAACGTATTTCTTTTGCAAGTTTTATTCTTTCTTCTGGTATTAAAAAATTTCCTAAAATTATTTTTTTTCCATGCGAAGACAAAGTAAGCACATCTTTGTTTTTATAAATATCTTCTATTTTAACTTGAAGCCATGTTGGTTCTAGCTCAATTTCTTTTAAAGTTTTATTTTTTTTATTAAAAAATATTTTAAATTTATTTTTATCAAGTAAAATATGTTCGTAGGATTCACTTCTTTTAAATAAGACTTTAAATGCTATATATATTAGTATAATTTCTAACCCCATAAAGCCTAAAACTGGCCATGCCCCTACAAAATAAAAAGATATCCCTATATAAGAAGCTGGTATCGTTATAAAAAGCATTAAAAAAAATAACTCTTTATAAGTTAAGGATTGATTTGGATATACTTTAATGTCTATATAGTATTGCATGAAATAAAAGTAGGGTTAATTTTTTATTTTGCAAATAAAATATTCTTTTAAGAGGTAAATTTGGTTAAAAGTCTATCTAAAAAAGATATTTGGGAAATGTTTTATAGGTTTTCTAAAATAACACCTAAACCTAAAGGGGAATTAGAATACACTTCACCATATACTTTACTGATAGCGGTAGTTTTAAGTGCTCAATCAACAGATATAGGAGTAAATAAGGCAACAAAAAAGCTATTTTCTTTTGCTAAGACTCCTCTAAAAATGATTGCAATAGGTGAAAATAAAATTATAGAAAATATCAGGACAATTGGGCTCTATAAAAATAAAGCAAAAAATATACTAAGTTTATCCCAGAAATTGCTTGATAATTTTGGTGGAAAAGTACCTAAAACTCATATGGAGTTAGAATCTTTACCAGGCGTAGGAAGAAAAACAGCAAATGTAGTTCTTAGTATGGCTTTTGGTATACCTACTATTGCCGTTGATACACATGTTTTTAGAGTATCTAATAGAACAGGACTAGCAATAGGTAAAAATGTAGAAGAAGTAGAAGAAAAATTAATAAAACGCTTGCCAGAAAAGTATTTTTTTCATGCACATCATTGGTTAATATTACACGGTCGTTACACATGTAAGGCAAGAAACCCTTTATGTTTAGAATGCGTTATCTCCGATCTTTGTCCTTCTAAAGTTAGCTAGTCCGATATAGGTCCATTATAGCCATTTGAATTTATGGTATGTAAAATAAGTATGGCCACAAAAGGAGCAGCAAATAAATTTATGATAGGAACAAAAAATATTAAAGCTCCTATTACTCCAAATAGCCAGCAAGGCCAAAATAAGTTATTTCTTAATTCTTTTACCTCTATAAAAGTTAATTTACGCAACCCTAATGCTTCGGTGTATTCTTTAGAAATTAAATAACCAGTAATCAAAATATTTACAGGAATCCAAAAAAAGGAACTTCCCCAAAATAAGGCTAGTGGGAAAATTATTATATTTATTAATATTGACCAACCTAAAAGTTTCACACCTGCAAAAAACATAGTAGAAATTTTAATTTTTAACTGTTTTCCTGTTTCTGGATAATATTGTGCCTCAATTTGATCAATTATTTTATCTTGAAATATTGAAAAAATAATTGTTGAAGTTGGAACAAATAGAATAGTCGATCCCCAGATTGCAGCAAGAGTCGCTCCATACATTAAAAAATTACCAAGGAATGGTATACCCGTGTCTAACCAATTTTTTACGTAGTATACAATTCCAAAGGCAATAGAGCTAAGGGTAACGAGTGTTAATAAAATAGTATAAAGAACCCACTTGAAAATATGGGGCTCAAATAAGTTTTTAATAGAAAATAAGAAAATATTTACTAGTTGGTTTTTA
>Ga0315327_10001660_pt1 | contig 11631 bp, 8 predicted proteins | sample M110032315metaG_FD_203460 | JGI IMG/M metagenome (GOLD analysis project Ga0315327, IMG submission 203460) | Ammonia-oxidizing marine archaeal communities from Monterey Bay, California, United States - M1 100m 32315 | ecosystem: Environmental > Aquatic > Marine > Coastal | place: USA: California... | reverse complement strand
AAAGGATGATGCGCGTCTGAATGTATTAATTCCTTCCGTGAGTCAATTAGTAAAAACTTATTGTGGTAATACATTTGTTGATTTTTACTCTTCAAATAAAACTGAAGAATTTAATATTAATTGGGGGACTCATGCTGTACAACTAACAGAAAGCCCAGTTAATGCAATAGTAAGTGTTCAAGAAAGGGATTCATATAGTGATTCTTATACAACACTTACAACAGGAGCATATGAGTATGCTCTAGACACACATACAGATAGTGTTTTACGTACTACTTCTTCTGGGTATAAAAACTGGCCCACAGGAGTGGGAGCAGTAAAGGTAGTTTATACTGCAGGGTACTCAGCAGTTCCAGGGGACTTAAAACTTGCAGTACTTGATTTAATTACTTATTATTTAAAAGACGAGCATAAGCAAAGACAATCTATAGCTGGAGCAACCTTACAAAATCAAGGTAGTACTAGCCAACAAAACAATGTTAGCTTCCCAGATCACATTAAGAGAGTCTTAGACTTGTATAAAACTTTTTAATGGCTGCGTCAGAGGTAAGAAGAACACTAAAAAGAATGGAAAAGTTTCTGGATTCAGAAGCAGCCAGAGGTGCAATAGACGGAAGACCACAGCGTGTAACAATGGCGGTAGGACCCGTAGCACAATCTTTTTTAGAAGGCTATAATGCAGTAGTTAAGAGACGAAAAGCACAAAATAAAGATTATAAACCTGTTAAGTTAAAAATAGGGTTTTTTAAAAAAGTGGCAAAAACCGCTTTAGAGGCAGTTCATACACATGTAATGAGATCAAGAACAGATGCAAAGCTTGTTTCATGGGATGCCGGCAAACGTATTAGTTTTCATCAAAGTAGAGCAATTAAAACACCCTTCACTACTTTAAAGCGAGTTGCTAGAACAGAAGTTAATAAGAAGTTAGAGGAAGAAGGGCACGATACATTAACGCAACATAGATCAGTGAGAGGTGAAGAGGCTTCTGAAAGCTCTTTAATGGCGCAAGGAACTCAACGGTTACATAAGACTAAAAGATCAGTTGGTGCGTTACAATTACTTGCTGCCGCAGAATGGGCACAGAGATCACCTACATGGGGTGAGTTTGCTACTTTTGAGCCCCTTACAAAGTTTGTGGATCGTTTTGGTCAAATAGAAGCCAGGTTTAAAAAAGGCGCATATAAAGGAAAGAGTAAAGTAGCTTTTGAGCCTAAAATGAGAGTTGATATTGAAGTAGGTCCGGATTCAAGTAACGCAGCAGGAGCTTTAGCAACAGATTGGTCAACACTTAAACCGAAACTTGAAAAAATGATGATGAAATGGGCCAAAAATAATGGATGGGCCGATCAAGAAGCAAGTAATAGTATAAGAACAGACGCAAGAATTCATGCTAGATGGCTACTAATTTCGGCACTTAGGAAGAAAGGTTTACGAATTACTTCAAATGTTAAACCAGTTAATAGAACTAGCTCGACCACGTCTAGCGTGTCAAATAGCAAACTGAAAAGCAAAGGAAAATCATATAGAGCAAAGACAAAATTAGCGGCACAAAAAGCTAGTACCGCTAATCCTCAAGCAAGTTTATATACTGTAATGGCTCTTATAAATGATAAGCTACCAGAAACAGTAAGAAAGAATATGGGAGCTCCAAGACTAGAAAATCAATCTGGAAGATTAGCAGGAAGCGTAAAATTGACAGATGTTATACAAACTCCACAGGGGTACCCAAGTTTTGGGTATACATATAGAAAAAACCCCTATGAAGTATATGAATCTTCAAGTGGTTCCAGATTTGCTAGCACAGATAGAGACCCTAGAACCTTGATTGACGCTTCAATAAGAGAAATCGCTTCAGGGTATGCTTTAGGAAGATTTTACACTAGGAGACAGTAATGGCCAGCACAGCAAGATCATATACTACTCGTAGATCAGCTATTACTAAAGCTCTGGCGGATAAACTTGCTTTAATTGATGGAAGAGGAATATATCATACAGCAGTAGCAGAAACTAGCCCTAGGCTGAAATTCTGGGATGAAGTAGAGGAGTTTCCGGCAATACATATAAACGCAGGAAGCGAATCAAGAACATATCAGACAGGAGGATATAAAGATCGTTTTTTAAATCTTACAGTCCGTTGTTATGTAAATCAAGAAGATGCCGTAACTGCATTAGACGAATTATTAGAAGATGTAGAAACAGTATTAGAGACAAATAGTAAGTTAACTTACAATGATAGATTAGGGTTAGAGCAATCTACCCACCAAATCACAATCCTCAGTATTGATACTGATGAGGGTGTACTTGAGCCACTTGGAGTAGGAGAAATACTTATAGAGGTTCGTTATTAGAAAATTCTGGCACGAATAAAAATTCACGACCAGTCTTTTCAAGTTTCATAGGAGAAAAACTATGGCAGATCAGTTGTATTTTAGTCGTGACACGAGACTGTTTGTTCAGTTTCGTAATCAAGACGACGAAGATGCTAACACCGCGGGAGCGGGGCAGTTATGGGAGGTACCTATTCTTGATGGATATAGTTTCTCTCAGACTACAAATACTTCTGAAATACTACTCTCGGAAATGGAAAGCACAGTAGGTGTATCTCGTAGAGGTAGACGACTATTTACTGACTCTCTTGCTCCTGCAGAATGGTCTTTTAGTACATATATTCGACCCTTTAAGTCAAAAGGCGGAAGCGTAGCAAGTGGTGTTGCTAGTGCAGACGGGTCAGGAACCGATGTTCACTCAGTGGAAGAAGTCCTCTGGGCAGCGATGTCAGGTGCAGACGTATACGATAGCTCAACAGGTATTGCAACTGTTGATACTCTTGGTGGTGCAACAGATACTGATCGTACTGAAGGCACATACACAATTACAGAAAGTGACTATACCACTGATGTAAGTGGTGGAGGAACAGGAGCATCGTTCACTGTATCAGTAAATGGAAGTGGAGTTACAACAGTTGCAGTTGCTTCTCCTGGTGATGGATGGGCAGTAGATGAAACCATTAGTATTGCAAGTGAGTTTATCGGTGCAGCTGCAGGTGATACGGCATTTACTTTTGATGTAGCAACTTTAACTGCAGGAGCAAAAGGCTTCCGAAGAGCTGTAAATAAAGTAAGCGGCCCTGTTGTTACTCCTGCTACTTCAACTAATACTATTGTGATGACTGAGTCAAATAGATCAGCTTTACATCCAATGCATCTTTACTTTGTAATTGAAACTGACGCTTTAAATCCAGTTATTTATAAGTGTGCAGAGGCAGTTGCAAATGAAGTAAGTGTTGATTTTGATGTAGAAGGAATTGCTACTTTGAACTGGTCTGGATTTGCAAAAGAGATTGAAGACGTTTCTACTGCATTCCGAACTGGAACAGGTACTACATTAACAGTTGGACAAACTGGAAATGCTACAACTCCGAAGCGTACTCAGGACGGTACTGACGGAGCCTTACTACAGGCTGGAGACTTTTACTTCCAGACTGATAATGCTCAAGGTACTGCGGTTCACATGGTTAAAACTGTACCGGGATCAGGAAACCTTACTCTTACTCAAGCAATTGATGAAGCAGTAACAAGTACTAATACCTTTATACGAAATCGTTTAACTAAGATTGAAATCACCTCTGATAATAAAACAGTCTTCCCTGGAGGAATGGTAACAAACGGAGATGGAAAGTATAATCTTACAATGACAGGCGGAAGTTTTACAATCGCTAATAATATCACGTATCTTGTACCTGATGAATTAGGATTTGTTAACAAGCCGTTGGAGCACGTAACAGGCGCCCGTAACGTTACAGGTTCTGCAACATGTTATCTAACACTAAGTGACTCTGATACAACATCAGGTACTTCTAGACAGTTCTTTAATGATCTTGTATCTACAAGTGCTATGTCACAAGTTGTAAATAAGTTTACAGTAGTATTAGAAATCGGTGGAGCAGCTCAGGCAGGAACACCTGCCCTTGTAATAACAATGCCGAATGTTCACTTTGAAGTACCTTCTCATTCTGTAGAAGATGTAATTTCACTTGAGAGTAACTTTCACGCATTACCTGCGGATTTTGGTACAGCAAACGAGGTCACCAACCTTGTTTACTACGCACCAGCCACATACTCTTAATAAGTAAGGGGCTTCGGCCCCTTCACTTATCACCTCACAAAAATAATTCTTGACATTTCGTCTCTTATACCGTATAATTTAATTTTTAATAGGGATTTATTCGCATGACAAAAACAACAGAACCAAAGAAAGAGCCAGTATCATTAGCGAGTCTTATGACTCCAAGTAAGACAGTTTCCTGTGACTTTCCGGGGTCTGAAGGAATGATAGTAGACTTGTGTTATTTAGCACGAGAAGAGCTAGTCAAGCTACGTAAAAGGTGCTTATCCAATAAGTGGAATAAGAAAACCCGACAGCTTGAAGAAGAACTGGATGAAGATAAATTTTTAGTTAATTATTGTGAAGCAGTAATAAAAGGGTGGAAAGGACTGAAATATCGATACCTAGAAGAGCTTCTTTTGGTTGATGTCTCTTCCTTTAAGCCTGATGATGAATTGCCGTATACAAAGGACAACGCAGAGTTACTCATGAAAAACGCTGCAGACTTTGATACGTGGGTCACAGAAACAGTAGGTGATTTAGAAAATTTTACTGGAAACAAGTAGACGAGATACAGTCTCTACTTGAAAGATTTGTAAAAGAATCAAATTCTATTGATATTGAGAAATATTTTCTTATCTGTGAACAATTAGGCGAGGAACCCGATCCCGAAAGAATGCCGCTTGAAGCAACTGCATTTCCTGCAGAGGTTCAAGTGGCATTTTTTGTATATAGCTATCTATCAGATGTTTGGGAAGGTATGTCAGGTTCTTATATGGGAAAAAACTGGAGTCATATAGATACTTTATTTAGTTTATTTGAAATAGAGGATCAAAAGACTGTTTTATATTTTATGAAAATGTATGAACGTACAGTAGTATCTCACAGAGCAGACGAACAAGAACGTAAACGAAAGGCTGATGAACGTAAAAGAAACCAGGCGAGTGGTAAATCGTACACTCATAATGTGAAAGGCTGATGGCAAAAAAAGATACAGTATATATTGATATTCAAACCTCTGATGGTGGATCTATGCAGAGAGTGGCTGTTAGTGCTAAAAAACTAGGTCTTGCACTTGATGATGTAGGTGTAGCTAGTGGGAAAGCCGGTAAGGGTTCTTCAAATTTAGACCGAAACATGAAAGGGCTATCTAAACAGTCCTCTAACAGTACCAAAAACTTCTCTAAGATGGCGCAAGGAATGACAGGAACTCTTGTTCCTGCTTACGCTGTTCTTGCTGCTAACGTCTTTGCAATTACTGCGGCATTTAATTTTCTTAAAAAAGCAGCGGATATGAGAGTCATGCAAGAATCTCAAGTTGCTTTTACAGGCGCTACCGGTGTAGGTATGCAAAGTCTTACTGCAGATATACAAGCAGCCTCTGGATCTATGTTGGACTTTCAAGCTTCATCAGAAGCAGCTTCTATTGGTATCGCATCAGGATTAGGTGCGGGACAAATAGAGGAGCTAGCCGCAGGTGCAGCAAACCTTTCAAAAATTCTAGGACGAGATACTACCGATTCTTTTAATCGTTTAATTAGAGGTGTTACAAAAGCAGAACCCGAACTCTTAGACGAACTAGGTATTACACTTCGTCTTGCAGATGCTCAATCTAAATATGCTGCCACTCTTGGTAAAACAGCCCAAGACTTATCAATGTATGAGAAAAAACAAGCAGTATTTGTAGAAGTACAAGGTCAGTTAGAGACAAAATATAACGGAGTTGCAAAAGCAACAGATGTTCAAGCAAATAAAATTGCCAAACTAGGGGTTGCTTTCGACAAAGTACTAAAAGTACTAAAAGGCTGGATAGCAGTAATAGCGGAACCGGTAGCAGAATTTTTTACAAAGAATGTTGTATCTTTAACTGCAGCTCTTGCTCTTATGGCGGTTCCTATAATTAAAGCAATCGTTCCAGGACTGAATGAATGGGGTAAAAAATCAAAAGAGAACGCAGAGGAAGCGTCAAAAGCGTATAGAGAAGCTAAAGAAGAGTTAGAAGAATTAGAACAACAACAAAAAGATATAGCGAGTGGAAAAAGTACTACAGCAGGTATAAAAAACCCTAGTAAAGGACTAGTAGATGCAGGCGGAGATATTAGTAAGCTTAAAAAGAACGAAGCCGCTGCGTTACTAAGACATGCCCATGATAAAAACAAAAAACTTGCACACATGGATAAAAAACAATTATCTACTTATAGAATTCATTTAAAAGCTAAAGTTAGAGGTTCTTATACTGCTACTGAAAAAATAGTTTTATACTGGAGATCTATGGGCCAAAGAATGGATGTCCAGAATAAGAAAATGGTTGCTCGTTGGAAAGCCGCTATGGCTATGATGCAAGCAACCGCTGCAAAATTTACTAGAGGCGTAGACTTGCTGATGAAAGGCATGGGACTTATAGGTATTATTCTCATGGTAAAAGATTTAGGCACTCAAGTATTACAGATGATGGGCTTTTTTAAAGAAGATAAGCATATGCAAGATGTGATAAATAAGTTTAAAGAGATGAATGACGGCTTAGTAACAGCTAATAAAGAATATAAAGATTTTGTACAGATACAGGAAGATACACGAAAAGAACGAGAGAAGAGCAGCGAAGTAGAAAGAGATAGACTACACGAACTAAAAATAGAAGGAAAAATGATTGAAAATCTTGGACAGAAAATATCCGAGGCTTCAAACAAGATGAAAAGCTGGAAAAAAGACTTAAAAGATGCTAGGGCGGAAGTGGCGATGCTAACCCCTGCACAAGCAAGACTTGTAGAGATGCTTGATAGGATGGAGCGAAAAAGTCAAAATCCTAGGTCAGGAGGTGGAGCGAACAGGGGTCGATGGGTATCAAACGGCTTATCTAAAAAAGAAATAGATGAATTAACCGCGTCATATGGAGACTTACATAAGGCAGGTGTAGCAATCTCGGGTATAAAAGCATTGTCAGCAGCCACTATGCCAGAAGTAAAAGCAACAAACGCATTGTCAGAAGGAATTAAACAATTAAGTAAAGAACAGCAAAAAGCAGCAGGAATCATGAGCGCGTATTATGGTAGCTTTAGAACAGCTGAACTAACAATACATCAAACCCGGTACAAAGAGCTCTTAGACCAAATTGTAGATGGAACATTTAAAGTAGAAGAAAGTGGAAAAGAGTTTGACGATCTAACTGCAAGGCTTTCAAAAACCGGAGCCACAGCTGCAGGCTCCATGGAAGCTTGGAGTGCATTAAGTCAGCAATATTTGGAAGTAGAAAATGGACTGACTACGTTCAAAACTACTCATAGTGACCTGATAGAGCAAATAGTAGCAGATCGGCAGGCCCTTCTAGACTTAGGCTTTACAAAAGATAAAGGCATGGAAGGCGCTAAGATCACAGAATATACCGCACAGTTAAAGTTATTAAGAGAGCTTACTAGGCAGGAAGTTGAGTACGCAACTCAAAAGTTAAGAAATGAAAAATCTCTTCTAGCTGCATCTATTGGAAAAGCTTCAGGAGAAAAAGCATATCTGAATATACGGAGACAAATATTAGATAATGACGTAGAGATAAATAAACTCCAAGCACTAGAAGAGGCCATGAGATTAAAAGGCATCAAAATGACCCCTACGATGCTGGCGCATCGTAACGAGGAAGTAAAAATACTAGAACTCCAAAATAGAGCACTAGAAAGACAGCTAGACATAAGAACGTCACTAGTAGATGCAGCCAGACAAGGCCTAGAAACAGGTCTATCTACCAATATAGCAGCAATATTAAAAGGAGAAGAATCTAGTATAAAAGATGCTCTTCTAAATATAATGAAGAGTGTAGTAGATAGTATGATTGATGCTTTTGCTAAAAACGTTACTAATAAAATAATGAGCTGGTTGAATTTTGAGACAGAAGAAGAAAGAATGAAAAGAAATGTGGCAGAAGGAGCTAAAAAGGGTGTAGAAGATGCAGCACCAACAGTTAAAACAGAAACAGAAGCAGGAATAGAAGCAGGTTCTGTTAAATTTGTTCAAGCCTTCGATGAGGCAGCTACGAGATTTGCTACCGCTATTAGAGAGGCCTGTTCTTCTTGCTGCATGGGATGTAGTGGAGGCGGAGGCGGAGGCGGAGGCAGCTATTCAGGCGGGGGCTCACAGAGTTTGAATACTGGTAACCCTCCTTGGATAAATGATGGGCTCCCATTCGATAGCAATAATGTATTCGATAGCAACAAAGTGTATGGCTCAGGTCTTACAGTCGGCAGCGGCTTTTCAAACCCGGGCGGCGGCGACTTATCGGGCTCAGCCGGGCATATGAACGCTTTTGGTGACCCTATGGAGGGTGGCATGATGGATAGTATACCTATCCAGGCCAATAGTGTTACAGTCACTACAGGTGTCGCAGCCGCTGGTGCTGGTGGAGGTGAAGGCGAAAACGGAGCCGGTGGCGGAACAATAGATGCTGGCCAGACTGATAAACCAGGAGGTGGTAAAGGTGGTTCGGAGGGACTTGAGAAAACCATGGGGGAATTAAAAGTTGAAGCTGGAAAAATGGCTTTAGGTCTTGGATTAGCCGTTACTGCTTTACTAGGTAATAGTAAAGTTGCACAAGCATTACAAAAGATAATAGCAATAATGTATATATGGGACAAAGGAAAACTTCTTTGGGAGAAACTTAAAGACATACGTGACAAGGCGCTGGCGGCCGCAGAAGAGACTTCTCGTGCAGCCTTGATCACTGCGCTCTATGCATCCGCTACTGTAGGAGTTGCAAAGACTGGGCTATACCCTCCAATGGGATTTGCTGCTGGAGGAGTTGCAAGGGGCCCCAGGGCTGGGTATCCTGCCATACTCCACGGAAACGAGGCAGTAGTTCCTTTACCGAATGGTAAAGACATACCTGTTACTTTCCCGAAAGGCGCAGGTGCTGCTGGTGGAATGCAAACCAATAATGTAGGAGTAACTATAAATATGGATGGTGAGGGCGGTTCTACTACCGAAACAGACGGGGATAGTCAACAGATGGAGGCACTGGGCGAAAAACTTGCAGCTATGATACAAGAAGAATTAATGGACCAAAAACGAAATGGCGGACTTCTTAGCCCTTATGGAGTAGGATAATGCCTGATATTGGATTTCAAATTTCTGGTACAAATATAACTACAGCAACAATCCGTCCAGATAACGATCTTACAAGAAATGCAAAACCAAAAGTAAGAACTTCAAGATTTGGTGATGGATATGAACAACGTGCCGCCAAAGGAATAAATCATATTGAAGAAACCTATAAAATTAATATGAAAAATAGAGAAAGAACAGTAGCAGACGACATAGTACAGTTTTTTGAGGATAAAGGAGCTGTTTCTAGCTTTGACTTTACGATTCCTGATGCAAATAGTTCTACAAATGACAGTGATGGATCTCCGGTAACAACTATTAAAGTTGTGTGTACTAATTGGGCACTTCAATACGGAAATGCAAACCATTATAATGTAACCGCACAATTTAAAAGAATATATGTATGAGCAATGCAAATTTACTAGTAGCAGATGTACAAAGTCTAGAGATATCTAGTCCTCTAGTTTCTCTATTTGAGCTAGAATATGATGCTGATTCGACTCTTTATTTTCATCCGGGGCTTTCTTCGGATGTTAGAATTACAAATATAAATGGGGCTACACTTACTTTAAATAGCTCTCAAGATCTAACAGTGGGTACAACTCTTACTTTTTCAGGATTAGACACAGCAGGTAGTGCAGTTTCTGTTACAAAAACTGTTGCTGGAGGAAATCCAGACATTAATACTCTTACTCTTAATAACACTAGTAGTTTACACGTGGGAATGACCCTTACAGGGCCAGGAATTACAACCACAGATTATTCACCTATAGTTTTTGATGGAAATACTTATTATGCACTCCCTATGGAAATGACTGATTTTGAAGTAAAATCAGATGGGGCACATGCTAGACCAACTCTTGCAGTAGGAAATGTAGAAAGTATTTTGCGTACCTCTTCAGTTTTTCAGAATGGTGACGACGGAGGTTCTGCAGGCTTAACAGATTTCTCTATGGACAAGCTAATAGGCAAAAGAATAGTCAAAAGACAAACTTTAGAAAAGTACTTAACTCTAGACCCCACAGCTGTAAGCACAAAAGCAATAGTTGAGTACCCTAAAAGATCCTATATACTTGATTCTGTTAAACAAAAAACAGAAAATTCTGTTGTTTTTGAGCTTGCAAACCCTTTCGATCTTCAAGGAATAAAATTACCCCGTAGACAGATTATAGGAAAATATTGTCCTTGGGCGTACCAAGGTTTATCCTTTTCCACTCCTAGTGGGGCATGTTCTTGGAATAAGAATGGAGAGGTATCGGTAGATGACGCGGGTACCGAAAGAAAATATTATATCTATTTTACCGATCTTGATGAGCCTATAGTTTGGAAATATGTAATTCATAATTCAAATAACACTATACAATCCGGAAAAACGCATCCAGGGAATACAAGTAGTTCCTTTGCTATAGATGCTTTAGTTGCTTTATCAGACGGTTCTGGAGGCTACACCTATTGGAGATCTGAAACTGCTTCTAATACTACGGTTCCTTCTGCTACTAATAGTGCTTGGCAACAAGTTAGAGTATACGTACCTTATGTTTCTGGAACCACTTTTTCTACACATGCTACAGATGCTCTGAGAAGTGACTATGTTGTTTATCCAGTAAATAATGCAGGAAGTGTAGCAGACGCAAGTTTTGATTTTACAGCAACTTCTACAGTCTATAAAGTAACTTCAACAAATAATAGTGTTGCTCCCACAACTCCTTCTAATTATTGGATTCGGGGCGATCAATGCGGAAAACTATTAAATTCTTGTAAAATACGCTATCAAGCCAAAAATACAACAGGTAGTGCAAACGCAAATCAAAATACAATCCCACTTGTAGAGTTAGATACAATTCAAGCTCTTCCTTACGGGGGATTCCCAGGAAGTAGAAAAATATAATGGATTTATACACAGAAATAAAAGAACATTTTGATAAAGAGTACCCAAGAGAGGGATGTGGTCTTATTACCGTTGTAAAAGGAAAGAAGCAATGGACTCCCGTTACTAATATAGCAAAAGATAATGATGATTTTCTTATGGATTCCGAAGAATACTTTAAACTATTTTTAACGACAGATATTATAGGAATAGTACATAATCATATAGGAGATAGCTCAACTCCGGGAAAAACAGATATAGAATCATGTAATACTATGGGAATACCTTACTATATCTTTAGTTACCCTAATATGGACCTAACCGTGGTTGAGCCAGAAAAAAGTACAACTAATCTTTTTGGTAGAGAGTATAAGTTTGGGGTAAAAGACTGTTTTGAGGCAATGAGGGATTACTTACTTACTAAAAAAATTGAAATACCAAGAAGGGCTTTATTTGAAGATAATTGGTATAATAAAGGACTTGATTATTTTTGCCCAGAAGTAATTAAAAACTGGGGCGGAAAAGAAATAGACTTATCCGAATTAAAAGAAAATGATGTACTTATATTTAGAGTG
>Ga0315327_10001655_pt1 | contig 11652 bp, 11 predicted proteins | sample M110032315metaG_FD_203460 | JGI IMG/M metagenome (GOLD analysis project Ga0315327, IMG submission 203460) | Ammonia-oxidizing marine archaeal communities from Monterey Bay, California, United States - M1 100m 32315 | ecosystem: Environmental > Aquatic > Marine > Coastal | place: USA: California... | reverse complement strand
AATAGCATTAATTTATGCTGGAAATGGAAATACAGTTAAATCAATGATTTTAGAAGCACCCCATGTATTTGTAGAAGACATTTCTATAAGCGGTATAAGTAATGCAAAAAAACTATGGAGAAACAGTAATTTAAAGGAAAAACTTAGTAAATATCATAAAGATCCAGAGGGTGCTTTTACAGGTTGGTGTAATGCATGGCTTTCTAAAAGATTTAAATATTGGAATATAGAAGAGTACTTAAGTAGTATTTCTGTCCCTATTCTACTAATTCAAGGCAATGAAGATACGTATGGAACTGTCAAACAATTAGAAAGCATAGAAAATAATACTAAAGGTTATGTTGAAAGATTTGAGTTAGAGAACTGTGGCCACAGTCCTCATAGTCAATTTCCAAAAGAAATAGCAGAGAAAATAAAAACTTTTTTAATTAGTAATTAAGCAGAAACAGATGGTAAATTTGCTAAAGCCATTGCAACTTCACTTTCATCATAGTCTTGATCTTTAAGTTTTCCACCAAAATAATCTGTATATGCCTGCATATCAAAATGACCATGACCACACAAATTAAATAAAATTGTCTTACTTTCACCTTCTTCTTTGGCCTTAAGAGCTTCTACAATAGCTCCTTTTACAGCATGATTTGCTTCAGGAGCAGGAAGTATACCTTCAGCTTTAGCAAAAGTTACTCCAGCTTCAAAGCATTCTAGTTGTTTATATGACGTACATTCTATTTCATTCTCATTTGCTAAATGACTTACCAATGGAGACATACCATGGTATCTTAAACCACCTGCATGAAATCCGGGAGGCACAAAAGCAGATCCTAAAGTATGCATTTTTACTAAAGGAGTTAAGTGTCCTGTATCACCAAAATCATAAGCATATTTACCTTTAGTTAAAGTAGGACAATTTGCAGGTTCAACTGCAACTATTCTTGTTTTGCTTTCTCCTCTTAAATTTCTACCTATAAATGGAAATGCTATTCCTGCAAAATTTGAACCTCCACCTGTACATCCGACTATAACATCAGGCTCATCACCAGCAATTTCTAACTGCTTCATACTTTCTTGCCCAATTATAGTTTGATGTAATAATACATGATTTAGTACACTACCTAATGCATACTTTGTATCATCTCTCTGGGCTGCCATTTCTACTGCCTCTGAAATTGCTATTCCTAGACTTCCTGTACTATCTGGACTGTCTTTTAGAATAGCTTTTCCAGATTCAGTTTCATCACTCGGACTTGCAACACACCTTGCTCCAAAACTTTCCATTAAAGCCCGTCTATATGGCTTTTGATCAAAACTAACTTTAACCATATATACATCAACTTCTAAATCAAATATTGATCCAGCAAAAGCTAAGGATGATCCCCATTGCCCTGCACCAGTTTCAGTAGTTAATCTTTTAACTCCTTCTTGTTTATTATAATATGCTTGAGGAACGGCAGTATTAGGTTTATGACTGCCTGAAGGACTAACTCCTTCATATTTATAATAAATTTTTGCTGGTGTATCTAAAGCTTTTTCTAATTTTCTAGCTCTATAAAGAGGGCTAGGTCTCCATTGCCTATAAATTTCTCTAACTTGATCTGGTATTTCAATTTCTCTATCAGTGCTAACCTCTTGCATAATTAATTCCATTGGAAATAACGGTGCCAGGTCCTCAGGTCCTATTGGTTCTCCTGTACCAGGGTTTAATGGAGGCGCTAGTGGGTTTTTTAAATCAGAACAAATATTATACCAATGTGTAGGCATTTCATGCTCATTTAATAGTATTTTTACTCTTTCATTCTCATAATTAGTTTGATCTAATGCAGAAAGTACATCCTGCTCTCCCTTTTTAAACATTATCCTCTCCCCTTGAATTTTTACTTTTTGGATTTAACCCATATACCCTTATCATGCAATAGTTTTATCTGTTTATCAATTACTTTAGTTTTATATTCTTTGTGTTTCATAGGCACTCTATCAAGATAGAGATTTTTTGGATAAATTGGATCTTTATACAATAGCTGATATAACTCAGTTCTAATATCTTTCATCCAATTATCCCATTGTGCATTTTCTCTATGAAACCTTAATGCTTCTATATCTATTACACCTGATACATATGTAGAAGAACCTCCATAATCCTGCCTACCAACAATTTTACCTTTATAATCTATTATATAAGATCTACCTCCAAATGTGTCTATTGGTGTATCTCCTTCTTTATGTAAATAATATGTCCCCATATTAGGAGCTAAGACGTACATATTGTTATCTAATGCCCTTGCTCTACTTTGAATTTCAAACATATCATTTCCTGTTGCAGGGTGAGGATAAGAGGCTCTATAAACAACTTCAGCACCATTTAATGCTAGAGCCCTTGCATTTTCCGGATAAGAACCTTCATTTGCCATCATAATGCCTAATCGTCCTATATCGGTATCAACAACGGGCCAAAAAGCATCAAGATTATTACCATATTTATCTATCCACCAGTCATATATATCATGAGGACAAACAGAATGTTCAACAGGAAATAAAGGAGATACCTTATAATGTACTAATATTACTTCTCCAGATGGGTCTATTATAAAACCACAATTAAAAAATCTATTTGGCCAATCTGGATGTTTGGCTTTAGCTTGGGCTATTATATAACTATTATACTCTCTTGCTATTCCACCTAGCATATCTGTTTCCCAGCCAGGTATATCTATGCAGCATGTTTTTGCAAAATCTTCATGTTCTGCATCAAGTACTTCATCATTAAATCCTTGAAGTGCTCCCTCAGGAACAGCTATTAAGCTAACAGGGATATCTAAACTTGATAACCAAGAAGCTGCCTTAGTTAAATGTTTAATATGGGTTAAATTATGCTTAATATCTGATCTATGTCTAATTCCTCTAACGGTAGGAATTAATCCAACAGCAGTATATGGTTTAATACTCATTTTTTTTCCAAAATAAAATTGTTAGAATGGGATTAGATATTTTTTAAAAGAAAATGTCCATATAATTATGTAAATAATTATTTAAGTAACTTTAAAATTGAATTAATAACTTTGTTAGTAGAAGCTACTCCTCCAAGATCGGGAGTAAAAGGACCTCCATTATATGCATAAAGCTTAATAGCTTTAAATATTCTATTAGCAGATTTATATTCTCCTAAATGATCAAGCATCATCATGCCACTCCATATTGCACCAATAGGATTAGCAATATTCTTTCCTACTATATCAAAAGCAGATCCATGAATTGGTTCAAACATTGAAGGAAAATTTTTATTAATAGTAATATTTGCAGTAGCGCCTATTCCTAAGCTACCGGTAAGTGCAGATGCTAAATCAGATAAAATATCTGCATGTAAATTTGTTGCAACCATTACATCTATTTTTTCTGGATTATTTACCATAACCGCAGTTGCTGCATCTACTAACAATTTGCTTGTTTTAACTTTAGGATATTTTTTTTTAACTTCATAAAATATTCTATCCCACAATTTCATACCATGTTTCTGCGCATTAGATTTGGTAATTAATGTTAAATGTTTTTTTTTCCTTCTAGAAGCTAATTTAAAAGCATAATCATGAATTCTTCTACATCCTTCTCTTGTAAAAACTGCTAATTCACTTCCAATTTCAATAGGTAAATCTTTATGAACTATTCCACCAGAACCTGTATATTCGCCCTCACTATTTTCTCTCACTATTACCCAATCAATTTTTTTTGCTATTTGTTTATTTAAAGGAGAATTAATACCATCAATATATTTAGAAGGTCTTATATTTGCATATTGATCTAATCCCTGACAAATCTTAAGTCTAAGTCCCCATAAGGTAATATCATCATCAATATCTTTATCCCCAACAGCTCCAAAAAATATAGCATCATGTTTTTTTAATTTTTCTAAACCACCATCTGGCATCATCAAATTATGTCTTTTATAGTAGTTACTTCCCCAATTATATATCTTTTCTTTAATTAATATATTATCTAATTTTAAGGATTTTCTGATAACTTTTAAGCTTGCATTAATAACTTCTGGCCCAATACCATCACCAGGTAGTATAGCTATATTATATTTATATTTATTATTTTTATTAAATTGTTTCATATACTAATATCTTATAATATTGTTTTGATAATATATATATTAAATTTAAGGGGGATGGAAATGATTAATTATACTGAAGATTTTTCTAACAAAATAGCTATTATAACCGGGGCTGGAAGTGGTATTGGCAAAGAAACAGCTCAAAGAATGATTGATAATGGCGCTAAAGTAGCTCTATGGGATTATAATGAAGATACATTAAATAAAATACAAAAAGAATTAGGAGAAAATTCTTTATCAGTTTTCGTTGACGTTTCTAATGAAGATTCTGTTAATAAAGCTGCCACTCTAGTTAGGAATAAATTAGGAAATCCATCTATTCTAGTAAATTGTGCAGGTGTTGCAGGAGTAAATGCTACTATAGAAAAAACAGACCCAAATGAGTGGAGAAGAGTAATAAATATTAATTTAAATGGAACATTTATATGTTGCAGAGAAGTGATTAATGATATGGTGGAAAATGGATATGGACGCATTGTAAATATTGCTTCTGTAGCTGGAAAAGAAGGAAATCCAAATGCTGCTCACTATAGTGCCTCTAAGTCAGGAGTAATTACTTTTACTAGATCTCTTGGAAAAGAACTTGCCGAAACAGGTGTATTAGTGAATTGTATAACACCTGCCGTAATTGAAACTGAAATGCTATCTCAAGTTAGTGATGAACATAAGGCCTACATGGTTTCAAAAATTCCCATGGGGAGAATGGGACAACCCAGAGAAGTAGCTGCACTTATTTGTTGGCTAAGCTCAAGCGAATGTTCATATAGTACTGCTGCTGCATTTGATTTATCTGGTGGTAGGTCTACTTATTAACCTAGAATCTATTTAATTTTTGCATTTTAGTATATTATGTAGTAGTAAAGCTATATATATATTTACTTTGGGGCATTAAAATGGACAAAACTATAAAAAAAATATTGATGATTACTCTTGTAGGTACGGCATTAGTAAGTATTTCTGCGTGTCAAAACACACAAATGGCATCAAAAGAAGCTGCTAGCGCATCAGGATCTTCCGAACAAATGCAAGATGACTCTATTGCGGCAGCACAAGCTGCAGCTGATGCTGCTAATACAAGAGCTAATGAAGCTTTTCAAGCTGCACAAACGGCAAGAAGAGTTGCAGAGCGTGGTGTAGAAATGGCTAATCAGAATCAAGCGGCTTTAAGAGCTCTTAATGATAAAATAGATAGAATGTTTGAAACTATTTCTCGCAAATAAAAATTAATTTTCTAATCTAAAAGGTCTTAATTCATTAAGGCCTTTTTTTATTCTGATATCATAACTTCCATAGGTATACCTTTAGCTAGATTTACTGCATTTTTAACTTTATCCCAATCAACTCTAGCAATATCTATTCCTGCAGCTTTTTGAATTACTTCATATGCTTGAGGATACAAATCAGTAGTATTAATTAGTTTTTTTTCTTCACTAATAGTTACATAATCTGGTAAAACATGGACTTCTATATATAGTTTATTATCTTTCCAACCTGCTTTAATGTTTTGGTTAACTATATTTACTTTTGTTCCTTCTTCAACTAAATCATAAAGAATTTCTATATCTTCTGGATACAATCTTATACAACCATGGGATACTTTCATTCCAACACCATAAGGTTTATCAGTTCCATGTATTAAATATGAAGGCATAGATAAATAAATAGCCCTATTTCCTAAAGGATTACCTTTTCCGGCAGCAACTACTTTAGGTAAACTTGGGTCTTCTTCTCTAACTGATTCTGGTGGTATCCAGACTGGGTCTTTCTTTTTTTTTATAACTTTAGCTTTACCTAATGGTGTTTCCCAGCCACTTCTGCCAATACCAATTGGAAAACTCATCATTATTTTTCCTGCTTCATAATAATAAAGTCTTAAATCACCAATATTAATGATAATTCCATCTCGTTTGCCGAATGGTAAAATATGAGATTTTGGAATTAATAATTTATTAGACTTGCCTGGTATCCAAGGGTCCATATTTACATCATTTGCAGATAATATGTCTGCAAATGAAATATCATATTTTCTAGCTATGCTTATTAAAGTATCTTCTTCTTTAGTTATATAATAAGTATTTACTCCGAATAAATCATTACTTATATTAATATCATTTGATAATGAAGAACTTGAAAGTATACATATTAAAGGAAATACAATGAATTTAAAAAACCTCATAAGAACCGTCCCAAATTATCCTAAGCCTGGAATACTATTTCGTGATATTTCTACACTACTATACAATGGAAATGCATTAAAATATATATCTGATATATATTTTAACCGTTATAAAGACAAAAATATTAATGCTATAGTAGGTATTGAAGCTCGTGGATTTATATTTGGTGCAATTATAGCAGAGAGATTAGGTATTTCATTTATCCCAATAAGAAAAAAAGGTAAACTTCCTTGTGAAGTTATTTCAGAGGAATATTCATTGGAATACGGAACTGATACTTTAGAAATTGATATTACTGCTATAAATGGAGACTCAAACGTAGTAATTATAGACGATTTAATAGCGACAGGTGGAACTGCGCTCGCTTCAGGTAATTTAATTAATAAACTAAATGCAAATATCTATGAGTATTCATTTTTGATAAATTTACCTGATCTTGGAGGTGCACAAAAATTAAAAGACAATAATTATAAAGTACATTCTTTAATAGAATTCGAAGGTGAATAGGTTAATCTTTAATATCAATATCTTTCTTTTTTGTTAGATCCTCTAGCCTACTATTAAACTGCTGATGTTTTTCATTTTTTAAAGCAAAAACCCAATTATTAAAATTAGCATTTAATTTAATAACTTCTTTTTCTACATCTTTAAAACTATCCATTTCAGGTAAGCCTACATTAACAGGGCCGTCCTTAGGAAGCTCCCTTCTTATATTAATATCTGAGGATGCATTAAAAGAAACCCAATTAAATCCCCTAATATTTTCATTTTTTATAGTTATTTTTAAACCATCAAATGTTGTATAAACTATAGAAGTAGCATTATCAGTAAAATGAATATCATTTTTTGATCTAATATCAACTAAAGCTACATTATCAAGTGCACTGCCTAGCTGATTGCCTACATATGGATTTACAGGTAATGTATCATCATCTAAATTCTGTAATTTAAAATATTGTTCTGCATAGTTTTCTCTCTTAATAAATACTTCATGTCCATCAGGATGACTTATAATAATATCAGCAATTCTTGTTCTATGAACGGTAAATAATGTATCATCAAGCCAGTCTATTTGTGATTGAGGAACATCAAAATTTCTCCAGACTAACCAACTTTGGTTATCATTAGGTTTTCTTGCATATCTTGTTTCCTTGCCAAACTTAGAGTCATTTCCAACTAAAATTGATGCAACTTCTCCTTTATTATTATTTATTAAAGTAACTTTACTAGCTGAATTATTATCACTATTAATATTATTTAGGCCAAGTTCACCATGTAAATCTGGATTTTTAGTTTTAGGCTCTATAGTTTCTAATTGAGCAACACCTACAATAACTCTTTTAATTTTATCAAGAGGAACAGGAAAATTTGCTAGTTCAGGAAGGTACCAATTATCTTCATTTCTAATAATAGAAAATTTTCCATTATTATTTGAGATATTTATTTCAGCAATATCATTTAATAGCTTAAGACTATTTTCATCTGTAGAAACACTAAGTGCAGGAAAAAGAAATCTTTCCCCTTCCACCCTTCTATTTTCTGCATCCTTGTATAAACTCACAATAAACGTAAAACCTACGAAGATTAGAGAAATTATTATAATTAAATAAGCATTTGACTGCTTCATTATTTACTATCCTTTATTATTTACTTCTCATGCTTGCTAAATGAATAATTCGTTTTCTTCTTCTCATTAAAAATACTATAACTGCTGAAATAGCCACTAAAATTGGAGTAACCCATATATTATAAAGCTTTAACATTAATCCTAATTTTTCTATATCAACTCTTAAATCTCTTTGAACATCTCTTAACTTTTTTCTTATATTAATAATTTGGTCCTTAAAGTTTTGTAAAGTATCAGCTTGCTCTTTAGATAAAATAGGAGCTCCATCCTGAGTAGCAATGGATGCTCCTCTTTGTAGATCCCTTAATTTATTTTCTGTTAAGGTTAAATCATTTTGAAGGCTTTTTTCTGTTTCTCTATATTCTGTTTCAGCTTTTTTCTGAAGTTCTTCTACAATAATAAAAGGACGCATAGATGTTCCTCTTGTTCTTAGTGCAATTAATTCTCCTCCACCTGCAAGATATTCAACTGCATTCATAACTAAAGATCCATTATCAGCAATTGGAGTAAAAGTTTCTTTACCAAAGTTATCTTGCTTTTGTGTCCAAATAGAATTTGAAAGCATATCTGTGTCTGCAAATATTAATATATTACCTTTATCTGTTTGTTTTATGTGGTTTTTATTAATGAAGCTCTCTCCTTCTTCAGTTAAAGGAGGGCCATCAATATAAGCGGAATTGAATTCTCCTGTTAAACTAACTGCCAAATTTTTGTTGGCTTGGTCAGATTGGAATTCTGATAATAATAAAGTTGGATCTGGCCTAAATTGAATCTTAAATCTTTCAATAAACATAGAATCTGAATTAGAACTATATAATATTTCAAATTTAGACTTAGCATCTTTAGACCTAATTATTCCACCAGGTGTATTAGTCAAAATAGATTCTAATTCATTAGTGATTAAATTATTGGGATTCATTAAATCTTTAGTTAATGCTAACCATAATACATATGTAATGACTCTAGAATTTTGAGATCTGCCAATAGTAACCTTTCTTCCAGATATTCTATCTCCTACTATCATTCCTGGCTCTATATATGCTCCATAGTTACTGAATAACGTATTTAAATTGGAACCTGGTATATATGTTCTTCTTTGCTCTATTGGCAATGCGTTTCTTTCTACTTCTGAATAAGGATCAACAAAGAATATTGCCCCTTTACCTGTTAAAACAAACTGATCTATTGCATATTTTGTTAAATTTTTAAAATCCTTAGGATGCACTACCATAAGCAAATCTATATCTTGTGGAATACTACTAGTTTCTGTAGGAATAGTAATAATATCAAAGACTTCACCTAATCTATTATAAATTTCCCAAGGAGGTACATACTCTGTTGCCGGAGCATCTGGATATGCTAATCCTCCATTAATTGGTAATGAACTAATTAAACCTAACTTCTTCTTTTTAGGATTAGCTAAATCATTTACTATTCTACTTATATCATATTCCAAGTATGTCTCTCTATTCTGTTCAAAAAACGGAATTATTGAAATATCGTCTGTTGAGTTTGTAGCAACTAGTCCAAAATAAAATTTTTCTCCGGCCTGAGATATTTGCATACCTTGTAAACCATATAATATGGCAAGGTCTTCATTATCCGTAAATGGTTCAGGATCAACTCTTTCTAATCTGATCATCCCATTTGATCTTACTACATATTCTTCAATTAACTCTTTAACTCTTTGACCATATTCTCTCATAGGAGCAATATCTCTACTCAATTTATCTGAAAAAAATAGCCTAAGAGTAATAGGTTCTTTTATTGTTTCTAAAACCGTAAAAGTTCCGGGGTTCAAGGTATAAAGATTATTCTCAGTTAAATCTAATCTAGCGCCTGAAAACATAAGATTGCTAAGTGTGTTTAATGAAATAAATAAAATTATAACTGCTAAAGTAGCAAATCTAACTAGCATTGAAGAAGATGTTTCATCACTTTTTAGAAAGGAAAATAACATTCTATATACCTTTTTTAGAATTTATAGAAATAACATTTAATGTTAATGCGCCAATTATTAGAGATATAAAATATATTATATTTCTGATATCTATAACTCCTTGAGTTAAATCAGTAAAATTTGATATAAAGCTAAATGACGCAATCGTATCTAAAAGAGCTTGCGGTGTCCAACCTGAGAAAAAATTTAAAACAATTGGCATTCCGCTAACTGTAAATAAGAAACAAACTGCTATAGTTACTACAAAGGCTATAACTTGATTCTTTGTTAAAGAAGAAATACATGAGCCAATTGCTAGATAACCACCTGCCATTAATAAGCTACCTAAATAGCTTGCAAGAATGGTACCATTATCAGGTTCTCCTAAATAATTTACAGTAATCCACATAGGAAAAGTTAATATTAAAGAAATAGCAGTAAATATCCAAGCAGCTAAAAATTTTCCTAATACTGCTTGTGAAGTACTAATTGGTAAAGTCATTAATAATTCAATAGTGCCATTTCTTCTTTCTTCAGCCCATAATCTCATGGAAATAGCAGGTATTAAAAATAAATATAACCATGGATGCCAATCAAAAAAAGATGCTAAATCTGCCTGTCCTCTCTCATAAAAGCCTCCCATATAGAAGGTAAATAAACCTGACATAATAAGAAATATGACTATAAATACATATGCAACAGGAGTTGCAAAGTAACCATTTATTTCTCTTCTAGTTATAGAAAAAATTGTATTCATTATTTTTTAACCTCAGATTGACCTATAGTTAGATCTCTAAAGACATCATCCAGAGTTGAACCTTTAGGTGCACCCATCAACAATTCTTTTGGTGATTTATCAATTATCATTCTCCCTTGAGATATTATCATAGCTCTTGTGCACACAGCATCTACTTCTTCCAAAATATGAGTCGAAATAATAATAGCCTTAGTTGAAGCCATTTCTTTAATTAACTTTCTGACTTCATGTTTTTGATTAGGATCTAAACCATCTGTAGGTTCATCAAGTATTAGTACATCTGGATCATGAATAATTGCCTGAGATAGACCAACTCTTCTTTTGTAACCCTTTGATAATGTTTCTAATTGCTGGTATAAAACTAACTCCAAGCCCAATTTTTTAACGGCATTATCTATTGCATCATCTAATTTACTATTAGGAATTTTTCTTACATCAGCAATAAATTTTAAAAAATTCAATACAGTCATTTCACCATAAAGTGGTGCACCTTCAGGTACATATCCTATCTTTTCTTTAATTTGAAGTGGATATTTAGCAACATCATTGTTGCATACTCTAATAGTTCCTTCAGTAGGAGATAAAAAACCAGTTATCATTCTCATAGTTGTTGTCTTTCCAGCTCCATTAGGACCAAGAAATCCAAGAACTTCTCCTCGCTTTAGAGAAAAGCTTATATTATCCACTGCTATAAATGGACCAAAGCTTTTAGTTAATCTATCAACCTCTATCAATACAGACATATAGTTGAAACCTCCTTAAAAAATTTTATTGCACATAAATAGTATCACTTCACAATAGTTTCAAGTATATAATGATATTTAATGATATTAATTATTAAATTTATAAGGAATATTTAAAAATTATGTTAACTCAATCTCAAGAAATTGATTCTAGTTTTGTTGCTAAAGACTTTAAACTTATAGGTATTGATAATAAATATTATACTTTAAATTCTATAAAAGGGTCTAAAGCAACATTAATTTGCTTTATATGTAATCACTGTCCATATGTTAAAGAAATCATCTATGACCTAGTAAAAGA
>Ga0315327_10001654_pt1 | contig 11655 bp, 10 predicted proteins | sample M110032315metaG_FD_203460 | JGI IMG/M metagenome (GOLD analysis project Ga0315327, IMG submission 203460) | Ammonia-oxidizing marine archaeal communities from Monterey Bay, California, United States - M1 100m 32315 | ecosystem: Environmental > Aquatic > Marine > Coastal | place: USA: California... | reverse complement strand
TGCTGCCGAGCGAATAGTACTCATCCGCTTTCTGCGGCACATCGTATTTCCCGTAAAGATCCTGCGGACTGTCGGAACGGATATGTATAAACTTGATCGGCTTTTGGCCGGTGTTGATATTGGCATGGTAAACCCGCCCGTCGGAAACATTCTTAAAGGCCATCCCAGACTCGAATTGCCAAAGTTGCTTCCCCAAAAGCGTCCAACCGCCATCCACGCAGTACCAGTTTACGTCCGTGCCCAAGCCCAGACTGGCATGAGGCCGCGTCATCGTTTCCGGCCAAATCAAGACCTCCAGAAAATCATGCATCACGCAAAGGCCGTCTTTTTTATCGATGAGTGGTTTCGTGTAGTTATGCCAATGGGACGTGGTTAGCGAGTAATGCGCGTTCGCGCCGTGTCGGACAAAGAGGTCTTTTCTCGGAGTAAAGTCTCCGACAATCGGCTCCATCACCAGGAGCATGGAGAGCTCCTCATCTAAACTCTTCAACGTAAACTCAAGTCCAGCAGGAACCAGGATCGCCGAAGCGATTCCGAGGCTATAGGTCATTCCTCCCCCTGAAATCTCACCTTTGCCTGAAGTCACGTAGAACACCGCCTGTTCGCCTTCGAGCGTCGTCGGGTTGGTCGCGGTATTGGGCACCAGAAAGCCTTGAGCGAATTCCTTGTAGACCTCCAGCACCTCTCCTCTCCCCGATGGCTCAAGCGGATCGCCCGAACGATTAGGCGTATAGATATCCCTCAGCTTCAGATTGCCGAATTTACTTCTACTAGACGCGGAGTCGCGCCAGTCGGAAATAAACGCTCCTGCATCCGCATCCACTCCAGGCGTATAAGGTTCAGGGTGGAGCTGAAAACTACCACGATTCTGAGCTAAACAAACCGCCGCCATCATAAAGCAGATAACGGCGGTTATAGAATTAAAGAATAAACGACTCATGATAATAAAAGCTATTTTGGGGGATCTTCTCAACGGGACACTCTCTTAGTACTGACCCGTTTTTATCTCCCCTACTGTCTGTGCGCAAGCGGATACACTACGAATATAACTCGGCGGTTCCGCACCATATTAAGAGAGTAGCATAGGCTTCCAGTCTGTGAACACAGGCAAGATGCCTATGCTACATTTGATCAGTAAATACGGTCGAGACGTCAATTAACTAAGCAGAGCTAGGGGGCCTGGAGAAAAGAAACCAAGAAAAGCTTCAATCATGTTCGGGCGAGCAACTTAGCGAACATTTCATTGCGCAGGTTTTCGGCGGCTGATTCCGATACCTCCGGATTGCCCAGCGAACCGGGCTTATATCCGAGGGTTTCTTCAACCCGGGCATGATAGTCCGCAATCGTATGCTCGGGCGTGAGCATTTGAGGCAGTCCGAATTGGTTACTCATTATGTCACCACCTTTCATAACCATCTGGATGTTGGACCGGTCCTGAAAAAGCGTGATATCCTTCAACGGGTCTCCCTCGACGACCAAAATGTCGGCATATTTTCCAACTTCGAGCGTTCCTACATCGTCCTCCATGCGCATAATCTCGCTACCCCATTTAGTGGCGGCGACTAGCGTTTCCATCGGCGTGAAGCCCATGTCTCTCACAAAGAGCTCCAGATCCCTGGCCTCTTGACCGTGGGGACACCAGGCAAAACCGTAGTCACCTCCGGGCAAGACGCGGACTCCAGCCTCTTTAAGCTTCTGCATGACTTTGCAGCCCTCTTCATATTCTTCCTGATGAAGGCCATCCTTGATCACCGCTTCGGGCACTCCGTAATCCGCCGCGAAATGCGCGGTGGCGTAGGTCAATCCCAACGCCGGGACCACAAAGTGCTTCTCCTTGTTGGCGGCAATCATATCGATCGCTTCCTGATCTGCCAAAGTGGCATGGTGAATCACGTCCACTCCGGTCTCCACACAAAGCTTAACGCCATCCGCCCCGCGAGAATGAGCCATGACCATGCGATTCCGGCGGCGCGCCTCATCCGTAACCGCCGCCAATTCTTCCCGCGTCATCATGGTTTCCTCCTGAGGCATCCAAGGGCGCAACAGTCCTTCCCCCGTGAGATAAACTTTAATCATGTTGGCCCGATCACGCATGATCTGCCGAGCCGCTTTCCGCACTTCGTCGGGGCCGTCGGCAAAGATGGCCAGACCGTCCATTCCGAGTTTCCAATACGAGGGGTTCCAGTCAAGCATCCCACTGGTTGGGCAAATATCCCTTCCGGACGCCAGCATCCGTGGACCCACCATTTTACCTGCTTCGATCATATCGCGAAGGGCCACATCTACACGATGGAGGGCTCCCGCGCTGAAAACGCTGGTATAGCCGCAGCGAAGGATTAGTTCACCATTCTGAGCGGCCAGCACCGCGCATTCCTCAGCGGGAAGTTTGAGATCCAGATCACTCAGTTCGAGTACATCTGTATAGCTGATGTGGAAATGCCCTTCTATCAATCCGGGCAGCACGGTTTTTCCTTTGACGTCGATTTCGAAATAATCCTCGAGAGGCTGGCCGTTCAACGCCTCTTTTGTAGTTATTTTTTTGATACGTTCTCCCTCGATAAAAATGACAGTTTTCTCTACCGGATCCTTCCCGGTGCCATCAATCATTCGGGCATTAGTGATGACGATTCCTTTTTTTGGCTTTGCGCTCATAATCTTGATTTTGGATATTGAAGTTAGGGTTCGCGATAATTCGCGAACCTGGAATTATTATATAAGAAAGTTAATCACGGATTCATTGACTTTGTTGGGCCGCTCCAAGGGAGTCCAATGACCACATCGTCCAAGGATTTCCAAGGCGCAATCCGGAATGCCGCGAGCCATTGTCCGAGTGGCAGCGGGCGGCGCGACCCCATCCTCGTCCCCAGTCAGGATCAAAACAGGACATTGGATGGCGCTGAGATCGGCAGCCTGAGAACCTGCCAGAGCGTCACAAGTTTTCGCATACGCTTCCGGATCCTGCCGCATCAGAAGTTCCCGAACAAATAGAGCAGTCACCTCATTGTGAACTTGGGTGTTCTTCGAAGTAGCGGCTTGCACAAGGATATCGGCGAGTTCCGTCATTCCCTCTGCTCGCGCCTTTTCGCCGCGTCCCCGAATCGCATCTCGAGCGGGATCCGGCAGGCCATGGACCGGCCCCAGCAACACAAGCGATTTCACTCGAGCCGGATGCTGGACCGCCATGTGTTGACAAATGATAGTCCCCATGGAGTGCCCAATCAAGTGCGCGGCTTCGATGTTTTCCGAATCCAGAAGCGCGACCAGATCGTCCACAAAACCTTGGATCGAAAGATCACCGGTGGCGGGCGATCGACCCGATCCCTCAAGGTCCGGACGAATGACTTTAAAGAATTTTTGCAGCGCATTGGCCTGAGAACCCCAGACATTGGAGGTGCCTCCCAGTCCGTGCACCATGAGAATGACATCGCCCTCTCCAGACGATTCCACTGCTATCTGTTTTCCGTTAATGGTCGGCATATTGTATATATATAGTTGATCGAGAGCGATTAGAGATATTCTGTTAGGAGTAAAAATGGGGAGGTTTTTCTGGTTCGTGAGAGGCACTTACCTAATTACCCATAAGAATATCAAATGAAGGGGATAAGAATCATGAATTTTCGTCCCAGATTCTTGTATAAAATGGTCACGCTGTGCGGTGTCAGTGTTTCTTGTACCGGCTTCGGTAGGACGACGGTGACTCCTTCATTATGCGGGTGAATTCCCTCGAAAAGTGGCTTTGATCGGAGAATCCGCATGCGTAGCTGATTTCGGCAAAGTTCATAGTGGTTTGAATGATTTTGTGGCAGGCCTCCTGAACTTTGAGGTGACGCATGTACTCTTTCGCGGACATGTTGAAACAGGATTTGAATTTCCGCTGGAAGGAGCTGAGCGAGAGGTGGGCGGCGGCGGCGAGTTCGGTGATGGCGATGTTGTCGCGGAACGACTGGTGCATGAGCTTCAACGAGGCCCCTAGCTCGCTGTTTTGCTGCAGGGAAGCGTTGCTTTGACTGAATGGGCGTGTAACGCCTATGACGCCGCAGAGAACGCCCCTGGCACAGTAGAGGGGTTTTTTATTGGTAGTAGACCAATCGACAAAGCCGTCGCCGGACGGGACGAGTTCGACTCGATTATGGATGAATTTGCCCGTTTCAATGATATGGAGGTCATCCTTGCGCCATTCCTCCATTATGTGAGGCGAGACGAAGTCCTCGTCTCTTTTTCCCAGGATTTGGGCGCCGTCCTCGACGCCGAACACGTTTAGCAGACGCTCGTTGAACAAGACGTATCGAAGCTTAGTATCTTTAACGAAAAAGGTGTAGCCCGGCAGGTCATCAAAGATACTATAGATATTATCCCCCACATTGTGTTTTAGAAAAAATCGGTCGTCCTGCATAATTCGATTTGAGCAGAACGAGGGCCGGTAGTGAAGCCCTTATTCTGCCAGAAATTCTGGGCAAACGCATCTTCCGGCATTCCGATTGGGTTTCGAGGAACCCATCACAAGGCGCCTTTGGCGCTATCGCTAAAAAAGCGTGTAGACGAAAGGGGCCGCAGAACTGCCGGCGAATAGGATCAAAGCTCCTAGAAGGAACAGCATAAAAACGAGAGGGAGCAGCTTGGATGGAACAGCTGGGGCAAAATCCAGCAACTCGACGGAATCCTGCCTCTTATCGATAGACCGCCTTTCACGTATCAGTTAGATCACGACAAACGGATGCTTGCTCTTAAGAATGAAGTGGGTCAACATCAGGCCACAGTATATAAGGACAACGGAATCGGAGCGCTCAAGAATTTTTCGAACGCCCTCGTAGATCGCCCGGAAGACCCTTATCTACACCAATTGCTTGGGGAACTATACTATGCGATGAATCTCCACGACGAGATGCGAAGACTCCTGCTCGACGATCTGAACGACTCTTCCATGGCGATTTCGCTGCTAGCTCTCATCGGAAACGGTTGCCATCGACTCTCGGAATTCGCGTCTCGACTAGGCAAGCCCGCCACTCAATTGACACGCCCGATTAGCAATCTAGTAGAACTTGGATACGTTCGACGAGAAACCCCCTTCGGTGAAGACGAGAAAAAGTCGAAGCGAGGCCTCTACAAAATCGCCGATCCCTACCTCGCCTTCATATTCCGCTTTCTAGAACCCAATCGATCTCGCCTCGAAATGGGAGCCACCGATCAAATTTACAAAGAAGTCGAAAAAAGCTTCGCTCACCACGCGGGAAGCATTTGGGAAGACCTATCGCGAGCATCGACCACTCGCATCACGATTGAAGGAATCGAATGGCGATCCGCAAAACGCTGGTGGCGCGGATCCAAAGATAGAGAAATCGATGTCGTTTGCGAGTCAGTGGATCGCCAATACCTGCTAATCGGAGAATCGAAATGGTCAGATTCCATCGATGCCGATAGTATATTGCGACGACTCAAAGAAGTCGCCACTCAACTCCCGATAAAGAACAATCAAAAACAAGTATTCGCCCTTTGGCACAGAGGCAGAGCTTATTCGAAAGGGGAGCTTCACTGCATAAGCCCTGCAAAGGTATTGGATGCGAGCGAGCGCTAAGCCTAGTCCGTTCGAACCGTGGTATAATTCTGGAAGAATAGGAGGTCATGCCTTTATCCCCGTTTTGAAAACTGAGCATACTTACGGTCTTCGGAGTTATAGCGATGCTGAATCTCGGGTTTTTCTAAAACGGCATCTTCGCCGATAAAAAACTCAGAGAAAACGCGATCCGACTGGCTTTGGCTTCTTCAGAATCGGGCGTAACGCTGACTCCGAGAAGCGGGGGCTTCCCGCCATGTCTGCCACCCGGAAAATACGTAATCGGATGTTCAGGGTAGTTCTCCGCCAACAGGGGAACATCCATTGTTTCGCAACCACCCACAACAAGAGGCAGCTCCCATGCGCCACGCGAAGAATATCTATGCCTATAAGCATAGACGATAACGGGTACTACGCCCTCCTCCAACGGGTTCGAAAACACCTATTTCTACAAGCTTCTGGAGATCACGAGTCGCCGTGGCCTTCGAAGTCTTAGTAATGGAGATGTACTTACGAGCATTCATGCCTCCTTCGAAACCGTCGGGACCCTCATCCAACATGCGCCCTACTACCTTAAGCTGTCTTTTGTTAAGATCATTTTTGATGCGATCAAAGAACTTCGTCTTGCGTAAAACGAATTCAACCTGCTGTTCAGCATCCACCTGGGCCACCAAAACAATCTCCACGAAATATTGTATCCATGAACTTATTTCATTCGTTTTCTGAGCTTGTTCCAACGCATCATAGTATTGCTTCTTATTAGCTTCAATAGTACGCGATAAGCTGAGCACGGCAGGCCGTCCCAAACCTTGTGAAATAGCTTTCTCCGAAATTGCTCGCCCAATCCTGCCGTTACCGTCCTCAAAGGGGTGGATACTCTCAAAGTAAAGGTGGGCAATGGCCGCCCGAACAGGCGCATGAGCGATCGCCTGTTCGCTTTGGTTGAACCAGCTTATGAAACCCTCCATTTCATCGGGCACTCGACTCGAAGGTGGGGCTTCAAAATGAATCCTCACCTTTCCGTATGGATTTGAAACAATCTGCATCGCCGCCTCGTCAGTTCGCCAATCACCCGCATTGATGCCACTCGCTCCCTTCATCAGCATCCCATGCCACGAAAGGAGCATAGTCTCGTCCAAAGGCTTGTCCCATGCATCGCGTACCGCGACCATAAGTTCCGCAGCTCCCTCTGATGCCTTGTCCTTGATCCGTTCGAGCGGATTGTTGAGACCGAGCTGATTTCGCATCGAAGACATAACGTCCTGACGGCTAAGATACTCGCCCTCGATCTCCGAAGTCTTCAAGGCTTCGGCAATCATGATTTGAAGGATCGCCTCCGTCTGGGCTGCATCCGGCAAGCCCTTCAACATGCCATTGATCTGCCCCGCCTTGTCGGCAAACGCGAACAAAGCCCCCTCGATCCTAGAGAAATCGAAGCGAAAAGAAGGCCAGTCAGCTTGTTGCCAATTATACTCCATGAGCCGAATATGCTTTGTATTCGGCTCATAGTAAAGCAATATTTGAGCCGATTAGAGCCCATAATCGGCTCATGCGATAAAACGAAAGCTATACCCAACCCTCTGCAGGAGTCCTAACCGCTTGCTTCACTTTAGGTGGAAGCCCATCCCTCAGATCATATTGCGAGCCACCGAGCACTACTTATCTTTGTAGAAATCTTCCACTGCGTCGGCCGTCTTTTGTCCGAGAATAACGTAGCCTTCTGAATTGTAGTGATTGTTGCCCCCTCCGATACGCGGCAATTCCCCGGGATAAAGAGTGGTCACATTAGGCATTTCTCGACCCGCCCGATTTTGGGCCATGATGACCTGAATAATGTAGGCGCGTTTGTTCAAGGCCTTGAGTCCACCTGTCCGCTCCAAATAGGAAAGAAGCGCTTCCAGTCGCTCCACATCGCTCTTCAGAGCATTGCTCGCAGCCTCGGTGGCCTTGGCCGCAACCTCTTCCCCAACCGCAGAGATAGCCATACCAAGCAACTCCCCGTCAGTCAGGTAGGAGGGAATGAACACCGGCAGATCCGGAGCGTCTAGATCGGCCCGCAGATTCGCAACCAAGGTCTCAAAGCTACTGTAATACGCCGCCGCCAATGCCTTCTTCGTTCCATCGGCTCCTCCCTGTTTCCAGAAAAAGCCGCAAAATTCTGGATTTGAAACTCTTCGAACTTCCGCGACAGCATTCATCAAATCCTGATACAAGGGTCCCTTTTTCCCATCAAAGGTAAGCTGGGCCCGCTCGAACGACCAATCTTTCGCAAAGCCGCTAATACCCGTTCCTCCAACCGCAACCTTAATGATTCCGATGGTGTCGTTCGGCCAGAACTCCGCCAACTGATGGGCAAAGGATACTCCCGGACCATGACGTTGCGTCGGTACAAAATACTCCCACCGTCCATTCGCCCAAATCCGGATACGTTCATGCGTCTCCGTGTAAGGTGCCTTGAGGTTTATCGCCCGTCCCGCTCCCTGCATATTGGATTGTCCCATTAAGACGAATACGCGGAACTTTCCTTTTTTCGGAATCTCCGCTTCGCCCGCGCCCATGGTGTTCGCCTGCTTGAAGCCGGTCGTTGTCCATTTCGGATCCACCTCGGCGGATGAATTCTGCACGTAGGCAAAACTGGAGATATAGCAAAGACAGAGTAGTATTAGTTTATGATTCATAGTTAATGTCCTAAAATTCGTTTCCAAAAAACGCCTAATCTCCAGCGACAGCATGTATCCATTCTGCCATACTGGGATAGTTCTCGCCCGTATCGATCCCGTCATTCACGTTCTTAATCCATTTCCCGTTTACCCAAACTTGGGCAACAGAGCCCGAATCGTTATCTTTACCGATCCACATTCCGGAATTTCCGGCGGCCACATTTTTCTCCAGAAGCGTAACGGCGGCAAGCGGGCTATGGCCCTGATTTTCGGGATACAACTTGCCCATGGATATTCCAATCGGGACACCAACCTCCTTGAGGTTTTCGATACTCAGATCGGCAAATTGAGTTTTGTAATACGAACCGTGCCATGCGCCAATGACGCCCGGCATCTTCCGGTCGAATATGATATGATTCATCATAATACCACCAGCGGAATTCCCGCTCAGAACGATTTTCTCAGAATCGATTTTATACTTTTCGTGGTTCGCGATTATATAATCAACCGCGTCAATCCCATCTTGGATCGCTTTCTGGGGACCCTGCTTTAAGGTGTAATTGATACTAATAAAAACGATCTTATCTTCTGCCAATTTCGGCATACTGCCAATCGCCTTCATCTTATCCCCAGAACTGAAGCCTCCTCCATGCGCATAGATTACGACGGGGTATTGACCCTCCCCTTCTGGCACCCAGGCATCGAACAAGTGATTATCCCCGGTAAGCTCAGGGTTCACATCGGTTCTCGAACCATAGGCTTCATTGGGAAAGGTCGGCTTAATCTTCCATCCCCAGTCGATCTCATCGGCTGGAACGGCATCAGCGCCTATCGACAAAACTGGGACCGCGATCAGCATTAGAATTAACGTTTTGATATTCATTTAGATTCTCCTTTTTTGTAGTTATACTTCACTTTCTAATTCCCCGAAAAGAACACACATCCCAATATACCCAGAAAATTTCCAAACCGCAGAGTACGCTGAGGTCACAGAGGACTTTCCTATTCACTATCTCTGCGTACTCCGCGAACTCTGCGGTTAAATCATAATTATAATTTAATTCTTAACTTTCAGAAGACCGCCGCGATTGTTGTGGCACAATCCGCTCATCGATTTGCCTCCACTACCGAACGGACGAATTTAGGAAGGAATTGCATGACTTGACTGTTCTTCGTTTCGCTAAGGCTATGCACCAATTCAGCGCTATCTCCAAGGCCCACTTCCTTATATTTCTCCACTACTCTCAGACCATGCGCAGCGTCGTGAATATCCCCCTCGGCCCCAGGTTCTTTGCGGTAGGCAAGGAAGATAGGGGGAGCGTTTTTCGTGATAGGTTCTAGCATCCGTTCACTAAAAGACTGGCCCGGGAGAGCTTGTCCCATATATATCCCTGCAATGCCTGGGTCCAGACTGTGCGCAAGCTCCCAGCTCACAATGCTTCCCCGCGATTGCCCTCCGATAAAGATCTTATTGATATCTAAATTATAGGTCGCCGCATTCTCCTTCACCCATGCGAACATCACCTTCGCATCCGCAGTGCATACTTGATAATCGGCCATACCTTGAACCTTCGCAATGGATTCCCAACTAACGATCGCAATTCCTGCCGCTACCGTCGAATCCGCCCAGTTACTTTGAACATCATCAGCTGTCGATCCATTATGATGGGCGTATAAAAACACGGGGGTCGGTTCATTGCCGGACGGCAAATAGAGATTCAGCCATTGCCGATCCTCCGGCCCGTATGAAACACGCGCGTGAGTCGGCGTTTTTGTTTGTCCGAATAAAGAGACGGAAAAAAGTGACAGCGTGCATACGAATGCGAGCCAGTATTTTACAGGTGTTTTGGGTAATGTATTCATTTTTTTATTCTAGTTTGAGGTTATAAAAATTTCCTATTTAACAATGGCAGCATCCGAGATGCCTACCTATCTAAAAAACCCTTAAGCTTGAGCCAATCTTCCATTCGGTCGGGCCAAGAGGTCACGGGTTTCTCGGTGCGTCGGAGTCCGTAGCCGTGCCCTCCTTCGCTGTATATATGCATCTCTGCGGACACATTGGCTTTCTTAAGTTTGATGTAGGCCTCAGCCAGGCCAATGGAGCGGTCTTTGTCGTCGTAGGTGATCACAATGAAGACCGGGGGAAAGGCGTCTGACTGATCCATCCCTTCCGGCATCCACACACCGGAATAAATCGGCGCCGCAAAGGCGGGTCGAAAACTGTGATCATCATGCCTATCCACCGCTTCATACAAACGTTCGGATGCGAAGGCGGTATAGTTGACGGGCGCTCCTCCGGCAGAAAAACCCATGATGCCGATACGATCCGGATCAATGCCCAACTCATCGGATCGAGATCTCACGAGGCTCATAGCTCGCTGACCATCCTGAGCGGCAGGGAGCCAAGGCTTCTCCGGATTGTGAACGTTTCCAGGTACCCGGTATTTCAGCACAATCGCGGTCATTCCAATTGAGTTCGCCCACTCGGCCACTTCAGTTCCTTCCTTGTCATAGGCAAGAATCGTGAACCCACCGCCTGGTGCGATCATGATGGAGGAACCCGTATCGATTTTCGGGTCGGGTTTATAGATCGTGAGCGTAGGAATGGATACGTTTTGCAGACGTCTCACCGGCTTGCCGGCGGTCAGCCTGTCGTCGTTAACGCGATACGATTCCGGCGGGAGCGTTACGATTTCGCCGGGCGCCTCGCCGGACCAGAGATTCCAGGTGATCGGATCAGCCACTGACAAAACAGAGGCTGAGGTCAAAAGAAAAAGGATAAACGAACTTGTGAAGTATTTCATATATAAATCCTACTAATTTTGCTTACTAAATAAAATGCCTACCTCAAATGCTCTCGAAACCACGCCAACTCCATCGCGTCGATCTCATCTTTACTCGGGTTGATCTCCGCGCCCTCCGGAGTTGGGCGATAGCCGTGTCCCGCGTTGGCGACTGGTACTAGCTTCGTCACGGTGCCCGCCTTTTTCAAGGCCGCGTAAAGCAACTCGGATTGATTGAAATTTACCCCTATGTCTTCGCGGCCGTGAATAATCAGTATTGGCGGATCATCCTTGTCTACATACGTGATTGGATTCGCGCGCCGCACCTGCTCCTTGAGTCCCGTGATCTGGCCTCCGAGAAAACGCGACTCGGCTGACGTTGGCATTGAATGATTCCCGCCCAACTTTAAAAAATCGGTTGGGCCAAAGTGATCGACCACCGCCTGCACCTCACTCGAAAATTCGAAAAGCACCTCTTTCTGCCGGTACTTGCGGAGTGAAGTATGGGTTGGCAAGCCGCCAAAGCCTTCGAGGTAGGGATCGCCACCCGACGTCCCCAGAAGCGCCACCAGATGCCCGCCGGTAGAGGTGCCCCAAACACCGATGTGGTCTGCGTCGATCTGGTATTTTTCTGCGTTGGCTCGCAGCCAGCGGATCGCCG
>Ga0315327_10001653_pt1 | contig 11655 bp, 20 predicted proteins | sample M110032315metaG_FD_203460 | JGI IMG/M metagenome (GOLD analysis project Ga0315327, IMG submission 203460) | Ammonia-oxidizing marine archaeal communities from Monterey Bay, California, United States - M1 100m 32315 | ecosystem: Environmental > Aquatic > Marine > Coastal | place: USA: California... | reverse complement strand
CATGCACAAGGTCTTACCACCGCCAGTAGGCACGATGATTTGACCTTTGCTATGCTTGCGCATGGCATCAAGGCAGCGTTGCTGGTGTGCTCTGAGTTTCATCATACAGTTATTATAGAGCACCAGAGCAGCATCTGGTGGTAGTGTGTGACACTTCTTAAAGCGGATAGGTAGAGTTGCACTACCACATAACCTCAGGTCGAGACTATTCTTCTCTCAGTTACCCGCATGTTTTCTAATAAGTTTCCTTACCTTATTATTTAATGGATACAAATAGATATGTTTACCAGGAGTTTCTACCATCTCAGCTTCACCACTCTTTAATGCATTGATAAGTTTAGTAGCAGACTTGGCAGGTATTCTTTCACCTGTCTTTGCAAAGTGTGGTTTGTTGATATCTCTAATACATTTATCATGGTATCGTTTACCATTAAGGTTGATAATCTTACCAGGTGATGTCATACCAGCATGATGGAAGTTGCTTGCTTTGTATATTGTTCCTGCATGACCATGATGTGGGTCAGCATAAGAAACAATAAGTTTATAGTCACTATTCTTCTTTAAATGTTGAATAGTTTGACCAATAAAGTAAGACTCAGTATTTCTTGGAGTATCATCAATACACACAAGCCTGCGAAGTTCAATGATATCAAACTCCTTTTCTGCACCATAGATTGAATACTTCTTCCATTGATTCCTCATGGCAAAGTATCCATAAATCATTGCACCAATCACCTCACCTTCATTCATTAAGATAAAAGAATGTTTAGGTGACTGTCCTTTAGCACTGTGACTATAATGCCATTTCTCAATGAATGGTACTACAACACTAAATGGTACTTCTGCAACAGTAAAATCAGTTACTGTTGCATCTCTATGATCAGTATAGAATAGCATCTATTATTTAAGGTGTGCAATCTCCAGTGGTCCTTCTGATACCAAACAGGAACAAATCAATCTCACTTTCTCTACAAGATTTCTTTGAAGAATTGTGCTCATATGTTCTTGGTGGAGCATTATTAATAATAGTAGGAGGTACAACAACTGGAGCACTATTTCCACCACCATAATAATTGGGAGGATAATATTGCGACTGTGCTGATACTGGTGCTCCTACAATCAGTGCCAAAGGAATAGCATACAGAACATTAAAGGGGTTCATAATAAAAACAAAACAAAAGGAAAATAAAAAAGGTTTAGTAGCACATGATCACATACTACCAGAATTAAAGCGTGTTGTCAAGTTAAGGGCAACCTGCTCTATCAGATGCAACACCAGCAATAACTCCAATAGGAATTGACCAAGCATAAGCATCAGACTTAGACACTGCAGCTGCAATACCACCGCCCAATAAACCACTAAGAACTCTACTTCCACGATTGCATCCTACAGGTCTTTGTGGTTGCCGTGACTGATAGTTAGAATTGTGATAACCACCCGAAGATGGTCCACAAGGTACTCTTTCCTTATATCTTTTTATACGTCCAGATCTATAATTTCCTTGACCATCATAGTAACCAGGAATATATCTCTCTTTATGAATATAACGCTTACACTCTTCAAAAACATTTGTTTGCCCATATGCTAATGCAGGGGCAGGCAAAAAGAATAAAGTTGAAAGCATGAGTGCAAATTTCATTGTGTTCTTACCTCTTCAATTGTATCGGAAGCATTCCAACTGTTTTGCATGTTAGTTCCTCCAACGAATCCAAATCCACCACAAATAAGTGCTAATGATAAAACAATTAGTGCCGATTTGTTTTGTTCTTTGGTTGGTGTTTTTGTCTCAATATAATCATCTACTCCTTGACCTGTTGCATATGAACCAACCCATGTACCTACAGCACCACCCACACCCATTAAAATCAAAGGAGTAAATGCAACGAATGCCCAAACACCACCAGCTAAAGCAAGAAGACCTAAAAGACTTCCAGAACTCATCTCTCCATCATCATCGTCATCATCATAATCACGAGAACTGGTGTTTCCACTACTATGTGAAGAACTAGAAGAACTATTAGACTTTAATTGTTCTAGTTGTTCTTCACGACGAGACCGTTCTTTAGCAATATGTGCCTCTCTTTCTCTCTTTTGTTTAACAGGATCAGGTCCAACATAATTAATGTAAACCTTTTTAGCAGGGTATCTTGCCTCAACCAAACTTTCAATATGTCCACGATCTGCTAGATCAGAATCAATTGAAAAGTTATGACTACGACCCTTTTCATCCATCCACCTACCAGTTGCAGTGTGTGCCATAATTAAAAATACCGTGAAAAGAAATGAGTTTGGTCTTCGGATTCAATAATAAAGTAATCGTGCGTTAATTCACAATCCCATACCTCTTGCCAATCGATGTGGCTAGTAAGAAAGTCAGGAATATCAGACTCATTAGTACCATCACCAAGATAACCTAAATCATCAACTAATTGCTCAACAAATTGTGCTTCAACACGAATAGATGTTGGCATACTTTGAACGTATGCATCTTCCCATTGATCCACATTCTCAATACCCTCATCATTGATCAGGTTGAATAACTCTAGATCTAAGTCAGGAATATCATTCTTAATGTATTCAAAAAACTCCTGTTCTTTTTTGTCCATAATTAAAAATGCCGTGAAAAGAAATGACTCTTGTAATCCTGCGTAAGCATGAAGTAATCATGGCGCAACTCACATTCCCACACATCTTCCCAATCAATATGATTAGTGATAAATGTAGGAAGACCTGATTCTTCTAGATAACCGCAATCAGAAACCAATGTCTCAGAAAACTCCGCACCATCTTTGTATTGTCCAGAGTATGCATCCTCAAACTGTTCAACAGTTTCTATACCATTATCAAGAATGTCCTGAAAGAGTTGATCATTTACATCAGAAATATACTTCTCTTTAATAAACTCCAGAAATGCTTGCTCCTGTTCCGACATGAGAGGTTAGATCTCGTTCAATACACATACTATAGACCATGAGACGGTCTTTGTGTAGTGTAATGTGACAGTTCTTTAACTGGCTACTGCCTCTGCTCTCAATGCTTCCATTTTCACAAACTGTTCATTCATATTGTAATAGAGTTTGTAATTCTCTGTGATAACATAATGACCTGTAATATCCTTCCCGTCATCATGCCAGCCATAACCTTTAACTTTCTCTGCAACACCATCAATCCTCATTCTTTTGCTTCCATGTAAGTAGGAATGATACCTGTCGTCTAGATTAATCATAGTTTTTGAAAGAAGTGTGTTGACATTCTAACATAGTTAGGTGTATTATCTATAAATTTTATATTATCTTTATAGTCTGGTAACATATGTTAACTTTGTTCCATTTCACTCTTCTTTGCTTGCTTCTCTCTCTTAATACGTTTCTTCACCATTTTAGCAAATTTAACATCCTGTTCAGTATACCAATCAGGATGTTCTTTTGCTCTTCTAATAATAATCTTTGCTGCTTTCTTATCCTTCAATGTGTTGTCTGTAATGTGTCCGAAAGACTATTTAGTACAGTTTTTCTTCCTGTCCTAATTGAATCTTACAGTCAGATTTAGGATATGCAACACAAGTAAGAACGAATCCTGCTTCTAGTTGGTCATCATCAAGGAAGGATTGTTCCTCTTGATCTACCTCACCTTCAAGGATTTTACCTGCACATGTTGAACATGCCCCAGCCCTACATGAATACGGTGCATCAACACCATCCTCTTCTATAACATCCAGGATATACTCATCTTCTGGACATTCAACCGTAGTCTCTACGCCTTCTGCGTCAATTACTGTAACCTGATATGATGCCATAGTAGTCAGTCCTTACAAACTCGATGTATTTATTGTAGCACATACGTCAATATATTACACTGGGTGATGAAATATATGTGACGATGAGTAATCCCTAACAACTTCATCAATATAAGAAATCATATCATCAGTAATTGTTGGAGAACATCCCACAAAGAAAACTTCATCAAGAACTCTAGAAGCATTTGGATACTCACTAGAATCACCCAAGTCTTTATATGCAGGATGCATTAAGATATTTCCTGCAAAATAATTTCTAGTTTGAACACCAGCATCTTCCAAATGTCTAACAAGTGCATGCTTGCTGGTTGATACTGGTCCGTCTTCACATACAATAGGAACTCCAAACCAAGATGTTTCAGATTTTTCTAATTCCTTGATCACTCTTACACCAACAATAGATTCAAAAACCTTACCTATTTTCTCTTTATTACTTCTTCTCTTCTCATGTATCTCCTCAAACTTATCGATCTGAACAGAACCAATAGCACCTTGAAAATCTAATGGTTTTAAATTATATCCTTTAACACCAAAGACATACTTATGGTCAATATCATTATCATATCCATCAATCCACCTACTAAATCTCTTTCCGCACACACCGTTAGACAATTTATTTTGAGCCCCTACACAATAACATCCACGACCCCACCACGCATAGGATCTAGCAAGTTGAACAATCTCTTCAATATTAGAAGAAACCATCCCACCTTCACCTGTACAAATATGATGAGCAGGATAGAAAGAACAAGAGGCAGCAACAGCATGTTCAGTAATAAACTTATCTCCCCACTTACTTCCAAGTGAATCACAACCATCAGCAATATATTTAATTCCAGAACTATCAATAATATCAAGAAACTTATCAAAATTATAAGAATTACCAAGAACTGGTGAACTAAATGCTGCTACAGTTCTATCTGTAATTTTAGACTTTAACTCATCAAGATCCCAATTAAGATCTTCAAAATCTATATCAACAAAAACTGGTTTCAATCCATTCTGAATGATAGGATTGATGGTAGTAGGAAAACCACAAACACACACTAATATTTCATCACCATCTTTCCACTGAAAGTAATCTTTAAGTGCAGCAATCATAACAAGATTTGCTGATGAACCAGAGTTCACCATAAGTGAATGATAAAATCCAAACTTTTGTGCGAATTCTTTTTCAAACTTATTAACTTTCTCTCCAGCACACAACCATTTACCATCCAATAATGATGTAATAGATACAGATATTTCTCTGTTGTCCCAATAAGGTCCAGAATAATAAATGGGATTTCCCTTTTTATAATTCTCATTTGAAAGATATGGAAATAAATTCTCACCATCCTCACGAAGAGAATCAATAAAATGATCAACTTTTTTACTTACTGACATAATTCCTGAATTATTGAATTGGTGGTGATCTTTTGAGTAAATCCAAGTTCACGCAACTTTGTAGTGTCCATCCAAAAATCTTTAGTCTGAACCGTTTGATGAAACTCTGGAGTTAATTTGCTTTTTATCTCCGAATTTGAATTTAAATATTCTTTAGCAGTCCTTATTATATCACCAATCACACTTGGTTGTCCACTCCCAATATTATAAATCTCATTGTATTTTCCCATACTACATACAAGATCGATAGCATTACATACATCTTTAACATGCATAATATCTCTTATTGGAGTTCCTTCATCATAAAGATAAACATCCTCATCCTTTTTTAATGCATTAATCATATAAGTTAATGCATTCTTCTTAGCAGAAGATTTCTCATCATTTGAACCTAGAACATTACACAATCTCAAAATCCTATACTTTACACCATAAGTATTGCAAAATGAAATTAAAAGATCTTCAGCACACTTCTTTGTAATAGAATAAAATCCTTTTGGGTCACAATAATACTCTTCTTTAGCCGGGAGATCTACATCACCATACACAAACCACGAACTGATAAAATTGAAGACAATATCCTCATCTCTACAGTTGTCCAACACCTCACATAAAACTTTTAAATTAGTTTCCACATCAAGTGTAATGTTATCAAATACATTATAATTATCAATTGTACTAATAAAATATAATATATTATTTGTAAGTGGTTTCCTATCCTCTCTATTTTTAATTAGAACTTTATCATGAAATAATCTACAAAAATTACCACCTACAAATCCAGTTCCACCAAACACAGAATATTTCACTATGCATTCTCATCCATTAAAATATTAATACGCTCATCCAGTGACTCAAGAAATTTATAAAGACGAGCATTCTCATTCTCCAACTCACCAACACGCTCTTTAAGAATATCAACTTCATCTAACACAGAATTAAACTCTGGTTGATACCTAAACGCATCACCTATAAAACTCATGATTTCTTACCTCTTTTCTTACGAATGTCAGAATGCAACCTCTTTGTTGCCTCAGTAGTTTTATGCAATTGTTCCACTGCAGCTACTGATTCAGGAGTTTCTTCCCACTCCCATACTTCTTCATGCCCTTTCTTTTCTTTTTTAAATAATTTCTTTGTCATTAGTCCTCTCTAGAATAAAGTAATGCTTCTAACGGATTGTAATTAGGAACCATAGCAGTATAAGGTGTTGTTTCCAATATATCTACCTTATTTCCACACTTGGTGGATGTAATAGGCGCAAAGTAGCATCTTTTCTTGGTGTTGTAGAATCCCCAGATGGTTGAAACAAGTTCACTAGAATAGACGTACTCGTAATGATGATGCAACCATATAGAAACCACATTACTTTTGAATTGTTTTGTTTCATAAGAGTATCCAATTGGTGGTGTATGTGGAAATTCAATAGATCTCAACATAACTCACTTAATTACCTCCCAATTGTCATCACCATTCTCAAACATTTCAAACGCATAACGACGTGATATAGAATTGAGGACTACTCTGCCATGCTCACGTTTAACTACGCGACACGAATGGAGTCTGTCCATATCATTATCAAACCTATCTTGTGCAATACTAGACCGTGGTTTAACACAAATAAATTCTGTTTTCATTTTATATAGTAGGTTGATTGTAGTATAGCATAAAAAGGGAGGTGTGACACTCCCTTGTGACAGTTACGCTACCTCACCATAGGGTACGATAACTCCCAACACATCATCTTTCCCAATTTTTTCAGTAACTCTATGTGTTACTGCGATTGGGTCTGTCTTAAATACTCTCCAAGCATCAACGAAATTTACAATTAAATCTAAATCTTCTTGAATTAAATCAACCATTTTTTCATTGGCATCATCATAATCTTGATGATTAGAAACTTTGGTGTTATGTAAGCAAAGTGCTTGAGTTTCATGCGATTTCAAGTATTCTTTCATTGCAGGAACAAGAATACGCTCAAATCTTTGGCGGTTTCCATCTTCAGCACCATCAGTGTTGAGTGGTATTAACTTACCAAGTTTTTGAGTTTTAGCCTGCTGCTTAACATACTTTTGATCTTTCCAATCAATACGACCTTGAGCAGTTTGTATGCGAATAGCATCCTTTATGTAAGCAGTAATCTGTGTATCATTAAGGGCATGTTCTATAGATTCATACCAAGCACGAAGTTCTAATTCTTTCCATCCATATCTCCCCATCTTTAATAAAGAAATACCAACATAATCCTGTTTAGAAGGTGCTTTACTTGATACCTTTCCATTATCAGATATTCCACCATCTTCAAAAACATCATCAAGACACTTCTGCATTACACCAAACTGATCAGATGGTACATAACGATCATATACCCAGAAATTTATTCCAAGTTCATCAAATTTTTCAGATCTTCCATAACCACCAAATAAATCCTCTTCAATGGGATCTACAGGTTCTTTATCTACTACTTCACTAGTAATTACTGTTTTAGGTGGATAACATGTAACATTTAAACCTCTTGTTCCAATGGTGTTTAAATTGTCTCTGTCTGGATTACTAAATCTAGTAAGGTTTATATTGCTATTTTTTTCTCCACTTTTTCTAACTGGTTTAGAAACAGGAAGAACCTCTCTACTAAAAAACACCATGCCTTCCACTTTCTCTGGTGGTGCATAGTGATTCATTTCTGTTATGATCTTCTCCCAAAGAGGATCATCTTGTGTTTGTGGGATTTGAGAAAATAAATCCTTGTTACTGATTAGATCAGTCATAATAGTTCCCTTGATAAGGTTTACGGTTTTGTCATTGATGTCGGTTGAATTACTTCAACAAAGCATTTGCGATAATCGCTGCTTCTGACATTAATCATAATCTACACACTATTTAGGAATCTGTCAAGCGATTGGAAAAAAAGTTACGAACTGGAATGTTCATGTATTGGCAATATAGAATTTCTTCCATATCACGCGCTTCTACCTCTGATGGATCATTATCATATTCTATATTACTAATGTCCTCATTCTTCCAATACTTGTGTGATCTCCTATCTTTAAGTTCTCCTTTAACATATTGCTTCACGTGTGTAAGCTCATGGAACAATGTAAGAAGATAGTCCTCCAGATTTAAACGATTATGTATCTCAATGAAGAAAGATCTAGGTCTGTAAGTATCACCTTCTATGTTGCACCAACCTTGTACACCTTCTCTCTTAAGTCCTCTATGATGCACTTCAATGTCCAATTTATACCTGGGTAGGTAGTTGTCCACAAACCACACTACAGCGTCCTTACAGACTGCTCTAGTGCGGTATCCCGTTGATTCAAAATAGAGCATGAGTAATCACTGATTGAGTCAGTCTAACACCCCAGTTCATCATCACTACGAAAGATGTAATGAAGATTAACTTTTCTGATGTAGAGTAGCTCATAGGTGCCTCGTAACTACATGTAGTATAGAGCACCTAGCAACGTATGGAAATTTTATGTGCCAGTTCTTTAAGTGTCACATCAAAACCAATCAGTGCTATTAAGCAAATATATCTTTATTCTTAAAATAATAAGTATTACCACCTGAAGTTACCGTATGTATGCCACCAGCAGTATTTGTTAAACTCAACAAACGACAAGCACAATACTCTGCAACTGCAGTTATATTTGTAGTGCTTTTAATTGCCTGAAATAATGTATCATCCAACCCACTAATATCTTCCTTTATTGCATCAAAAAGTCGTTGATCTTGTTCTGAATATGACATTACTTATCAAGCTCCTTTTGTGAATTTAACTATAACAATGCCTCGACCACCGCCTTGGTTTGTAGTTGTTTTTACTTCTCCATAGTTACCACCACCAGCACCTCCACCAGTGCCATGAATAGCATCTCTAGCGTTTTGTCCTGGAGTTGGGTTTCCACCGCCACCATCACCACCTCCTCCTGTACCACCTTTAGGAGTTCCAGCTGGAGTGCCTGGATAAGGATAAGTATAATAATTAGCACCACCGCCACCGCCACCAAATAATCCAGTAGGTCCTACCGCTGCAGTCCATGCAACTCTTAAAGTTTGAGGTGATGCTGGTTGTGCATTATCTACAACCCATGGAACTGCAGCAACAGGTTCTTCAGGAATTGCTGGAGCAATAACTGGTGCTGGGAAATTAGGGAATGGTTGACCGACACCACCAGTTCCACCAAAAAACTGACCCGGTGTTTGTGCTAATTCACCTGCACCACCGGCACCACCACCACCGCCACCAGTCCAATAGCTCGCATTACCACCATTTCCACCAATATTTCCATATGCTGTATAACTACCAGGAACAGGTTGTGGTTGTTTTGCCTGAGCAGGAGTACCATTTGCATAACCATGACCACCACCAGCAGATCCACCACTAACTCTATCAGCTGGGTTATAGTCTGCTGATGGAGAAGCATAACCACCAACGGCACCAGCACCACCACCTATTGCAGTAACACTATTAAAAACAGAATTGCCACCTCTCCCACCTGCATATTGAATTGCAGTTCCAGGTAGACCCGGAACATTTGCTGCATCAGTACCACCAGTACCAACTGTAATAGGATAACCGCCAAGTGATACAGGTATTGTAGCTCCATGAACTACACCTCCACCACCAGAACCACCACCATAATAACCAGTAGAGTTACCACCTCCACCAGCAACAATTAAAACTTCACAATTAAAACCTGTAGGTGGTGCATTATATACAGTAAAAGTATGTGAGGTATCTGTCCCATCACTTAAAAATACATTATATTGCTCTCCTCCTGGATCAACAACTTTTATTCCACCACTTGCCTGAGATCCAAACTCACCAGGGTGAACACTACCAAGTTGTTCTGTATTATATGCCTTGGATTTTCCACTTACATATGAATCCCACCATGATGATCTAACATTAAATCTATTATTTTTGACGCTCATTTATCAAGCCTCCTTATCACCAAGCACAATTACATTAAGTGCAGAAGTAGTAGCAGTACCTTCATTTTCTACTTGAATTGTATCTCCATTCGCCACTAATGTAATAGGATATGCAGGTTCAAAGAAGAATGTATCATCTGTTCCAACACCAATTCTTGCAACCTGTGTAGTAGATGTTGCACTTCCTGCACTACCACCACTATTAGGAACTACATGAATTCTTGCATTTTGAGTATGAGTTTGATCCAAATTATGAAGTAACACTGCTTTCACATATGCTGTCTTTGCCGATCCAACAGTATAAACAGCAGTACTACTACCAGCACCTACTGCTGTAACATTTCCTAAATTTCCGCGTGCTAATGCCATTGTATTTTTCTTTTATTAGTATTTAGAACAGTGATGCTTCAACCCATGTAAATCCAGCAGGGATATTCAGTCCAGTAAGGTTAGCACCATTACCAGTAAAACTAGTAGCAGTTACAATACCTGCTGCTCTAATTCCTTCTGAATCCGTGGTTACAGCAGATCCTACAATGGTACTGGCTGATGTAGTAATGCCAGATACAGTAACATTAGCAGAACCTAAAGTTGTATTTTCTAAGGTTGCAACCGTACCAACACCAGTGATATCAACACCAGCGTTAAAGTAAACTGAACCACTTCCAGACTTACTTGAAATATTATCTACACGTATTCTTCCACCACCTGCCATTGTTCCTGCAGGTCCATCAGTTGTAATACCAAGAATATCAGGAACAAAGTCATCACCATCAGCAATAATTAAATCTTTTGTATCAGCAACTGCAACTTCAGCATATTGTGTGTATGCAACATTAGAATCAGAGGTTGCAGGAACATCAACAGTAGTATCATCTCCGACTGTTAATGTATTATCAGTATAATAAATGACACTAAGTGCACCACTATCACTAATTGCTGTACCTAATCCTGCACTTGCAACGCCTTCAAGGTTTGATCCATCTCCATAATACGCAGTTGCACTTACAATACCAGCAACATCCAACTTAGCATCAGGAGTTTCACTACCTAATCCAATTCTATTATTAGCCGCATCAATTGTAAATTGATTTGGATTAACTAATCGTGCAGTGTCTCTTGCTCTTGTCATTAGACTTTTTTTAGTTATTTATAGGTCTGCGGTTAGATATCTAATTATAACAATACCAGGACCACCGCCACCACCAGTACCAAAAGTACCATGTGGTTGTGTTGGTGGATTCCATGGATTCTGACTTCCCGTACCACCATCACCACCGCCACCACCAGAACCAGTGCTTAATACTGCACGAGCACCATCTGATCCATTTGGTTGATATCCAGAAGGACCGCCACCACCTTTACCACCAGATGCTTTAGTTGGTCCATTATAGGATCCAGCACCACCTCCACCAGCAAAATATCCACCACTAGCAGTATTATTATCTGCTGACGGATTTCCTCCAAATGTTGTTCCAACCATAGGAGAAAGATCTATACCAGCTCCACCATTACGACTAGCAGGAGGTCCGCC